>Ga0114931_10000398_pt1 | contig 51578 bp, 39 predicted proteins | sample 2SBtaG_FD_89579 | JGI IMG/M metagenome (GOLD analysis project Ga0114931, IMG submission 89579) | Deep subsurface microbial communities from Kolumbo volcano to uncover new lineages of life (NeLLi) - 2SBTROV14_V59a metaG | ecosystem: Environmental > Aquatic > Marine > Volcanic | place: Kolumbo... | reverse complement strand
TAAATAACTCCGCCTGTAGAGTCAAGAAAAATCTAAGGGGAAACACGATTCTCACCGAGACGAAGGGTTGCGCGAACGAAATGTTTGTCGCGTGACTTACAGAAACACACATTATCACCTGGATTGGGGTTGAAATCGCCTATTCTCTCCCTGGCGCGAAAGGTGGGGAAGGCTGGATGTTTCTTAACCGCACGTTGTTAATGCGCTTGTGACGAGGATGGCATCATCTGAGCCACGACCGTGAGAATGGGCAACATCATTGCAAGTTGAATGAGACGTGGACCGCGGGACGCCGCAACGTGCGGGACCCCACACGAAAGCTCGGATAGAAGGTTAGACCGATCGAACCCCTTGCAGCTTGACAGACCCGGCTTCATAGAAGGGCGCGGAAAGTCCGTGCGAACAATCAACCGCCGCGCCGACGAAGCCGCGCGCACTAAAGTCCTTGGCTCGCTATGTGATGACGGGCATCCGCGCGACTAAAGTTCGCGGCTCGCTACGTCCCCCCTGTACAAGGGGGGATACAGGGGGGTCACCGAGTCCGCGCAAGCGGGCGAAGAATCTCCCGGCGCCTGAAGCACGTTGAGATTCCGATTTCGAGATGCCCCGCTGCGCTCAGCGTGACAAGTCGAGCAGCGCTTAGCATGACAGGGTGAGGGACGACAACTCCGTGATAGGCACTTTGGCTCTAAACCGGGTTGTCGCCACGCGATTCGCGCTTCCCGTTGATTCTGTCACACGCCCCAGATTCTGGCGTAGCGGTTTTCATCCTTGACCTTTGCAAAAACCGGTACTAGAGTCACGCGGATGGATTTTTTTCGGACCGCAGCCCGCTCCACATTGCATCCGGCAGCTTCCCGCCGTTGTTTGGCTGCCGGTTGCGCGCCTTGACGAAGTGCCGCGTCGCTGATTGAATCTCGACTTCGCGGCACCGCTAGCTCAGTTGGCAGAGCAGCTGACTCTTAATCAGCGGGTCCGGGGTTCGAGTCCCTGGCGGTGCAATGTATGCTCCCCGGCCGATCCGCCAGTCCGCGGATCGGGTTTCCGTCCAACCCTGGTTTGCCTGCCGGTCCGTGTCTTGGCTGGAGGGGGGCGTTGTCAGATTGAAGTGGGGGAGTGGGCGGGTGAGCCGTTTTTCAGCTCAAACTGTTTTCGTGATGGGTGGTGTCTTTGCGCTGGCGACCGTTGGATCGTTGGCGTACGGGGAAGTGCCAACCATGGCGTTGCGCGCGGTGGCAATCAACGGCGCGCCGATCGAAGCAACCGGGAGTATTGTCGCCTCGCCGGGAGATACGATCGAAGTCGAGATTGCCGTGTGGGGGTGGGCGTCGGAGAGTCCTGATGGGATTGAAAGCTACAGCGCGGGCATGTTGAACCGGCGCGGCGCGGTGAGCGGTAGAAACGGAACCATTCTGCCGCTCGGTTGGGATGCACCGCTTGATTCGGTCCCGTGCGACCCCGGCGGCGGGGGAATCTGCCCACCCGAAACGCAATGCCAGGGAACAGGCAACCTTGGACTCTGTCAGGGGTCTAACCATTTCCCAGTGCTCGGCGCGCGAATCGATCCCAACCGTTCCGACTACGTTTTCTTTGGATTCGAAACGATCGAAGATACGCAGACCGCCGAATTGGATTACACCTATTTCGGATTGACGTTGGGCGATCAAGGGCGAATTGATAACGGCAACATTTTCTACGCCGGGTCCATTACACTTGTCGTTTCGCCGACGGCGTGCGGAACGTTCACGTTTTTTCTGAGTCGCTGCAGTGGAATGACATTGCTCGGTGCGGTCAATGGTCCCGTGATTGAGCCCCAGCTTTTGCCGTTAGAAATCGACGTGGGCGCCTGCCCGCTTTTGGCGACGATGACCACACCTGAGAACTGCGTCGTCGATGCCAGACGAGCGTTCGCAACCCCCCCGTCCAACGAGGCGCTGGGGGTGGATCGGATCGCCATTCAGTTTGATCGCAGTCCGTCCGGAACTTCGGTCGAGGATTTTGATATCACCGTCGATCCGAAATCGGCGCCCCCACAAATTGTCAAAATCGAACCGATTGGCGGCGTGACGCTGGTATTGACGCTGGACCACCCGATCGCGCCGCAACACTGGACGTGCATCAAACACATCCCCAGCACTCGTCGCGCGTGTTTTGGAAGCTTACCCGTGGACGTGAATCAGGACCTGGTATCCAACCCCGACGATATTGCGTCGCTTCTGCTTGGTCTTCGCCAGGGGGTTGCCCTGTCGGACACCCAGTGTGATCTCAACCGAAGCTTGCGTTGTACACCGCAGGACATTCTCGAAGCCGTCGATCTGCTCGCGGGATCGGAATCGACCCCGCTGGAAGGTACCACGATTCCATCGACCTGCCCATCGGATTCGAGTGCGATCTTTCGAGCCCCTGACATCAATGACCTTGGTGCCTGTTGCAACTTGCAATCCGGTTCCTGTCAGGAAAACATTACTCTGGCGAATTGTGCGTCCGGCGGAGGCGCATGGTCGCTGGCGGCACCATGCTGCGCCACGGCATGTACCCCTTCAGTCGGTGCCTGCTGCGACGAATCGACAGGAGCCTGTCAGGAAGGCGTACCCTTCAGTGTTTGTCGTGGTGCGAGCGAGGTATGGAGGGCGGATGCTTCTTGTGACGCGATCGAATGCGGACTTCCGCGCGGCGCCTGCTGCGACTCACTGCTTGGGGAGTGCAGCGGCAATGTTCTCGAGTCGCAGTGCCAGGGAGCGGGAAAACTTTGGACGCAGGGGGCGACCTGCGGGAAGGTTGTTTGCCGATCCGGTTAATGACCCGGAACCTTCCCTTCTCGGTCTTGCTGCGCAAGTAGCCTGCTGGCGAACTCAATGGGCACACCGAAGTTGGAACCGTCGAAGTCGCGCGTGATGGCGAAATTGACCCCGATAACCGTTCCATCGGGACCGAACACCGGTCCACCGGATCCACCCGACGTCGTTTCGGCGTCGTAAACCAAACGTCGCGGTCTTACCTCGTTCAACGCGCCCTGGGTAATGACCGGGCTGATAATACCACGATCGGCCAATTCTTCGATCAACGACGTTGTGCTGGTTGCCTTGGCCAGCGCCTGTTCAACGACATCCGGTTCGGCCCTTGCCAAGAGCGCGTTTAGTCCGGTGGGGTATCCCAGTAGGATCACACGCTCCCCGCGTACCGCCGTCAGGTCTCCGGTGTACAGGGGCAGGACCGGCACACTTTGGTCCACCTCGACGACCATCATCGCAATGTCCACGTCGTCCGGGCTGAGGCGGATGGTGGTGGGATCCACCTCGATCGGGGCGTGGCCGGGGAAAACGGCCGCCAGCGATACAAACTTCGGCGTCAGGTCTTGTGCGAGCAAGGGAGCGACATCCTCGCTTTTCCACCAGGGCTGCGCGACATGGCGATTGGTGATGACCTGGCCCTCGCGCGACACCAGGAATCCTGTCCCGATGTACTCGACTTGCATCGGGCTGCCACTTGCGTCGGCAACCTGGGCGGGTTGGCCATCGACTTGACCATAAAACGTGTAGATACCGTGGAGCAGGCACACTCCGCGGCTGAACTCGTCAAGGACGCGCTGCAATGCTCCGTTGCGCGAGGCGATCCTGTCGACGATGGCGGCGCGGCGCGCCAAATCGGCGCGTAAGGCGTTAAGCTCTTGCTTCGATGCGCGACCCGCCTGGTCATGGCGGAACGTCTCGATTTGTTTTTCGAGTGCGCGGATTTGCGTTTCATACAGCAACGTTTGCTTGCGTGACATCGCCTGGTGCACTTTCGAAACGCGCGATCCGCTTAAAACCCCGCCCCAATAGGAAACCGCGAACAAAAACGTCGCTACGATAACAACGGCGCCGATCTTGGTTGCCGCGCTGGAATGGCGTATCAAGTCATACCGAAGGCTGTGTGTCGACGCCCACAGACCGCTTTCGCCGCGCACCTCCACGGCGTCGCTGAGCATCTGGCGCATCGGTTTGCAAGTGCTGGAGCCGGATTCGGCTATGCGAAATCGAAATTTCGGTCCGTTGATTCCGATTTCGACGAGATCGCCGTGTTCAAGGATAACCTCGCGCACCTCGAGGCGATTCACAAAAACCTGTCCGTCGATCGCGCGCAAATAAAACGAACACCCCTCCTCAACGAACTCGATTTCGGCATGATACTCTTCGATTGCACCGCGGGGAGGGTACCGAACGTCCGCGTCGCCGGCGGTTCCGATTAGAATCCGCGGTTTGTCGTAAACGATGGTCTTACCACGGGACGGTCCACTGAGATGAAGAAGCTGAGCACGCATGCGTTTCGCGTCCTTGGGGAATTCGTTCAATCCATTTCGCCGTCACGATCCGTTCGCCGCCGAAGATTCTACACGCTCTTTTCTTTTCCGCGAGAGGATCGGGACAGCCGGTCTCCCCTTCCGATGAGAGTAGAGATCAACGAAAAGTGCAGGCGAGAAGGACCGGCATGAAGGAAAAGGCGCAGAGGTGAACCGAGTTGAAATCAGCAATCGGGACTTTCTGTCGCGCTAAGAACCCATTTCCAAATGGTGTGGTACCGGCATCTTGCCGGTGTTTTCACGGACGAAAGTCCGCGTTACAACGGATATTGGGATAGGCTCTCAAGGAGCACCATACGATCGTGCGAAGACTTGTTCGATTGGGAAAACGCGCGAACATGACTCACGTTTGTTTGCCGGTTCCTGCCCGCTTAAGATTTGTCGTGAAGCGCTTGATTTCGCTGATCGTGAAGGGCGCGAAGGACGTCGCGCTGTTCCACGATTCCCACGACCTCGCGCGAGCCTTGGCTTTCGACAACCGGTAGCGACCCGACGTCGGTGCCACGGAACTCGGCGAGAACCTCTTCGATGGGCATGTCCGCCGGAACCGTTTGCGAGGATTCGTCCGCAACATCAACAGCCGTAATCAATCGAGACAAGAGCGGGTCGAAAATCACCTCGCGCAGATCGCGATAATGGATCACACCTACCAGTTGCTTATTCTCATCGATGACCGGAAAGTGGTTAAAACGCGACGTCTCAACGGAGTGCAAAACCGCGGCGAAATCCGCGTGGGACGGGATGGTTTGGATATTGGTGCGCATGATGTCTCTTGCGCAAAGCAATGAGTCGCCGACTTGCTCGGAAAATCGACGCCCGCCGATGGTACGCCACAGCGCCTGCAACGTAAGAGTAAAAATCGACCCGCCGCCGACCGATGTTCCACCGCTGCGCCGCAGCAGCGTCGCCGCCTTGACTTCGCCCGCCTGTTTGACAACCCACTTGATCAAGAGCGGACCGCAAACCTCAAAAATCACGACCGAACCAAGCGCAATGGTCACAAACCGCCTCGCCCAATCATTGTCCCACTGCTTCTCCACAAAATCCGCCAACCCGATGATCACCGCCGCCTGGCAGAGCAAGGAAAGCCCCAGGGTGGACCGCAGTTCGCCCTCCGCTTGACACCGCTTGATCCCCCAGAAAGCACCGACCGCCTTACCGGCGATACGACAGACAACGTACGCAGCCCCGACGAGCTGGAAATCCTTCAAATCGGAAAGATGAAGCTGGTATCCCGCCATGACAAAAAAACCGACCAGGATCGGACGACTGACCAGTCGAAGCGGTTCCTCCAAACGATCCGGATCAATGGCGATGTTGGCAAAGGTCGCCCCGAAAAAAAGCGTTGCCAACAGGAAGTTGTAGGACAATCCGTGATTGTCACGCAACCACCCCTCGCCCGCACCAAGCACGATCAGGGTCGCAACGAGAATCAAGAGCGTATCGTTTTGATGCAACTTCGCGTGAACCACACTCACCACGAATCCGATGACCACCCCAAGGGCAATACTTCCGATCGTGGCAATCGCAAGGTCTATCCAAACGTTGTGCCCTGTTTCAACGACACCCTCCAAGCACCCCGCCGCTGCCAGCAGCGTGAACGCCAGGTAGAATAAAACGATGCAGACGATGTTGTTCAGACCGGTCAGACTCAGAATCGTGTCGGAGGCGCGGCCCTTCGCATCGTACTCGCGCAGAACAAACAGCGTCGCCGCGGGCGCAGTCGCAATCGCTCCGATGGCCAGCAACGCCGCAAACGCCACCACCGTCGCAACCGGCGTCTCGCCTCGAATCACCAATCCCGTAAGCAGTACGCCGACGAACACAAACGCAAAGCTCGCTCCGATTTCCCCGGCTGATATCTTCCACAAATGGGATCCAACGGAACGCAAATGTCGAACCTCAAACACGCGACCAATTGAAAAGAGAATGATTCCCAAACCCAAATCTTTGACTGCTTTGAGCGGAATAAATGCGATGCTCAGGCGGATGGCGGTTTCCGAGTCGAAAGATGCGTTGAGCGCCAGCACCAGTCCCAGCTTCACGGCAGCGCCGGAAAACAAATATCCCACGACGCGCGGAATACGAAGGGCGTGTGCGATGTATCCCCCGAGGATCGCAGCCGCCAAGAGCAGGCCAAAAAGCAGTCCGGGACCGGGGACCAGCGCGAGGATTTCAGGGACCTTTTCGGAAGAAAATGTAATGGGAATGACTCCCGTTCATGTTTCATGATACCACAGATTGACGAGCACGGTTCGATGCGGCGCGCCGCACGGAGAATGCGAAATCCACCGCCCGCCAGTCGTCACATTTCAGGAAAACGCTTGGATCGGGTCGCGATAATAGTCCTTTCATCAGTCGAATAACGCACGTTACCGCGCCGCCGCCAGTGTGACCTTGAGTGTCAATCTCTTGCCGTGACGCAGCACGGCGACGTCCACCGCGTCCCCCGCCTTGTTTTTCCGCGTGGCGGCCATGTAATCGTAGATGTTTCGAACCGGTTTCCCACCGATCCCCACGATCCGATCACCGGCCTTCATCCCGCCCAGATCCGCCGGACCCTCCGGACTTACCGCGTCCACCGCCATTCCTTCGCCACCGTCATCGCCGTAACTGGGCGTCAACCCCATGACGACGCGATAGACAGGCGTACCCGCAGCCGACGGATCCTTTTTCACTTTCTTGGGTTGCACAAAAGCGATGCGCGTTTGGCGATTTGCAAGATCGCGCGTCACGTCCACAACCAGGCGTGTAATCTTTGCACCGCCCCGGGCGTTGATGAGATTCGCATCGTCGGAAGGTTTGTGATAGTCGTTGTGGGCACCGCTGTAAAAGTGGATTGCCGGAATTTTTTTCCGGTCGAACGACGCGTTGTCACTGCGTCCACCCATTCCGCCGGCGAACGCGACTTTCAAACTGATGTTCGCCGCGTGAGGTCGAACCAGCTCGTGCAACCCGACGCCCGTATCCGCACCGAAAACCTGCACCGTATGCGTACCGGGTTTCAGTCGCCCGATCATGTCCATGTTCACCATGGCGACGATGCTCTTTAATGGAATCCGGTTGCTTTGAATGAAGTGCTTGCTGCCGTGCAGCCCGGACTCCTCGGCGGTAAATGCGATGAAAAGCACACTCCGTTTCATGGTTGGACCGGCCGCCAGCATCCGGGCGGATTCAATCAGCCCGCTTGTGCCCGAAGCGTTATCATCCGCTCCGTTATGAATCTGCGGTTTTACGGCATCGGTGAGCACTTTCCCTTTGCTGAACTTGCGCATCATCGGTTTGCGGATACCGAGATGATCGTAGTGCGCTCCGACGACGACGTATTCATCGGCAAGGGGTCCACTTCCACGAAGAATCCCCAGGACGTTGCGAGTTGGAGCACTTTGTTTTTCGAAATCGGCCTTTCCGCTGACCATCACGTGGGCAACCGGGCTCGAGGCATTTTCCCCACGATCCATTTTTTCCTGAAGCTCATCAAGCGTTTTGACTCGCGCGGAACGCAGAACCGCTTCCGCAAGTTCGCGCGTCACCTGCATGGCAGGGATTCCGTAGTCATCCGAACCACGAGAGAGAAACTCGGTCAGCCGATCGCCCGATTCGGGAAGCGGCGTGGAATTCATTACCAAAACAGCGACGGCACCGCGATCTTTGCAGTTGTAAATCTTGTTTCGAAGCATGGCATGTCGCGTCGCATTTCCATCCTGATCCGCCCACGAGGCGGGTTCCCCATCGAAAAACATCGCCACGGACCCTTCGAGGTCGATATTGTCGAAATCATTGTATCCCCGGTCGGGGTTTTCAATTCCGTATCCAACAAAGGTAAGACCGCCTTTGAATTCGGCGTCTGAGGAGAACGCAAACGGGATGTAGTCAACACCCATCTTTTGCGAAGTCTTGTCTCCGGAAAAGCGGAGATACCCGTCTTGGGTCAACCGGCGCTGCAACGTCATGGGAAACGTCTGAAAGTACGTTCCGTTGTCGCCCGCCGGTTCCAACCCGATCTGCGCGAATTGCCTGCCGATGTAGTCTGCGGCAAGCTCGATCCCCTCGGTGCCAACCCCACGCCCGGTCAGCGCATCGCTCGCAAGGTAATCAATGTGCGATTGAAACCTTCGTTCGAGATCGGTCGCACACCCCGTGCACACGACCGCGCAAAACATGGCCGCCAGGCTTGTCTTGAATTTCAACATGACTCGCTCCACAGGCAAGGACGCCGAAGAAAAACCGGAAAACCGCAACAACGCGATCCTCCGGTTATTATACTTTCATGGACGGATTGGGCTACTTCGAGTGCCATCTGTTAAGACGGCTTGGCCTGTCGGTCATGAATAGAAGGTCAAGGTCCTCCGCCAGCGATCTCTCGTCCTGGCGAAGCACCTGAATCACCGAGTGTTCATGGTCTTTGCCGCTCTGTGTCAGCGTTTGCATCTTTGAATGGGGGTAGTAGTTGTGGACCTGCTCTGCCGACATACAACCGGCTCCGGCAATAACAAGACCAACAAGCGACATCAAAACAGCGATTTTGCGAGTCGTCACGGATGTTTTCCTTTCCAAGCAGCCCAACTTCAGACCATCCATCGGTTCCGGTGGGAGACCGCTACCGCTTCCCTCAACGGCCCGCAAACACTATAGCCCCCACACCCGCCGGGTCAACCGGGCACTCCACAGTCGGTTTTGTTGGTCGATGACCCAGCCTGCACAAGCTCAGACAGATCGGGGCTCGACGGTTTGGGTATGATAAGACGAAATGCTTCGTTCAGCATGACAGACCCGGCTCGGCTTCACAGAACGGAGTGGAGAGTCTGGAAGGAGTCGAAAGTCAGCGCTGACGATCCGCTGCCGACTGAAGTCTCGCTACGCCAACGATTCATGTCCCCCTCTCCGTGTCATTCTGAGTTCGCGCAAGCGGGCGAAGAATCTCCCCGCGTCCGGAAAAGAATCTCCCGGCATTCCAAATGCGTTACGATTCAACCGTTGAGATGCTTCGCTGCGTTCAGAATGACAGATCGGCGCGAGAAAGCCGCCCCAACCGTCACGGACCGGGTCGGGAACAGAAAAGCGGGATTTGTTTGTCCCAGGCGTGGTTGGGGGGTAGGATAGATGCGGTGAACCCGCCCTTTTGATGTGGAGCTTTCCGCATGACGCAGTTAGACAAACATGTTCAAACAGCCTACCGACGTCTTTGGATCAATCGCTGGTTTCATATTGCCGCGACGACGGTGGCGGCGGCATTCTTGGTGTTTGCCACGGTGGTCTTGATTCAGCGCCTTTTCGATCTGGCGATTCCGGTTTGGAAAATCGGGTCGGGGCTGCTGGGGGCGGCTGCGATTTTCTCTTTTCTGTGGGGGCATGTTACAAGGCCGACCGTGGAGTTCGCTGCGGCGGAGATTGATCGAGCGGCGGGACTTTCGGAAAGACTCAGTAGCGGGCTTTACTGCCGCTCGAGCGACGATCCTTTTGCGCGGGCCGTCGTGGAGGACGCCGATCGCGTGGCGCGTTCCATTCGCGTACAGCAGCACATTCGGCTCAGCGCGCCGCGATCGTTGTCGTGGGCGCTTGGTTCGTTGTTTTTGGCTTCTGCGATGTTTTTGATAACCCCCGGTCTTTTGAAATCCGACAAAGCCATCGCGGAGGATCGAGGGAGTGCGGAGATCCAGGAAGTACAGGTGGCCATCAAGAAGCAACTGGAACCGCTTGCCAAGTTCGCAGAGATCACCCCGGAGGTCGAGGACTTCTCCGACGACCTCGAGACACTTGAGCAAGACGCCGGCGGCACGCTTCATCGAGCCGACGACATTCGGCACGAAGCGATCAAAAAGATTGATCGGTTGGAGGACGCCCTGAAGAAAAAGCGTGACGGCGAGACGTACAAGGCTGTCCCGGAGCTGAAAAAGATGCTCCGAAGATTGCGGATTCCCAATCCCAACGACTCCATGACGGACAAGATTACGCGGTCGCTGGCGAAGGGGGATTTCAAGACTGCCAAGGAGGAGATTGAAAAACTCAAAGAGCAACTTGCGACGCTCAAGTCCGACGATGACAAAAAGTTCGCCGAGAAGATGGGCAAACAACTTGAGCAGCTCGCCAAGAAGCTTGAGCAAGTTGCCAAGGAAGACAAGCTCGAACAAAAACTGGAGCAAGCGGGGATTAAGAAGGAAGACGCCAAGCGAATGCTCGAAAAGCTGAGCAAAAAGGACCTCGATCAGCTACAAAAACAGCTTGAAAAAAGCGGCATGAGCCAAAAGCAGATTGAAAAGGTCAAAAAACAAATCCAACAAAGACAGGCTGCTCGAACCATGGCGCAGAAGATGGCGCAGGGGATGAAGCAGGCAGCCAAGGGAGCGCGAAGCGGAATGACCGGTCAGTCGATGGCGGGTCTGAAAATGGCCGGCGATCAACTTAGCGACCTTGAGAAACTCGAGCAGGAGATGAATGAGCTTGAGTCTGCCATGGCGGGGCTACAGGAGGCCAAAAACAACATTGACAAACCGTGCCCGAGCTGAAACGGCACCGGGATGCGGGGCGGTCGCCCCTGTGAACGATGCAACGGTCGTGGCGGTTTGGGTGGATACGGGCGTGGTCGTGGTGGGCTCGCCCAAGAGCAACAGACCGCGGTTGGTTTCAAGACCGAGCGAACCAAGGTCAAAACAACCAAGGGCGCGATCATCGGCGAGTTTCTCATTGACGGGGAGCAGGTTCGCGGCGAGGTTTCTTCCAAGCTGCGCGAAACCGTGGCTGCGGGGGAGCGCGACGCGAGCGATTTGATCCACCGCGATCGCATACCCCGGCAATACCACAAAGCAATCAAGGATTATTTTACCAACCTCAAGGCGGCACACGGGACAACACCGGATCAAGACGGTCACGGCAAGTCCAGGGGCACGAACGGCGACTCATAACAACCCACCGGTTTTTGCAATGCGAAGGGAATCCATCACCATTTCATTCGTGGGGAAGCTGACGCTTTTCTGCGTCCTTATCGGACTGGGGGGAGGCTGCGAGCCGCCGGCAATCACAGACAACGGCGTGGTGGGCGTTTTCGGCAGCGTCGGACTTGGTCCGGGTGCGTTTAGTTACCCGCGTGCGATCGCGTCGGACGCACAAGGGTCGGTCTACGTCGTGGACAAGAGCGGGCGCATTCAGCGTTTTGGAAGCGACGGTGCGTTTGAGCATTCATGGACCATGCCGGAGACGGAGGCGGGCAAGCCAGTGGGAATCTCCGTTCATCCGGATGGGCGCATTTTTGTAGCGGACACCCATTATCATCGCGTCGTGGTCTTTGATCGAGACGGGAATCAGCTTGGTGCCTTTGGTCGTCAGGGGCGCGGCGACGGCGAATTCCTTCTGCCGACCGACGTGGCCTTTGACGAAGCTGGATTTATTTACGTCAGTGAATACGGAGGGAACGATCGGATATCCAAGTGGACAGCGGGTTTTGAGTTTGTCGGGGCGTTTGCGGACAGCGAGATTGACGGCGTACGGATCAATCGTCCGGCGGCGATTGTTGTGGATCGTGATCAAACAATCTGGGTGGCTGATGCGTGCAATCATCGACTGCTTCGGTTGACGCTGGACGGAAAGCACCTGCTTACGGTCGGAAAGTTTGGAAGTCGACCAGGTGAGCTTCGATACCCCTACGACCTGTCAATCTCGAAGGATCGGCGCATCATGGTTTGCGAATACGAGGGGAATCGGCTGCAATGGTTTGACACAAAGGGTCGCTCACTTGAAACGTGGGGGCGAAGCGGACGCGATCCGGGCGAGCTTTCGGGTCCTTGGGGCGCAACCTACGGCGCCGATGGTCGCGTGTATATTGTGGACTCAATGAACAGTCGGATTCAGATTGTCCGACCTTAGAACCCCGTTGAAAGGGGGCGACTTTCTCGCGTGGGCGCGGCGGTGTCGCAGGGGTTTGGGTTTGTATGATGTTCTCCCGCGTGGCGCGAGCATCGTGCGGGCGAAAACACCAGAGGCAGACCGGTGCAACACATGTTGCCGGCAGATGGTCAGGAGTGAGCGCAAAACGACGTTGTGACAGCGACTTATTTTCCATTCAGTTTTCAAGAGCCGGCATGGTTGTGGCTTTGCCTTTTGGTCCCGGTATTGGTTCTGACGACGCTGCGAAGTCTTGCCGGGCTCGAGCCGTTGCGTCGCGTATTGGCGCTGATGTTTCGTAGTCTCCTGGTCGTCCTGTTGGCCTGTTGTTTGGCGGGGATTGAGTACGTTCGGCAAAACGACGACCTGACGGTCATGTTCCTGATGGACCGCTCGCACAGCGTGGCAAAAATGCAGGATGTCCAGGACGCATTTATCCGAGCGGCAACCGAGAAGATGCCCGGAAATGATCGCGTGGGGATGATTGATTTTGCGCGGCAGGCGTTTTTGGAACAGATGCCGATGCGCGGCGGGTATTTCGTTCCACCGGGGCGCCTTCCGACGATGCCCAATCCGGATCGCACGAACGTTGCGTCGGCGGTGCGGTTGGCGATGGCCATGTTTCCCTCGGACACCGCCAAGCGGATCGTGCTGATGTCGGACGGAAACGACAACATGGGCGACCTGCTGACCGAAGCGCGGCGCGCGCGGGCGGACGGGATTCCCATCGATGTCGTTCCGCTTGAATACGAGCGAAAGAACGAAGTGTACTTTGAACGGATGATCGCCCCGACGTACGCGGAACCGGGGGAGCAAGTCCCGATTCGCATGGTGATTTATTCGTACAAGCGGGCCAAAGCGACACTTTCGATTTATCAGAATGATCGACTCGTGGTGCTTCCCCCGGAGTACGCGCGTGTGGACCTCAAGCCCGGCAGCAACACCTTTTACCTCAAGTTGCCGGCGCAGGCGGGCGGAACACAAACGTACCGGGCGATGTTGAGTTTTGACGACGACTCGATGGACACGATCTCGCTGAACAATACAGCCAGTGCGTTTTCGTTTGTGACGGGGGCAAGTCGGGCGCTTTTGGTTACGGCGGATCGAACGAAAGATGCGGCCCTCGCGGAAGCGCTCGCGAAGGAGAACGTTCGTGTGGTGATGCGCACGCCGGCGGAATTGGGTGATTTCTCACTGCTGAAAATGATGAACTATTCGGCGATTATTTTGTCCGACATCCCGGCTGCAACGTTCACCGACAATCAGCAGAAGGAGCTGGCAAGCTATGTGCGCGATATGGGAAGCGGACTGATCATGCTGGGGGGACCGGACAGTTTTGGTGCGGGCGGGTGGATTGGAAGTCCGGTGGAAGAGGTGATGCCGGTTACGTTTGAGATCAAGCACAAGCGGGTGATTCCGCGCGGGGCGTTGGTCTTGATCATGCATAGCTGCGAGATGTTGCGTGGAAACTACTGGGGAAAGGAGATGGCCAAAAAAAGCGTTGATACGATCAGCTCGCGCGATTACATCGGCGTGCTGGCATACACGTACACGCCGGGCGGAGAAAACTGGGAAGTCCCTCTTGGTGTCAACACCAACCGGGTTGCAGTGAAGGCGAGAATCGACCGAATGCAGATCGGCGACATGCCCGACTTTGCACGTACGATGCAAATGGCCTACAACGAGCTGACCCGTGGTCGCGGACGTGATGCGGCGCAGAAGCACGTGATCATCATGAGCGATGGAGATGCCTCGCCGCCCTCTTCCGCGTTGTTAAGGAAATATGAACAGGCGAGCATCACCGTCAGCACCATCGGAATCGGTTTTGGAAGACACGTTCGCGAACGCACGATGCGTAACATCGCCAGGGTGACCGGCGGTCGATATTACGCGGCGCGCAATCCTCGCCTTCTTCCGCAGATATTCTCCAAGGAATCGACCGTGATTCGTCGTCCCCTGATTGTGGATGAGCCGTTTCAGCCCCAGTTGATCAGCGGTTCCGCAGACTTGCTGGGCGGGTTGCGCACCGGAGCCGGCGGACTTCCGCCGCTGGGTGGAATGGTGATCACCTCGCCCAAGGAAGATCCGAACGTGTTGGTTCCCATCATTCGCGCGACCGAGGACGGCGACGATCCGGTCCTGGCGTACTGGCAGCACGGATTGGGCAAAGCGGTAGCGTTTACGAGCGGTTATTGGCCTGCGTGGGGTACGGAGTGGACGCCATGGTCTCGGTTTGCAAAGTTTTGGGCGCAGATCGTGCGATGGGCCTTTCGCCAGGAATCGCCGGCGAACTTCGATACCTACACGCATGTCGAAGGAAATCGCGGGCGTATCGTGATTGACGCCCTGGATAAAGACGCGAGCTATCTGAACAACCTCCAGCTTCGCTCTAACGTGATGACTCCCGATCAAAAAGCCGGATCGCTTCAGTTCAGGCAGACCGGTCCGGGGCACTACGAGGCGGAGTTTGACGTGGACAAGGCCGGTCAGTACCTCGCCAACGTACAGGTGTTTGACGGTGGGCGATCCATGGGGACGATCCGAACCGGGCTTTCGGTTCCGTTTTCTCCGGAGTACCGTGACCTGGCTGCCAACGAGGCGTTGCTGCGACAAGTGGCGCAGGTCACGGGTGGTCGATGGTTGAACATGCCCGGTCAAAAGGCCGACGTATTCAGTCACAATCTTCCACCGAGTGTTGCGAAGCGTCCGGCGTGGATGTGGGTTTTGGGGTGGTTTTTTCTTCCCGCGTTTTTGCTGGACGTTGCGATTCGCCGACTGGCCAATTGGCTGGCGGTGTCGATCGCGGTGGAAATCGTCGTTCTCGTCGTGCTTCTTTTTGGACTCAACCTTCGCTATAGCGGTTGGGGAATCGCGGGGTCGATTATCCTGGCTGAGTTGATCGGGTGGACGATTCGCTTCCGCTCGATCGGGGTGCTGTTTCACTACGTTACCGGTACGGCGACGACACTGGCACAAACGGGCGATCGCAGCGCGCAATCGCTCGATCAACTCAGGAGCGCCAGTGAGCGGGTCCGCGATGAGTTGACCGTTGCGACGTTGAGCGGAGTCCGCGATGTCCGTGAGGCGAAAGCCGGAGAATCACAACGTTCTGCGCAGAGGCGATTTGACGTGGGCGACGAGGCTACGGGTCTGACCGTGGAAGAACTGGGCAAGTCGTTGGGAGGAGCGGCGAAGACAGAGCCCCCCGCGACCAAGAAACCGGACAGCGCGGGCGCAGTCGACGACGGAGAGAGTACCACGTCGCGACTGCTTCGGAAAAAGCGGCAAACGCATGACAATGACGAATAAGAGCGCATCCACCGTGGAGTGGCACCCGCATTCCGCCGGTGTTTTGATCGCAGTTCACCGGCGGCAAGCCGGTATCGCGCTTGTTGTCGGGGGCGGACACCATGCTTTCGATCTGCAACCGGGCGATCCTGAGCAGCAAACGTTTGCGAGGGGGTAAAGCCCTCGGTTCGAGAGACGACTGACTGATTGGAGCGAGTTATGAGTTCGAAAATTGATCCGGCTGTGGAGAAGGCGACCGAGGAGTTTCGCCACAAGTTCGCGGCATTGCGGCAGGAGATTGGCAAAGCAATCGTGGGACACGAGGACGTTGTTGACGGCGTTTTGACGGCGCTTCTGGTGGGCGGACACGTCCTGCTTGAAGGCGTGCCGGGGTTGGGCAAGACATATTTGATTCGTACGCTGTCCCAGGCAGTGGATCTGAAGTTCTCGCGGATTCAGTTTACGCCTGACCTGATGCCGGCGGATATCATCGGAACGACGATCATTTCGGAAGATCCCGCCAGCGGAAAGCGTGATTTTCGATTTGAACACGGACCGATTTTTGCGCAAATCATCCTGGCGGATGAGATCAACCGGGCGACCCCCAAAACGCAATCGGCCATGCTCGAAGCCATGCAGGAGCACTCGGTGACGGTGGGTGGCACGAGACACGTCTTGGAAGAGCCGTTTTTCGTGATGGCCACCCAGAACCCGATCGAGCAGGAGGGAACCTACCCCCTTCCCGAGGCGCAGTTGGATCGTTTCATGTTCAAGCTCGTTGTGGATTATTCGAGCAAGGACGAGATGAAAACCATCATGGATCGCACGACGACGGGATACAAAGCGGACGTAAAAGCCGTGATGAACGGCGATGAAATCATCGGAACGCAAAACCTGGTGCGGCGGGTGGTGATGGCCCCACACGTACAGGATTATGCGATTCGGGTGGCGATGGCATCGCACCCGCAGGGGCCTTTTTCGTTGGAGGTGACCAACAAGTACGTGCGATGGGGTGTGAGTCCGCGTGCGGCGCAAACGCTGACGCTTGCGGCAAAGCTCAACGCACTACTCGATGGGAGGTTTAACACGGCCTTTAGCGACGTGCAAAAGTGTTACCTGCCGGCGATGCGACATCGTGTGCTTTTGAACTTTGAGGGCGAGGCGGAGGGAATCAGCGTGGACGATGTGCTGCGTGAGATTTTGGAGAAGACACCAACGATGGCGGAAGCGGCGGCGTAAGGGGGTCGCGTGTGAAGAAAGGCAAGTAAGAACAGCTTTGCAAACAAGAGCCAGGCTCTCTATTCTTTCGGATTTTTCAGGCGATGGCAGTCGGCGAACGCACCAACACGAATGATCTTCTTTCTCCCCAGTTCATGCGGAAGTTGGATCAGCTTGCGCTGGTTTCACGGAAGATTTTTGCGGGGAAGATGCGCGGGGAGAGACTGACGAAGCGGCGGGGCGAGTCGGCGGAGTTCGCCGATTATCGCAACTATGTCCGTGGCGACGATCTGCGATTTCTTGATTGGAACATCTACGCCCGACTCGACCAGCTTTTTATCAAACTGTTTTTGCAAGAAGAAGACCTTCACGTCAGTCTGTTGGTGGACACATCCAAAAGCATGGATTGGGGGACGCCCGGCAAAAGCCTTTATTCGCGACAGGTGGCGGCAGCCATCGGTTATATTGCAATGAGCAACCTCGATCGGTTGAGCATTTATGCGTACTCGGACGGGTTGCAATATGAGATGACGGGTGTGCGTGGTCGGCGGTGGGTCTTTCGGGTGATGGATTTTCTGTCGAGTATGCAATACGAAGGGTCGAGCAACCTTCGCGAGTCATGCAAACAATTTGCGATCCGGCATCCCCAACCCGGAATCGTTATGATCCTGAGCGATTTTTTTGAAAAGGGCGGATGCGAGGAGGGGCTTAAGTATCTGCTGGGGCGAAACTACGACATCTATGCCATTCAAATGCTATCGCCCGAGGAAATTGAGCCTGAGCTTGTGGGCGATTTGCGGTTGACCGACGTCGAAGATGACGACGTTGCAGAGGTGACCATCAGCCGGGCGCTGGTCAACCGATACCGCCACAATCTTCAGGCGTACTGTGGGCAACTCAAGGAGTACTGCAACGCGCGCGGGATGAGCTATCTGTTCACAAGCACCGACGTCCCGTTTGATCAGATCGTGCTTTCGTATTTCCGTCAGCGGGGGTTGATCCGATGAACTTCCTTGACCTTCCCACGGCGGGTGTCGCGGCTGCCTTGACCATTCCACCCCTGATCGCACTCTATTTTCTGAAGCTGAAGCGCAATGTAAAACTCGTACCCTCAACGCTTTTGTGGAAAAAGTCAGTTGAAGATTTGCAAGTCAATTCTCCGTTTCAAAGACTTCGCAAAAGCCTGCTACTTCTCTTGCAACTACTGGTCCTTGCGCTGGCGGCGTTGGCGCTGGGCAAGCCGATGTTGGAGACCGCCGACGCAAGCAAAAAAACAGTGTTGTTTTTGATCGATCAGTCGGCATCGATGGGGGTGATCGAAAAGGATGGGAAAACGCGACTGGAGCACGCCAAAATACAGGCCAAACAACGGGTCGACAGTATGCCCGACGATGCCCAAGCGATGGTGATTGCGTTTTGCGATCCCGGGATCGTCGTGTCCTCTTTTGACCGGGACAAGCAGGCTCTGAAACGCAAAATTGATTCGATCGAACAGACGCAAAGCATTTCAACCCTTGCAGAAGCCGTGAGTCTTGCGGAGGCGTACGCCCAGAACCTTGTCATCGCCGGCGAGAAACCGGGAAGCGACATCGCGCCGGTTTCTGCGGCTCCGCCCGCCACCGTTTTCCTGTTTACCGACGGTCGAATCGAGGATGCCGACGAAGTGGCGGTCCAAAAGTTGGACGTGAGCAAGATTCAGGTCTTCAACGTCGGAAGACGAACGGACAACGTTGGGATTCTGGCGATGGATGCGCGCCGCCACTATGAATACCCGGAGTTTTTGGAAGTCACCGCCGTTGTACAAAACTTCGGAACCGACCCGGTCGACCTGGATGCGGTATTATACGTGGATGGACAAAACGTCGATGTGCAGTCGCTGCACCTTGAGGCTGCACCTTCCGCGAATGTTTCCACGGCCACCGCGGCAGATCAACCGCAGATGGGGCACATCACGGTGGCGGCTTTTGATCAGATTTCTTTCGAGGGAAGCGGCGTGGTCGAAGTCGTCCTGAATATCGATGACGCTCTGTCCGCCGACGATCGTGCGTGGACCGTGATCGATCCGCCGCGACGGGCGAAGGTGCTTTTGGTGACACCGGGAAACCTTTTTTTAGAGGGGGTGCTGCAAACGCTTTCGGTCGATTTCGAGATGCTCAGCGGAAATGAGTACGAATCCGCTTCGGAGGATGCGATCACGCTCGATGGCCGAAGTCGCTACGACGTGGTCATTTTCGACCGCCACTCCACCGGGCGCCTGCCGCAGGGGAACTACCTGTTCTGGGGATCGGCGCCGAAGATCGACGGCGTAAAGGTCCAAGGAGAAATCGACAACGAAATAATCTTTGACTGGGACGAGACGCACCCGGTGTTGCGGCATGTCACCGTCGAGACCATTGATCCGCTTGCGTGGTTGAAACTCAAGCTTCCTTCCGAGGCGGTGTCGATCATTTCCGGTCAGACTTCCCCGGTCCTTGCGTATCTCGCGCGCGACGCCAGTCAGTTTTTGATCAGCGCATTCGGTCCCATTGGCGAGGACGAGCTGGGTCGTCTGTATCGAAACGGAGACTGGGTGGCCAGTGCTGACTTCGTTGTGTTGATGCAGAACATGGTCAGCTTTTTGGGGTCGAATCTGGCGATGCAGTCACAGCGACGCCTTCGACCCGGCGAACCGGTATCGGTTCCGATCGCCGGCAAGAGTGATACCGCCACCATTGCCAGACCTGACAACGAGATTGACTCGGTTCCAACCGGCTCGTATCGAAGCATTCATTATTCACGAACCCGGCAAGTGGGGGTGTATCGTGTCTCGCCCGGGGTGAAGGGGCATGACGTGTTTGCAATCAACCTGTTTGACGAAACCGAAAGCAACGTAGCACCGGTAAAAGCCATCACGCTGGGGGCTACATCCGTCGAAGCGAAGGCGGGGGTCGCACCGGTCAACAAACCGGCCTGGACGTATTTCCTGTTAGGGGTACTGCTCTTTTTGCTGGTGGAATGGGTGGTCTATAACCGGCGCGTATTCGTGTAGAGCTTTGTTCCATTTGCACAGGTTAGCCACGGCGTTTAGCCTGCCCAAATGTTCGAGGACCATCGGGAAAATAACACCATCGCATGTGTGGCAGTGTCACGAGGCGGTTCGCTCGTGCGCGGGGTTTTGTGGGTGGCGGCTTCGACCTTGTGCGGCGTGATCACGGTCGTTGTCCTTGGTTCTCTCGATTTTTCCCCCGCGGGGATATCTCATCGGCTGGTGGACGTGGCCCTTTTGATTGCCGTATCGCCGGTTGCGATCCTGGGGGTGTATCTCGGTCTCTGCGGTCTACGATGGTTGGGTCTTGCGGGCTGGCCCGGTTTCGTCGGCGTGGTGGCGACTCGTGATGCGCTGGTTCTTCGATTCGGACCCTTTGGAACAAGGCGGTTTGACACCGGGCGACTGGAATTGAAGTATGCATTTGAGCTGAGTGCGGACGAAGAAGACGGCGGATTCGAGTCTTTTTTGCCGAAGGAAGAACAAATTGCGAGGTTTCTTCCACGCATGTTTCATCCGGACGGCAGGGGCCGAATTGACGTGACGATTCTCAAGTATACGGGCCACGACGAATCGGTGGTGGCTCGGGCGTTTCGACCGGCGTTTGACTTGTGGCGGTCGGGTATCAACGGGGAAGCGTAATTTCTGAAGACCCCTCGCGCCGAGGCTGCTAACGAGATGCCGACTACGCGGAAACAACTGGTTTTTTTCATCCTCGGAGGTTTCTTTCTTACCAACGCCCTGCTCGGAGAGATGACGGGCGGAAAACTGTTCGACGTTCCCACGTTCGGACTGTTCGGTTCGGATTTTATGATGCTCTCGATCGGGGTGATCCCCTGGCCTGTGGTTTTCATTTCAACGGATCTGGTCAACGAGTATTTTGGAAAAGACGGCGTCCGCAAGCTGACATTTCTTGCGGTCGCGATGATCGCGTACACATTCTTGATTCTTTACCTGGCGATTCTTGTGCCTGGGTCATCCAAGTCGCCGATTCCCCATGACGTGTTCGGGGCAGTCTTTGGGCAGTCCCTGTGGATTATTCTCGGGTCGATTACTGCGTTCCTGGCGTCTCAGCTTGTCGACGTTCTGGTTTTTGTGGCGGTCAAGCGTCGCACGGGGCACCGGATGCTGTGGCTTCGCGCAACGGGCAGTACGTTTGTGAGTCAACTGATTGATACGTTTGTCGTGGGGTTTATCGGCTTTGTTATTCCCGGAAAGCTCAACGTCGACGATTTCACCCGGCTGGCCATCGGCAGCTATTGCTACAAAGTCCTCATTGCCATCGTGATTACGCCGATCATTTATGTTGCGCACGGCGTGATCGATCGATTTCTCGAAGGCGGGGCGATCGACGAATCGAGTGAAGCCGTGCCTGTCGCTACGACGAAAGACTAAGGCACGCGCGGTTTGAAGGCATCGCCCGGGTGGCGGATTTCCCAGGTGGCTGGTCTCTTTGAACCGGCGCCTCGGAGACAAGATGGGCTACGGGCATGTCCGGTGGCACACAACAGGCAATGGTCAACCCAAGGACAAGCGAAATCGCCAAGCATCACGGACATGGTTGGCGTCTGCATCGTCGGATCTACGAGTGGGTCTTGCACTGGGCGGACACCCCGTACGGAGCGGTTGCACTTTTTCTTCTCGCCGTGGCAGAGTCGAGCTTTTTCCCGGTCCCCCCTGACGTACTGTTGATTGCATTGGTGATGGGATCTAGGACGAAATGGGTCCGCTTCGCGTTGCTTTGTACGCTGGGAAGTGTCGTCGGGGGACTTGTGGGGTATTGGATTGGGGCATCGCTGATGGAGGCGATCGGGATTCGGATCATCGCCTTCTATCACGCCGAGGCGAGTTTTGAGAGGGTCAAGGAGCTGTACGTCCACTACGATTACTGGATCGTATTCGCGGCGGCATTCACCTTCATCCCGTACAAGGTTTTTACGATTACCTCGGGCGTAATGGGCATGAATCTGGTGGGGTTCAGTTTGGTTTCGACCGTAGGTCGCGGGCTTCGGTTTTTCATCGTTTCAGCGCTGTTATACCGATTCGGACCCCCAATGAAGCGATTCATCGACCGGTACTTCGATTGGTTGTCGATCGCATTTGTCCTGGCTCTTGCCGGCGGGTTCATATTGGTCGCCTGGTTCAAGTAGCGCTTCTCCGATGTCGCGGCGTTCGAATCGTATAGTCCGTGGACCAGATGATCCGATACTCGAAAGATCGTAGCGGGTTGAACTTTTCCACATCGAGTTGGTGCGGCTCCGGCGTCTTGCCGATGTTCGCTGGGGAAACACGCGTGTCTCGCTTGTAGGTGCCACGAACCCACCAAGGAGCGGATGCTTGGCAGCGAATGTTACACTTCCGGTCGTCCCCGCTCCCGTGGACAGGCTCAAGGCGATCCTCGACGAGCGCCCACTTTACATCGGAATCGAGACGACCAACATCTGCAACGCCGCGTGCGTTTTTTGCGCCTACCCAAAGATGCGGCGTAAGAAGTCCGTCATGGTTCCGGCGCTGTTCGAGAAAATCATCCGTGACTACGCGGATATGGGAGGCGGCGCGCTGGGGCTGACGCCCATCGTTGGCGACGTACTCGTCGATCCGCACCTGATGAACAGGTTGAAAACGCTTCGCGCCGCAAAAAGGATAACGCACGTAGCTCTTACGACCAACGCCATCGCGTGGCATCGCTTTAAGCTGCGCGATCGCCTCACAATTCTTGAGTCGATAAACTCCATCGGCATTAGCTTGGGTGGTGTCGACGCGGATTCTTACAAAACAATGTTTGCGGTAGATCGGTATGAAAAAGTAAAGCGTGCGATTGAAGACATGTGCGAACTCAAAGCACGCGAAGGGTTAACCTGTGAGCTTCATTTGTTGTTTCGAGTAAACCGCCCCGTGGACGAGCTTTTTGCCGACGCGGGGATGGACAACTTCAGACGCCCGGAGATCACAAGCATCAGCTCGATCAACAGTTTCGGTAACTGGGGTGGACTTGTGGAAAAAAAAGACCTCCCCGCCGGCACTCACCTTGTGGCGATCGAAAAATCTCCGGACATGATTCGCAAGACCAAAAGGAACCCCTGTTTTGTCCATTATGTGAATCCGGAGATCAGTTGTGATGGGTTGGTGAGCGCGTGTGGTTGCATGAACGCCGAGGCGAGCGACCTGATCCTGGGTGACGTCACACAGACCCACCTGCGCGACATCTGGAAGGGAACAGCCCGCCGAGAACTGATCGGCTCGTTCGGCAGCGATGCCCTTCCCGATATTTGCAAAAAATGCAGCTACTACCAGGACGGTGAAGCCTTTCTCGCCAACCCGGCGCTTCATGGTTTCCAGGTGGGCGATAATCCGTGGGATGTTCTTCGTCGCAACGTCGTGACCACGCCGGGAGAGCAGCTTTCGGACACGTTGCGGAATCTGCGCGTGGAGGGGTTGCGGCGTGTCGCTCTTTTTGGCGCCGGAACCTTTACGCGCACGGCGCTTTGTTCACCGGATATGCGGGTTCATCGCGCGTCGGTCGTGGCGATCATCGATGAAAACCGCGCGCTGCACGGAAACCGACTCTTGGATTGGAAAATAGCCTCGAAAGAAAGCATCGACCCAACGAACGTCGACGCGGTCGTCTTGTCCTCTAAGTACCATCGTGACGCGATGTGGCGGGCGACCCGCGTGTATCGCGATCAAGGAATTCGGGTTGTCCACGTCGGGGTCTGCAACGAAATCGGCGGTCCCGCCTCGCAGCGCAACGATTGACACAAAGTCCCACTTCCCTGTGTCGTCCTTCCCTGCCATTGCGAACTCGCCATTCGTGTCGTTTTGAGTCTGCCGCTGTGCCGACCAAGCCGCACGGACCAAAGTCCGCGGCTCGCTGCGCTCATCACGACTCCGCGATAGGCGATTCGCTCCTCCGCCGATTCTGTCACACACCCTGATCCTGCGCATCGGCGGCTTGCAACTTCACTTTCGTGAACAAATCCCTTAGACTCCGCGTGCTCCCCGAGCCTCGCGCGCCGCGAAGTGCTCCGGTTGCTTCTCTTTTTCGATGACCCCGCTTGCATTTTGTACCATGACACAATCGACGAGGCGAAACAACGAGAATCGTCAGACGCGCATCGGTCTTGCGTACGGCATCGGCGCCTACGCCTGGTGGGGACTGGTCACGATTTATTTCAAAGCCGTGTCACAGGTCCCCGCACCGGAAATCCTCGCGCATCGCATTCTCTGGTCGGTCGTGTTGTTGTCGCTTTTGCTGCGATTTCGGGGAAGATGGGGCGTGGCGATCGCCGCCCTGCGCGACCGCCGAATTGTCATCCGGTTGATAGCAACCACGGCGCTCATCGCAGCCAACTGGTTCACGTTCATTTGGGCAATCGCCAACGATCACGTTTTAGAAGCAAGTCTGGGATACTTTATCAATCCGCTGGTCAACGTCGCTTTCGGGTTTGTTTTCTTGCACGAGCGGTTGCGACAATGGCAAACGGTCAGCGTTTTTCTGGCCGGTTCGGGGGTCTGCTTTTTGACGATCAGTACCGGTGCCGTGCCAGTGGTATCTCTTGCGCTGGCGTTTTCCTTTGCGTTGTACGGATTGTTGCGAAAGACCGCTCGCGTGGACGCGCTGGTGGGTCTGACGCTGGAAACCGTGCTGCTTTCTCCCCTGGCGATGGGATACCTCCTCTATCTGTTGGCCGGGGGGGGCGGTGCTTTCGTAACCCAGTCGCGCGGGACGGACTTGCTTCTTGTTTTCAGCGGTGTGATTACGGCGGTACCGCTGTTGTGGTTCGCCAATGCCGTGAGGCGTTTGCGTCTGGCGACGATCGGGTTTTTGCAGTACATCGCCCCCACCGGTCAGTTTTTGCTCGCGGTCTTTTATGGGGAAGAGTTGTCGAAACCGCGTGTTATCGCCTTTCTGATTATCTGGACGGCGTTGGCGATGTATTCAATCGACTCGGTTCGCGCGACGCGTCGAGCGGTCTAATGATGCTGTGTCAACCTTGGAGTCACGAGTCGGACCCCTCAAAGCAAAGCCGCGACCGTGGGGGGCCGGAGATCGGCCGACCCGTAGTTTCACCTGAATCGGCGCACTACAGCATTGTCACTTATTGTGTAGCGAGCCGACTTTAGTCCGCGCGGATGTCAGAGGCCCTCCCTCAACCGAGTACCGCCACACGAAAACAAACTTAGCTCTAAAAGCGTCGCCGAAGGGATGCGGTAAGATTCCAGCCGTTGTATTCCTCTGGGCGATAAAAGTGAAACCGGTAGTCACCCACGGTTTGAAACGACCATCGCTCATTGATCGGCATGGCCCATCCGATGCCGAAGGGAACGGAAAAAATCCAGTCGCGTATCGTTTCGCCATCCTTGTAGATCGGAAGCGCGACATATTTCAGGTCGCCATCCGCTTCGGCGCTGACGTATCCGACCTCGAATCCCGCGACGAAGTAGGGCTTGCCGCGGCGAAACCTTTCGGTCCAGGTCATCTTCGGCCCCGGTCGGGGTCTTGCCCAGGGGTAATACTCTGCGGTGATTCCGCTGTAGTACACGGCGTAACGAAAATCGACGTCTAGGGTCGAAAGCGGTGCGGACTGATGGTTGGTATCGGCCCCGATTCCGAAACCCGCATAGATGTTCCATCCGAAGTGTTCCGATTCGTCGCGTCCAAGACCGATCGCCATCGTATTGAGTCCCAGGCTGGATTTTCGGTCGATGGGTGTTGTTGGGTGGTGGTATGCCCCGAACACATCAAGTTTTAATGGGAGGTCGAGGCGACGGTCGAGCTTTTGCTTGCTCGATGCGAGTTTCAGTTCGCCGGTCCTCAAGGTAAGGTCAAGATGCCAGGATTTTTTGAAGAGATCCGCGTCGGGGGTTTCGGGTTCTCTGACTCCACGCAACGATCCCGAGCGCAACGAAACCAGGCGCGCCGCAAGGGGAGTCGAACTCCGGCGATCCAAGGCGCTTATGCTGGCCCCGTAGGGCGGTACTTCGGGACGTCTCAACGCCCTTGATGCGCCAAGCGTTCGACCGTTGCCGGGTGATGAAGTCACAGGTCGAACCGTCTGGCATGCGGGAATCGAAAAAAACGTTAAGACCCCAATAATGCATCCGTGTCGAAGCACACATCCCCCTATTGCGCGGGTAAACGACTCCCGATCGAGAGTGGGCAGCAGCCAACGGCGGCGCGCCCCCTTGTTTTCGCCTCCCCTTGTAAGGGGGGATTCAAAGGGACAGCCCGCATCGCCTGCGTGTTAGGCGCTCGAGCGACCCTACTTCGTCCAATCCCATGCAACGAGATCGCCCCTGCACGCCCGCTCTACCTGCGTATCGGCTCTGGAGAAGGCCGCCCGCATTCTACAGCATCGCCCCCGCGTCCGAAAAGAAAGTCGGACTGTCGATGGGTCGTTTCGCGAAATCACCCGGCGGCGACGGCGTTGGGAAACGAAAACCTTTGCGGTATGCGCTCTGTTTGCCGCGCATACACCACACCACCTGAAAACCGAGGGAGACCGGGACCTTTGAAAAAGTTTTCGCCGGCGAAAGCGCTTCAACTCCAGAACGGCGTATACGAAGTCCTACCGCATGGCCGATAACCCTGTAGCGGTCTGCCGAAAAAGCTTGGCGCCGGCTTATCGTCGGTGTTTTCAGCGGGAAGGTGCGGGTACGCTCCGGATTACGGGAATGGTTGGACGGGTCGTCTGGGACCAAGGCGGGATGAATCGAATGAAGATCGGCGTATTTGATCATGGGTGGTGGCAGCGGGCGTGCGAGGCGACTTCGCAAGAGGCGGTCGTGCTTCCCGTGGCGCGTAAGGAGGGCAATAACTACGCCGCCGATCTGGAAGCTCGAATCGCCAACGGGACGGCGTTGCGGAAGCAACTGCAAGGATCGCAGTTGGACCTTCTTCTCGACAACGGCGGGTCGGGGCTGGGCTTTATTCGCAATCCGCCCGGGACCAATAATGTCGACCTCCTCCATGAGGCGGTCGAAATACCGCTTGTTTCTCACTTTATCGATCCTGTTCAGACGGTATTTCAGGGTTTGGACTGGTCGTTGGCGTTTCAATGTTTGCTCAATACGCGGTGGGCGAAAGCGGTGTGGGATCTTGCCCATGCGACCGAGCTTGTTCGCTTCGGCGTGGGCAATGTGATTCATCTTCCGATGGCGGCTCCGAATCGTCGCTACGACACGACGCCTCTTGATCCGACCCGATGCGACCGCGTCGTATCGTTCGTGGGCGGTCAAAACACGGGTTACTTTCACCGGAATCACGCCGTTCAAGGCAACGCTTTGATCGCCGCAACCATCGCGCAGGCGGTGCAGTCCGACGCAAAAGGCATTTCGTTTTTCGACATCTATCACGATCTTTACAAATTCGCCGGGCGCGTGACCGAGGGCGACACGCCTAAGATCGCCGGCGAAAAGTTCATGGCATATTTCGGAGCCAAACTCTTTTACCATGCGCAGCTCTGCATGAACAACCGTGACCGGTTCGTCATTTTTCTAAAGCAGCAGTTGGGCAACGAGTTTCGCTTGATCGGGTCGCGGTGGGATACGATGTACGGGCTTGCGTGCGAAGCGCCGCTTGCGTCGGATGACGATTACTTCGCGCACTTTCGCAAGACAGCCATCAACCTCAATCTCGTCAATGGAAACGCCGAAACCGGCCTGAACATGCGACATTTTGAGATTACCGCCGCCGGCGGTTTTATGCTCTGCTACAAACAACCTGAGCTTGAAAACTGTTTTGAGATTGGTAAAGAATGTGCGGTCTTCGAGAGTGAACAGGACCTGCTTGATCAGATCAGCTATTTCCTGAAGCGCCCCGACGAACGGGCGGCCATCGCGCTGGCAGGACAGCGGCGAACACTGGGCGAACATCTTTACAGTCACCGCCTGCTGACGTTGCTGGAACAGATTCACCACAAGCCCGCTCCGGTACAGTTTTCGAAAAACGAATGGACCGACGACATCGCGAAACTCGTTCCAAATCCGAAAATCGTGCTCGACTGCGGTGCCAACAAGGGGCAGACGGCGGGCACGTTTCGGCGAATGTATCCGGACGCAACGATCTACAGTTTTGAGCCTGTCCGAAGCATCTATCAAGAGCTTTGTGAGCGGGCGGCGAAACTCGGTACGCACGCCGTTGCACTGGCCGTGGGCGATCGAGACGGGAAAGCAACGATCAACCTGACGGCTGGACCCGAATCGAATTCGCTGCTGGGATTCGAACCGGGAAACCCATGTGCCCAATGGACGCGGGTCATCGCAGCGGAGGAGGTTGATGTATGTACGCTGGACCACTGGTGTCAATCGACGGGCATCGACCCCGGCGAAGTCGACATCATTAAGATGGACCTTCAGGGAGGCGAACTGGCAGCGCTGTACGGGGCGCGGAAACTCCTGGAAACGGTGCGGGCGGTCTTTTTGGAGGTCAGTTTCGTGAAAATCTACAAGGACTGCCCGTTGTTTGATGAGATTGATCGATTCATGGTCGAATGCGGATATGGTCGGGTGGGACTTTATCCCTCCGATCAACCGCGAAACTGGGGCGATGCCCTTTATATCAAAAAAGGCTGAAAAACCGATGATACGACGTCCCCTACGCATCGCCACCACCCAGCAGCTTGAACGGTCCGTACGGACCGCAGGTTTTGAAGCGTATCGCCTTCCCAAAATCGCCTCGGAAGATTTCCACCGGTCGCTGAAGCAGCGCCTCGAAGATGGTCCGGTCTATCGCGCGTTTCTGGAAAAGCACGATATCGACCTGCTTTTGGATTTCAACACGGCGGCCTTGACCTTGATCACCCCGGACACCGAGCCGGACAAGGTCATGCTTACGAACGCAGCACTGGGAATACCCTACGTCGCCTGTTACCTCGATCCGATCACCTCGACCATGAATCAGGTTCGATGGGCGGACCACTGGCAGTTGCTGGAAAGCGAGAGCTGGATCAAATGGGTGTGGGAAAGTGCGCACGCCGAAGAGCTGCGCAAGCTGGGGATTCCCAACGTCCTGTCTTTGCCGATGGCCGCCGCCGATCTGGACTATGACGAGGGACCGCTCCCACCGCAATCAAACGCCCCGCCGGTCGCGTTCATGGGGCATCCGGCAACGGCGTGGTTTGGATCGGATCATGCCCCCACGCCACGGAGCTTGTTTGCCGCAATGACCGCGGCCGCGGTGCAGAGCGACATGCCCGACGTTTGCTTTCACAAAATCTATTACGATCTGTACGAGTTTGCAGAATTACCGCAACCGTCCGATGAATTGCTCGTTCGTTCGCAAAAGTCGTTGGACTACTATGGTCAAAAGTTTGCATTCAACGCGTTCCTTGCCGTCAAACAGCGAGATCGCTTCGCCCATTTTCTGAAACGAAAGCTGGGAGACCAATTCGAGTTGATCGGCGACCATTGGGGAGAAAACTATGGTTTGGATCATACTCCCCGCATCTGGGACCGGACCGCACTGCAAGCGCGCATCCGCGAAACGCCCATTTGTCTGAATCTTATGAAAGGTGGTCTCGAAACCGGAATGAACGTCCGCCATTTTGAGATTCCATCCGCCTGAGGATTCATGCTGACTTATCAAACCGCCGAACTCGAAACGTGCTTTACGATCGGGCAGGAGTGCGAGGTGTTCCGATGCGAGGCCGACCTTTTGGAGAAAATCCAGTTTTACCTTGAAAACCCGGGAAAACGCGCCGAGATCGCCCGGGCGGGACAACGGCGAACACTTCGCGAACACCTCTACAGCCACCGCATTGCAAAGCTCGTCGAATTGCTTCACGAATGCGGCGTGTTGCCCAAAAAGTTGCTGTCCAGCAAATCAGCCGCTGTTGAACGTCCTGCGATTTCGATGGTCGACGAGTCGCCCATCTCGTTGCCGCAGACCCGGATTGCAAAATGAATACGCAAACCCGTACGTCAGACGATCTTTATCGCGCGCAGTTCGGGGAGGACCGGGCTTTGTGGAAAATCTTTCGCGAGAAACGCAACGGATTCTTTATCGAGATCGGCGCCTACGACGGCGTTCATCTCAGCAATACCTATTTTCTCGAACAGATGGGATGGCATGGGATTCTCGTCGAGCCGATTTATCAACTCTGTGAGCGCGCTGCCTCGGTGCGTTCCCGCAGTCGTGTCGTGCACGCAGCGTGTAGCCACCGGGGGGCATCGCCGACCGCGACGTTCACCGTCGCCAACAACGTGCCGGTGCTTTCGTTCCTAAAAGCGGATGGTGATCACCGCGAGCGGTGCATTCGCGAGGGCGCGGAGCTCATTGAGATCGAAGTTCCCGTGGTGACCGTGAACGACCTTCTGCGTTACGAGCGAAAAGCCGATTCGCCTAACGGCAATGCGTGGATTCCCAAGCGTGGCTGGTCGATTGATCTGGTGTCGATTGATACCGAGGGTTGCGAGCTGGACGTGCTTGACGGGTTCGATTTGCAACGATTCAAACCTCGCGTGCTGGTGATCGAAAACGATCGACCCTCCGGTTCGGCGATCGAACCGTACCTACGCGAACGTGGCTATCGCAAGTTTCACCGCCAGGTGATTAACGATTTTTTCGTGCGCGAAGATCTACCCACGGGCGAATTAACGCTCGGCGGGCTTGACGATCTGGGATAGCGCCGCATTTCCGGTGGACCGCGTGTTTCTCGGTGGCAAGTCCAACCCTTTTCCCAAACGCCGGAAACTCCGACGGTTGTCGCGGGCGTTTCAAAGCTCCCGATGGCAGCAAAGAGCACGCCGAGAAACGGCCGTCCGCCCCGCGCTGGTGACAAGAATGACACATCGCACGCGAGGTTTGGGCGGTCCGACCCTTGACCGAAGATCGGTGCGCGGTAAGCTTTTGCCCCGGCCCGTTGAGAGGAAAACAAATCGCGATCGGGGTAGGACACGTAACAGGAGAAAACGATCATGGCATTTGAACTTCCGGCACTACCGTATGACTTTGGAGCGCTCGAACCGCACATCGACGCCAGAACAATGGAGATTCACCACGACAAACATCACGCGGGGTATGTCAGTAAACTCAACGCAGCCCTCGAAGGAAACGCCGACCTTTCTTCCAAGCGCATTGAAGACTTGTTGGCCAATGTCGCGACGCTGCCGGACAATGTTCGCGCGGCAGTGCGCAACAACGGGGGCGGGCACTTTAATCACTCGATGTTTTGGAACAACATGACCCCCAAGGGCGGGGGCGCACCGGGCGGGGAACTTGGCGAGGCGATCAACGCGGCTTTTGGAAACTTTGAGGGATTCAAAGAGAAGTTTTCAACGGCGGCTGCGACGCGGTTCGGCAGCGGATGGGCCTGGTTGACCGTTGGAGCAGGCGGAGCGCTTTGCGTATGTTCAACACCGAATCAGGACAATCCGCTGATGAAGGGCGTGGCGGAGTGTGAGGGTACGCCGATTCTTGGTCTTGACGTTTGGGAGCACGCCTATTACCTCAATTATCAAAACCGTCGCCCGGATTACGTTGCGGCGTTTTTTAACGTGATCAACTGGGACGACGTATCGAGCCGTTTTGCAGCGGCAAAATAGGCGGTCGCTGACAGTTTTCGCTTGGGAACGTATGATCAAGGGCGTCACCCGTGATTGGGTGATGCCTTTTTTGTCGGGGCGTGCCGATCGAAAACGACCACCGTGCAGCAAGACCCGCACGTGCAATCTCTGACTTTTGCACCGGCACGCCGCGACGTCTTGTCGAGGACAACCCGGCCCCATGCAAGCCGGCGCTTCAAAAAGGCAGGAAACGAAGGGTTTGTCAGGACAAAGCGAGACAGGTTGGACGCGCGATCTTCTGGACTCGCCCCACGACACGCCGGACAAGGCGCGGCGCGTGCGGTCGATGTTCAATGCCATTGCGCCGCGTTACGAGCTGGTCAATCGACTCTTCAGCGGTGGGCGCGATGCCTACTGGAGAAGGCGGGCCGTGCAACTGTCAAGAGCGGGTTCGGGAGACGACGTGCTGGACATTGCCAGCGGAACGGGCGATTTCGCGCGGTCGTTTCTGAAAGCAAACGTGCGGTCGGTTACGGGATGCGACTTTGCCCATGAGATGCTGGTGCGTGCGCGGGCAGCTGCGGGTGATCGGGCACGCGGTTGGTGCGAATGCGACGCGCTTTGTCTTCCTTTTTCATCCGGTAGTTTTTCCGTCACCTCCTGTGCTTTTGGCGTGCGAAACTTTCAGCGCCTGAAGGTGGGTCTTGCGGAGATGTTCCGCGTGCTTCGTCCGGGCGGAAGATGCGTCATCCTTGAGTTCAGCGAGCCTGGCAATGCGATTTTCCGCGGTCTTTATTCATTGTATGCAAACCGGTTGATGCCGATCGCCGCCACCCTTGTCAGCGGCGATAAAAGTGGGGCCTATCGCTATCTGCCGCGCTCGGTGGTATCCTTTGCGACCGTGGGAACAGTGTGCGAGCTTCTCAAAGACGCGGGGTTTGCGCGAGTGAGCACGACCCCGCTGACACTTGGCGTGGTGACGGTGTATGTGGCCACGCGGGAATGACCATGACCGAAACGCCCCCCTCTCCAACGAGCATCTCCACCGGCGGTGACCGCGTTTCCAATCGCCCCAAGGACGTATGGTCGCGTTCGGGATCGAAATATCGTATTCGCTCGGTGGTTCTTTTGGCGGTCAACGTCTTGCTGTTTTCCGGGGTGGGGATGTTCGCATACTGGATTCGCAGTGGCGAGTTGTTTGCGCCGGCGCGCGAAGGGTATTCAGATATCCTCCTGGCGACGTTCACCGGTGTCGGCGAAGCGAGCGTTTCGCTTGGGTCGCTTCTTGCGGGACCGGTCGGCGTTGAAAATGTTCCCATGATGATCCCGATCGTGGGATTCTTGATGGCGGCGCTGATTGCGATTCCCATTTTGGTAGCCATTTTGTACCGGTTTTGGTCTTCGATCCCCTTTATTGCCGTGGTCGGGTTCATCGCGGTCATGCCCTGGCTTGCGATTACGCTGCTGGGGTCGTGCATTCTGGCGTCGGTTCGACCTTTTCGCACGCGTTTTCGTTTTATGTCCGCCCTGATCGCGCTGATTCCCACAATCGTTTACCTGGTTCTTGCATGGAACGGAACACATGAGACGGTGGTGGGCAAGATTGATCCGGTGGACGGGATCAAATACGTTGCTCCCTGGGTTCTTGCGATTGTAGCGGCGGCGTGCGTGTTCGCGGTGGTGCTTTCGATCGCGGAATTTGTGGACTATCGCCCCGGGGCTGTGACCCCCCTGCTTGCGATCATGTTCGGGCTTCCGGTGGTGTTGTTCGAATACCACGTGGGTCGCGACGAGCTTTACTATCGACTGCTGGAGCAACTGGACCGATCTTATTTTGCGGAGGTGGACGCGACATTGAGCTGGGAACAGGCGGCGCGTCGTCGGTGGGAGACGCATCCGCTGCCACGTCCCAGTTGGGAAGCGGTGCGTCAGGTCGAGGCGGAAAAGTGGCAAATGGAACTCGCCTCGGACATTACCCCTTACGAGTCGGAACTGGTGCGCCATCAGGTCGAACTCGCATCGCGTTGCGATTGGTTTCACAGGCAGTTCCCCGACAGTCGATATACGCCCAACGCATTGTTTCTTAAGGCACGCGCGTTGGATCGTCGCGTAGACCTTCTTGAGTTTCGCCGAAGTAAGTGGATTCGATTCTACGACGAGTTTCCCAGCGTCGCGTCGCAAGAGACGTGGCGTATGATTCTTCGCAACCGTCCGGATACGCTGCTGGGAGCCGTTGCCAGGGAGCGCCTGGCACACATCGAGGCGCGCGAAGGTTACGTGGATCGCGCCGTGGATCGCCTCGCGGAGGTTCTAGCGCGTTACGACGGGCGGCGGCAAGGGGCGGCTGAGAACAAAAACACTTCTCAAGCATCGGACACGCTGGAAAGCGTTTTGGAACGCGAGTCGCCGGAAACGAGTCTACGGTTGTCGGCTGAGCGTTTGGTCTTGCAAGCCCATCAGCTTTACGATCTTCTCACCAAGAATCGCGACCCTCTTTACGATTACGTCCCCCTCACCGGTCCAAGACGATCCAAAGCGCGCCTGTGGTTTGGCCTGTTGGACCTCGACCCTCGTCATGGAAGCTACGTACGTAGTCTCAAACGACTTTCCGCCGCCTACCCCAACGCACAAATCGAAGACAACATTCAGTTGGAAATTGCCAAAGCAACCAGCGACCCTGCGGAACGCATCTCGCTGCTCGAAAAGCTTCTCGCGCGTTTCCCCTCTCGCGACGCCGCAGCCGAAGCACTTCTTCGACTGAGTCTTTCCTATCGCCAGAACGGTCAACTGCAACAAAGCCGGGAAGTCGCCGCTCGACTAACCACCCGGTATCCCCGGTCGATTTGGGCGAGACAGGCTGACAAGATCGCCCCGTTGTCATTACCACCCCGTGTTACAAGCAGGAGTCCCTAAAATGGCGTCGCAAAAAAAACAAATCGTCATCGGGGTGACCGGCGCAAGCGGAGCGGTCTACGCCCATCGGTTGGTCGGTTGTCTTCTGGAAGCCGATGCGGACGTGCATCTGATCGTGACACCGCATGGTCAGCGCCTTTTTGTCGACGAATTGGATCTCAAGGAAATCACGGCATCGTCCTTTCCAACATCTCGTCCCGATGGATTGCACATTTATAACTACCGTGACGTGGGCGCAAAGCTTGGGAGCGGAAGTTTCCTGACCGACGGGATGATTATTTGTCCGTGCAGCAGCAACACGTTGGCGTCGGTGGCTTCGGGGCTTGCAAACAATCTTCTCGACCGAACCGCCGCGGTGACGCTCAAGGAGCGCCGCCGCCTGATTCTCGTACCGAGGGAAATGCCCGCGGGTCATATTGATCTTCAAAACGCGCTGCGATTGAGCGAGGCAGGAGCGATTATTTGTCCGGCGGCACCAGGGTTTTACATGCTTCCCAGGACGATCGACGATCTCGTTGACTTTGTCGTGGGCAAGTTGATGGACCTTGTCGGCGTGGGGCACCGGCTCAATACGCGGTGGACGGGCGACTTGCCCAAACGCGTCGATCCAATCGCCGGATCGCAAGCGCCATGAGCTCGGTAGCCGTATCGCTTCGCGTCTGGGCGTAGATGGTCAAACTGTCCCACTCCGTTTTTGCGCTCCCTTTCGCTCTGATCGCCGCGTTTCTTGCGGGCCGCAACATCGACGGAAGGGGTTGGCCTTTCCTCGGGCAACTCGCTCTCATCGTGGTGTGCATGGTCTCGGCGCGAAGTGTGGCCATGACGTTTAATCGCATTGTCGATTCGCAGCTCGACGCGCTGAATCCGCGAACGGCGGGTCGTCCGTTGCCTTCCGGGCGACTATCCCGGGCGGCCGCCTACGCGATGCTTGTGCTGTCGGTGATCACTTTTGGGGTCGGATGTGTCGGTTTTTTCGTCTTGTACGACAACGCTTGGCCCATCCTGTTGTCGGGCCCGGTACTTGTATATCTGTGCTTTTATTCATTTTGCAAGCGGTTCACCAAGTGGTCTCATTTTGTGCTGGGAAGTGCGATTGCGATTTCACCGGTGGCATCCTGGTTGGCGATCGACCCGGACTCGTTGGGGGCTTCTGCGATACTTCTTGCCCTTGCTGTCACCTGTTGGATCGGCGGATTCGACATCATCTATTCCTGCCAGGATATCGAAGCCGACCGAAAACAGCGGCTTTTCAGTCTGCCTTCGAAACTCGGTGCCCGCCGGGCGCTGTGGATTGCCCGTGGTGCTCATGTTCTCTGCATCGCGTCGCTGGGGGTTCTCGGGATCACGGCATCGCTGGGAGTCTTGTATGCCATTGGGTTGGGAATCGCAGCCACGCTACTTTTCGTGGAAAACGCGCTGGTGCGGGCGGACGACTATCGCCACGTCAACCTCGTCTTTTTCACGATCAACGGCGTGGTGAGCATTGTTCTTGCAACCGGCGCCATCGTGGATGTGCTTTTGCAAGCGAGCGGTCCGGTGGGTTGATTTACGCCGGCCGACCTCCTACCATCGTTTGCGGTCAGGTGCAAACTACGTACACGCGAGTCGCCCCCCTGCAGGAGAAATCAGAAATGCAACACCGCCTTGCGGGTTTTCAATGGATCGTTCGTTCGCTCGTGGGGACAACGCTGCTGACGTCTTTGGGGGGGTGCACGTGGGGTGAAGAGAATCGCGCCAAACTCGATCTTGGTGTCGCGGTAGAGAAAAACCCGCTTGCTAAATCGCCGGCCTATCGCGACACGATTGGGTCGATGGGGTATTTCGACGGACAGGGGGCGATGCGTGTCCGCGGATACGGATTGGTGGTCGGGCTTGGAAAGCGCGGATCATCCGACTGTCCGCGCGGGGTTTTCGATCGCCTGGTGCAAAGTCTGCAAAAACATTATCACGCCACCAGCAGCGTGGTGGGAACCAAGTCAATCGCCCCCGAAAAACTGATCTCCGATGTTGATACGGCGGTCGTCGTGGTCATGGGCGACATTCCTCCGGCCGCGAGCGAGGGTACGCGTTTTGACGTTTCAGTGAGGGCGCTTTCCGGAACGCAAACCAAGTCGCTTCGCGGAGGCCGACTTTACACTACGGACCTGGAGGTCTTTCGTACACTGCCTTCGGGAGTCTCGATCACCGGCAAGATTTTGGCGCGCGCGTCGGGACCGGTTTTCCAGAATCCATTTTCAGACGAAAAGGCCGCCACCAAGAGCAACCCCAGGCAGGGTTTGGTCGTTAGCGGAGGGGTGGCCACCAAGGCTCGACGCCTTCGTTTCGTGGTGAACCCCCCGTCGTACCAGCGGGCCAGACAGATTGAAGAACGGATCAACACGCAATTCAGTGGTTCCGACCGCGTTGCCAACGCGGTCTCGCCGTCGTTTGTCGTTCTGACAGTTCCACGGGGATACAAGGCTGACACGGGCCATTTCATGGAGCTGATCAAGAGTCTCTTCGTATCTCGCGTTCCGGGATTCAGCGCGGCGCGAGCCCGCGCGCTCGCCCGGGAACTTGCAAAAGCGGACGCGCCGCACGCACGGATCGCCCTTTGCCTGGAAGGGTTGGGGCGCGACGCCCACGCCGTACTGGACGACCTGTATGCTTCGAAGCTCGACTACGTGAGCTTTCACGCGGCGGTGGCGGGACTGCGACTGGGAGACCATGTCGCTGCCGATCGAATGGCTCTTTTTGCGCGCAACGCACGCAGCCCCTTTCGTTTTCAAGCGATCCGCGCCCTGGGAGAAACGACGCAAATGCCCTCCACCGCAATTACGCTGCGCGATCTTTTGCACGACGATGATCCGCGCGTACAGGTGGCGGCTTACGAGCAACTTCGCAAGCGAAACGATCGATTCATCCTATCGAATCCGATCGGACGAGATAACTTCATTCTCGACCTGATTCCCACATCCAAAACAAGCTTTGTCTATGTAAAGCGCCGACAGCAGCGGCGCATTGCGCTTTTCGGGAGCGACCTGGAGTTGCAGTTTCCGCTATTGTATCGCGCGTCGGACGGATGCGTAACGATTTCCGCGAGCGAATCCGACCATGACCTGACCATCCTTCGAACGGTTGTGCCCACGGGAACGACGTCTGAACCGATTCACGCGCCGAACAACCTTGCCCGGTTGACAATGTTGCTGGGCGACGAACCCGGCGTCGATCGAAACGGAGAGGTGACGGGATTGGGCTTAGATTACGGCGCGGTCGTTCACGCGTTGTACAATCTTTGCAGGGACAAATCGATTCGTGCCAGCTTTGTGCTGGAAGAACCTAATATATCGGAGCTATTCGGTCCGATGCAGACCAGGGGGCGACCCGAGTCCGAGCTTTAGCAAGGGTTTTACCACCCCGCGTATTCGGGCGGACGACACGCGATCAGGTCGATTCTCAGCTTCGCGGATCATTCGTGGATGCTGCGAAACCGTCCGCGACGGCAACGCCGTGGACCACGGGTGGTTCGATTTTGATTTGAGCGGATAAAACTTGTCGAGGAGATGCGGTGACGTTCTTTGGACTTACGACGCAAAGACGGGGGATTCGGGCACCGGGGGCGGTCCTGGTGCTCTTGTGCGCGGTGCACACTGTGAAGCTCGCTGCCCAAGACGCGCCAACCGATACGCCCAACACACCTGAGACGCTCGCCGATGCGCGGGGTTACTTTCTCAGCGGGCAGTACGATCGCGCGGCTGAAACGTACAGCAAGTTAACCGGGGATGTCTCGACGCGTGTCGAAGCGGGCGTGGGACTCGCTGAATGTCGCGTGGCTGTTGGAGAGTATGAGCAGGCGCGGGCGGGTCTGGTCAAGCTCAACGCCGAAGGCCAAGCCTCGTGGCAAGTCGCCCTCGCACGGATTGATCGAATTATCGGAGATTATTCCGGCGCTGAAAAACATGCTCGGGCGGCGATCGACATTGACAAATCATGCGTGTCCGCGCGACGCTTTCTCGGCGAATTGCTTGAATACCTGGGTCGCCGATCTGAGGCGATCAAAGTCTATCGCTGGTTTGACCGGCGAATGGTGGAAGGTGGCGAGCTTCTGCGCGAACCGGCATGGATTACCGACGTAGGGGTGGGGTTTCTTCGATACAGCGAGCTGACCCAGACCAACGTACCGTCGCGAACGAATCACGTCCTGCACGAAATGTTGCAAATGGCGTATGGACGACTGGATCGAAGTTACTACCCCGCGCGACTCGCCGCCGCGGAGCTTCTGCGACGTAAGTTCAACAACGACAAGGAAGACGGGAGCGTCTCGGACTATGAAGCTGCCCTGCGAATCAACCCAAACCTGCCCGCGGCACACGTCGGTCTCGGTCGCGTGGCGTTGGAAGGATGGCAGTTTGAGCGCATCGAGCGCCACGTCGAAAAGGCACTGGAAACAAACGCGAAGTACGCGCCCGCCATTCATCTGCTTGCCCACAAGGAAATCGTGGAAAGACGATACGTGCAGGCGGCGGAAACGATTCAGCAAGCATTGGCGATTAACAAAAACGACCTTGTTGCACTCTCATTATGGGCGGCGGCGGAATCATGCCGCTACAACAAGCAAAAGGTCCGCGAGATCGAACAACGCGTTAAGAAGATCAACCCGAATTGTGCGGCGTTCCACCGCATGCTTGGCGACGCGCTGGGGGGAATCCGCCAGTACGCCGACAGTGAATCGCATTACCTCAAAGCGATCGCGTTGGATCCCACCGACGCCAACGCCCGCACGGAGCTTGGCATGATGTACATGCAGTGGGGGTTGGAATCCAAGGCCCGCGACGCGCTCGACGCCGCTTGGGCGATCGATGCGTACAATCAGCGTACAAAGTTTACGCTTGATCTGCTCGACGGACTTGGAAAATTCGCTCGTGTCGAAACGCCGCATTTCATCATTCGATACGATAAGAAACGCGACCCGGGTTTGGGCGCATTTGCGGCCACCATTCTCGAACCCATCTATGAAACCGTCACCGGCGATTACGGAATAGAACCGACCGTTAAAACGACCATCGAGTTTTTTCCTACGCACCGGCAGTTCGGCGTTCGCATTACCGGAAAACCCTGGATTCACACTGTCGGGGCGTGTACCGGGCGCGTCATCGCACTCGCCACACCGAGACAATCGTCTGAACTGATGGGACGCTACAACCTGCGCCGCGTACTGCTTCACGAATTTACCCATACCGTAACCTTGGCTGCAACCAACAATCGAATTCCACACTGGTTTACGGAAGGCCTGGCGGTTTTTCAAGAGGATGCCCCGCGTACTTTTAGCTGGATGAAACTGCTTGCAGATGCGACGCGACACGATCGACTTTTTACGCTCGAATCAATCGACTGGGGGTTTATGCGACCCAAGCGCGCCGGCGATCGGCAGATGGCTTACGCGCAAAGCGAATGGATGTGCGAATTTATTGCGAATCGGTTCGGGTATGACATGCTCGGAAAAATGCTCGACGAGTATCGGGCGGGCAAAACGCAACCACAGGTTCTAAGCGAACTGTTGAAGATCGAACCTGAGGTCTTCGACGAGGAGTTCGTTGCCTGGGCCAAACCGCAGATCAAACGATGGGGATTCGATTTGTCCCCGCCGCAGGACGTTTTCAAGTTGCGCAAGCAAGCCCTGTCCCCGAAGGTTTCCGCGACAACCCTGGGCAAACTCGCACGCGCCGAGCTTGACGAACGTGAATATGATCGAGCGCTCGACGCCGCAAGACGGGCGATCGAACTTGATCCGGACGAAGTCATCGCCCTGGAAACGCTGTGCAAAATCCTTTTCGCGTACAACGAGGGAAACGTCCCACCCCAAATGCGCGAAATGTTTGAAACAGAATCAATGCCGGCGGCACAGCGCCTCTTGGCGAAACAACCGGAAAACTGGGCGGCGCTCAAGGTTATCGCCCAGGTCACGCTCAACGACGAGGCGTGGGGTCAAGCCCTCTCCACGCTCAATACATTGCAACGAGTCTGCCCGGCAGACCCCTTTAGCTGGCGCGGGCTTTCCGGAATCTACTTAAAACGCGGCGAGGATGACAAAGCCCTCGCGCAGCTTTTGGAACTGGCCCGCATCGAGCAAAACGATCCGGACGTGCCGGGAACCGTGGGCGACATCATGCGGCGTAAAGGCAACACCGCTGAAGCCGCCTACTGGTATCGCGAAGCCCTCTCGATCGACCCGTTCAATATCGGATACCACAGGGCCCTTGCGGAAATCGCCTCGGAGTCGAGGCGCTTTGCAGATGCCCTCGCACAATACGAAATGCTCACCCAGATCGAACCCAACGTAGCCACTCACTTTGCATCCGCGGCGATCGCAGCCAACAGACTGGGACGCAAGAAACTCGCGGAAAAATACGCCCGGAGAGCGCTTGCCCTGGACAAAAATACAACTGTAAAAAACCTGCTTCACGACGAGTGAGCATCAAGTCCACGCAATACGAGGCCACCTGCCTCAACACGCTGGCAAACGCACGTACCCCTCTTTCCGAGTGACTCTGTCCGGCGAGCTGTTCATTCGGTGCCTTTCCTTTGTCAATCATCTTGCGATTCGCGGGAGCGCAAGCGGGCGATCGAGGGTAGTTTTGCGCGCAGCTCGAGAAGCCTTCGACGTGAGAACTGCTCGGGGTATTTTCGGAAGCGGTCACGGGATGATTCGACGAAAAAGGCCTCGGCGACGGGAAAGTCACTCTCCTCGTCTCGATAAAACTTGAGCGCTTCGTCCAAACACATCGCCGCCTCGATGCCAAGCTGTCTGGCTTGCTGCTTGTCGCGTTCTCCCGCTGCGGCCTCGGTGATCATGCGAAACAACACGATCCACTGACCAACGTCAATGAGATGCGACGGCTCCCGCGAATTGTTGATCTCGGGCAAATCCGCCGGCGAAAAGGAAGTCGGCCTCTCATCCAGCAAAAACGTAAAATCACGCTGCTCGCCGCACTCTTTGCAAAGTGAGGGGATGATCGTTTTCCAACGGTCGCCCGTTTTCTCCGCACCACGGGCAACTTCCGCACGGATCGGTCCCTGTCCGCAGATGCGACAGGGAGTCACCAGCAAATAGAAAAACGCCTCGGCAAGATTTCTCGCATGAAGACCTTCACTTGACATATCGGCAGTCCGTCACCTCTGGGACCTGGTCACCTGTTGCGTAACGAGCCGCAAGCCCCTGTGACCCGCGAGGCATCTCCTGGACGAAAGACGCCTTATCTTAACCGAACACCGCAACACGAAAACACACTTTGCTCCGGTGCAGCAACAACGGGTCCGTGACAAGGTCGGCGGTCTTGTCTTGCGGTGTGACGGTTGATGTTTGGTCACGCCGTCCGAGCAGCAAAAGAGAGCGAAACCCGAAAAGTCGGAGTGTCCGCGCGGACTAAAGTCCGCAGCTCGCTGCACCTCGTCCCCCCTTTGTAAGGGGGGATTCAGGGGGGTAACCAAGTCCGTTACAAAACCAGCGATCAGCATGACAGACCCGGCTTCATAGAAAGGAGCGGAAGAAAGTCGAACCCGCACGCCATGAGTTCTAAAACTTGTCTCGAAAAACGACTTCCGTCGCTGGGAGCTGCCCCGATCGCGGACGGGCAGGCTTGAGAGCCTTGCCAATCGTTACCATCAGACCGATTACATGATGATCGGGGAGATTGATCAGCTCGGCGACTTTTTTTGGGTCAAACCCGATCATCGGGCAGGAATCATACCCCATCGCCTTGGCTGCAAGCATCAGCGTCTGGGCGGCGATTCCGACCGATCGCATGGCCTCGTCGCGCTGTAGCTGTTCATTTCCCTGGTAGAGTCCAAGTGTCATGGAAACCATCGACTTGCCCACTTCTTCCGGAGCGTTTTGCCAGTAGCGCAGCGGATTCTCCTTAAAGGCGTGCAGATCGGCGGCGAGAATGATCAACACGGACGCCTCGGAGACTTGTGCTTGATGATAACATGCGGTCCGAAGTTCTTTCCGAAGTCCGGGGTCAGTGACTACGACAAACCGCCAGTTTTGCATATTGAAGGACGTCGGACTGAGAATCGCTGCGTTCATAAGACGCTCGATCTCTTCTTCACTGAGTTGATGGTTGGGATCGAAGTGCTTAACCGACCGTCGTGTTTCAATGGCTTCAAACGTATCCATGGTGAGACTTCCGAAAACCTGTCCAATAAAACCAACCGTCCGATTTCGTGTCTTGCTCACACCCCGTGCAAGCTGTGGCCCAGTTTGTCTCGCTTGGTCTTGAGATAGAAGTGGTTGTGGGCGTTGGGGGTGATCTCCAGAGGCAATTGCTCACTGATGGTGATGCCATAGACCTCCAGGCGCCTGACTTTCTTGGGGTTGTTGGTGAGGATTCGCAGGGTTCGCAGGCCCAAGTCGCGGGCAATCTGAGCACCGACGCCGTAGTCCCTCCGGTCGACGGGCAGACCCAGCTTTTCATTGGCTTCAACCGTGTCGAGTCCCTCGTCCTGCAGTTTATACGCGCGAAGTTTGTTGTGCAGACCGATCCCGCGCCCCTCTTGACGAAGATAGATCAGTGCCCCTTTCCCTTCCGCTTGAATGCGCTTCATAGCCGTTTGGAGTTGTTGACCGCAGTCACAACGAGCGGAGTTAAAAACATGTCCGGTCATACACTCGGACTCGACACGCACCATCACCGGTTCAACATGTTCCATCACGTTGCCGTTGGCATCTTTCTCACCGATCCCGCCGCAGGTCAGGGCGAGATGCGGCTCGCGATCGACCGGAGAGTGGTATTCGGTTAACAGGAAATCTCCAAATCGAGTCGGAAGCTTCGTGGTCACACCACGATGAATAAACGGCTCTCGCTTCATCCTGTACTCGATAATGTCCGCAACGGTGTACATACGCAGGTTGTGCTCTCGAGCCAGTCTGGTCAGGTCGTCGACGCGGGCCATCGTCCCGTCTTCGTTCATGATCTCAATGATCACGGCGGCGGGTTGCATCCCCGCAAGTCGGCACAGATCGACCGAACCTTCGGTTTGACCGGCGCGAACCAACACCCCCCCGTCGCGGGCCATCAACGGGTTGATGTGTCCGGGACGGGTCAGGTCGGACGGTTGCGTGTCTTTGGCGCAGGCGACCTCAATCGTGCGCGCACGATCAGCAGCCGACACGCCCGTGGTCACACCGAAACGAGAATGCGCGTCAATCGTGACGGTAAACGCAGTCTCAAACGGTGTCGTGTTTTGGCTTGATTGAAGCTGAAGATTCAGCGCTTCGCAGCGCTGGCGCGTCAACGGAAGACAGAGTACTCCGCGACCGACCGTGAGCATGAAGTTAATCGCCTCGGGTGTCACCTCGGAAGCAGCCATCACGAGATCGCCCTCGTTCTCACGATTCTCGTCATCGACAAGGATGATCATCCTACCCTGACGAAGGTCGTCAAACGCCTGCTCGATCGGCGAAAAGGGGGTATCAGTCATGGTCGTTCTTCTTTCTTTTGCCGGGCATGAATACCAGCGGCGAAGCGATTTCCAACCCGCCCGTAGTCTATCACTGCCACGATCGCCAGTATGCTCGCCGTCCACCCGAGGATGGGCCATGCTTCGATCGCGCTTCGCGGCAAATCCGGTGCCACCAGCGCAAAGGCGACCAGAACCGATTGTATCAGCGTACACGCTTTTCCCCAAGTCCGAGGCTCAATGAAGTATTGCGACGTGGTAGCATAGATCAAGGCGAACCCGATGACCGTCAGGACATCCTTTCCGATGGCGATGACCGCCACCCACCCCGGAAGGTGGTAACCGGCAATGGCCGTTTCAGGCAAAGCCAAAAGGACCATCGAACTGGAAATCAGCAACTTGTCGCCGACCGGATCAAGAAATCGACCGAGTGGGGTTGTCTCGCCAAGTCTACGAGCGAGGAATCCGTCCAGAACGTCGCTGATCGCCATCAGGGCAAACAGCACTATCGCCGAATAACGCCAGCGACCACCCGGTTCGTTAACATTGAGCAGACAAATGACGAAAAACGGAACCAGCGCGATCCGGGCGATCGTGATCCGGTTGGGCCAATTTAACCAGGGCATTAGCGATTCCAACTCGAAAACAACGCGGGATATTGCAACGTACTCTTACGGACCGACGGTATTACGACGCGAGAACGATTCTACTCGGATCCAAGGGAGGTCGTCCCGGCGGTTTGATCCGATTCACGCGATTCTGAAGCATGTGACGCCTTCTCACGCGCCGGGTGACCGGCTTTGTCCGCGAATCGAATGATTGCCTCGTAACGGTCGGGCACTTCAAGAACTTGATGACGACCGTCCGGTTTTGCAATCACGATCGCCGGCAATCGCAGCGTACCATAGGGGGTCGTGACCTGTTCGGATAGCGACCAATCCTGACGCACATGAACATGAACCATCGACGAAAATCGCCGATAAACGGCAGGCTTTGAAAACATTCGCATCACGCGACCCCGATCCTTGGACCAGAGACGATCGTAAACCACCAGCATGGAACGCCCTGACTGCTTGGCGATCGCCTGACCTTGCTCCAGGGAATGAATCCATCGATATCTCGGCTCGTAATGCAGAAACCGATTCCACTTCGGCTTGCGCCCCGGCGGATTCGCCTGCGCCAAGAAATCCCGGGTTCCATCGAAATCCAACAGCCCCACGTGAGCCTGATACGTTCCGTCAGGATGCAATGCAATCAGGGCCGGGGATCGGTCGACCCCGAATTGCGCCACGTAGTTGCGATCCCAGGCATAACTCTTGTTGAGAATGCACCCCACATAGTCGTGCTTGCTGTCCTGGGCGAGTGCAGCACGCGTCGTGCCCAACATCTTGTCTTCGCGCGCGGGCGGAGTGTCCCGGTAGCAAATGATCATCCCCGTCCCACGCTGGTGTGCGAGCGTTTCGGCCTCCTGATAACCGTTGATCCACGCGCGAGCCGGCCACGAGGGCATCTTGAGCGAGCAGCCCGGAGCGACCAGAAGCAAAAACGCCCACAAAAACATCACGCGGGCAATGCGCCGGTGCCGATCGACATGGTTTTTCAAAGAATAGGCCATTGCCTTCAAAGAAAACGCCTCGGGGCACGCCGTCCCCTTTCGCCCCCTCGCCCACAAGCCCGGGGAAGTGTATCCCGTGCCCTTCGCCGCCGCAACACACGTTCTAGACCGGACATCGCAAAGAACCCAGCACACGCCCTTGAGCCCCCTTTTTATCCCAGAATTGATCGAGCCATACCCAACCTGGCGTGTGACAGAATCGGCGGGAAGCGAATTGCGAGGTGGAAACCCGGTTCCGAGCCACATTCCCTACTGCGTCGCGAAGTTGTGATGAGCGCAGCGAGCCGCGGACTCAGAATGACTCCGCGGAAAAAGAGGGGAGGATGACACAGGGGGTGAGAGTGGGTGTCAATCGTTGCACAGCAAGACTATCCCGCCGATATTGATCACGGACCCCAGACCAGAGCGCTACCCCCCCCACAAGCACGCGTGGACATACGGCAGCGATCACCAACCTGCCTCCATTGACTTTTTGATATTATAAGAGCCTATCCCGATAGCGGTTGCAACGCGGATCTTTTGCACGTGAAAACACCGGCAAAGATGCTGGTGCCACACTATTTAGTGACAGGCTGTAGGCCGCCGGTCGCAAGACGAAACGCGACTTCACGCATTCCACGCAGCGGGTCATCAAAAAGCGCCGCGTCTCGGTCATCGGGCGGCTCAATCGTGTCGAGGTGCGAAAAGCTGCGGTAGCGCAGTTCGACAGTCGCCGGCGATACCGCCGAATTCGTATCTCGTTTTTTCCAGATTGAAACGATGCGACCTGTTTGTGGTGCATCAATGATCGCCCCGGTAATCAGCTCGACGTACCCGCCCCGGTCAATGGCGAGATTCGTGTGCCAGTGTCCCGCGATATGGAGTGCGACACATGGAAAACCGTTGAGGATGTCACGAAAAGATTTGGGAGAAACGCTCGAACCGTTCCCAATCGCAATGGCATCGCTGGGGTGGTGTGTGGCGACGATGACCACATCGCCCCGCTTCTGTGCCGCCTCCAGCTCCGCCTTGAGAAACTCGATCTGCGCGAAAGAAATCGCGCCCTCGGAGTAAACCTCCGTAGGGATCTGAAGAAACGGGTCTGACGTGTTCAGCCCGATCAATCGCAATCCTGGCTTCGGCGAAACGCTGTACCAAAGGGCTCCCGGGCTTGTTGGATCGAACCCGTGCCCAACCGGTTCGGTAACGCTGGCTGCATGAACCTCGACGAACTCGCGCGCCGTGGCAAATCGACGATCGGGGTTTGGTTCAATGGCCTCCGGAAGCACAACCTCGGGCGGTGGACCCGGATGGGCGGGTGTGATCGCACCCCACGCAAGCCCCCCGGTCGGGTTGAGAATAACCGGGGCAAAAAGTCCGATGCGATTGGAAAGCGGTAGCGGACTCGTACGGTCTCCGTAGATGTTTGTGACGATCGGAAAAACGCCCTCGGCAAAAAGGTCATGATTGCCCGCAATCGTATACCAAGGAATCGTCGCATCCCGACCGTGTACGCCATGCCGATAAAGCCCCTGGGCAACGAACGAGTGATGGGGGTCGAGCGTCGGGTCAGGAACTTCGATGGCGTCGCGATCGTCTGGTCCGGTCAAGGGATTCACCGTCCCCCCGTCCATCACGGTGACAAACCATTGATATTCGTTGATCTGGGCGTTGTCGGTCGCGTCACCGGTGTGGATGAGAAAGTCAATCGGCGTTTGTGCAACGTGAATCTTGTTGACGGTTCGGATCATTCCGTCGAGCAATTGAAGCGAGTAGGCTTCCTGCGGTCGCCATGCAGTTGAAACAAGTCGCGCAAAGACCGTCAGGCGCCCCGGGGACTCTTCATCAATGATATGGGCGTCGCTAATGTGGGCGAAGCGGGCGAGTAATTCGTACTGCGACTCGTCAACGGCTTGTGTCGCCTCGTCGGGAAGCAAGACAAACGGTTCCGTTCCGCACCCCACGACCGATACCAACGCACCCACCAAAACGGCATGGCGCATGATGCGCATCACCCATCCGACTGTCCGCAAAACACGTACTCCTTCCAACGCACAGTATCGGTTCAAGACCTGCATGCTGCAATGAAACCGCCGACCCGGGGCGCTTTGGCTCATCGGCGTGATTGCGTTACGCTCTAGGTGTGATGACAACCGCGTCGATCAACATTTTGGGAGCCGACGGAAAAATCGCCCGGAAACTCCCGTCGTACGAGCTTCGCCCCCCCCAACTCGAGATGGCAGAAGCGGTGACAGCCGCTTTCAATGCGTGCGAACATCTGATCGTTGAAGCGGGAACCGGGGTCGGAAAGAGTTTCGCCTATCTGGTCCCCGCGATTCAGCACGTTACGCATGATGGTGGACGTGTCGTAATCAGCACCAACACCATCGCTCTTCAAGAGCAACTCATTCAAAAGGACATCCCGTTCCTTCAGTCGGTGTTTTCGGATTCCTTCTCGGCTGTACTTGTCAAAGGGCGGGCCAACTATCTGGGGCTACGAAGGCTGGCACGCGCAAGCGGGCGGCAGGACGTGCTCTTCGACGCCGGCACCGAAATCACCGAACTGCATCGGATCGAGGATTGGGCGTATGGAACCGAGGACGGATCGCTTTCGGATCTTCCGCGCCAACCTGCGGCTCGAGTCTGGGACCGGGTTCGAAGCGACGGGGACGATTGTCTCGGTCGCAAATGCTCCCAGTTTGGAAAATGTTTTTACCAGCGTGCCCGCAGACAGGCCGGCGAAGCGCAACTCCTGATCGTAAACCACGCACTGCTCTTTTCCGACCTCGCGCTTCGAGCAAGCGGCGCGTCGATCCTCCCCGATTACGACTTTCTGGTTCTCGACGAGGCGCACACCGTGGAGGGCGTCGCGGGGGACCACCTGGGAATCGGGATCACCAACACACAGGTGCGTTTCTTGCTCAATATGATTTTCAATGAGCGAAGCGGGCGAGGCGTACTCGATCGAGACCAAGGGCGAAAGATGCTCCCGCTTCTCAAGAAAACGCACCACTCGCTGGACACTTACTTTGCCGATCTCTTGAATCTGTGTTGTCCCGACGAAAGTTGGAATGGCCGGGTGCGCGAAGCACCTCCCATCGACCAGCGCATCACGTCCGACCTGCTCGAACTTGACGAACGGTTGCGAGAACAAGCCAAAGAAAAAGACGACGCGGACGACAAGTTGGAACTGACCGGACTCTCGGATCGGTGCAAATCGCTGGCCCTTTCGATTGACCAATGGGCCCGGCAAAAAGTCGAGAACGCCGTCTATTGGATGGAAGTCGGCGGCGCGCGACGCCAACGGATCACCCTCGCCGCCCGACCGCTTTCGGTCGGCGCAATCCTCAAGGAACACCTGTTCGACAAGCTCAAAAGCGTGATTCTGACCTCGGCTACTCTCGCGACCCACCCCAAAGACCCCTTTGCTTACATTCAGCACGGCGTGGGATTGAGTGATGGGCGAACGGAATGTCTCGGTTCACCGTTTAATTATCAACAACAGTTGACCATCCATATCGTTCAAAACATGCCGGACCCGACCGACGCGGAGGCGTTCATCGAGGCATCCAGCAAAGCGATTCGAAAGTATGTCCTGATGACAGAAGGGCGAGCGTTTGTTCTTTTCACGAGTTACGGGATGCTCAACCGCTGCGCCGAATCGTTACGGGGATTCTTTGACGAAAACGATTTTGCGCTATGGATTCACGGTTCCGACCTGCCACGCTCGATGCTTTTGGAAAAGTTTCGCACCACTCCACGAAGCGTTCTGTTCGGTACCGATACGTTCTGGGCCGGTGTCGATGTCCCCGGCGAAGCGCTCTCCAACGTGATCATCGTCAAGTTGCCCTTTGCCGTCCCCAATCATCCGGTCGTTGAAGCGCGGATCGAAACCATGCGTACAGAGGGGCGAAATCCCTTCATGGAATACCAACTCCCTGAGGCGGTTTTGAAGTTCAAGCAAGGGGTGGGCAGGCTGATTCGAACAAAAAAAGACAAGGGGATCGCGGTCATCCTCGACCCACGCGTGCATACCAAGCGCTACGGGAAACGCTTCCTTGATGCCCTGCCGAAATGCAAAGTCGTGGTGGAGTGACGATTGAACGAGGCCCCAGTCAACGTTGGCCTGTGTCCCCTTCGTGTGTTATACTGATTGCGGGAGCGATTGCGATGAACACCACGGACTTCGGCTGGTTGATTGAATAGGGTCCGACCCTGGCGCAGAATTTCGGCGGCAAGTGGATTGCGGTCTGCGATAGTCGCGTCGTCGGCGTGGGCGACACCGCGCCGGAAGCAGCCGAAAAGGCCCGCGAGCAAGTGGGGAATGCCGACTTTATCCTGGAAGCGATAGACCGCGAGGCTGACGTCATCTATGTCCATTCATAAATGGCGTCGCGTCCAAACAAAGTACTTCGGCGAAGTCAACGTTCCCTACGCACGCATTCAGATCCAAGCACTGGACGGACGGTTCCATTCTTTTTCGCTACAATTAGATTCCGGTGCCACGATGGGTCTGTTGAAGTTCCACCGCGCAGGTGCTGCGCCGTTGCTGGTCCGTTCAATGTTTGAGGTCGCGTTACAGTTTGAGTCTCTGTGGACTGACCCGGAGAAGCTGGGGCAACAGTATCTGGATTACACTGCGGTCACGATTTACAAGACGGTTCGGGCGATTGCGCAAAACCCGTCAGGGGTCATCAGTATGCGGTTGCCGAGTCGCCTCCTCGCGCCGCTGGGGAGCTCCAATTGAAGAACCAGTACAAAGCGGTTCGCGCGAAGTTTCAAACGACTTTGAAAAACGGAAAGAAACAAGAGCGGCAGAACTGGTACGGCATGAGGATAGATCAACTGGCAACTAAGCTTGAGCGTGATGGCGAGTATCGTCTCTGGTACAGATTGGCCAGCGTGTGGGCACACGGCGATTCAGCTTCTGCTGGGTGGGCAGCGATCGAAACCCTGTTTCAGGCTCTACTCCAGGCGTTGATGGCGGGAAACACAAGGATCATTGACACTGAATCCTCTCCTCTCGCGGAGGTAATCTGATGGCTGTTTGGCTTGTACGAGCGGGTGGACGAGGCGAGCGGCAGGATTTCGCCCTCGACAAGAATCTCGTTGCGATCGGATGGGACGGCATACCTGATCTTGCCCAGTACAAGACCCGTGAGGAGTTGGCGCAGGCATACCGCGAAGTCGATCCAAATGCCAAGACGAATCAACTCCGCAACTGGGTCTGTCAACTTTGGGCTTTCTCGCATCGGATACAACATGGCGATCTCGTCGTCCTGCCGTTAAAGGGTCAGAACGCAATCGCCATCGGACGAGTTACGGGCGACTACCAGCATCGTCCCGATCATCCGAGTGGAGCCAAGCATACTCGTCCCGTCGAGTGGATAACGCAGGACATGTCCCGCGACCGATTCGATCAGGACCTGCTCTACTCCTTTGGGGCATTCATGACCGTTTGTCAGATCAAGCGGAATAATGCCGAAGCAAGAATCCAGGCGATCTTGAAGGGCGAGAAGCCTCTTTCACCACCGCCAACTGATGACCAACAGGATGACTCGGACGAAGTCAGTGATACGACCGCGATGCCTGATCTTGCGGATTATGCGACGACTCTGATCCGTACCTACATCGGGCAAAAATTCGCAGGTCACAAACTCGCTGATCTTGTCAATGCCGTCCTGGAAGCTCAAGGGTATCAAACAGTCGTCGCCGATCCTGGACCTGATGGAGGGGTGGACATCATTGCAGGTCGAGGACCGATGGGATTCGATCCACCGAGGCTCTGCGTCCAAGTGAAGTCCAGTACATTGCCACTCGACGTGAAGGTCCTTAGAGAACTAAAGGGCGTCATGAAGGACTTCGGAGCCGATCAAGGCTTGCTTGTCTCATGGGGTGGATTCAAGCGAACGGTGCTTAACGAAGCGAGAAGAGCCTACTTCGAGATCCGTTTGTGGGATGCCAGCAATCTCGTCGAATCGATTCAAACCCACTACGAGAAATTCAGCGACGAACTGAGGGCGGATCTTCCACTCAAACGAGTTTGGACGCTTGTCCAAGAGGATTGATGATGCAAACGCCAGGGCAAGGTAATTCGTCTCAACCCGTGGCGAGTTTAGAAGCAGCCGTCGAGGCGGAGGATCCTGCAGCTATCAGGGTATTTGTTGATCAACACAAGACCCACCTGACGCTCCTCTATTCGCGAATCCAGGGGCTTCGACTCTTTGATGCCATTGGGGGAGGCAAGGCTGAGGACGTAAGAACGTGTGTGAAAAGGCATCTTCTTGCCGATAGAAGGGTTATGGAACGGATTCCTTACCCCTCAGACCTGACGGACGAGCAGTGGAGACTGATCGAGCCGTCGATCCCATCGCCCAAAC
>Ga0114931_10000397_pt1 | contig 51625 bp, 46 predicted proteins | sample 2SBtaG_FD_89579 | JGI IMG/M metagenome (GOLD analysis project Ga0114931, IMG submission 89579) | Deep subsurface microbial communities from Kolumbo volcano to uncover new lineages of life (NeLLi) - 2SBTROV14_V59a metaG | ecosystem: Environmental > Aquatic > Marine > Volcanic | place: Kolumbo... | reverse complement strand
GCGGCACGGACCACCGAGACGCAACCGATCCCCAATGTCGGCATGATCGCCGAGCGCCTTCTCGCGGCCTGCGCGCCCGAAGACAAGATCGATCTCCGCGCACTTCTCGAGGAAGCGCTCGCCGTCGCCTCCGACGCCCACCGCCGGCTTGCCGACGAGCAGGAGCGCCGGCGGCGCCTCGAGGCGCTCTCCTGCACCGACGAGCTGACCGGGCTGTTCAACCGGCGCGGCTTCGACGACGCGTTCGCGCGCACGCTCGCGGTGGCCAACCGGCTCGGCTGCACCGGCGTTCTCGCCTTCATCGACCTCGACGGCTTCAAGTCGATCAACGACCGGCTCGGCCATCTCGCGGGCGATGCGGTGCTTTCGGCGGTCGCCGATATTCTGCGCCGCTCGGTCCGGGCGACCGATATCGTCGCGCGCTTCGGTGGCGACGAGTTCGTGGCGCTTCTCGTCCATACCGCGACCACCGATGGCAAGCGGCGCGCCGAGGCCCTGGAGCGACGGCTGAACACGGCGGTCGTCGTCTACGGCGATTACGAGATCCTGGTGCGCGCGAGCTTCGGCATTCAGAACTTCGGCCCCAACGACGAGGCGACGACCGTTCTCGCCAAGGCCGACGCCGCGATGTATCTCGCCAAACACGCCAAGCCGCGCATCCTCCGTCCCTGGCGCCAACTCGCGCCGCAAGCGGCGGCCGAATAGCCCTCGGCGCTCCGACCCAAGGCCCCAAAGGCCCCGCGCTTTTCCGGTTTTTCCGCGTTTGACAGCCCCCCGTGGAGGCGATAGACCTCGCCGCAGGCACGCCATCGAACGGGAGGAAAACCAATGGCCGGCAAGATCGACGCGCGACTGAAGGAGCTCGGGATCGAACTCCCCGAGGCTGCGGCTCCGGCCGCGAACTACATCCCCTATGTAGTGACGGGGAAGCATGTTTTCCTGTCCGGCCAGATCACGATCTGGAACGGCGAGCTGCGCTTTCTCGGCCGCCTCGGCGAGGCGCTCACGGCCGAGCAGGGCTACCAGGCGGCCCGGCTTTGCGGCCTCAACATCCTGGCCCAGGTCAAGGCCGCCTGCGGCGGCAATCTCGACCGCGTGGTCCGCTGCGTGAAGCTCGGCGGCTTCGTCAACTCGACGCCCGATTTCACCGACCAGCCCAAGGTCGTGAACGGCGCCTCCGATCTCATGGTCGAGGTGTTCGGCGACCCGGGACGTCACGCGCGCTTCGCGGTCGGCGCGCCGGCTTTGCCGCTCGGGGTCTCGGTCGAGATCGACGCGGTCTTCGAGATCGCCTGACCGATCATCCCGGCGATACCCGCGCCACCGCATGACCGGACCCGCCGCCCCGCGCCTCGACGTCCGCGTCCGCCGCTCGATCCACGATATCGACGCCGCCGACTGGGACGCCTGCGCGGGCGCGGACAATCCGTTCGCGCGCCACGCCTTCCTCGCCGCGCTCGAAGACTCGGGCTCGGCCACCGACGAGACCGGCTGGGCGGCCCAACATCTCGCGGTCGAGGACCCGGCGGGCGACGTGCTCGCGGTCGCGCCGCTTTATCTCAAGTCGCACTCCTACGGCGAGTACGTGTTCGACCACGGCTGGGCCGACGCCTTCGAGCGCGCCGGCGGGCGCTATTACCCGAAGCTGCAATGCGCGGTGCCGTTCACGCCCGTGACCGGGCCGCGCCTGATGCCGCGTCGCGACCTCGCGCCCGAGGCGCGGGCCCGCGCCCAGGACGCATTGGTCGCCGCCATGATCGAGGTCTGCCGCCGCGCCGCGGCCTCCTCGGTCCATGTCACCTTCCCGGGCGAGGACGAATGGCGCCGCCTGGGCGCGGCCGGGTTCCTGCCGCGCACGGGCTGCCAGTTCCACTGGACCAACCCGGGTTATCGCGATTTCGACAACTTTCTCGCCGCGCTCTCGGCACGCAAGCGCAAGGCTGTTCGGCGCGAGCGCCGCGCCGTCGCCGAGGCCGGAATCGTCATCGAAACCCTGACTGGAGATGCCATAAAATCAACGCATTGGGATGCGTTCTTCGCCTGTTATATCGCGACCAGCGAAGGCAAATGGGGGATTCCCTATCTCACCCGCGCGTTCTTCGAGCGCCTCGGCGAGACGCTGGCTGAAAATGTCGTTCTGGTGCTCGCCGCGCGCGACGGTCGGGTGATCGCGGGAGCGTTGAATCTGCGCGGCGGGAGCACGCTTTACGGACGTAACTGGGGCGCGCTCGAATTCCACCGCTTCCTGCATTTCGAGCTTTGCTACTACCGCGCCATCGACTTCGCGATCGCCGAGGGGCTGGCGCGCGTCGAGGCCGGCGCCCAGGGCGCCCACAAGATCGCGCGAGGCTATTTGCCCGAGCGCACCTACAGCGCCCATTGGATCGCGCATGAGGGGTTGCGCGAGGCGGTGGCGCGATTCCTCGAACAGGAACGCGCGGCGGTCGACGAGGACATCGCGTTTCTCGGCACTGTCGCGCCGTTCAGGAAAGGCGGCGGTTCGGAACCGGGCTGACCCCGGAGACCGCGCTTACTTCACGCGCTCCAGACCACCGCTTTTGCGCCGGCTCGGCCGCTTGCCGGGCTTGCGCCTGGGCGCGGGCAGGTCGGCGAAGGTGAAGGTGAGCGTCTCGCCGTCGAGGCCGACCGTGACCCGCCCGCCCTTGGCGAGGCGGCCGAACAGAAGCTCGTCGGCGAGCGGCTTCTTGACGTGCTCCTGCACGAAGCGGGCGAGCGGACGGGCGCCGTTCAGCCGGTCGTAGCCGCGCTCGGCGATCCACAGCCGCGCCTCGGGCGTAAGCGCGATGGTTACGCCCTGGTCGGCGAGCTGGCGTTCGAGCTCGCTCACGAATTTGTCGACCACCAGCGCGACGACCTCGGGCGAGAGGCTGGCGAAGGCGATCACCGCGTCGAGCCGGTTACGGAACTCGGGCGTGAACATGCGCTTGATCGCCTCCTCGTCCTCGCCCTCGCGCTCGCTCCGGGCGAAGCCCATCGCGGGCTTGGCCAAGTCGGCGGCGCCCGCGTTGGTGGTCATGATCAGGACCAGATTGCGGCAATCGATGGTCTTTCCGTTGTGGTCGGTGAGCCGACCGTAGTCCATGACCTGGAGGAGCACGTTGAACAGATCGGGATGCGCCTTCTCGATCTCGTCGAGCAACAGCACCGCGTGAGGGTTCTGGTCGATGGCGTCGGTCAGGAGGCCCCCCTGGTCGAAACCGACGTAACCCGGCGGCGCGCCGATCAGCCGCGAGATGGTGTGACGCTCCATGTATTCGGACATGTCGAAGCGGATCAGCTCGACCCCCATGGCCTGGGCGAGCTGGCGCGCGACCTCGGTCTTGCCGACGCCGGTGGGGCCCGAGAACAGGTAGCAGCCGATCGGCTTCTCGGGCTCGCGCAGGACCGCGCGGGCGAGCTTGATCGCGCTCGCGAGCGCGTCGATCGCGCGGTCCTGGCCGAAGACCACCTTCTTGAGCTCGGCGCCGAGCTCGCGCAGCGATTCCTTGTCGCGCCGCGAGACCCGCTTGGACGGGATGCGCGCCATCTTGGCGACCACGGCCTCGACCTCGCGCACGCCGATAACCTTGCGCCGGCGGCTCTCGGGCAACAGCTTCTGGGCCGCGCCGACCTCGTCGATCACGTCGATCGCCTTGTCGGGCAGCTTGCGATCGTTGATGTAGCGCGCCGCCAGCTCGACCGCCGCGCGCACCGCGTCGGCGGTGTAGCGCACCGCGTGGTGCTCCTCGTAATAGGGCTTGAGGCCCTGGAGGATACGCACCGTGTCCTCGACGCTGGGCTCGTGGATATCGATCTTCTGGAAGCGCCGGACCAGCGCCCGGTCCTTCTCGAAATAGTTGCGGTATTCCTTGTACGTGGTCGAGCCGATGCAGCGTAGGCCGCCGCTGGCGAGCGCCGGCTTCAGAAGATTGGACGCATCGAGCGAGCCGCCGCTGGTCGCGCCCGCGCCGATGACCGTGTGGATCTCGTCGATGAACAGGATCGCGTCGTCGCGCGCCTCCAGCGCCGCGATCACCGCCTTGATGCGCTCCTCGAAGTCGCCCCGATAGCGGGTGCCGGCGAGCAGAGTCCCCATGTCGAGCGAGAAGATCACCGCGTCGCGCAGCACGTCGGGCACCTCGCCCTCGACGATGCGGCGCGCGAGCCCCTCGGCGATCGCGGTCTTGCCGACGCCCGCGTCGCCAACCAGAAGCGGGTTGTTCTTGGTCCGGCGGCAGAGCACCTGGATGGTGCGCTCGACCTCCTGGATACGGCCGACCAGCGGATCGATCCGTCCCTCGATGGCCTTCTTGTTGAGATTGACGCAATAGGCGGCGAGCGCCTCGGCGTCCTGGGATTCGCCGTCCTCCTCGTCGCCGTCGGCCTCCGCCTCGGCGCCCTCGTCGTCGGCGCCGCGCACCGGGCGGCTCGCCTCCTGGCCGGGGACCTTGGAAATGCCGTGCGAAATGTAGCTGACCGCGTCGAGCCGGGTCATGTCCTGCTGCTGGAGGAAATAGACCGCGTGGGATTCGCGCTCGGCGAACAGGGCGACGAGCACGTTGGCGCCGCTCACCTCGCTACGGCCCGAGGACTGGACGTGCATGGCCGCGCGCTGGAGCACGCGCTGGAACCCCGCCGTCGGCGTCGCGTCGACGAAGGAATCGCTGACCAGCCCGCGGAGTTCGACGTCGAGATACTCCTCGATCGCCTCGCGCAGATCGTCGAGATCGACCCCGCAGGCGCGCATCACCGCGACCGCGTCCTGGTCCTCGGTCAGCGCGAGCAGCAGATGCTCGAGCGTCGCGTACTCGTGGCGCCGCTCGTTGGCGAGCGCGAGCGCGCGGTGCAGGCTTTGTTCGAGATTGGGCGAGAGCATCGGGCGGCCGACTCCGTTACGCCTTTTCCATGGTGCATTGTAGCGGATGTTCGTGACGCCGTGCGAAATCGGTGACCTGGGTTACCTTGGTCTCGGCGACATCGAAGGGATAGACCCCGCAGATCCCCACGCCGCGTTGATGCACATGCAGCATGATTCGCGTCGCGTCCTCCTGGCTCTTGTGGAAAAACCGCTCGAGAACCAGGACGACGAACTCCATCGGCGTGTAGTCGTCATTCAGAAGAAGCACCTTGTACATCGAGGGCTTCTTGGTCTTGGGCCTGGACTTGGTCACCACCGAGGTGGTCGGGGTGCCGTCGTCTCGTCTTTGCTCGCCCATCGCCGTCGCCGCGATCCTCCGAATACCCGTCGTCGAGCCGTGCCGACACGACCTAGGAGATGATATCGGAATTCGTCGCGGCAATTAAAGGGGCAGCTTGCGTTCGCCGCAAGGGAAAGTGCCGCGAGGGGCGCGCCGGGGCGCGACCGCCGGGCCGATAAATCGTCTCGGCGGTCGAATTTCCCGGGTCCGCCTTCCGTTCACGCGGCCCGTTCACGCGGCGTCGCGCCGCCCCGGGCCGAGGGGCGCGCCGGTCGCGCCGGTCGCGCCCAGGGCCCTGAGCGAAATCGACACGATGCGCGCGCCCTCGCTCCGCCAGGCCTCGGTCGAGCGCCGCAGGAAGTCGGTTTCGACCTCGATGACCTCGTCGATCGAGGCGCAGCTCGCGAGCGCGGTCGAGGTCGCAACCCCACGCGCCATCGTCTCGCCCGCGAAGGCGGCAAGCCCAATGCCGATCTCCGCATAGGCGCGGGCGAGTTCCAAGGCCGCCTCGCCGGCCGCGCTCATGCCGTCGCCCAGCGTGGCGGCGAAGGGCGAGAAAGGCGCGAAGGACGGCGCGGAGGTCGTCGGCTTCTCGGCCGGCGGCGCGACGGTCTCGGGCGCTTTCGGGGCCGCGGGCTTGGCGGCGACCGCCTCGGCCTTGGGGGCCTTGCGGGCCTTGGGGGCCCGGGGCTCGGACGCGACCGTCTTGGGCGCGGGGTCCGTCTTGGGCGCCGCCTCGACCGACGCGGCGGCCTTGGCGACGGGCGTCGAGGCGGCGGGCGTCGCGACCGGCGCCGGCCGTGGGGTCGCCGGCGCCACCGCGCTCGCCGCCGGACGCGCGACGGCGGTCGCCGGCCGGACCTCGGCGGTCTCGGGCTTGGAGCGCGGGGACGCCTTGGCTTCCGGTGCCTTGGTCTCGGAGATCTTGGTCTCGGGGGCCTTGGTCTCGGGGGCCTTGGCGACCGCCTCGGGATTTTTCGGTTTCGCGGCCGCGCGCCGGCGCGGGCTCTTGGGCGCGGCTTTCGCGATTGCGGTCTTGGGGGTCTTCTCGGTGGTCATCCGGCTCCTCCATAACGAGCGGCTAGACGTTGGGAAAACGAAAAAAAGCTACGACTCATATAAGTCGGACAAAAAATGCTGCAATGCAATATTTTTGATAGAATTAACTTTATCGCCCGAGGTGTCAAGCCTCCCGCCGGGGCATGGGCGAGACCCGCGCCGGCCTCGGAGAGGCGGTGAGGATCACGTTAGAGCGCGAGGCCCGGAACCAAACCGTTTTCCCCGGTTTCGATCACGAAGGGGGGATAGAAGCATTCCTCGCGCGGGCCGCCGCGCCGGCTGCCACATTGCGCGGGTCGTGGCGGCAACCCGTCGAGCGGGCGCGGGCGGGCGAAGGGAACCGGGCTCGGGTCGAGCCGGGCGAGCGGCTTGACGAAGGCCGGACGGCCGAGGTCGGGCGCCGGGTTGTCGAACACGCTCAAGGTGAAATGCCCGGCGCGGCAGGTCGTGACCACCCAGTAATAGGTCTTCGAGTTGAGCTGCCGCCCTGGGGGCGCGGGATCGAACGCCCCGCTTCGCGCGAGCGCCGCGACCAATTCGTCGAGCTGCGCGGGCGCGATCCGCCGCCGGCTTTCCTGGCTACGCCAGGGCGAGAGTGGGTCGGCGAGGTCGAGCGCCGACAGCCGCAACGCGCCGCGCACGCGCACCGACATCAGCGCGCCGCCCGTCGCCGGAAGGGTCACGATATCGTAGCTACGCACCTGTTCGGAGTAGCGCGCGTTGTAGACCAGCCGGTAGCGGTCGGCCATGCCCGGGACGCAGGCCGCGCGGATATCGTCGCCGCCGAGATAGGAGAACCAGGTGAGATTGCGCGCGATTGGCTCATCGCTCGGCCCGCTCGCGGCGCAGCCGGCGAGCAGCAGGACGACGAAAAGCGCGCTTGCGATCGGAGGGACGCGAATTCTCATAGCCGTTCGTCGAGGACCGTATACCCCCAATAGGCCGCCCGCAAGTAGGCGCGGCGAAACGCCGGCAACGGAAACCGCGTCGGCCGCTCGGTCATGGCGAGCGGGATGATCGAGCGCCGCGCCCCACCCAGCATCTCGCCCGCCACCGCGCGGCCGGCCCAGGTCGCGAGCGCGACGCCGCTCCCGTGATAGGCGAGCGCGCACCAGACATCGCCATCGTGGTCGAGCCGTCCGACATGGGGCACGAGCCGACGCGAAAGGCAGATCAGACCGCGCCAGAAATGGGTGGTTTCGACCCCCCGCCAGGCCGGAAACATCTCGCCCAGGCGGCGCGTCATCCAGGCGCGCATGTGGCGCGCGCCCTCGGGGCTCGCGTCGAGCCCGCCGCGCGAGCCGAACAGGAAGCGGCCGTCGGGCAGCATCCGGAAATAGAACAGCAGCCGGCGGCTGTCGTAGACGATCCGCCTCGTGGACCAGCCCTGGGCGGCGCGCTCCTCGGCGGTCAGGGGTCGGGTGGTGACGATGTTGGAGAGCGCGGGCATCAGGCAGGGCTCGAGGTCGGGCGCGAGCCGAGCGCGCGTGAAGCCGTTGGTCGCGATCACCACGCGCCCGGCGGCGACCGTGCCGCGCGGCGTCGTCAGCCGCTGACGACCGCCCTCGCGCGCCCAGGAGAGCACCGGAGTCGCGCCGTGGATCACCGCCCCGTGGCGAAGCGCGGCGCGGGCGAGCCCGCGAGCGAGCTTGAGCGGATGCAGGCCGAAGCCCACCGGCATGAACAGGGCGCCATGGGCCTCGGGGCCGCGATAGGCGCGCTCGGCCAGCTCCTCGCGCGACCAGACCTCGTGCCGGCGACCCGAAAGCCGGGTCATCGCCTCGGCCTCTTCGCGAAACCCGGCGAGCCGGTTGGGGCGATGGGCGACGCAAAGCTCGCCGTCCTCCTGGAAATCGGCCTCGAACCCCTCGGTCCGGGCGAGATCGCGCACCAGCTCGACCGCCTCGATGCCGGCGGCGAAATAGCGCCGCGTCTAGTCCTCGCCGTAGCGGCGCAAGAGGCCGTCGAGCGGGAGCTTGGTTCCGCCCAGCCCGCAGAAGCCGCCGTTGCGCCCCGAGGCGCCCCAGCCCGGCGGGCCGGCGTCGAACACGCGCACCTCCAGGCTCGTGTCGCGCGCCAGGTGGAGCGCCGCCGAGAGCCCCGTGTAACCGGCGCCGATCACCGCGACGTCGCAGCTCGCGTCGCCGTCGAGCGGGTCGCAGCCCGCGACCGGCTCGCCCGCGGTCTCCTCCCAGAAGCTGCCGATCGGTTCCGTCCGGTCGTAGATCGACTCGTGATAGAGATCCCCCATTGCTTCCCCTTTCGCGCGCCGTCCGCGGTCCGAGCGCGAACCCCGGTTCCATGGCGGCCAGCCCTCTTGACTCGCACATGTTGATGACGCCTCTATGACACGCCGACTGTAATCAGCCCGCGCGCCCGATGATACGTCCGATCGGGGTCGGCGCGAACATGGGCGAAATCGCGTGGAGGACACGGAAAATGCCTGGGAAATTCAGCTTTCACGCGCCCAGCCGAGTCGTCTTCGGCGCCGGGCGGTTGGCGGGGATCGGCGACGACGTCGCGCGCCTCGCCGGAACCGGCGCCCGCGTCCTGATCGTCACCGACCCGGGCGTCGCGCCGCTCGCCGCGCGCGCCGAGGCGGTCTTGACCGAGGCCGGACACACGATCGAGACCTTCACCGAGATCAAAAGCGATCCGCGCGCGGCCTCGATCGACGCCGCCGCCGGGCGAATTCGCGACGCGCGCATCGGCTGCGTAGTGGGGGTTGGCGGCGGCTCGGCGCTCGACGTCGCGAAACTCGCCGCCGCAATCGCCTCGGCGGACGCGCCGGCCGAGCATTACGGGCTTGGCGCCAACCCGCTGCCGCGCAAGGGCGTTCCGCGCATCTGCGTCCCCACGACCGCGGGCACCGGCTCGGAGGTCACGCGCACCTCGGTGTTCACCGACGGCGCCGGCCGCAAGATTTGGGCCTGGGGCGAGGCGCTGCGCGCCGATCTGGCGCTGCTCGACCCCGCGCTCACGGTGGGCCTGCCGGCGAGCCTGACGGCGGCGACCGGGGTCGACGCCCTGGTTCACGCCATCGAAGGGGCTACCGTGCGGCGCGCCAATCCGATGGCCGACGCGCCCTGCCTACATGCGATCCGGCTGATCGCCGGTGGCGCGCTCGCCCGCGCGGTCGTCACCCCCGACGACATCGAGGCGCGCGGCGCGGTCCAGATCGCCGCCTGTCTCGCGGGCCTCGGTTTCGACGGCACGGGAACCGGGATCGCCCACGCCATGGGCCATGCGCTGGGAGCGCTCGCCGGGGTCCACCACGGCCGCGCGGTCGGGGTCTGCCTCGACGCGGCGCTGGGCTGGAACGCGGTCGCGGCGCCGGCGCGCCACGCGGCGGTCGCCCGCGCGCTCGGCGCCCATTGCGACGGGCTCGCCGAAACCGAGGCCGCGGCCCAGGCGGCGCCGGCGTATCGGACGATCCTCGACCAGGTGGGATTGCCGATTTCGCTCGCCGACACCGGGCTCGCGCCCGCCGACGCCGGCCGCCTGGCCGCGCTGACGCTCGCGCCCGAGAACGCGCCCATGTGCGCGGCCAACTGCCGAGAGGTCAACGAGGCCGACGCCCGCGCGCTCGCCGAGCGCCTGCTCGCCGCGTGATTGCCTAGTTCGCGACCGCGACCGTGTCGGTGCCCGGCAGATGGCGCACCACCTCGCAGGTGAGCTTGCGGCGCGTGAGAATTCCGCAGGCGCGGCGCGCCGAGGCGCGTGAGATTCCGACGAAGCGGGCGCGATAGAGCCCGCCGTCGCCCTCCTCGACCGGGACGACGACCGCCGCCGCCGAGGCGACGATGCCGGGAATATGCTTGGTGCTCGCCTTGAGCGCGGCATAGGCGCCGTCGATCTCGGCGTAGGCGCCGACCTGGATCGCCCAGGGCGCCGAGGCCTCGACCGCCGGCTTCTCGCCCGGCGGCGGCGGCGCGGCGGCGACCTGGCGAACCGCCGAGAATCCGCGATCGAGAAGCCGCGTCATTCGCCGGTCGCGCGCCTTGGGCGTGCGCTCGCCGAGGACCACGCCCACCAGGCGACGCCCTCCGCGCTCGGCCGAGATGACCAGATTGAAGCCCGAGGCGCGAATGTAGCCGGTCTTGAGGCCATCGACCCCGGCGTAGCTGCCGACCAGGCGATTGTGGTTCGAATACGTCTTACCCTTATACTTGAAGTACTGTGTTCCAAAATAGTGATAATAATGAGGAAAATCGCGATAGAGGGCGCGGGCGAGCAAGGCCATGTCGGCGGCCGTCGACACCTGGCGGCGGTTGGGCAAGCCGGTGGCGTTGCGGAACCGCGTGCGCCGCATGCCGAGCGCGCGCGCCTTGTTGGTCATCTGCGCGGCGAAGCGCCATTCCTCGCCGCCGAGCGCCTCGGCGACGACGGTCGCGACGTCGTTGGCCGATTTGATGACCAGCGCCAGGATCGCGTCGTTGACCGTGATCGTCTGGCCCTTGCGCAGGCCCAGCTTCGACTTCGGTTGCCCGGCCGCGCGCGCCGAGACGACGAGCCGAGTGTCGAGCGCGACCCGCCCCTCGTCGAGCGCCTCGAACAAGAGGTAAAGCGTCATCAACTTCGTAAGAGAAGCGGGGTAATGTCGCTTGTTCGCGCGGTATTCGTAAAGAACCGCGCCGGTATCGGCATCAACGATGATTTCGGCGCGGCGCGCTTGCGCCGGCCCACTGGGAACGAAAAACGATGCGATTACAAGGCTAAGGACAAGAAGCGCGAGCCTCGGCTTTTGACCCAACGTGGTAACCACCCACCCCCGATTCGAAGATTCCACCTTTCGAATCCTTTATTCGAACAGCATTAACCATGGCAAATCGCCGGAACCCTACCGCCCAATCTTCATTTTGTCCATGCCCAAAAAGCAGTCGCGGCATGCATTTTTTAGATTCAACCAGACGCGCCGGCGCCGGGTCTTCGATGATCGAGGCGCATGCGTTCGGCTCGTGGCCCGAGGGCCACGCCGCAACGGGTTTCCTCTCCCCCTTCCCCACCGGTGCCGGATCGACGCGGCGCTCGACGCGCTACGCCCCCGGTCCCTTGGTGATCGGCGCGAGCACCGTCTCCCAGCCATCGCCAGAGGCGATGCCGCAGGCCACGCCATTGGGCATGGTGACGATGATCGTCCAGGTGCCTTTCTCGGAAACCACCACCTCGAGAACCCGACCACTCGCCGTGACGCCCATGGCGATGGGGGCCTCGGCGTAGTTGGTCGAGAGATGCTTGAGGAAGTCCGAGCGCTTCACGCAAGGCGCGGCCTGCTGTTGGGCAAGCGCGGGCGTGACGGCGACGAAGGCGCCGATCAGGGCGGCGAAGAATGCGGTGCGTACCATCATGCGGTCCTTTCCCGTCTGGCCCGCCCGCCGAGGCCGGAACGATGACGTGTTCCTGTCGGCCGACGGGGAGGGCGTCCCAGACCACCAGCCTACGAAGGCCGCGTGAAAAAACCGTTAACCAATTTTCGGCGCAATACCAGGAGGTTGATACCGCCTTAGGGGAGGGTCACGCCATCGCGGGACGCGGGAACGGCCCCCGGGCGCGCTCGAAGGCGCGGGCGGCGCGCAGAACGCGCGCGTCGCCGTGGCGTGGCCCGACGATCTGAAGCCCCACCGGCAGACCGCCGGCGGTCAGGCCGCAGGGAACCGTGGCCGCGGGCTGGCCGGTCAGGTTGAAGGGGTAGCTGAACGGCGTCCAGTCGGGCCAGCGCTCGAGCCCCGATCCGGGCGGCACCTCGACCCCGGCCTCGAAGGCCGGAATCGGCAGCGTCGGCGTGAGCAGGAGATCGTGGCGCGCGTGGAAGGCCCCCATGCGAATTCCGAGGGCGGCGCGCGCGTTCTCGGCCCCGAGAAGATCGAGGGCCGAATACGTCGCCCCCTCGCGCGCGACCTCGACCAGCCCCGGGTCCATCTCCGCGCGCTCGGCCTCGGAGACGGCGCGCAGCGCGTTGGCCGCGCCCGCGTACCAGATGACGCGAAAGGTCTCGCGCGGGATCTCGAAGCCGGGATCGACCGCCTCGACCGTCGCGCCGAGGCTCTCGAACGTGGCCGCGGCCTCGGCGACCAGGGCGGCGACCTCGTCGTCGACGGCGACAGGACCGAGATTGGCGCTAAACGCGACGCGAAGCCCGGCGACGCCGTCCTCCAGCCCCTCGGGCCAGCCGTCGCCGCAGGGCGGCAGCGCGAGCCAGTCGCGGTGATCGGCGCCCGCCATGACGGCGAGCATCAGGGCCGCGTCCGCGATCGTGCGCGCCATCGGCCCGACATGGGAGATCGTGCCGAAGGGGCTCGCCGGATAGGCCGGCACGCGGCCGAACGTCGGCTTGAGCCCGACGAGGCCGGTAAAGCCGCAGGGAATCCGGATCGAGCCGCCGCCGTCGGTGCCGATGGCGAGCGGCACCATGTCCGCCGCCACCGCCGCCGCCGAGCCGCCCGACGAGCCGCCGGGCGTGCGCTCGGGGTTCCAGGGATTGCGCGTGACGCCGGTGAGCGGGTTGTCGGTGACGCCTTTCCAGCCGAACTCGCAGGTGGTCGTCTTGCCGATCAGGACCGCGCCAGCCTCGCGCAGGCGCGCGACCGCTGGGGCGTCCACGTCCCAGTGCTGGTCGGGGTCGATCGTGCGCGAGCCGCGCAGCGTCGGCCAGCCCCGGGTGAGCAGGAGATCCTTGACCGCCACCGGCACGCCGTCGAGCGGCCCCATGGGCGTCCCCGCCACCCAGCGCGCGGCGGCCTCGCGCGCCGTCTTTCGCGCGCCCTCGACGTCGACCAGGCAGAAGGCGTTGAGGCGGTCGTCGAACGCCTCGATCCGCGCGAGCCCCGCCTCGACCGCCTCGACCGGCGAAAGCGTCCGCGCCCGGAAGGCGGCGACCAGATCGGTCGCCGAAAGCACCGCGATCTCGTCGCCGTTCATCGCAAAACCCTCCCCTCGATCGGATAGGCGGGATCGTTGTAGCCCGGGGTCGAGGGATGGCCCGGCGCGACCATGCGGTCGATCAGGGCCTCGTCGTCGGGGCCGATGTCCGCCTCGAGCGCGCCGAGATACTCGCCGAACTGCTCGGCGGTGCGCGGCCCGGCGATCGCGGCGGTGACGAAGCGGTTGGCGATCACCCAGGCGAAGGCGAACTGCGCCGCCGTCAGCCCCCGGCTTTCGGCGTGTTCCTTGATCTCCTGGGCGAGCACCAGCGATTCGGGGCGGTACTCGCTTTGCAGGATGCGCTTGTCCTTGCGCCCCGCGCGGCTGTCGGCGGGGGGCGCGCCGCCGGGCGGGTACTTGCCCGCGAGCACGCCGCGCGCGATCGGGCTGTAGGGCGCGACGCCGATGCCGTAATGGCCGCAGGCCGGCAGAAGCTCGACCTCGGGCTGGCGGTTGAAGGCGTTGTAGTAGGGCTGGCTCGCGACCGGCCGCGCGATGCCGAGCGCGTCGCACAGGCGCACCACCTCGGCATGGCGCCAGGCGCGGAAGTTCGAGATCCCGAAGTGGCGCGCCTTGCCGGCGGCGATGATGTCGCCGACCGCGCGCAAGCTCTCCTCGATCGGCGTCGCCGCGTCCTCGCGGTGGAGATAGAAGATGTCCACGTGATCGAGGCCGAGACGCGCGAGGCTCCCGTCGATCGCGCGCATCAGCCAGCGCCGCGAGAGCCCGCGCTCGTTCGGCCCCTCGCCCATCGCGTTGCCCGCCTTGGTCGCGAGCACCCAATGGTCGCGCGCGCCGGCGATGGCGCGGCCGACGATGCGCTCGCTCTCGCCCGCGTTGTAGACGTCGGCGGTGTCGATGAAGTTGACGCCCGCATCGCGCGCGATGGCGATGATGCGCGCCGCCTCGGCCTCCTCGGTCGCGCCGCCGAACATCATGGTGCCGAGGCAGATCGGCGAAACCTTGATGCCGCTTCGCCCGAGAACCCGATACTCCATGGTCATGTCCCTCCCCTGGTGTCGCTTATGGGGCGAAGCGCGCGCGCCCTTCCATGGCGACGGCGCCGCCCTCTTCCTCGGCCCAGACCAGAGCCTCCTCCCCGCCCGGCCCGGGCATGCCGCGGACCACGAAGGGCGCGGTATCGAACAGGGGCGCCCGGGCACGATAGTCGAAGGCGGCGATCGCGCGCCCCGGCCCCTCGCGCCGCAAGAGGTCGAGCAGCAGCGTCGCGATCAGCGGGCCATGCACGACCAGGCCCGGATAGCCCTCGGTCTCGGTCGCGTAAGCCCGGTCGTAATGGATGCGATGGCCGTTGAAGGTGAGTGCCGAATAGCGGAACAGGAGCACCGCGTCGGCCTCGACCTCGCGTCGCCAGCTCGCGGCGCCCGGGGCCTCGATCGGCGGCGGCGCGGGCGCGCCCGCGCGCGGAGCCTCGCGGTAGACGATATCGTGCTCCTCGACGATGGCGGGCGCGGCGCCGATCGCGGCGCCGATCTCGACGACGGAGTGGCGAACGGTGACGAACACAAGCGCCCCGCCGCGCCCCGTCTTGGGCGTGATCGAGACGATCTCGGAGACCCGCCGCGCCCGCGCGCCGATCTCCAGCGGGCGGCGGAAGGCGAGCCGTCCGCCCGCCCACATGCGGCGCGGCAGCGCGACGGGGGGAAGAAAATCGCCGCGCGCGCCGTGACCGTCGGGCCCCAGCCGGCTCTGGCGATGAGCATCCAGGAAATAAAGCCAGTGCCAGGCGGGGGGTAGCGCCTCGCCCGGCCCGGGCGGCGGCGCGTCCCAATCGAGCGTCGCGGCGAGACGCTCGACCGGCCCGGGCGCGATCACGTCCTCGCGGGTCTCGCGCCGCCCGATCCAGGCGGAAAGCTCCTCGCCCGTCATTCCATCTCCTTCCGTCAATACGATCGTGGCAGGTCGAGCACATGCTCGCCAAGATAGGCGAGGATCAGGTTGGTCGAAAGCGGCGCGACCTGATAGAGCCGGGTTTCGCGGAACTTGCGCTCGACGTCGTATTCCTCGGCGAAGCCGTAGCCACCGTGGGTTTGCAGACAGGCCTCGGCCGCCGCCCAGGAGGCGTCGGCGGCGAGCAGCTTGGCCATGTTGGCCTCGGGTCCGCAAGGGCGGCCGGCGTCGAACAGCGCGGCGGCCTTTCGGACCATCAGCGCCGCCGCCTCGGTCGCGGAATGGGCGCGGGACAAGGGAAACTGGATTCCCTGGTTGGCGCCTATCGGACGGCCGAAGACGACGCGGTCGCGGGCGTAGGCGCAAGCGCGGGCGATGAACCAGCGGGCATCGCCGATGCATTCGGCGGCGATCAGGATGCGCTCGGCGTTCATGCCGTCGAGGATATAGCCGAACCCCCGCCCCTCCTCACCGATCAGGCCGTCGGCGGGAATTTCGAGGTCGTCGAAGACGAGCTCGGTGGTCGCGTGGTTGACCATCATGCGCAGGGGCCGGACCGTGAGCCCGTTGCCCACCGCCTCGCGGAAATCGACGATGAACACCGAGAGCCCCTCGCTGCGCCGCGCGACCTGGTCGGCGGGCGTGGTGCGCGCCAGCAGCAGCATCAGATCGGAATGCTCGACCCGCGAGATGAACACCTTGCGCCCGTTGACGACGTAGCGCTCGCGCGCGCGCTCGGCGGTGGTGCGAATGCGCGTGGTGTCGGAGCCCGCGTCGGGCTCGGTCACGGCAAAAGCCTGGAGTCGCAGGTCGCCGGCGGCGATCGCCGGCAGATAACGTGCCTTCTGCGCCGCCGAGCCATGGCGCAACAGCGTCCCCATCGTATACATCTGGGCATGGCAGGCGGCGGCGTTGCAGCCCGCGCCCTGGATCTCCTCGAGGATCGCGACGCCGGCGGCGAGAGGCAGGCCGCTGCCGCCGTAATCCTCGGGGATCAGGGCGGCGAGGTAGCCGGCGTCCGACAGCGCGCGCACGAACTCGGTCGGATAGGCCCGCGCGCGATCGCGCGCGCGCCAGTACTCGCCCGGGAAGCGCGCGCAAACAGCGCGCACCCCCTCGCGGATATCGTCGTAGAGTTCGTCGAGCGCGATCACCGGCGGCGCATCCGCCCCCCCTTCGTCCCGATCGGCAACCATTCGCTCTCTCCGTCCCGCGGAATCATTCGCTCGCGCCGTGAGCGCCCCATGATAGGGACAACGCGCGGCCCGGTCCACGCGCACCGGGTAGGCGGAGTGGGGCGAGAATTCCTTGTGCTCGGCAAACGGCCTCCCTATGTATTCTCAAATTCGCGCAATCATTTCCGGCGGGTAGCACGGGTGTTGGATATTCTAAGCGGGCCCGATCTTGCCGCGCTCGGCACGATTATCGTCATCGACATCGTGATGTCGGGCGATAACGCCATCATCATCGGCATGGCGGCGGCGGGCCTTGCGCCGGAAATTCGCCGACGCGCGATCTGTATCGGCATAGCGACCGCCACGGTGCTGCGCGTGATCTTCGCGATGGCCGCCTTCCACCTTCTGATGGTCATCGGACTCACGCTCGCGGGCGGACTGCTGCTTCTATGGGTGTGCTGGAAGATGTGGCGTCAGATCCGCTCGGGCCAGATGCGGGAGGTCGAGGCGCATGGCGCCGGCGGAAAGGAGGCCCTCGCACTTCCGATTCCAAGGAACGTCAAGACCCTGCCCCAGGCCCTGGTCGCGATCGTCGTCGCCGACGTCTCGATGTCGCTCGACAACGTGCTCGCCGTGGCGGGCGCGGCGCGCGATCATCTCGGCCTTCTGATCTTCGGGCTCGTGCTCTCGATCACGCTCATGGCGGTGGCGTCGAACTACGTCGCCAAGATCCTCGAACGCCACAACTGTATCGCCTATATCGGCCTCGCGATCGTCGCCTATGTCGCGATCGACATGATTATCCGCGGCACGATCGAGGTCGCCGAGGCGGGCATTCTGTAGGGTCCGCGGGCGACGCGTTCCTAGAAATCGGGCGGCGCGACGCCGGCGGCTTGGAGGCGGCCGGCAAGGTCGGCCTTGAGCCGGGCGAGCCCCGCCTCGTCGAACGCCTCGCAACGGGCGACGAGCACCGCCTGGGTGTTGGACGCGCGCAGCAGCCACCAGCCGTCGGGAGTGGTCACGCGCACGCCGTCGACCGCGTTGACCTCGGCGCCGTCGGCTTCGAGCCCGGCCCGGATCGTCTCGACGATCGCGAATTTCCGGACGTCGTCGCAGGCGAAGCGCAGCTCGGGCGTGTTGACCACCGCCGGCAGCCGGTCGCGCAAATCGCCCAGGCTCTCCTCCCGGCGCGAGAGGAGCGCCAGCAGCCGCACCGCCGCGTAGAGCGCGTCGTCGAAGCCGTAATAGCCGTCGGCGAAGAAGATATGCCCGCTCATCTCGCCGGCGAGCGGGGCGCAGGTCTCGGCCATCTTGGTTTTGATCAGCGAATGCCCCGTACGCCACATGAGCGGCTTGCCGCCATGGCGCGCGATCTCGTCGAACAGGACTTGGCTCGCCTTCACGTCGGCGACGATGGTCGCCCCCGGGTGGCGTTCGAGCACGTCGGCGGCGAGGATCGCGAGAAGCTGGTCGCCCCACAGGATGCGCCCGCGCTCGTCGACCACGCCGATGCGGTCGCCGTCGCCGTCTAAGGCGATGCCGAGATCGCATCCCTCCCCGCGCACCGTCGCGATCAGATCGTCGAGGTTGGCGGCCACGGTCGGGTCGGCGTGGTGGTTGGGAAAGCGACCATCGATCTCCGCGTAAAGAAGCCGGTGCGTTCCCGGCAGCCGCGCCGCGAGCCGGGCCATTGCCTCGCCGGCGGCGCCGTTGCCCGCGTCCCAGGCGACCGTGAGCGCGCGGCTCCCGGGTGCATCGGCCCTGGGCGCGTCGGCGAGAAGCCGGTCGAGGTAATCGTCAAGGACCAGGCGATCGCGAACGCTCCCCCGCCCCGCGACGTAATCGCCCCGGGCGGCGATGCGACCGATCTCGGCGATCCGCTCGCCGAACAGCGAGCGCTTGCCGATCATCATCTTGAACCCGTTCTGGTCGGGTGGATTATGCGAACCCGTCACCATGACGCCGCCGTCGGTGTCGAGCCGGAAGACCGCGTAATAAAGCATCGGCGTCGGTCCCCGCCCAATGCGCAGAACCTCCATCCCGCCGGCGACCAGTCCATCGACCAACGCCGTCTCGAACGCCGGCGAACTCAAGCGACCATCGTAGCCGACGCAGATGCGCCGTCCCGCGCCCGCGCGCGCGATCACGGTCGCATAGGCGCGGCCAAGGGCATGGGCATCGGCCTCCGACAGGGTTTCGCCGACGATGCCGCGAATGTCGTATTCGCGAAGGATCGTCGGGTGGAATGCGTGGGCGTCGCTCATCTCGTCCTCATGCCTCCGCCGGCCGCGTGCCGCGTCCGACGCAAACGTAGCGGAAATCCGCCGCCGCCACCTGGTCGGGCTCGTAGATGTTGCGCAGATCGATCAGCACGCGCGAGTCCATCATGGCGCCGATCCGTTCGAGGTCGAGACCGCGAAAGGCGTTCCACTCGGTCAGGATGACGAGCGCGTCGGCGCCCTCGGCGACCGCGTAGGCGTCGTCGCACCAGGTAACGCCGTCGAGCTCGCGCTTCGCCTCCTCCATGCCGGCGGGATCGAAGGCGCGGATCGTCGCCCCCATCTCCCGAAGCGCGGGCAGGATCACAAGGCTCGGCGCGTCGCGCATGTCGTCGGTGTTGGGCTTGAAGGTCACGCCGAGCACGCCGATGGTCTTGCCCGCGACCGAGCCGTCGCAGGCGGCGACGATCTTGTCGGCCATGCGCCGCTTGCGTTCGTCGTTGACCGAGACCACCGTCTCGACGATTCGCATCGGGGCGTCGAAGAACTGGGCGGTGCGCACGAGCGCCAGCGTATCCTTCGGAAAGCAGCTTCCACCATAGCCCGGGCCCGGGTGCAGGAACTTGCGCCCGATCCGCCCGTCGAGCCCGATGCCGCGCGCGACGTCGTGAACGTCGGCGCCGACGCGCTCGCAGAGGTCCGCGATCTCGTTGATGAAGGTGATCTTGGTGGCGAGGAAGCTGTTGCCCGCGTATTTGATCAGCTCGGCGGTCTCGAGGCTGGTGAACAGAACCGGCGTCTCGATCAGGAACAAGGGCCGGTAGAGCGCCGCGAGAACCTCGCGGGCGCGCGCCGATTCGGTGCCGACGACGACCCGGTCGGGGCGCATGAAGTCGCCGATCGCCGAGCCCTCGCGCAGGAACTCGGGGTTCGAGGCAACGTCGAATTCGGCGTCCGCCCGCGTCTTGCGAACGATCCGCGCGACCTCGCGCCCGGTCCCCACGGGCACGGTCGATTTGGTGACGATCACCGTATAGCCGTCGATCGCCCGGGCGATGTCGCGCGCGGCGGCGTGGACGTATTGGAGATCGGCGTGCCCATCGCCGCGCCGGCTCGGCGTGCCCACGGCGATGAAGGCGGCATCCGCGCCCTTGACCGCGGCGGCGGTATCGGTGGTGAAGTCGAGCCGCCCGGCCTCGATGTTGGCGGCGACCAGATCCTCGAGCCCGGGCTCGAAGATCGGGATCTCGCCGCGCTTCAGACGGGCAATCTTGTCGGCGTTGTTGTCGACGCAGACGACGTCGACGCCGAACTCGGAAAAGCAGGCTCCGGAGACGAGGCCGACATAGCCGGCCCCGATCATGGCAATTTTCATGAGCTCCCCATACGATGACCCGGTTAACGGAGGTTCACGCCTCGGCCATGACCTCGCGCAGGAAGGCCGCGACCTCGGCGCGCAGATCGGGGCGCGCGAGCGCGAAGGCGACGTTGGCCTGGATGAAGCCGGTCTTGCCGCCGCAATCGAAGCGACGACCGGCGATTCGCACGCCATGGAAGGGGCGCGTCCCCAGCATGGCGGCGAGCGCATCGGTCAACTGGATTTCGCCGCCCGCGCCGGCCTTCTGGCGGTCGAGATGAGCGAAGACCTCGGGCAGCAGCACGTAGCGGCCGATGATCGAGAGCGTCGAGGGGGCGACCTCGGGCGCCGGCTTCTCGATCAGGCCGCGAACCTCGACGACGCCGTCGGCCTCGGCCCCGGGGTCGAGAATCCCGTAGCGCCCGGTCTCCTCCCGCGGCACGTCCGTGACCGAGACGACGTTGCCGCCGGTGCGCTCGTGGGTGGCCACCAAATCGCCGAGACAGGGGCGTTCGGAAAGGATCAGGTCGTCGGCGAGCAGCACGGCGAACGGCTCGTCGCCCACCAGATTGCGCGCGCACCAGACCGCGTGGCCAAGACCGAGCAGCCGTTGCTGGCGGGTATAGGCCACTCGACCGGGGCCCGGAAGCCAGGCTTCCACCGCCTCGATCGCGTCGCGCCGACCGCGCGCGGCGAGGGTGTCGTTGAGCTCGTAGGAATGATCGAAATGGTCCTCGATCGCCGTCTTGCCGCGCCCGGTGACGAAGATGAACTCCTCGATGCCGGCGGCCTGCGCCTCCTCGACCGCGTAGTGGATGAGCGGCTTGTCGACGACGGTCAGCATTTCCTTGGGCATCGCCTTGGTCGCGGGCAGGAACCGCGTGCCAAGCCCGCCGACCGGAAACACCGCCTTGCGTACCCGCCCCATCGCCAACCCCCGATGCCGTTGCGATATCGCTTGCGGCGCGGATACTAGCGCAAAGCCTCGCCCTTGTCGCGGCGCGACAAAGAACGCCCCTTCTCAAGCGCCCAGAAGGACCTCCTTGGCGCCGTTGATCTTGGCCGCGAGATAGGTCGAGCCGCCGTGGTCGGGGTGGTTCTTCTGCATCAACAGGCGGTGGGCGCGGCGGATCTCGTCGGCGGTCGCGTCGGCGGCGACGCCCAGGATCTCGCGCGCCTCCTCGACCGTCATCGCCTCGCCGCCGGTCGTCCCGGCCCGGCCCCCGTTCCGCTCGGCGCGCGCCCGCATGCGCTCGCGCCAATCGCGGTGCGGCCCGCGATCGAGGAAGGATTCGACCAGCGGCACCGAGGCCGGATCGGCGCGCGCGCATTCGCCGAGCAGCGCGAGAAGCTCGTCGAGGGACAGATTGCTCAGGTGTCGCCCCTCGAACGCCCCCTTGAGAACCATCCCGTCGATCTCGCCGCTCGCGTGATCGAGGGTCATGGCGAGATAGGCTGTCTCGACGCTCGATGCCCGCTCGCCGCCACGACGGCCGCCGACATTGGCGAAGCCGGCGCGGAACAGCGCGCCCAGGCGCAGAAGGCGGCGCACGAAGGGCAGAAGGCCGATCGCGGCGCCGAGCGCCCAGGCCGCGCGGCCGCTCAGCACCAGATAGAGAAGCACCAGCGCGAGAACCGTGCCGCCGACCCATTTGACGAGCAGGACGAGCGTCTTGGGATCGGCGCGCGTGAACCAGCGCGCGACGAGCAGCGCCAGCCCGAGAAGGGCGATGCCCAGCAGCATATAGGCGAGGATCATGAATTCTCCGCGCCGCCGACGCGCCTAGCCGATCTGGCTGGTGATGCGCAGGGCCGCGCCGCCGACGCGCCGTCCGAAGTCCTCGAGCGCCCGGCGGCCGCCCGCGGCATAGACGGCGACCGCGCTCAAAAGCTCGCGAAGCTGGCGGGCGCTGGCGGCGTCGAAGGGGCAATAGGCGCCGCGCGTGAGCTTGGCGATCTGGCGGAAGACGAGGCCGGCGGTCCGCGATCCCCCCTCGTGGAAGATGAACACCGGCACGTTGAGCAGCCCGAGCTCGCCCGCGAGATGGCACAGGGCGTCGGCGTCCTCCTCGACGCAATCGCCGACGAACACCAGGGCATCGACCTTCTTCCCGCGGGTTTCCTCGATAGCGTGGCGAAGCACCTTGGCGATCTGGGTATAGCCGCCAAGGCAGGAGACCGCCGTCATCTTGCGCACCAGCGCCGCCGAATCGGCGAGCCAGCCGGTATGGCGGCATTCGCCGAAGCCCCGGTAGTAGACGAGCTGGACCTCGATCCCGCCGAGCGTCGCGGTCTCGGCGAACATCTCGCCCTGGATCGCGCAGGCCCGGTCCCAACTCGGCTCGCGGCTCGCGGTCGCGTCCATGGCGAAGATCAATCGTCCGCGCGTGCCCGCGGCGCGCGGCGGCGCGGGCGTCGCCGCGACTTGGCGGAGGAAGGCGTCGACCGCGGCCCGGTCGGCCGCGCGCGGCGTCACGTCGCGCTTCTTTTCGCTCATGGCTTCATTCTACACCCATCCGGTCCCGGCTTCACCGCCTCGCGCGCCCGGGGTCACGACCCGCCGCCCGCGAGCGGCCCCGGCACCGCCTCGGCGCGATGGCGGGCAAGCAGCCGGACCGCGAGCACCGCGATCGTCGCGGGCGCCAGCACCATGATCCAATAGATCCAGGTGGCGGCGGCGGCGACCGTCGCCGGGCTGACTCCCTCGTCGAGCCCCCCGGCGGCGTTGGCGACAAGCCCCGCGAAGGCCGCCCCGAAGGCGACCCCAAGCGTGCGGATGGTCGAAATCGAGGCCGTGGTCACCGCCTCCTCGCCCGCGCGCGCGGCCGCCATGGTGCCGGTGACCACGTGAACATGGCTGACCCCGATGCCAAGCCCCATGGCGGTCACCGAGACGACGAAGGCGAGAAACGGTCCCGAGACCGCGAACCAGGCCTGTCCGGCGACCGCGATCGCAAGGAAAATCGGGCCGAGCCCGACGACGATTCGCACGGCGCGCCCGCGCAGGCTCGCGGTCGCCAGCGCGGCGACCGTCCAGGCGACCGCCATCATGGCGTTGATGTAGCCCGCGACCAAGGGCGAGGCGCCGTGCAGTACCTGGGCAACGAGCGGCGTGAACACGCCGAGCGGGCTATGGGTGAAGGAGTAGAGAAAGAACATCCAGTTCGCGGTGCCGACCGCCGTGCCAAGCGACAGCGCGCGCGAGGGAAACAGGCGCGTGGCCGCGCGGGCATCCAGCCGAAAGGCGCCCAGGACCAGGGCCACGGCGGCGAGCACCAAGGCGACGCGCGCGCCCGCGCCCGCGACATTGCCGGCCGAGGCGAGGCAGAGCACGCCCGCGCCGAGCAGCGCGAGACGGCGGAAGGGGATATCGCGCAGCCGCGCCTCGGCGCGCGATCCGGGTGGCAGGGCGCGCCAGGCGACGAGGGCGAAGGTGATCACGATCGGCACCGCGAACAGGAACGCGCCGCGCCACCAGCCGATCTCGGAGAACAACCCGCCGATCATCGGACCCGCGAGCGCCGCCACCCCCCATGTGGTCGAGATCGTCGACAGCGCCCGGGTGCGCAGCGTCGCGTCGTAGAGCTCGCGGACCAGCACCAGCGAAAGCGCGATGATCAGCCCGCCGCCCAGCCCCTGCACGAAGCGCGCCGCGAGCAGCGAGGGCATGTCGAAGGCGAGCCCGCAACCGGCCGAGCCGGCGAGAAACGCGGCCGCCGCCGCGACATAGCCCCTGCGCGAGCCGAGCGCCGCGCGCACCGGCCCGCCACAGGCCGCGCCGACGATCGAGGCGACCATGTACAGCATGGTCGGCCAAGCGTAGAACGCGGCCCCGCCGATCTCGCGCACCACCGCCGGCATGATCGTCGAGACCACGAACACGTCGATCGCGTGCAGCCCGATGCCGAGACTGAGGATCAGCGTATAGACCGCATGTTTACCTCGAAGAACGTCGCGCCACGCGGCCGGCGACGGCGGCGCCTCGGATCGCTGCCCGTTCCCGCTCACAGCCGGGCGAGGCGGTCGGCGAGCAAGCGGTAGAGGCCGTCGGTGTCGATCCCGACCGCAACCCGAACGTCATCGCCCCGCCCCTCCGACACCGCGCGGGTGCGCCCGAGCTCGGCGCCCTCGGCGGTCTCGACCGCGATCCGCATCGCCCGAGTCTCGATCAGGTCGGGAGCGAGCAGATGGGCGATCACGCAGACGTCGTGCAGCAGCGGCTCGCCGCCCTCGCGTCCCGCCGGGCCGTGGGCGAGCATCTCGGCGACCGCCGCGCCGACCCGCCCGCCGCGCGCGCGCAAAGCCTCGATCCGCGGACCGCTCGCGCCCGTGCGCCGGGTCACGTCGAGGCCGATCATGGTGAGCGGCGCACCGGCGCCGAACACGACCGCGGCGGCATGGGGATCGACGTAAATGTTGAACTCGGCCGCCGGCGTGACGTTGCCGTCGCCAAGGCCGCCGCCCATCAGCACGATTTCCCGAACGCCCTCCAAAATCTCGGGCGCCTTGACGATCGCGAGCGCGAGGTTGGTAAGCGGGCCAAGGGCGGCGATCGTGACCGGCGCGAGGCCGGCGCGGCGGCGCGCGGTCAGAATATCGACCAGCGCGTCGACCGCGTGGCCCCGGGCGAGCGGCGCGCCGGCGGGTGGCAGCTCGAGCCCCGCGATCCCGCTTTCGCCATGGACATGAGGCGCCGTGACCAGCGGCCGCAGGATCGGGCGCGGGCAACCGGCGTGAACCGGCACCTCGTCCCGCCCGGCGAAGGCGCGGACCCGGCGCGCGTTCGCCGCCGTCAGCGCGAGCGGCACGTTGCCGGCGACCGTGGTGACGGCGAGCGTCTCGAGCGCCTCGGGCGCGGCCAGCGCGAGGAACAGCGCGACCGCGTCGTCGCGGCCCGGGTCGCAATCGATAATCAGGGGTCGGGGCGCCATGAGCGACAGGTAACACCGCCCCGGGCGGCCTTGTCGAGCCCGTTCGAGAGCCCGAGGCGCTTTCCCTCGCCTCGATCTCCCCACCGCCGAGCGCGAACAAGGCGGCGGGGGTTCTCGACGGCGTATTTTTTCTTTACCCTCGCGCCGCCGGTGGGGGACGCTTCTTTCGCGCCAAAACCGCGAACCGGCCAGCGACAAGCAGAGAACCGACCAACACAGGACATTTCACCATGAGCGGGAATCTCGACCTCGAAACCTTGCGCGACCTCGTCAAGTCGGGCGAAATCGACACCGTCCTGGTGTGCTTCCCCGACATGCAGGGGCGGCTGATCGGCAAGCGCGTGACCGGCCATTTCTTCGTCGATCACGCGGTGGGCGAGTTGCACGCCTGCGATTACCTGCTCACGGTCGACATGGAGATGGAGTCGGTGCCCGGCTACAAGGCCGCGTCCTGGGCCCAGGGCTATGGCGACTTCGGCGTCAAGACCGACCTGAACACGCTGCGCCGCGTCCCCTGGCTGCCGGGGACCGCGCTGGCGCTCGGCGACTGCGTCGATCACGACGGCAACGACCTGCCGCACGCGCCGCGCAGCATCCTCAAGCGCCAGGTCGCGCGCGCCCGCGAGAAGGGCTATGTCGCGATGATGGCCTCCGAGCTCGAGCTCTACGTCATCGACGAGAGCTTCGCCTCCGCGCGCGCCAAGAACTACCGCGATCTCGATATCGCGAGCTGGTACAGCGAGGACTACCACATCTTCCAGACCACCAAGGAGGAAGAGTTGATCCGCGCCATCCGCAACGCCATGGACGGCGCCGGCATCGCGGTCGAGTTCTCGAAGGGCGAATGGGGGCCGGGCCAGGAGGAGATCAACCTGCGCTACGCCGAGGCCGTCGAGATGGCCGACCGCCACACGATCTACAAGAATGGCGCCAAGGAGATCGCCTATCTCCAGGGCAAGGCGATCACCTTCATGGCCAAGTGGCGCCACGACCTCGCCGGCAACAGTTGCCACTTGCATTCGTCGCTCTGGGACGCCGAGACCGGCGCGGCCCTGTTCCACGACCCGGACGAGCCCATGGGCATGTCCAAGCTGTTCCGCCATTACCTCGCGGGCCAGCTCGCGCTCGCCACCGAGATGACCTATTTCTTCGCGCCCTACATCAACTCCTACAAGCGATTCCAGGCGGGCTCCTTCGCGCCGACCAAGGCGATCTGGAGCCGCGACAACCGGACCGCGGGCTTCCGCGTGCTCGGGGCGGGGGCGGGAACCCGGGTCGAATGCCGGGTTCCGGGCGGCGACGCGAACCCCTATCTCGCCTTCGCCGCGACCCTCGCGGCGGGCCTTCATGGAATCGAGAACGAGCTCGAGCTCGAACCGATCTTCGAGGGCGACGCCTACGAGGGCAAGGACATCCGCGAGATTCCGAAAACGCTTCGCGAGGCTATCGAGGCGCTTGATAAATCAACCGTTCTGCGCGACGCTCTCGGCGACGACGTGGTCGACCACTATGTCCACACGGGCCGCTGGGAACAGGCCGAATTCGACCGGCGGGTGACCGACTGGGAAGTGATTCGGAACTTCGAGCGGGCGTAGCGGCGAAGCGATCGCGCCACCCCATCGCACCGCAGGGACCCGAGGCCCCATCCCCGGGGTAAGAACAGGTCATTCAAGAGACCGGAGGGAGCGATGACCGATATGCTCAAGACCATCACGCCGATCGACGGCAGCGTCTATGTCGAGCGCCCGCTCGCGGACGCGGCCGAGATCGACGCGGCCCTCGAGAAGGCCCGCGAGGCCCAGCCCGCCTGGAAGGCGACCACGATCGCCGAGCGCGCCGCCCTGCTCACCCGCGCGGTCGATGCCTTCGTAGCCCGCAAGCAGGAGATCGCGACCGAGCTCACCTGGCAGATGGGCCGACCGATCGCCCATTCGCCGTTCGAGGTCAACGGCCTCGAGGAGCGCGCCCGCTACATGATTTCGGTCGCGCCCGAGGCGCTCGCCGACGTCGACGTCGGCCCGAAGGAGGGGTTCCACCGCTTCATCCGCCACGAACCGCTCGGCGTCGTCTTCGTGGTCGCGCCGTGGAACTACCCCTATCTCACGGCGGTCAACGCGATCGTGCCGGCCCTGATGGCGGGCAACGCGGTGGTGCTCAAGCATTCGGCGCAAACGCCGCTTTGCGCCGAGCGCTTCAACGAGGCCTTCGTCGCCGCCGGGCTGCCCGAGGGCGTGTTCCAGTACCTCCATCTCAGCCACGCGGGCGTCGAGCGGATCGTCAAGGACCCGCGGGTCGATTTCGTCGCCTTCACGGGCTCGGTCTCGGGCGGGCACGCGATCCAGCGCGCGGCGAGCGAGCGGTTCATCGGCACCGGGCTCGAGCTCGGCGGCAAGGACCCGGCCTATGTCCGCGCCGACGCCAATATCGCCCAGGCGGTCGAGACCCTGGTCGACGGCGCGTTCTTCAACGCCGGGCAGTCCTGCTGCGCGATCGAGCGCATCTACGCCCACGCCGACGTGTTCGACGCCTTCGTCGAGGGCTTCGTCGCCCAGGCCGCGGCCTACAAGCTGGGCAACCCGCTCGACGCCGAGACCACCCTCGGTCCGATGGTGCGCGCGAGCGCCGCCGACGTGGTGCGCGCCCAGGTCGCCGACGCGCTCGCCAAGGGCGCCCGCGCCCTGATCGACGAGAGCGCCTTCCCCGCCGCCAAGCCAGGCACGCCCTATGTCGCGCCCCAGGTGCTGGTCGACGTCGACCATTCGATGGAGATCATGACCGAGGAGACCTTCGGCCCCGCCATCGGCATCATGAAGGTGGCCTCCGACGACCAAGCCGTGGCGCTCATGAACGACAGCCATTACGGCCTGACGGCGGCGATCTGCACGACCGACGAGGACGCCGCCATCGCGATCGGCGACCGGGTCGATACCGGCACCTGGTTCATGAACCGCTGCGACTATCTCGACCCGGCGCTCGCCTGGGTCGGGGTCAAGGATTCGGGACGCGGTTGCACGCTCTCCAGGCTCGGCTACGAGCATCTGACGCGGCCCAAGTCGTTCCATTTGCGTATCGCCGTTTGAGGGAGTGCCCGCCATGACCATCGATCCCAAGACGCTTCGGGGAAACTGGAACTATCCGACGGCGATGCGCTTCGGCCCCGGCCGCATTTCCGAGTTGGCCGAGGCCTGCAAGTCGCTCGGCATGACGCGCGCGCTTCTGGTCACCGATCCCGGCCTGTGCGCGCTGCCGATGATCGCCGAGGCGGTGGCCGCCAACGAGGCGGCGGGACTGCCGACCACCGTGTTCTCCGACATCAAGCCCAACCCGGTGGGCGAGAACGTCGAGGCGGGCGTCGCCGCCTATCGCGAGGCGGGCTGCGACGGCGTGATCGCCTTCGGCGGCGGCTCGGGCCTCGACGCCGGCAAGGCGATCGCCCTGATGGTCGGCCAGGATCGGCCGATCTGGGACTTCGAGGACCGCGAGGACTGGTACACCCGGGTCAACGAGGACGGCATGGCCCCGGTGGTCGCGGTGCCGACGACCGCGGGCACCGGCTCCGAGGTCGGGCGCGCCTCGGTCATCACCGACGAGACCACCCATACCAAGAAGATCATCTTCCACCCCAACATGCTGCCGGCGATCGTGATCGCCGATCCCGAGCTCACCCTCGGCCTGCCGTCGCATATCACCGCGGCGACCGGCATGGACGCGCTCGCCCACAATCTCGAGGCCTATTGCGCGCCGGGCTATCACCCCATGGCCGACGGCATCGCGGTCGAGGGCATGCGCCTGGTCAAGGAATGGCTGCCCACCGCCGTGCACGAGGGCTCGAACCTCGTCGCGCGCGCCCATATGCTCGCCGCCGCCACCATGGGGGCGACCGCGTTCCAGAAGGGTCTCGGCGCGATCCACGCGCTCAGCCACCCGATCGGCGCGGTGCTCGACAAGCATCACGGGCTCACCAACGCGGTGGTCATGCCCTATGTGCTGGCTTTCAACCGCGCCGCGATCGAGGAGCGCATGGAGCGGCTCGCCCGCTATCTCGACCTGCCCGACCCCTCGTTCGACGCGGTCCAGAACTGGGTGCTCGCGCTGCGCGAGGAAATCGGGATCGCCCATACCCTGGCCGAGATCGGGGTCGGCGAGGAGCATATCGACGAACTCACGCCCATGGCCGCGCTTGATCCGTCCTGCGGCGGCAACCCGATTCCGGTCGGCGAGCCCGAGCTTCGCCGCATGTTCGAGATGTCGATCCGGGGTGAGCTCGCGGCCTGATACCGCCGGACGTTCAAGCCCCGCACAGGCTCGCCAACGAGCCCATGAACCAGTTCATGGGCTCGTTGGGAGGGGACTCTAACCCGCGTCCCCGTCCGCCGCGTCGTCGAGCGACAGGAGGCTCGCGTTGCCGCCGGCGGCGGTGGTATCGACCGTATAGGTCCGCTCGGTCGCGAAGCGGTGGAGATAACGCGGCCCGCCCGCCTTCGGCCCGGTGCCCGACAGCCTCTCGCCGCCGAAGGGCTGCACGCCAACCACGGCGCCAATCATGTTGCGATTGACGTAGATGTTTCCCGCCCGGACCCGCGCGGCGATGGTCTCGGCGGTGGCGTCGATCCGGCTGTGGATGCCGAGGGTGAGGCCGTAGCCGGTGGCGTTGATCGCCTCGATCACCCGGTCGAGATCGCCCGCCCGGTAACGCACCACGTGAAGGATCGGGCCGAACACCTCGTGTTCGAGGCGCGCGAGCGAATCGATCTCGAAGGCCGTGGGCGCGACGAAGGTGCCGTGAGCGCAAGCCTCGGGCAGCGCCACGCGATGCAGGCGGGAGAACCGCTCGGCCATCTTGTCCGCATGCGCATCCAGCCGCGCCTTGGCCTCGTCGTCGATCACCGGGCCGACGTCGGTCGCGAGCAGGCCCGGGTCGCCGACGCGCAGCTCGGCCATGGCGCCGGCCAGCATCTCGATCACCCGGGGGGCCACGTCCTCCTGCACGAACATCACGCGCAGCGCCGAGCAGCGCTGGCCCGCGCTGCCGAAGGCCGAGAGCAGCGCGTCGGCCACCACCTGCTCGGGGAGCGCGCTCGAATCGACCACCATCGCGTTCTGACCGCCGGTCTCGGCGATCAACGGCACGATCGGTCCGTCGCGCGCCGCGAGGGTCCGGTTGATCGCCCAGGCGGTTTCGGTCGAGCCGGTGAAGGCGACGCCCGCGACGCGCGGGTCTCCGACCAGCGCCGCGCCCACCCGGCCGTCGCCCGGCAGCAGGTGCAACACGTCGCCCGGCACCCCCGCCTCGTGCAGGAGGCGCACGGCGAAGGCGGCGATCAGCGGGGTCTGCTCGGCGGGCTTGGCGATCACCGCGTTGCCGGCGACCAGCGCCGCCGTCACCTGGCCGGTGAAGATCGCGAGCGGGAAGTTCCACGGGCTGATGCAGACGAACACGCCGCGCCCGTGGAGCGAGATTTCGTTGCGCTCGCCGGTCGGGCCGGGAAGTCGGATCGGCTCGGCGAAGTCGGCGCGCGCCCGGGCCGCGTAATAGCGGCAGAAGTCGACCGCCTCGCGAACCTCGGCAAGCGCGTCCGGCACGGTCTTGCCGGCCTCGCGGACACAGATCGCCATGGCCTCGGCGGTCGCGGCCTCGAGCCTGTCGGCCATGCGATCGAGGCAGGCGGCGCGCGTCTCGGCGGGGGTCGCCTCCCAGCCGGGCGCGGCCCGGGCGGCGATTTCGAGCGCGCGCGCGACCGTCGCGTCCTCGGCGTCACGGACCACGCCGACCTCGCGGCGGCGATCGGCGGGATCGGTCAGCGTCCGGGCCGGCCCGCTTTCGAGCGCAACGCCGCCGACGATCGGCCCGGCGTCGAGCGGGCGAGCGAGCGCCGCGCGCATGTCCGCCGCCAACGGCTCGAGCGCGTCGGGGTCGCTGAGGTCGATCCCACGCGCGTTGCGCCGCTCCTCGCCGTAGAGATCGATCGGCAGCGGAATCCTGGGGTGGGGCTTGTCGGGCAGCGCGCGCACGACCGTCGCCGGGTCCGAGACGATGGTCTCGATCGGCAGCTTCTCGTCGACGATCCGGTTGACGAACGAGGTGTTGGCTCCGTTTTCCAGCAACCGGCGCACGAGATAGGGCAGCAGCTCCTCGTGGCTGCCGACGGGGGCGTAGACCCGGCAGGGGATGCCGAGCCGCTCGGGCCCCACGACCTCGTTGTAGAGCGCCTCGCCCATGCCGTGAAGGCGCTGGAACTCGTAGGCACGGTCGGGGCCGGCGAGCTCGACCACGGTCGCGAGGGTATGGGCGTTATGGGTCGCGAACTGGGGGTAGAAGGCGTCGGGCGCGGCGAGGATCTTGCGCACGCAGGCGATGTAGGACACGTCGGTCGAGGGCTTGCGGGTGTAGACCGGATAGCCGACGAGCCCGCGCTCCTGGCCGCGCTTGATCTCGCTGTCCCAATAGGCGCCCTTGACAAGGCGCAGCGGCAACCGTCGGCGATAGCGCGCGGCCAGCGCGGCGAGCCAGTCGATCACCGCGAGCGCGCGCTTCTGGTATGCCTGGACCGCGTAGCCGAGCCCGTCCCAGCCATCGAGCGAGGGGTCGCGCAAGGCCACCGCGATCACGTCGAGCGTCGGCTCGAGGCGGTCGGCCTCCTCCGAATCGACGGTGAGCCCGATGCCGTTCTCCTTCGCCCGGCGCGCGAGGTCGAGCAGCCTAGGCGTCAGCTCGGCCATCACCCGGTCGCCCTGGGAGAACTCGAAGCGCGGGTGGAGCGCCGAGAGCTTGACCGAGACCCCGGCGCGCGCGAACAGGTCGTCCCCCTGGCTCCGCGCCCGCGCGCCGATGGCGTCGATCGCCTCGAGATAGGTGGCGAAATAGCGCTCGGCGTCGGCCATGGTTCGCGCCGCCTCGCCCAGCATGTCGAAGGAGTGGCGATAGCCCTGCTTCTCGGCCGGCGCGGCGCGATCGAGCGCGTCCTCGATGCCGCGCCCCATGACGAACTGGCGGCCGAGAATGCGCATCGCCTGAAGAAGCGCCTGGCGGATCACCGGCTCGCCGCTTTGCGCCACCAGCCGACCGAGAAGGCCGGTGAGGTCGCCGGTGGTCTCGGCGTCCAGGCGAATGATCCGCCCGGTCAGCATCAGCCCCCAGGTCGAGGCGTTGACGAACAGTGATTCGGAATGCCCGAGGTGTCGCTTCCAGTCGGCGTCGCCCAGCTTGTCGCGAATCAGCCGGTTGGCGGTCTCGGCGTCGGGGATGCGCAACAGCGCTTCGGCGAGGCACATCAGGATGACGCCTTCCTGGCTCGACAGCCCGTACTCGTGGAGGAAGGCGTCGATCCCGCCGAGCCGCTTGCGCGAGGCGCGGACCTTGGCGACCAGGTCGCGGGCGCGCGCCTCGATGCGCGCGCGCAGATCCCCCGGCAGCTCGGCCTCGTCGAGGATCGTCTCGACCGCCGCCGTCTCGTCGAGGCGGTAGCGGGCGCGAATCTCCGCGCGCAGGGTGTCGGACGGCGTGGGCTCCTCGGCGAAGATCAGCCCGCCGGCCATGTCGGTATCGCTCACCACCGATATCTCTCGAGGCTATGGAGACCGCTCGGCGTGAGCTTGTAGCCGGTCAAGGTGCGCTCGGCATGGGTCATGCGCCAGGATAGCATTCTCTGGGCGTAGTCGAGAACCGTGGCCGCGTGAGCGGGATCGCCGGCGAGGTCGCGGAGCTCGCCGGGATCGTCCTGGATATCGAAAAGCAACGGCGGCAGCCCGGCGAAGTGAACGTATTTGTAGTGCCGGTCGCGAATCACGGCGAGCGCGCATTGGTCGAAGCGAAGCCCGAGCGCGGTCTCGGCGCGATCGTCGACCACGTTGCGGAAGTCGTACTCCCAGTGGACCTCCCGGCGCCAACTCGGCGGCGTCTTACCCCTGAGGAAGGTTGCGAGCGAGTAGCCGTCGCATTGCGCCGGGATCTCCACGTCGAGGAGATCGAGGATCGTCGGCATGATATCGACGCTTTCGGTGAAGGCTCCCACCCGCCAGCCGCGCGCGGCGTCCCACACCGGGCCCGGCGCGCGGATCACGAGCGGCACGTGGAAGGCGGGGTCGAAGAAGCACTCCTTCCCGACCATCCAGTGATCGCCCAGCATGTCGCCGTGATCGGCGGTGAACACAATCAGCGTGTTGTCGTAAAGCCCGTTCTCCTTGAGGAAGGCGACCAAGCGGCCGATGTGGTGGTCGACCTCGGAGATCAGCCCGTAGTAGGTCGCGCGCAGCTTGCGCTGGTCGCGCTCGTCGAGGTGATCGACGCGCCGCATCGGCTCGTCGAGACGATAGTTCATGAAGGGGTGTCGCCCGGTCTCGTCCTCGACCGTCTCGTGGCGGACGAACGGCGGCACGTCGTCGGGATCGTACATGCGATGATAAGGCTCGGGCGCGATATAGGGCGGGTGCGGGCGCAGGAAGACGAGGTGCAAAAACCAGTTCTCGCCCGCTCCCTCGCGCTCGGCGATGTAGCGCATGGCCCGGTCGGTGCTGAACGCGGTGTCGCTGTCCTCGGCCCGATAGCGCGCCGGGGCGTCGAACGGACCGAAGCCGCCGACGTCGACGTGCCCGTCCTCGGGTCCGTACATGTCGAAGGGCGTGGCCGTGGTCTCGTATCCCTTCTCGGCGAGATAATCGACCCACTCGACCGGCTGGGTCGGCATCAGGAGAAGCGGCGTGAAGCCCGGCAGAACGCCCTAGTAGCTTTGCCGAAGGCGGGGGTCGTCGGGGTCGAGCCCGCGCGGATCGACGCTCGTGTCGGTGTAGCCGATCAACGCCGGGTCATAGCCCGCCTTGCGCGCCTCGAGCGCGATATTGGTGAACCGCGCATCGAGCGGCGTGCCGTTGCGCACCGAGCGATGGGTCATCGCATAAAGCCCGGTGTGGAGCGACGCCCGGCTGGGACCGCAGGGGGTGCACTGGCCGTAGTGGCTTTCGAACAGGACGCCGTCGGCGGCGAGCGCGTCGAGATGCGGGGTTCGCACCACCGGGTGGCCGCGCGCCGACAGGGCCTCGCCGCGCCACTGGTCGGCGGTGATATAGAGAATGTTGAGACGCTGGGCCATCGCTTCACTCACCGGACGACGGCCGATCCGGGCGCTGCGCCCCGCCGGCCTGGTTGATGTTCTCGTATCGGGATGGAACGGGGCGTGCAACCTTCCGCGCGCGGCGGACGGGCGAGCGCGATGGGCGAAAGACAAGCCGTGATTGGGGCCATCGCGTCCTCGCGACGCTCGTATGAACTACCCGAACCGGCGCGATTGTTGCTCCCGCCGGGGCTTGCGCGCAAGCCCCAAAATGCGACCCCGTGGCGCGGCCGTTCAGTCCCTTCGATCCGGGCCGGGCTCGCCGCCGCGCGCCGCCGCGATTCGCTCGCGCGCCATCCGGTCGGCGACCTCGCCGGTCGGCAGGCCCTCGGCCTCGGCGCGACGGAAAATCTCGAGAAGGGTGTCATAAATCCGCGCCGTGCGGGTCAGCGCCCGATCGCGGTCGTAGCCCTCGTCCTCGAGCGAGATGTTAATGACGCCGCCCGCGTTGATCGCGTAATCGGGGGCGTAGAGAATGCCGCGCGACATGAGCAGCCGGCCCGCCGCGTCGTCGGCGAGCTGGTTGTTGGCCGCCCCGGCGACGATCGGCGCGCGGATCAGGGGGATGGTCTCGGCATTCAGCACGCCGCCGCGCGCGCAGGGCGCGAGGACGTCGACCTCGGCGGCGATAATCGCGTCCGTCCCGGCCGGCTCGGCGTCGAGCTCGGCCACCGCGCGGGCGACGGCCCCCGGGTCGAGATCGGCCACTGCGAGACGGGCGCCCGCCTTGCGCAGGTAGCGGCAAAGCGCGAAGCCGACATGGCCGAGCCCTTGCACGGCGATTCGCAGGCCCGCGAGATCCCCGCGCCCCAGCCGGTGGCGAACCGCCGCGCGAATGCCGTGGAAGACGCCGAAGGCGGTGACCGGCGAGGGGTCGCCGCTGCCCTCGGCGAGCCCGGCGACGTGGCGCGTCTCGCGAACGACGACGGCCATGTCCTCGGCCGAGGTGCCGACGTCCTCGGCGGTGATGTAGCGTCCGCCGAGACTATCGACTAGACGGCCGAAGGCGGCGAGCAGCGCGGGCGTCTTTCCGACCCGCGGATCGGCGATAATCACCGCCTTGCCGCCGCCCTGGCGCGTGCCGGCGAGCGCGTGCTTGAAGGTCATCGCCCGGCTCAACCGCAGCGCGTCGGAAAGCGCCTCGTCCTCGCCGCCGTAGGGCCACAGCCGGCAGCCGCCGAGCGCGGGACCGAGGGTGGTGTCGTGAATGGCGATGATCGCGCGCAGGCCCACCGCGCGATCGAACCCGTAGGTCACCGATTGATGATCGTCGAACTCGGCGGCGTCGAACAGGGTCACGATTCAGCACCCCAATAGCGACGGAAACGCCCCCGCCCCGCGCCAGATCGTCTTTGTTTCTCAAACTAGCACGCACCCGGCTCCATGCAAGACGTCCCCGCGGCCGGTGGCGCTCAGGCCGTCTTGGAGGCAGCCTCGGCCGGGGGCGGCGCGGCCTCGTCGTCGGCGCCTTTCGGGGCGACCTCGATCGGCGGTCGCTCGCGGCGCTCGGCGCCGAGCGGGTCGCCGTCGCGCTGACGGCGGTCGGGGCCGAAATACTCGGTCGTCTTAATGAACTCGCGCGACTGCTTGAGCGCCGAAGTCATATGCTGAAGCAAGGTCACGGGCGCGATCGGCTTGGCGAGGAAATCGTTGACCCCGGCGTCGCGCGCCTCGATCACCCGGTCGACGTCGGTATGCCCGGTCAGCATGATGATGGGCACGAAGGGGCACGGGCTCTTCGGGTCGCGACGAACGCGGCGGACGAAGGTGATGCCGTTGATCGGCTTCATCGCCCAGTCGCAAATGACGAGGTCGAACGGCTTGATCTTGAGAAGTGGAAAAGCGCTCGCGCCATCCTTGGCCGAACTCACCGACTGAATGCCGAAACCGTGCAGCATCCGGGTAAGGAGCTGCACCGTATGCTCGTTGTCGTCGATGATGAGGACATTGAGCTCAGAAAAATCCTTTTGATCCATCACCCACTCGCCTCGCCGTCATTCGCATGTGACTCGTTGCCCGCCCCATCGGCGATGAGGGGGAGGCTTAACTATAACGCAGGTTCGGTAAACGCGAGCTTAACCGGCGCGCCCCTACCGGGACGGGGAAATCCGGGCGAGAAGCGCGCGCGAGACGCGCGAGGCGGGCGGGCGGGCGAGCGCGTCGCAGATGAACCAGCCGGCGCGGGCGAGCGCGTCGAGATCGACCCCGGTCTCGATCCCGAGGCCGTCGAGCATGTAGAGAACGTCCTCGCTGGCGACGTTCCCGGTCGCGCCGGGGGCATAGGGACAGCCGCCGAGCCCCGCGACCGCGCTGTCGATCACCGCCACCCCAACTTCGAGCACAGCCAGGATATTGGCGAGCGCCTGGCCGTAGGTATCGTGGAAATGGGCCGCCAACCGGGCGATCGGCACCTCGGCGGCGACCGCCTCGACCATCGCCCGCGCGCACCCCGGCGTGCCGACGCCGATGGTGTCGCCGAGCGAGATTTCGTCGCAGCCGAGATCGAGGAGCGCGCGAGCGACCCGGGCGACCGCGCCTGGCGCCACCGCGCCCTCGTAGGGGCAGCCGAGCACGCAGGAGACATAACCTCGAATCCGCAGGCCGCGCGCCCGCGCCGCCTCGCAGACCGGGGCGAAGCGCGCGAGGCTCTCGTCGATGCCGCAGTTGATGTTGCGTCGCGAGAACGTCTCGCTCGCCGCGCCGAACACTGCGATCTCCTCGGCGCCCGCCGCGAGCGCCGCCTCGAAGCCCTTCATGTTGGGGGTCAGCACCGGATAACGGACCCCGGGCCGGCGCGCGATCCCGGCCATCACCCGGGCGGCGTCGGCCATTTGGGGGACGCGCTTGGGCGAGACGAAGCTCGCCGCCTCAATGACCGGAAGACCGCAGTCGGCGAGCCGGTCGATCAGCATAATCTTGACCTTGGTCGGGACCGGGTCGGGCTCGTTCTGGAGACCGTCGCGGGGGCCGACCTCGACCAACGTCACGCGCTCGGGTAGCGCCATGTCAGGCCTCGTCCTCGGCGGCGAGGGTCACGAGCTCGGCCCCTTCCTCGACCCGCTCGCCGGGCGCGAAATGGACCGCCGAGACCCGGCCGGCGGCGGGCGCGGTGATGGTGTGCTCCATCTTCATCGCCTCGACGATCATCAGCGCCGCGCCGCGCGCGACCCGCGCGCCCGGCTCGACCATGACCGCGACCACGCGTCCCGGCATCGGCGCGACGAGCCGCCCCGCCGCGTCCTCGCTCGCGTCGGCAAGCGCCGCGACATCGTCGTCGCCGAGCCGCCAGGCGTGGTGATCGAGAACCACCGTGACGGCGCCCTCGCCGGCGACCAGCCGCGCCCGGCGGGGAACGCCGTCGATCCGCGCCGCGACCGTCTCCCCGTCCACCTCGACCGCGTCGAGATCGAGAACCTCGTCACCGATCGCCATGCGATAGCCGTCGCCCCGGGCGGTGGCGATCACCCGATAGGCACCGGCGGCGTCGCGGAAGCGCAAGCTCACGCGCGCGGGCGCGTTGAGCCGCCAGCCGTCGGCCCGGTGCCAGGGCGAGACGGGATCGCCCGAGGCGCGCGCCTCCCGTTCGACCGCGCGCGCCCGGCGGCGCAGCCGGTCGAGCGCCGCGAGCGCCAGGGCGGGCGCGCCCGGCGGCGCCGGCGGCGGCGCGAGCGTCTCGATCTCGCGCGCGACGAAGCCGGTATCGACCGGCCCGGCGACGAAATCCCCGTGGGCGAGCAGGCGGCGCAGGAAATCGAGATTGGTGGCGGGCCCCGCGATGCAGCTTTCGCCGAGCGCCGTGGCAAGTCGGTCAATGGCGCGCCGGCGGGTCGTTCCCCAGGCGACGATCTTGGCGATCAGCGGATCGTAATGCGCCGTCACCGCGTCGCCGGCGCGCACGCCGACGTCGATGCGAAGATCGTCGCCGGGCGCGGGCAGCTCCAGGTGCTCGATCCGCCCGGCGGCGGGCAGGAAGTCGCGCGCCGGGTCCTCAGCATAGACGCGCGCCTCGATCGCGTGGCCCGACAGCGCGATCTCCTCCTGGGCGCCCGGCAACGGCTCGCCCGCCGCGACGCGCAACTGCCATTCGACCAGATCGAGGCCGGTGATCAGCTCGGTCACCCGATGCTCGACCTGAAGCCGCGTGTTCATTTCGAGGAAGTAGAACGCGCCGTCGGCGCCGACCAGGAACTCGACCGTGCCCGCGCCGAGGTAATCGACCGCGCGGGCGAGCGCCACCGCCGCCTCGGCGAGCCGCGCGCGCAGCCTGGCGGGCACGGCGGGCGCCTCCTCGACCACCTTCTGGTGGCGACGCTGAACCGAGCAGTCGCGCTCGAACAGATGCACGACGTTCCCCGCCCGATCGGCGAAGACCTGGACCTCGACATGGCGCGGCCGATCGAGCCAGCGTTCGAGCACCAGCCGGTCGTCGCCAAAGGCCGCGCCCGCCTCGCGCCGCGCGGCGGCGAGCGCCGCGTCGAGCCCCGCCTCGTCGGCGACGATGCGCATTCCCTTGCCGCCTCCGCCGGCGGCCGGCTTGACCACCAGGGGAAAGCCGATTTGGACCGCGGCGCGGGCGAGCGCGGCATCGTCGCGCTCCTCGCCCGCCGCGCCCGGCAGGACGGGAACCCCGGCCGCCTCGGCCAACGCGCGCGCCGCCCCCTTGTCGCCCATGGCGCGGATCGCCGCCACCGGCGGGCCGACGAAGACCAGCCCCGCGTCGATGCAGGCTTGCGCGAAATCGGCGTTTTCGGCGAGGAAGCCATAGCCCGGGTGAACCGCGTCCGCGCCCTCGGCCCGCGCCGCCGCGATGATCGCCGGGATGCGCAGATAGCTCTCCCGCGCCGGCGCGGGGCCGATGTTCACCGCCCGGTCGGCGAGCGCCACGTGGCGCGCGTCCGCGTCGGCGTCCGAATGGACCGCGATGCAGCGGATGCCGAGGCCGCGCGCGGTCTCGATGACGCGGCAGGCGATCTCGCCGCGATTGGCGATCAGAAGGCTGTCGAACACCGCGACCCGCTCAGCGACGCCAACTCGGCTTGCGCTTGTCGAGAAAGGCGGCGACTCCCTCGCGCGCCTCCTCGCCGGCGCGCACCGTGGCGATCAGATGCGCGGTCTCGTCGACCAGATGATCGTCGAGCACGCGCCCCGCGACCCGGGCGATCAGGCGCTTGGTTTCGGTCACAGCGCCGGGCGCGCCCTCGAACAGGCTGGCGACGATCGCCTCGGCGGCGGGCCCGAGATCGGCCGGGGCCTCGACCACCTGGTGGACCAGTCCGATGCGCAGCGCCTCGACGGCGTCGATGCGCTCGGCCGTCAGCATGTAGCGCCGCGCCGCGCGCTCGCCCATCGCCGCGACGACATAGGGCGAGACCACCGCGGGCACGAGGCCCAGCTTGACCTCGCTAAGCGAGAATTTCGCGGATTTCGCCGCGATCGCGATGTCGCAGGCGGCGACCAGCCCGACACCGCCGCCATAGGCCGCGCCCCGCGCGACGGCGATGGTCGGCTGGGGCAGGGTCGCGAGGTGGCGCAGCATCGAGCCCAACGCGCGCGCGTCCTCGAGGTTGTCCTCGGGCGTCGCCTCGGCGGCGTGTCGCATCCAGTTGAGATCGGCGCCCGCCGAGAAGCTCTCGCCCGCCCCCTCGAGAAGCACCGCGCGAATGCCGTCGGCGCCGTGAAGATCCTCGAGGATATCGGCGAGCCGCTCGATCATCTCCTCGTTGAAGGCGTTATGCACCTCGGGCCGGTTGAGGGTGATGGTCGCGACCCCGTCGGGCGAGGCGCGGAACAGCACGCAATCGTCATTCATGCTCTACATCCTGAAAATACCGAAGGTGGTGCGCCGGACCGGCGCGTTGAGCGCCGCCGATAGGCCAAGGCCGAGCACCGTCCGGGTCTCGGCCGGGTCGATCACGCCATCGTCCCACAGCCGCGCGCTCGCGTACATCGGGTTGCCCTGGGTCTCGTATTGCGCGCGGATCGGCGCCATGAAGGCGTCCTCCTCGGCCTCGGACCAGGTTTCGCCGCTGGCCTCGACGCGATCGCGGCGGATCTGGGCGAGCACCCGGGCCGCCTGCTCGCCGCCCATCACCGAGATGCGCGCGTTGGGCCAGGTCCACAGGAAGCGCGGGCCATAGGCGCGCCCGCACATGGCGTAGTTGCCGGCGCCGAAGCTGCCACCGATCACGACCGTGAGCTTGGGCACCCGCGCGCACGCCACGGCGGTGACCATCTTGGCGCCGTCCTTGGCGATGCCGCCTGCCTCGTACTTGCGCCCGACCATGAAGCCCGTGATGTTCTGAAGAAAGATCAGGGGAATCCGGCGCTGGCTGCAAAGCTGGATGAAGTGCGCGCCCTTGAGCGCCGATTCCGAAAACAGAATCCCGTTGTTCGCGATGATCCCGACGGAATAGCCGAACAAATGGGCGAAGCCCGTCACCAGGGTCTGGCCATAGAGCGGCTTGAATTCGTCGAAGTGGCTGCCGTCCACGATCCGGCCGATCACCTCGCGCACGTCGAAGGGCTTGCGAAGATCGTCGGGCACGATGCCGTAAAGCTCGCTCGAATCCAGCAGCGGCGCGACCGGCTCGCGGGTTTCCAAGGCCACGCGCTTGGGCCGGTTGAGGTTGGCGACGATGGCGCGCGCGAGCGCCAGCGCATGGCGGTCGTCGCGCGCCTCGTGGTCGGCGACGCCCGAGACGCGGGCGTGGACCTCGGCGCCGCCGAGCTCCTCGGCGCTCACCTCCTCGCCGGTCGCGGCCTTCACCAGCGGCGGGCCGCCGAGAAAGATGGTCCCCTGGTTGCGGACGATGATCGCCTCGTCGGCCATCGCCGGCACATAGGCCCCGCCCGCGGTGCAAGACCCCATGACCACGGCAATCTGGGGAATGCCCATCGCCGACAGGGTGGCCTGATTGTAGAAGATGCGGCCGAAATGGTCGCGGTCGGGGAACACCTCGTCCTGGCGCGGCAGATACGCGCCGCCCGAATCGACCAGATAGACGCAAGCCAGCCGGTTCTCGCGCGCGATCTCCTGCGCGCGGAGGTGCTTTTTCACGGTCAGCGGGTAATAGGTGCCGCCCTTCACCGTCGCGTCGTTGGCGACGATCATGCATTCGCGGCCCTCGACGCGGCCGACGCCGGCGACCAGCCCCGCCGCCGGCAGGTCGTCGTCGTAGACCCCATGGGCGGCCAACTGGCCGATTTCGAGGAACGGCGCGCCAGGATCGCAGAGCAGTTCGATCCGCTCGCGCGCCATGAGCTTGCCGCGCGCGGCGTGGCGCGCGCGGGCCGCCGCGCCGCCGCCTTCGCGGATGCGCGCGACGGTTGCCTCGAGCTCGGCGACCAGCGCCCGCATCGCCGCCGCGTTGGCGCGAAATTCGTCGGACCGCGGATCGACCGCGGAGCGGATCACCGTCATCGGCGCTCCCCCGATCCCGCAGCCCGTCCAACTTGCGCCCGCGCCTGTCTCATCGCCGGCTACCATGCCCCCGGCGCCGGAACGCGGGCAAGGGAAAACTGGGTCCGCGCTCCCCCCTGGACGGGTCCGGAACGGGCGCGAGACCGGCGCGGTGGATCGGCCCTTTTCTTCGTCGCCCGTCTGGGCGACCATGGCGTCCTCGCATCGCGCTCAACCCGGAGTATCCATGGCCCATCTCGCCGATCTCGAAGCCGCCGCCGACCTCGTCCACCGGTCGGTCCCGCCGACGCCGCAAATCGCTTGGCCGCTGCTCGCCGAGCGCTGCGGCTGCGAAGTCTGGGTCAAGCACGAAAACCACACCCCGATCGCCGCCTTCAAGGTGCGCGGCGGGCTGGTCTACGTGGACGATCTCGCGCGCTCGAAGCCCGAGGTCGCGGGCGTGGTCACGGCGACCCGGGGCAACCATGGCCAGAGCGTCGCCTTCGCCGCGCGCGCGCGCGGCCTTCGCGCGGTGATCGTCGTCCCCCACGGCAACAGCGTCGAGAAGAACTGCGCCATGCGCGCCCTGGGCGCCGAGATCATCGAGCACGGCCACGACTTCAATGCCGCCTACGATCACGCGCGAGAACTGGCGGAGACGCGCGGGCTGCACATGCTGCCCTCGTTCCACCCGCTGCTGGTGCGAGGCGTCGCGTCCTACGGGCTCGAGCTGTTCTCGGCCCGCGACGATCTCGACGCGGTCTATGTGCCGATCGGGATGGGTTCGTGTGCCTGCGCGACTCTCGTGGCGCGCGAGGCGCTGGGCCGACGCGCGGCGATCATCGGCGTCGTGGCCGAGCGCGCGAACGCCTACGCGCTGTCCTTCGCCGCCGGCGAGCCGGTCGCGACCAATTCGGCCGACACGCTTGTCGACGGGCTCGCGGTGCGGGTGCCCGATCCACAAGCGCTCGACATCATCCGCGCCGGGGTCGAGCGGATCGTGACCGTCGGCGAGGACGAGATCCTCGCCGCCATGGGGCATTACTTCACCGACACCCACAATATCGCCGAGGGCGCGGGCGCGGCGCCGCTCGCGGCGCTGCTCAAGGAGCGCGAGATCATGCGCGGGCGCAAGGTGGCGCTGATCCTCTCGGGCGGCAACCTCGACCGCGCGCTCTACCTACGCGCCCTCGGCGCGACCTAAAATTCAGCGGGGAGGCAGGCGATGAACGCGAATAACGACACGCCCGCGGACGGCAACCGGGGCAATGTCGAGACGGTGCCCTGGCGGGCGCCCGAGGGGCTTGACGCGGGCGCGATCAAAGCCGCGATCGCGGCGATGCCCGAATACGAGCCCGAGGCGGTCGATCTCGAAACCTACTGGCGCGACGGCGTGGTGTTTTTGGAAGGCGCGTTCGCCGATTGGGTCGAGACGCTGCGCGCCGGGCTCGACCGCAACCTCGCCGATCCCGGGGCCTACGCCTTCCCCTGCGAGAGCACGTCCAAGAACGAGCCCGGGCGCTTCTTCGACAGCTATTGCAACTGGCAGCGAATCCCCGAGTACCGCGATTTCGTGCTGCATTCCCAGGCCGCGTCCATGGCCGGGCGGTTCATGGGCTCAAGCAGCGCGCAGATCTTCCACGAGCACGCGTTCCTCAAGGAACCCGGCACCCAGCGCGCCACCCCCTGGCACCAGGATCTACCCTACTATTGCGTCGACGGCGGCCGGACGATCAGCGTCTACGTCGCGCTCGACCCGACGCCCGAGGACGTGGTCGTGCGCTTCGTCGCAGGCTCGCATCGCTGGGGCAAGCTGTTCCTGCCGCGCGCCTTCCTCGACGGCGCGAACTACAACCACGGCGACCCCAATCTCGAGCCCGTGCCCGACATCGACGCCCGGCCCGAGGATTTCGACCTCGTCTACCGGGCGCTCGCGCCGGGCGATGCGGTGCTGTTCGATTTCCGCACCCTGCACGGCACCACGGACGCCACCGTGACCAGCCGCCGCCGCGCCTTCTCGACGCGCTGGCTGGGAGACGACGCCCATTACTTGCCACGCCCGGGCGAAACCTCGCCGCCCTTCCCCGACATCGGGCTCGCGGCGGGCGATCGCATGCGCGAGGATTGGTTTCCGGTTCTCTGGCGTCGAAAGGCCGGGTCGGCGTAGGCGCGGACTACCAGCCGCCGATCGCAAGCCAGCGGTCGACCTGATCGAGCCGGTCGGCGCCCCAGAAGGGCTCGCCGTCGACGAAGACGAAGGGCGAGCCGAACACGCCACGCGCCATCGCGGCCTCGGTCTCGGCCTTGAGCCGCGCCTTGAGCGCCGGGTCGGCGAGCGCGGCGGCGAGCGCGTCGCCGTCGGCCCCCGCCTCGCGCGCGATCTCGACCACGACGCCGGGCGGCGAGATATCGCGCCCCTCGCCGAAATAGGCGTGGTAGGCGGCCCGGGCGAAGCGCCGCGCCAGATCGTTGTCGCGGTCGTCGAGCCAATAGAACGCCCGCGCCGCCACCTGGGTCGGAATCGGAAAGCGCTCGGGCCAGGACAGCGGCGCGCCATAAAGCCGGGCCGAGCGCGCGAAGTCGCGACGCGCGTAATCGCCGCGCAACGGCTGGGTCGTCAGCGGCGCCTGGCCGGTGGTCTTGAAGACGACCCCCAGCAGAAACGGCCGCCAGCGCGCCGCGCGGCCATGGCGGGCCGCGACCGCATCGATGCGCAGGCTCGCGAAATAGCCGTAGGGCGAGGAGAAGTCGAAATAGAAATCGAGCGGCTCCGCCATGGGTCCTCCCTCTTCGTCCCCTATTCGCCCGGCTCCGCCAAGCGCGCCTCCGCGCGGCGGCGAGAGGCGAGCCAGAGCGTCGCCATCAGGATCGCGGCCACCGGCACGAGCGCCACGATGTTGAGCAGCGACCAGCCGAAATAGTAATGCAGATTGCCCGAGGCGAAGGAGCCGATGCCGGCGATGCCGAACACCAGGAATTCGTTGAGGCCCTGGGTCTTGGCGCGCTCGGCGACGGTATGGGTTTCGGTCAGCAGCGTGGTCGCGCCGATGAACAGGAAGTTCCAGCCCAGCCCGAGAAGCGTCAGCGCGACCCAGAAATGGGCGACCGAGGTGCCCGAAAGCGCGACCGCGATGCAGGCGAGCAGCGCGACCGCCCCCCAAAGCATGATCGTGAGCGTCCCGAAGCGGCGGATCAGCCGGCCGGTAAAGAACGAGGGCGCGAACATCCCCAGCACGTGCCACTGAATCACCCGGGCGGCGTCGTTGAAGCCGTGATCGCAGGCGACCATGGCGAGCGGCGTCACGGTCATCAGCAGGATCATGACGCCGTAGGCGACCACCCCGCCCGCGACCGCGAGCAGAAAGGCGGGCTGGCGGGCGATCACCGACAGCGGCCGCCCGGCGGCGCGCATCGCCTGCGCCGTCGGGCGCGGAATGCGCGCGAACGAGACCAGAAGGATGATGATCACCGCGATCCCCGCGATCACCACGAACGGCCCCATGAACAGGATCGGCGAGAACAGCCCGTTTGCCCAGACGGCGAGCGTCGGCCCGACGATGGCGGCGGCGATCCCGCCCGCGAGCACCAACGAGATCGCGCGGCTGCGAAATTCCTCGGGCGCGGTCTCGGCGGCGGCGAAGCGATAGTAGTAGTTGAAGCCGTTGTAGGCGCCGATCAGCGCGATGCCGAAGCAGAGCGCGACGAAGCTCCGGTTGTAGACCGCGAAGGCGGCAATGGTGGCGCCGACGGCGCCGATCATGGCGCCGGTCATGAAACCGAAGCGCCGTCCCATCGCGCGCATCAGAAAGCTCGCCGGAATGGTCGCCGTCGCGGTGCCGATCCACATCAGGGCGGCAGGCAGGGTCGCGAGCGACTTGTCGTCGGCCAACTGGTCGCCGACCAGCGACGAGACGCTGACCAGCAGCACGTTGCCCGTGGTGGCGAGCGCCCAGCAGGTCGAAAGCAGCCCGACCTGGAACTTGTAGCGACCTTGGACGGCGGCGTCGGCCTTGCTCGTCACGTCGTCTTTCCCTTGCGAGCCGTGACCTCGATCTCGATCTTCATACGCGCGTCCACCAGCGGCGCGACCACGGTGGTATTGGCCGGGCGGACGTCCCCGAGGTGCTCGCCGACGATCGGCGCGACGGTCGCGAAGTCGTCGCGCTCGGCGAGGAAGACGCGAACCCGCACCACGTCGGCGAGGCCGGCGTCGGCTTGGGCCAGCGCGATCTCGATGTTGCGGAAGGTCTGGCGGGTCTGCTCGGCCACGTCCGGGGAAATCTCGCCGCTCGCGTAGTCGAACCCCGTGGTTCCCGAGACGAACACCCAGTCGCCGTCGATCACCGCGCGCGAGTAGCCGGCGAGTTCCTCGAACGCCGAGCCCGACGAGATCAGCCTGCGTCCGCTCATGCCGCGCGTTCCAGGGCGATCGCGGTCGCCTCGCCGCCGCCGATGCAGAGCGAGGCGATGCCCCGGCGCGCGTCCCGCGCGGCCATCGCCGCGAGCAGCGTCACGATCAACCGTGCGCCCGAGGCGCCGATGGGATGGCCGAGCGCGCAGGCGCCGCCGTTGACGTTGACCCGCTCGGGGTCGAGATCGAGGTCGCGGATCGCCGCCATGGCGACGACCGCGAAGGCCTCGTTGATCTCATAGAGGTCCACCGCTCCCGCGTCCCAGCCGAGCCGATCGAGCAGCTTGCGGATCGCGCCCACCGGCGCGGTCGTGAACCAGCGCGGCGCCTGGGAATGGGTCGCGTGCCCCCGGATCTCGGCGAGCGGCGCGATGCCGCGCGTCTCGGCCTCGCGCGCGCGCATCAGCACGAGCGCCGCGCCGCCGTCGGAGATCGAGCTCGAATTCGCCGCCGTCACCGTGCCGCCCTCGCGGAACGCCGGACGCAGCTTGCGGACCTTGGCCGCATCGGCCTTGAACGGCGCTTCGTCGCGCGCGACCTCGCGCTCGCCCTTGCGCTCCTTGACCGCGACCGGCGCGATCTCGCCCGCGAAGCGGCCCTCCTCGACCGCCGCGCGCGCCCGGCGCAGCGATTCGAGCGCGAAGTCGTCCTGCGCCTCGCGGGTGAACTGGTAGGTCTCGGCCGTATCCTCGGCATAGGTTCCCATCAGCCGCCCCCGGTCGTAGGCGTCCTCGAGGCCGTCGAGGAACATGTGGTCGAGCACCCGGCCGTGCCCCATGCGGTAGCCGGCGCGCGCCCGGTCGAGCAGATAGGGCGCGTTCGACATGCTCTCCATGCCGCCGGCGACGATGATGTTCGCGCTTCCCGCGGCGATCAGGTCATGGGCCAGCATCGTCGCCTTCATGCCCGAGCCGCAGACCTTGTTGACCGTGGTGCAACCGACGCTTTCGGGCAGACCCGCGCCGAGCGATGCCTGACGCGCCGGCGCCTGACCGAGGCCGGCGGGGAGCACGCAGCCCATGAAGACCTCGTCGACCGCATCGCCCGCGAGCGCCGCGCGTTCGAGCGCCGCGCCGATCGCCGTGGCGCCGAGCATGGGCGCGGTCGCCGCCTTGAGCGCGCCCTGAAACGCCCCCATCGGCGTCCGCGCCGCCGCCGCGATGATAATCGGATCGTTGTTCCTGGCCATGTCCGCCCCTCCTTAATCCTGCGTGATGCCGCGAAGATAGCCCGTTTTGCTCGACAAGGAGATAACAAGATCCCCTGGATCAGGGGGTCCGGATCATCCTGACGTCGACGCCGACATCGATGGTCAACCATTGGCGATCGGCGGTCAGCGCCGGAAGCCCCTGGCGTTTCGCGAGCGCAAGACACGCGCGGTCGCCCAACGACAATCCCGCCGTCCGGCTCGCCACGCGAATCGAGGCCGACTGAACGACGTCGTGGACTTCGAAGCGCGCATCCTCCAGTCCGAGCCGATCGAGCAAGCTCCCGGCTTTCTCCGCGGCGAAACCCCAATCGACGAGCTTGGCCACGACTTCGGCCGCATTGACTGTCGACAGGAGTGCGCCGGGCAAATACGGATAGACCTCCTCGGCGCCCGGCTCGTCGTTCAAGACCGCAAGAACCGCCGAAGCATCGAGCACGACCTCAGACATGCGTCTCGCGCCGCTCTTCCCGCGCGGCCTCCTCGCGCCTCTCGTCGAGTAGCTCGTCGACCAGGCTCGCGCCTTCCGGCACGTGGCGCCGGACAACGGCCTGGACCTCGCGCAACGCGCTTCGACGACCTTGGAGACGCACGACGTCGCCGTCGAGCGCGATCCGAACCGGATCGCCTTCCCCAATCCCGATCGCCTCGAGGAAGTCGGCGGGAAGGTCTATGCGTCCTCCCTTGGCGACCGTCGCCCAGACGCAGCCCTTCGAAATCCGCCGCGCGCCGGCCGAGGAGCGCGCGCGATCGTCGGTCGGCGCGCGGCGGATTTTTCGCGGCTCCGCGTGGGCCTTCGTCTCCGCCGCATGCAGGACGTTGTAGACGAACTGATACCGAATGCCGAGATAACGGGCGATTTCAGCGCGCGCGCAACCCGCGGCGGCAAGTCGGCGAATCTTGGCGGATTTCGTCGGAAGTCCGGCCGTGATCGCGTCCATATCGCTTCGAGCTATCGGTTTGGCGGACGACATGGCAACCATCCCATGCGAAAATCGATTTTGATAGGACACTATATAGTATGATTTATATGGATGAGACAATAAAATTAGTAAGTAAGTATTCCCGTGGGTATCATGGACCAAAAATTCCGATGCCACGACCGGCGCCGGGTCTCTCACTCGGTTTCGGCGAACAGCTCGCGGCCGATCAGCATGCGGCGAATCTCGGAGGTGCCGGCGCCGATTTCGTAGAGCTTGGCGTCGCGCAGCAGCCGGCCGGCCGGGGTTTCGTTCATGTAGCCCATCGCGCCCAGGCATTGGATGGTTTCGAGCGCCATCCAGGTCGCGCGCTCGGCGGCATAGAGGATCGCGCCGGCCGCGTCCTTGCGCGTGGTCTCGCCCCGGTCGCAGGCCCGAGCCACGGCGTAGACGTAGGCGCGGCTCGCGTTCATGGTGGTGTAGAGGTCGGCGAGCTTGCCCTGCATGAGCTGGAACTCGCCGATCGGGCGGCCGAACTGGCGGCGCTGGTGGAGATGGGGCAGGACCAGGTCCATGCAGCCCTGCATGATGCCGAGCGGTCCGGCGGCGAGCACCGCGCGCTCGAAGTCGAGGCCGCTCATCAGCACGTTCACGCCCCGACCCTCCCCGCCGAGAATGTTTTCGGCCGGCACCGCGCAATCCTCGAACACGAGCTCGCAGGTGTTCGAGCCCCGCATGCCGAGCTTGTCGAGCTTGGGCGAGGTCGAGAAGCCGTCCATCCCCTTCTCGACGATGAAGGCGGTGATCCCGCGCTTGCCCGCATCGGGATCGGTCTTGGCGTAGACCACCAGCACCTCGGCGTCGGGGCCGTTGGTGATCCACATCTTGCGGCCGTCGAGGACATAGGCGTCGCCCTTGCGGACCGCGCGGGTCCGCATGGCGACCACGTCCGAGCCCGCCTCACTCTCGCTCATGGCGAGCGCGCCGACCTTGGCCCCCGAAACCAGATCGGGGAGATAGCGTCGCTTCTGCGCCTCGCTGCCGTTGCGGTGGATCTGGTTGACGCAGAGGTTCGAATGCGCCCCGTAGCTGAGCCCGACCGAGGCCGAGCCGCGGCTGATCTCCTCCATCGCGACGACATGCTCGAGATAGCCGAGCCCGGCGCCGCCATAGACCGGATCGACCGTCACGCCGAGGACGCCGAGCGCGCCCAGCTTGGGCCACAAATCGGCGGGGAATTCGTTCTCGCGGTCGATTTGCGCGGCGCGCGGCGCGATCTCGTCGCCGGTGAAGCCGCGCACCGAGGCGCGGATCATGTCGGCGGTCTCGCCGAGGCCGAAATCGAGACCGGGAAGTTCGTTGAGGATCATGGAAGCCCCTTTCGGTCGTGACTATAGGCCGAGGGTAGGCCGCTCGCCAATACTCGAGCTGGCATGGGGAAGATTAGCCACCCCTAAAGTAGTGATTTTACATAGTGGTACTCAACGCTCCGGCTGGCATCGTCAAGCCGCCGCGATCCCGGTTGGCGAACGTAGCCCAATGCCTCGTAGAGCCCGTGGGCGGCGACGAAGCGGGTATCGGTCCAGAGCATGACGGCCGCCGCTCCCCATGCCCGGGCCGCGCCCTCGGCCAGGGCGACGAGCCGAGCGCCCAGCCCACGCCGGCGATATCCCGGATCGACATAAAGCTTGTGAAGCTCGACCGTATCGGACGCGTTCGTGGGCGCGATGCCCACCGATCCGACCAGCGCGTCTCCCATTAAGGCGACCCAGAAGCGCCCGCCGAGCGCCGCGAAATGGCTTGCGATCGCGTGCAATTCGGGCAAATCGCCGTCGACGTCGACGACGCAATCGGGATATTCGGCCCAGCACCGCTCGATCAGCGCGATCAGCGCCGGACTATCGCCGTCGCGGGCCGCGCGAAACACAACGCTCACAGAAGCACCAGCGCCGCGAGGCCGAGAAAGGAGAAAAAGCCGACCACGTCGGTCATGGTGGTGACGAAGACCGAGGCGGCGATCGCCGGGTCGATGCCCGCGCGATCGAGGCCAAGCGGCACCAGAATGCCGGCGAGCGCGGCGACCATCAGATTGACGACCATCGCCGCCCCGATAACGATGCCGAGCGTGACGTCGCCGAACCACAGAACGGCCACCGCGCCGGCGACGAGGGCGAACAGAACCCCGTTAAGAAGCCCGACCGTGAACTCCTTGCCGACGTGGCGAAGCGCGTTGGCGGGCGTGAGATCCTTGGTTGCGAGCGCGCGCACGGTGACGGTCAGGGTCTGGGTGCCGGCGTTGCCGCCCATCGAGGCGACGATCGGCATCAGAACGGCGAGCGCGACCATCTGCTCGATCGTCGCGTCGAACAGGCTGATGACCAACGAGGCGAGGATCGCGGTCCCCAGGTTCACGAGCAGCCAAGTGAAGCGTCGCCGAGTGGTCGTCAGCGCCGGCTCGTGCAGGTCGGTCTCGCTGACGCCGCCGAGGCGCATGATGTCCTCCTCGGCCTCCTCGTCGATCACCTCGACCACGTCGTCGACCGTGATCACGCCGATCAGCCGGCCCGAGGCGTCGATCACCGGCGCCGAGACCAGCCCGTACTGGTGGAATAGATAGGCGACGTCCTCCTGGTCCATGTCGGCGGAGATCGGGCGGATATCGTGCTCCATCAGATCGCTCATCGGCACCGGGCGGCGCGAGCGCATGGCGCGGCTCAGCGGCACGTAGCCGATCGGCGCGTGGCGTGGATCGACCACGAAGATGTCGTAGAACTCGTCGGGCAGGTCGTCGTTGGCGCGCAGGTAGTCGATGGTCTGGCCCACGGTCCAGTAGGCCGGCACCGCGACCAGCTCGCGCTGCATCATGCGGCCGGCGCTGTTCTCGGGGAAGCTCAGCCCCTCCTCGACCGCGGCGCGCTCCTCGGCCGGCACCGCATCGAGAATCCGGCGCTTGTCCTCCTCGCTCAGGTCCTCGAGAAGATAGATCGCGTCGTCGGTGTCAAGCTCGGTGACCGCGGCGGCGACCTCGCCGGCGTCGAGCTGCTCGATCACCTCGTCGCGGACCGTCTCCTCGAGCGAGGCGAGAACCTCGGGATCGACGTCGGGACGCAGCGCCTCGACCAGCAGGCGGCGCTGCTCGGGGCTAACCAGTTCGATGAGGTCCGCCTTGTCGGCGGCGTGGAGCGGCGCGACCAGCGCGCCCGCGGCCTCGCGGTCGCCGCGTTTGAGCGCCTCCTGAATCTCGCGGATACGCTCGGGCGAAAGGCTCGCGACGTCCTGATCCTGGTCTTGGGGCTGACCTTGGTCCCGGGGCTGGGGTTGATTCCGATCCTCGGTCCCGGCCACGCCCTCGGGGCCGGTCTCGGGCGGCGGCGCGGCGGGTGGCACGGACCCCTGCCCCGTCACTCGCTCAGGTCCCGTTGCCGGTTCGTGAAGCCTGGGCTCCGCCCGCGCCGGTCTGGTCGTGGGCCTGCGCCTCGACCACGGCGAGCGCGCTCATGTTCAAGGTCCCGCGCACGGTCACGGTGGTGTTCAGGACATGCGCCGGCCAGGCGGTGCCGAGAAGGATGGGGCCGACCGAAATGCCGTTGGCGAGCTTCTTGACCAGGTTGAAGGCGATGTTGCCGGCGTCCAGCGTCGGCATCACGAGAAGGTTCGCCTCGCCGGTCAGCCGCGAGTTGGGGAAGATTCGCTCGCGCGCCGCGGCGTCGATCGCGATATCGGAATGCATCTCGCCCTCGACCTCGAGATCGGGGTCCATCCGGCGGATGACGCCAAGCGCCTCGCGCATCTTCGCCGCCGAGGGATGGT
>Ga0114931_10000396_pt1 | contig 51647 bp, 41 predicted proteins | sample 2SBtaG_FD_89579 | JGI IMG/M metagenome (GOLD analysis project Ga0114931, IMG submission 89579) | Deep subsurface microbial communities from Kolumbo volcano to uncover new lineages of life (NeLLi) - 2SBTROV14_V59a metaG | ecosystem: Environmental > Aquatic > Marine > Volcanic | place: Kolumbo... | reverse complement strand
TCCTCGAGCGTGGTGCGGCCGACGAAGCGGCTGGTATTGACATCGATCGCCACTAGGGCCTCGGTCTGCTCGAGCACGATCGAGCCGCCCGAAGGCAGCCAGACACGAGGCTCGAGCGCATGATCGATCGCCCGGTCAATCCCGAAGCGGGCGAACAGCCCGGTGTCATAGGCATCGAGCTTGACGCGCCCGGCGAGTGCTGGCTCGATGGCCTCGACGAAGCTGCGGATGCGCGCGTAGGTCGCCTCGCCAGCAACCCGCACCAGGTCGACGGAGTCGTCCAGCATGTCCCGCACGATGCGCTCAGCGAGGTCAAGGTCGCGGTGCACGCGGGTAGCAGGGCCGGCTGCGGCCGCGCGCGCGGCGATGCGCTGCCAGTGGCCGCGCAAGAAGGCCAAGTCGGCTGCCAGCGCTCGGCGCGAGTGACCAGCGCCAGCCGTGCGCACGATCAGCCCCGCATCCTCCGGCTTCAACACCTCGGCCAGCGTGCGCAGCCGCTCGCGTTCCTCCGGGTCCTCGATCCGCCGGGACACGCCGATCTGCTGCGGGGCATTGGGCAGCAGCACCAGGTAACGGCCCGGCAGGGTGATCTCGGTGGTGACCCGTGCGCCCTTGTCGCGCAACGGATCCTTGAGCACCTGCAGCAGGAGCTGCTGGCCCGGTGCCAGCAGCTCGCCGATGGTCGCCTGGCGGTCGCGCAGAAGGTCGTCATAGCTGGCCTGGGGATCGATCACTTCCCCGACGAAGAGAAAAGCACTGCGCTCGACGCCGATCTCGACAAAGGCGGCCTGCATGCCCGGCAGGACGCGACTGACCTCGCCTTTATAGATGTTGCCGACAATGGTCTGCCGCTCGTAGGGCTCGAGGAACAGCTCGACCAGCCGATCCTGTTCGAGGATGGCGACCCGTGTCTGCCAGGCGGCGCATTCGATGAGCATCACACGTCGATCGGCCATGGCGCCTATCGGTTGACGTAACGCCGATCATCGACGTTGAGAACGAGGCCGGTGATCAGGAAGTTGACAAGCATGAACGACCCACCATATGACAGAAATGGCAATGGAATGCCCGTGATCGGCACCAGCCCCACGACCATCCCCGTGTTGTAGAGCACGTGGAAGGCGAACAGGCCAAGAAGTCCGGCGAGCAGCAGGATACCGGCCCGGTCGCGACTGCGCGCGGCGACGCGTGCGGTCGAGGCGACAAAGACCGCGTACAGGCCGAGCATGGTGAGTACGCCGAGAAAGCCCCACTCCTCGGCCAGCACCGCGGCCACGAAGTCGGTGTGACGCTCGGGCAAGAAGCGAAGCTGGCTCTGGGTACCCTGGCCATAGCCGCGACCCATCCACTGCCCCGACCCGACCGCGATCTTCGATTGTCGCACCTGGTAGCCAGCGCCGAGCGGGTCCTTGTCAGGCTGCAGGAAGCTGGCGATCCGCTGCACCTGATGGCCGCGTGCCCCGACCGCCCAGTAGCCGGCCCCGAGCAGCGCCAGGATCATCATCCCGCAGGCGATATGGCGCAGCCGCAGGCCGCCGACGGCAAGCATGGCGAGCACCATAGGTCCGAACATCGCTGCGCTCCCGAGGTCGTTTTCCAGCATCACCAGCACCACCGGCACTGCGGCAATGACGCTGGCACCCAGCAAGTGGCGAAGGTCGAGCGCTGGCCGTCGCACCTGGTTCAGATAACGCACCAGCATCAAGGCCGTGGCCAACTTGGCGAACTCGGACGGCTGACCGCCCAATGAGCCGATCCCGAGCCAGCTTCGCGCGCCGCCTACCTGTCGGCCGACCATCAGGACCGCAATCAACATTGCGATGGAAGCAGCATAAAAAACGGGCGCGAGCTCTATCCACGTGTGATAGTCGACTTGGAAGACGATCAGCATGGCGATTAGTCCGATGCCGATCCACAATGCCTGCCGCGGCAGGTAATCCGTGCCGCCTACCGCGCTCGCGCTCGACACGGTCGCCAGACCGATGGCGCACAAGGCCAAAGCGGCCAGCAACGGACCCCAGTGGATGTTGCCCAACCGCCGGTACAAGCGGCGTTCCTCAGGCCGCGGGCCGGTTCCGGCTGCGGCCGGCGAGAAAGGTCTCATAGAGGGCTCTGGCCAGGGGCGCGGCAACCTTGGAGCCTGCCCCGCCGTGCTCGACGAAGACGACGACCACCAACTGCGGGTGGTCGACGGGTGCGAAGGAAGCGAACCAAGCATGATCGCGTTGATCGGGCGCCAGCTCTTGGTTCGAGGTGCGGGTCGCCTGGCGTACCACCTGCGCCGTTCCGGTCTTGCCCGCGATCGGGAAGCCGCGAATGTGCGCGCTATGCCCGGTGCCGTGGGGCTCGTTGACCACGGCGTCGAGCGCATCGCGAAGAAACGCCAGGGTCGCAGGATGAAGCCGCGGATCGGGCCGCCGGGAGGCTGCGGGCGGTTCGTCGCGCACCAGTCGCGGGCGCACCAGCGCGCCGCCGTTGGCCAGCGCCGCCATCAAGGTCGCCACCTGGAGCGGCGTCACCAGCAGCGGACCCTGGCCGGTCGCCACGGAGATGGTCTCGCCCGGGTACCACCGGCTGTTGCGCGTCTGGAGGCTCCATTGGCGATCGGGCACCAGTCCGCGCAACTCGCCTGCCAGCTCGATGCCGGTCGCCTGGCCAAGACCGAAGCGGCGCGCGTAGCGAGCGATCTGATCGATATCGAGGCGCTGACCGAGATGGTGGAAGTAGAGATTGCACGAATGCTTGAGCGCAGCACGCAGATCGACGCGCCCGTGCCCGGCGGCATTCCAGCAGCGGTAGCGGTGGTTGTCGATGATCGAGAAGCCGCGGCAATAGACTGAATCCTTGGGGTCGATGCCGGTCTCGAGGGCGGCGGCCGCCATGACGATCTTGAACACCGAGCCCGGGGGATAGCTGTTTTGAAGCGCACGGTTTTGCAGCGGATGCTGCGGATTGTCGAGCAAGGCCTGCCAGCTCTTGGCATCGAGACGACCGGCGAAGCGGTTGGGGTCGAATGAGGGCGAGGACGCCATGGCCAGAATCTCGCCGGTAAAGGGCTCCATGGCGATGATCGCTCCCACCTTGCCCTCGAGGAGGTGGGCCGCGGCGTGCTGCAAGGGCACGTCGAGCGTCAGATGCAGAGCCTGGCCCGGCTCGGCCGGATGGTTGTCGAACTCCTCTTTGAACCGCCCATGACTGTCGACCACCACCACCCGCGCGCCGTCGCGGCCGCGCAACGTGTGGTCGAAGAGTTTTTCGACGCCCTGCTTGCCGACCAGATCCCCCGGCCGGTAGCGCAGCGGATGATCCCGCAGGTCTCTCGGCGTCGCCTCGCCGAGGTAGCCGAGGATGTGCGCGGTCTGATGCGCCAGGCGATACAGCCGGCGGTGGGTGATCTCGATACCGATCTCGGGATGCTCGAGCTGCTCGACGCTGGCCCGGGCCACGGTTTCGAGGCTCAGGTGGTCGGCGATGACCACCGGCGCAAAGCGCGGGCCGCTGCGGGCGGTGGCGAAGCGCATCGCCAGCACCTCGGTGGGGACGGCGAGCAGCTTGGAAACGAAGCGGAAGGTAGCGTCGAGGTCTCTTGCCAGCGATCGATCGATCGACAATGCGTAGTTGGGGATGTTCTCCGCCAGCGGTCGTCCCGCGCGGTCGTAGATCCAGCCGCGGGCTGCTTCGAGACGTTGCTTGCGCAAACGGTTGTTGTCTGCGAGTTGCCGGTAGTAGGCACCCTCCGCCACCTGCACGCGCCAGTATCCGAGCGCGATCAGGGCCAAGGCGCCCAGCGTCAGGCCGGTGAGCCGCACCAGGCGGCGGACCAGGAGGGCGCGGTGGAAACGGTCTTCGCGGGCCCTGCTCATCGCTTGCTCATCGTTTGCTGGTCTGCGTCCATCGCCGGTCGAGGCTCGGCGTTCTTGACGGCTGGATACGCCGTCGCCTGCGCGCGCGAAGGCGACCGGCAGCCCAGAACACAACCGCGCCGAACATGCCTGTGGTCAGCATCTTCGCCGCCACCGACCACAGTGGCGCCAGATTGACGCCATCGAGCAGCAGCAGGCGAACCGCTGCGAGCAACGTCTGCTGGAAAAGCGCCATCAGGGCGAAGAAAAGTCCCAGGCGCCACGGCCGCCGGATGACCAAATGCTGGCGTGAACGGGCGCAGACAAACGCCGTGACGGTGTCGACCAGGCCGAGCTGGCCGTAGATGCCGCCGGTGAGCGCGTCATGGACCATTCCGGCGGTGGCACCGCCCAGGATGTCCCAGCCACGGCGGGACGCCTGGCTATGGTACAAGACCAGGATCAAGATCTCGTCGATCACTTGCGGCATCGTCGGCGACACCCGAAGCAACGCTAGATGCAGCGCAGCAGCGCAAGCCAGCGCCAGCAGATACCTAATCAGGCGCATCGGCCTGAGCCTCGAGGATCGCTTTGGGCACCGGCGCGCCGCGGAGCACGTACACGCGCTCGAGCAGGCCGAAGTCGACCGCCGGCTGAAGCTCGATGTGCAGAAAAAGCCCTGGTGCCGGTGCCACGGAGGCGATCGTGCCGATCGGGATGCCCCGCGGGTACACGCCGTCGATGCCGGCGGTGACCACGCGGTCTCCGGCACGCACATCGGCGCGCTGCGGCAGGAGTGTGAGTTCGAGCCCGCCGTTGCTGCCTCCACGAACCAGGCCCTTGCGGCGCGTTCGCTCGATCATCGCGCTCACCGCGGATGCGCGGTCGGTGAGCAGTTGTACCTTGCCGTAGCGACCGGCGCTAACGATGATCCGGCCCACCAGTCCGTTGACGGCACGCACCACCTGATTGCGCTGCGGATCGTGGTCGCCGCCGTCGAGCACCAGGGTCCGCAGGCCGGCGGTCGGGTCGAAATAGACGATGTCGGCAATGAAGAAGGGGTCGACAATCGGGGCGTGCGGATCGGTGCCCGCCGCCTCGGGGTCGCGGGCCATGCCCACGCCGCGCTCTTCGAGGGTCATGCGACGTACCAGCGCCCGGCGCGTCTCGTCCAGCGCCCGGCGCAGTTGCTGGTTCTCGGCCTGAAGCGAGCGATTGGAGCGCATGGCATCGGCCGCGCCCCGGACCAAACCGCTCGCCGCGGCAACACCGCGCCCGAGCGGCGCCACAACGCGCAGCAACCAAACCTCGGCCCGACTGCCGCGCGCTGGCTCACTCGTAGAGAGCACCAAGAGCTGCACCAGCAGCAGGAAGATCAACAGCGTGTGGTACCAGCGGTCGCGCAAGGCGCGCCCTACCGGATCGAAACCTTGCGCAAGAGCTCGATGTTCTCGAGCAGCTTGCCGGTTCCAAGCACCACGGAGCACAGAGGATCGTCCGCGAGCACCACCGGCAGCCCGGTCTCCTCGCGCAGGCGTACATCGAGATTGCGGATCAGGGCGCCGCCGCCGGAAAGCACGATGCCCTTGTCCATGATGTCGGCCGAGAGCTCCGGGGGAGTCTTCTCGAGCGCCATGCGCACCGCGTCGACGATCGCGGCGATCTGCTCGGAGAGCGCTTCGCGGATCTCCGCGTCGGTAATCTCCAGCGTCTTGGGCACGCCCTCGACCAGGTCTCGCCCCTTGATCTCGAGCGACAGGGGCTCCTTGAGCGCGTGGGCGGATCCGAGCTCGATCTTGATCTGCTCGGCCGTGCGCTCGCCGATCAGCAGGTTATAGCGCCGTTTGAGGAAGTTGATGATCGCTTCGTCTAACTCATTGCCCGCGATGTTGAGTGAGCGGCTGTATACGGCACCGGAAAGCGAGATCACCGCCACGTCGCTGGTGCCGCCCCCGATATCGACGATCATATTGCCAGAGGGTTCGGTGATCGGCAGACCGGCACCGATCGCGGCCATCATCGCCTGCTCGACCAAGTAGACCTCGGAAGCCCCCGCCTGCTGCGCCGAGTCACGCACCGCACGCTTCTCGACCGGCGTGATCTCCGACGGCACACCGATGACGATGCGTGGGCGCACCCAGCGCCGGCCGCCGTGCGCCTTGGCGATGAAGTGTTTGAGCATCTGCTCGGTGATGTCGAAATCAGCGATCACGCCGTCCTTCATCGGCCGCACGGACTCGATGTTGCCGGGCGTGCGGCCGAGCATCTGCTTTGCTTCGTTGCCGACCGCCTCGATCTTGTTGGTCAGCTTGTTGATCACCACCACCGACGGCTCGCGCACCACGATGCCACCGTTGCGGGTGAACACCAGCGTGTTCGCGGTACCCAAGTCAATCGCCAGATCATCGGAAAAGTAGCGCAGAATTGCAGGAAAGGGCATGGGGTTTCGACTCACTCTCTGCGGCTGGACGGTGGTCTAGAAAACATCGATGTGTACCCGTCCGCGGTGGCGGCTCAGGTTTCCTGCGGCGTCGGTGGCCACCACGACCACCGACGCCCAGCCATCCTGGGTCATTTGCACGGCCTTGTTGAAGGCGCCGTCGCTGGACACCACCGCGGGCTCGCCGTTGACCGTCACCTTGGCCCCCGGCTCGGTGCGTCCACGCACGATCACCAGGGTGCCGAAGGGCTGCATGTCGCGCACCTCGAGCGGCGGCGGCTCGCGGTCCACCGCCAGGCCAGCCGTCTGCAAGGCTGCGACGCGAAACACCCGGGTCTCGCTCCACGGTCCGCGATCACCCGCTGCACTGCGCGCCGCCACCTGCCAGTAGAAGCTGCCCTCCCGGCGCAGACCGAGCGTCGCCCGCGTCTTGCGGCGATCGGGATCCTCCACCACCATGGTGGCGAACAGCCGGCCGGTCGAGACCCGCAGCCAATAGCGTTTGGCCTCGGCGACCGGCTGCCAAGCGAGGGCCACGCGATCCCGGGTGTCGAGGTCGATCTCGCGATCGTCGGCCGGTGTGTCGAGGATCGGTCGCCCGGGCAGGCTGCGCGCCGCGCCCAGGCGATCACCCACCTGCTCGACTTGTTGCAGGGAGTTGAGCGAGCGCTGCTCGCCGGTTTCCGAGCGCACCTCGACCCGGCCCTTGAAGGCGGCGATGCGGGCGCGATCGCGACTGCGGTCGTAGCTCACCGAGGCTTCGGAGCGGCTCTGGATCTCGGCCCGCGAACGCGGCGTCGACACCGCGTTGGAGCGCTGCGCAGTGGTCAGCTCGACCCAGCCGAAATAAATGTTGGTTGTGTTTTGAGGCGCCTGGCGCACATTGCCCGGTTCCGCCGTGGCGCCGAGGTGAACCATGGTTTCAGGGCGCAGCAGGTAGGTGGTGTTGTCGGCGAACACCAGCTCCGCAGTGCCGTCGCGACCGGTCTTGACCCAGTCCCCGCCGTCCAGGCTGTCTTGCTCTCTCGCGCGTTTCCACGCCCCCCGCTCGCCACGACGATACTCGACGCTGCCTTGCACCGACAAGAAACGGATGGATCCTTGGCGATCGCCGTCGATGTCGAGGATCGCCTTGAGCGCCGACAGGCTTTGGCGGCCGTTGTTGTAGGCGTCGTTGTAGCTGCCGTTGACCAGCGCGTTGCGGGCGGCCTCCAGGCGGTCCCAGGCGATGCCGTTCTCCTGGCGCAGGGCCGGGTAGTCGTCGCGCCGGCGAAGTTCGTCGCTCAGCCGGGTGGCCTGGTCGATGGTCTGCACGGCGCGCTGCTGAAGGTCGCTGAGTTGCCACTGCTTGAAGACCAACCAACCGGCCGCGGCGACCAACAGCAAGGCGCCGACGATGATCCAGCGGCGGATCGCGAATACGGAAATGCTGTACCAGTCGCGAAACCGTTCTTCCTGGACCTGGCGCTTCATCGGTGTCGCGGGCTATCGGCCGGATCGGGCAGAACTCACGCTGAGGATCGGCTGCGAGACCCGCGCGAGACCTCGGCGAATGTACCACAAACCCCGAGGGATGCCGGGCTTTCGCTGCCCGCCGTGCCGGCTGCTCGAAGATCCTCCACGCAGACCTTGTTGGCGCACAGCGCTTGCCCGGCGCAGCAGCGAGACGCTAGACTCAGAGGTCAGGTCCATGGCCGGGCGCGAGTTTGCGCCTGTTGGCTGCTGCGGCCTGCCTTCGGCGCGGCACATCGCCGCGGTCGCCGAACGAAATCGACGGGCCACCGACGCCGGCCCAGCATGGCCCGCCGTGGGCCACAGGCTGGGCCATCAGCGCCCGAGCAAGGAGAGGAAATGGCGCTTCAGTGGATGCGTGACCAGTTCAAACTGCTCCGGTGGGTGCTGTGGGTGGTGATCGCCACCTTTGTCATCTTCTTCGGCGCCAACTTCAGCGGCCTCGGCCAGGGAGATACCACCCGCATCGCCGCTTGGATCGGCAAGGAGCAAATCTCGACCCAAGAGGTGCGTGACCAATACCGCCGGCTCGAAGATTACTATCGCCAGCTCTTCCGCGAGCAGTTCAACCCCGACCTCGCCAAGCAGATGAACCTGACCGGCCAGGCGCTCCAGGCCGTGGTGCGCCAGCGTCTCCTGCTGCGTGAAGCCCGGGATCTTGGTCTTACCGCAACGGACCAGGAGCTGCGCGATACGGTGCTCGGGGTCCCGTGGCTCCAAGACCAAGATGGCCATTTCGTGGGCGCGAAGGAGTACGCAAAGCGGGTTCGCAGGCAGGCCCGCATGGACCCAGCGGCGTTCGAAGCGCGGGTCCGCGAGGATCTCCTGATGCGCAAGCTCGAGGCCGTGCTCCAAGACGCGGTCTACATCTCAGACGCTGAGCTCGAGCAGCGCTACCGCGAGCAGGCGGAGAAGGTGAAGATTCGCTACCTGCTGATGCCCAACAGCGAGTTCTCGAACATCGAGCTCGACAACGCAGCGCTTCAGTCCTACCTCGATGCGCATCTCGAAGCCTTCCAGTTGCCCGAGCAACGCACCGTCGACTACCTTTTGATCGATGCCATCAAGCTGCGCCAGGAGCTCGAAGTGCCGGACGACGAGCTGCACGCTTTCTACAACCAGCATCTCGAAGACTACACCAGCGAAGAGCAGGTCCTGGCACGCCACATCCTGCTGGAGGTGGGTCCCGAGCGTACGCCTGATGATCCGGAGCGCAAGCTTCGGGAATTGCGCCAGCGGATCGAGGCGGGCGAGGATTTTGGCGCTCTCGCCCGCGAGTACTCAGAGGACCCCGACTCCGCGTCGCGGGGTGGCAGCCTCGGCTGGTTCGGCAAGAATGCCAACACTGCCGACTTCACCGAGATCGTATTCGAGGCCGAGAAGGGAGCCTTGATCGGCCCGGTTCGCACCCAGCATGGCTTTCACCTGATCGAGATCCAGGACCACCGACCGGGTGGCGCGCGGCCGTTTGAAGATGTGCGCGCGCAGATCCGCAATCGCCTGGTCGGGGAGCGAGCCAACGAGCTGGCCGAAACCCGTGCCAGCGATCTCGGCGAACGCCTCGGGCAAGATCACATGAGCGAGGAAGCATTCCGAACCTTTGCCGATGGCGAGGGGCTCGAAGTGGCGACCACCGAGCCCTTCGGCGCGCGCGATGTGGTCCCCGGCATCGGCCGCGGGCCGTTTGTCGAGACCGCCTTCGGCCTCGAGCGCGATGGGGTTTCCGCGCCCGTCAAGCTGCCGCGTGGCTGGGCCATCCTACGCCTCGACGACATCTTGCCGCCGCGTTCGCCTTCCCTCGAAGAAGTGGCCGATCGCGTGCGGCCGGCGGCCCTCATCGAGCGCCAGCGCCAGGCCGCGAAGGAGAAGCTGGAAGCCGCACGCGCACGCCTCGAGGCCTCGCAGATGGACTTCGATGGCTTGGCCAAGGAGCTTGGCGTCGAGCTTCAGGAAAGCGCGGAGTTCAGTCGCGGTGGCACCGTGCCCGGTCTCGGCAACCAGCCGGAGCTGGTGACGGCGGCGCTCGCCGGTGAGGTCGGCACCCTCGGTGGCCCGTTTGCTGTGCCGCAGGGCGCCGTGCTCTTCGAGGTCTCTGAACGCACCCACTTTGATGCCAAGGCCTTCGCCGACGAAAAACAAACGTTTGGCCAGACCCAACGTACCGCGCGCCTCGACCAGGTGCGCGCCGCCATCCTCGGACGCCGTTCGCGCGACCTCGAGTTGCGCTACAACCCGCAGGCGCTCGAGCGCCTGGGCGTCGACCCGGGCCGCCTGCCGAGCTGATGCCGTCGCGCGGCCCTGTGTGGCATCCGGCGGAGGGGGCGCAGCCCGTCCGGCGCGGGCGTCGCATGCCGGCGCGCCCGTACGCATGATCGGTCATCTCCAGGGCACCGTGCTCAGCGTCCGGCCGCAGCAGGTGCTGCTCGATGTCGGCGGCGTGGGTTACGCCATTCAGATCGCGCTCTCGACCTACGCCGAGATCGAGCGCCGCGGCGTGGGCGGCTCGTTGGCGCTTTTCATCCATACCCACGTGCGCGACGACGCGTTGCTCCTGTTCGGCTTTCTGAGCCCGAACGAGAAGGCCTTGTTCGAACGGTTGATCGCGGTTTCCGGCATCGGCCCGAAGCTGGCCCAGGCCATCCTCTCGGGCATGCCGCCTGCGGAGCTCATCGCCGCCATCGCAGAGGCGGACCTGCCGCGACTGGTCGCCATCCCCGGGGTCGGCAAGAAAACCGCGGAGCGTCTGGTGCTGGAGCTGCGAGACAAGGTCGCCGACCTGGTGACGCCCGACGCGGCCGCGTCGGGCGTGCACCCGCATGAGCGCGCCAGCCGCGACGCGGTCGACGCGCTGGTGCACCTCGGCTACCGCACACCCCAAGCCCAGCGGGCGGTGGCCGCCGTGCGCGGCGACCAGCGTGACCAGCCGGTCGCCGAGCTGGTGCGCGCAGCGCTGCGTCATCTCGCCGGCGGCTGAGGATCGGGTCTGGCCCCGGGGTGTCGTCTCCGGCTGCGGATAGAATGCGCGCATGGTGGCCGAGGACGTACCGAGCCTGCTCAGCGCCGAGCCCTTCGACGACGACATCCCCATCGATCGCTCGCTGCGCCCGCAGCGGCTCGACACCTTCATCGGCCAGCGCAAGGTGGTCGAGAACCTGCGGGTATTCATCGATGCTGCGCTCGGGCGCAACGAAAGCCTCGACCACGTGCTGCTCTTCGGGCCACCTGGGCTCGGGAAGACCACACTCGCCCACATCATCGGCAACGAGATGGGAGCGACGGTGCGGGTCACTGCTGGCCCGGCACTCGAGAAGGCTGGCGATCTGGCCGCGATCTTGACCAACCTCGAGACCGGCGACGTTTTGTTCATCGATGAGATCCACCGGCTCGGCAAGACGGTGGAGGAGATCCTCTATCCCGCGATCGAGGACTTCAAGCTCGACCTGGTGGTCGGTCAAGGTCCCTCGGCCCGCACCATGGAGATTCCGCTGCCGCACTTCACCTTGATCGGCGCCACCACGCGTGCAGGATTGATCACCAAGCCCCTACACGGCCGCTTCGGGATCGTGCACCGGCTCGATTTCTATAGCGCCGAGAACTTGATCGAGATCATCGTTCGCTCCGCGGCCGTGCTCGGCGTTACCATTTCTGATGATGGCGCCCGCGAAATGGCGGCGCGCAGCCGGGGCACACCGCGCATCGCCAACCGGCTCTTGCGCCGGGTGCGTGATTTCGCCCAGGTGAAGGGGAGTGGCGGCATCGATCTCGCCTTGGCGCGCGGCGCGCTCACCCAGCTCGAGGTCGACTAGTTGGGTTTCGGCGAGATCGATCGCAAGATCTTGGGTACCCTGATCGAGCACTACGGCGGCGGGCCTGCCGGTCTCTCGGCGCTGGCCGCTGCTGTCGGGGAAGATCGCGGTACGCTCGAAGATCTCTACGAGCCGTTCCTGATCCAGGAAGGCTTCCTTCAGCGAACGCCGCGAGGCCGTGTCGCCACCCGGCGCGCCTACCGTCACCTGGGCTATGAAGGTACTGCGCCGAGCACCACCGGACGTCTCTTCTGAGCGTGCTTGTGGATCGTCCGAGGCCAGCATTTGGCTCGCACGTTCAAGCCTGGCACGTTCAAGCCTGGCACGTTCAAGCCTGGCACGTTCAAGCCTGGCACGTTCAAGCCTGGCTCTCGTAGGACCGGCCCCTGGTGATGGCGCGCCCCGCCGCCTTGATCTACAACCCGGCCGCCGGCCGCCAGCGCGCGGCCACCTTGGTCACCCAGCTCCTGAAAAACCTGCGCCGACGCGGCTACGAGACCGAGCCCTGGCCTACCGCGGCACCCGGAGACGCCACCGCCCTGGCCCAGAAGGCAGCCGCTGCGGGCGCCAGTACGGTGTTCGCGCTCGGCGGCGACGGCACCTTGCGCGAGGCTGCCGCGGGCCTGCTCGGTAGCGACGTCGCGCTCGGTTTTCTGCCCGCCGGCACGGCCAATGTCATGGCCATCGCCCTCGGCTTGCCCACGCACGCCACGGCTGTCGCCCAGCGTGCAGACCGCCTGGTGCCAGTCACCGTCGACATCGGCCGATGCGGCCAAGAGCTGTTCTTGATGATGGCCTCGGCGGGGCTCGACGGCGCAGCGCTCCATGTCGTTCGGCCGGCGCTCAAGCGTCGACTCGGCCGCATCGGTGTCGCGCTCGCCGGCCTCGAAGCCTGGTGGCGCTACGACTATCCGGCGATCGAGGTCGCGGTCGGCGCCACCCGCAGCGAAGCAAGTCTTATCGTCGTCTCAAATAGCCCCTTCTATGGCGGGGCGGTGCGCATGGCACCGGACGCCGCTTTCGACGACGGCCTGCTCGACGTTGTGCTCTTTCGCGGCAGCGGTCGCCGCGCCACCCTCTCCTTCGCCGCCGACCTCGCCCGCTGCCGTCACCTCTCGCGCCCGGACACCGAGCACTTCCAGACCGACCGCCTGCGTCTCCTCGCCCCCGCCGGCTTCGCCGCCCAAATCGACGGCGAACCCCGGCACGCCCAGGCACCGCTCGACATCCACATCGAGCCCGCCGCCCTGCGCCTGCTGCGCTTGCCGTAACCTCTACGCTGGCGACCCCGCAGTGCCACGCCTGGCACCATTGGCTGGCCCCGTTGGTATGGAACGGGAGACGACGTTCCGCGTGCTGGCGGCGTGAGCTCGACGTTCGCCCAGCCTCCAGCACTGAGCGTCACAGGTCGCGCGATGGCGATGTAGCGATCCGCTCTCTCATCGAACAGCAGTGCCAGAACAGGGCCTGCTGGCATTCGAATGCCACGGCCCGCGCCGTCAACCGTCGCCCACCTTTGCATCCCGCGGTGTATTGACCCATCAATGATATGGCTGCTGAGGTGATGAAGACGGACCGTCGCGTCCTTGGGCAACCCTCCGGCGATCGCGACCATGATACGTCCGGCCGCGACGACAGGGAAGACTGCAAGCTTACCAACGCCTTGTCTCGTACGGCCACTGAACGAAAAAGCTCCGAGCAACGGCGACACTTTTCCGTTGCCCTCGATGAAGAAATCGTGCGATCCTGGTGACGGCAAGAACCACGCACCGCATGGATACACCTCTTCTCGTCGCCAGTCCCTGCCAGGGAAGATGTGGGCACTAAAGCCGCGCGGCGAGAAGATGGTTCGATGCAGTGCGTCATATCCAAGATCCGTTACCCAAATTCCGATCGCGTCAATGCCGTTGATCACGCCATCTTCTGGGTTTGGAAGCTCGGCAGCGTACGCTGCGCTTGCAAGAAGGCCGAGGAGCCCGAGCGCTCCCCAGCCGATCGCTGTCCGCATACGCACGGCGCTCAGAGGCCAATGCCGCCGCAGGAGCAGTGGTTATTGCCCTGGATGCATCCCCCTCCGCTCGGGATCGAGACACAGAACTTGCCCACGAAGTTCAGCCAGAAGCAGGTCTGAACACCGGCGATGCTCGTACACTCGGCATCGCACCAGATCTCAGGGTCCTCCGAACAGAAACCGGCATCCGCCTACGCGGCGACAAGTCGACTCACCACCGCAGCGACGACAAGCGAAACGACTGTTGCTTTTCTGTGCATTTCCTCTCCTTTCGTACGTTTGCACGTTGACCGTGCGGGGATGGGGGGTGACCGCGGGTAAAGGTTTCCAAACGCTCATTCCGCGACCTGTCGAATGGTGATTCTTTCTCTCCATGGGAAGCCGATCGTCTCGGCTGCCGCGTCCCAGATACCGCCGAGCACTGCCGCAGCCGCGCTCGGCGCGAAGGCCAATGCTCGGACCGGCGACCGCACCAGGCCGGTACCGCGCCACAGGCCGGTGCCATTTCCTCGGGTGGCGGCAGACGCTGCACCGCGCCTGCGCCGTCTTGGTGCCGGACCAACAGCCCGCGCCGGCTGAACTCCCACGGCACCGCAGAACGGCCAGCAGCGTCGCTGGCGCCCGACCACAGCGGGACGCCGCTCTCGATCGATTCGAGAACGAGCAAATCCGCGCCGCTGGCGGGGCGACCGTCGCCGAGCATGACCACGACCGTCGCGCGCTTGCCCAAGGGCTGAAGCTCGACGACCACCGGCTCCGCCTCGCCGCCAGTGAGCGGCAGGGGCCGAGTGCGATGTTCGCGATAGCCTTCCGCAGCCACTGAAAGGCTCACATTCCCCGGGCGAAGCGCGCCTGAGATCGCGATGCCGTCTCCACCGGTTTCGGCGCTGGCACCGCTTTTCTGTCCGTCCGCTGCTTCGTTCAAGAAGAAGACCGAAGCGCCTTTGATCGGCCGGTGCGTCTGTTGCTCGAGGACCTCTACGGTGAGCCACCCGTGATGCAGGTGAAAGTCGCGCTCGACGTAGCGCCGGTCCGGTAGCTCGAGGATCTCGCGCATCGGCTGCCCCGCTGTTTCCTCACCGCTGATCTCGACCACATAGGTCCCCGGCCGGAAAAGATCCGCTTCATACCGTCCCTTTTCGTCTGTCTCGACTTGTACCTGGCCTTGGTCTGGGCGCAGATTGACATTGAAGTCGATGCTTGCCCTAGCGCCCTGCTCACCGCGAAAGACGGTTCCGGTGAGGTGGATCGGCGCGGGCGCGAAATGGGCCACACGGTCGGCACCGTCGTTGAGCTTCACCCTCTGGCGAAACCGCCACGGCGGCACGTGAAGGGTCAGCATCAACAAGTCGGGAGGCAACCAGGCGAGATGATGGCGCTCGGCGCCCGCGGCAACCGGCTCTTCGCGCTACGGCTGCCAGCCGGGCATGCGCTGCACCTCGAGCATCGATGGCGCGCCGCTAGGGTCCGCCGGCAATGAGATCTCGACATCGACCCGCACCCTGCCTGCCGGGACCGTGGCCAGGCTCTGTTGCTGGCGTCGCGGTCCCAGCACCAGCGGGCACCCGCACAGCCCACGGGCTGATGCGGCCTTCGTGCTCGAGAAAGACGCTCCCTGCTCGTGCCGGCCGTTCGATCCAGGTGCCGCACGCGAACGCCCGTGCCTGCCAGGAATCCGTGGCGCTCAGATGCACGACGCAGGGAGTGTCTCGGTTCCACGTTCCTGCCGCAACAAAGGAGACCTGCGCAGTGGTGACCTCGGCCGGAGGGCCAGCGGCAGCGGCACCGGTCGCGAGCATCGCCGCACCGAGTGCGAACCGTCCGCGCATCCGTCTCAAGGCTGTGAGCGCACCGACTCTTCATCAGAATCGCCTCACCCTGCACGATCCGGGCTCTTCTGGCGAAGCGAGATCGGCGTGGCCAATGGTCCATGCGCAGTGAGTCGTCATGCCTCCCGGGTCGCCTACGTGCTCGCTCGATCGACTCGGGCCTTGACAGCCACACCGCGGTTGGTATGATCTCGAGGAATCCGTACCTGATTCGTACGGATTCGGTCTCCCAGGCCCGGCAACGGTGTCCTAGGCCCGGCAACACTGGCTCACGATGCTGCGCATGACCAAACACGCCGATTATGGCGTGGTCCTCATGACCCACCTGGCACTCGGCCACGAACAACGCTTCTCGGCACCAGACTTGTCGCTGGAGACACAGATTCCTCTTCCAATGGTAAGCAAGATCCTTAAGCTGCTGACCAAGGAACGGCTGCTCATCTCGCATCGAGGGGTCAAAGGCGGTTACACGCTGGCCCGGAACCCGGAGGCGATCTCCGTGGCCTCGATGATCGCGGCGCTCGACGGACCGATCGCGGTTACGGAATGCATCGAGGACGCTCCTGGCTCCTGCGGCCAGGAGAACATCTGCGGCGTCCGGGAGAACTGGCAACAGATCAATCATGTGGTGCGCGAGGCCCTCGAGGGCATCTCGCTCGCCGACCTCACACGCCCACTCAGTCACCGCTTGGTCCAGCTCGGCGGCGGCCGCAGCGCCCCGCTCAGCGTCTGAGCGCGCAGCGAGTGTTCATATATAGACGGAGACTGCAATGAGTACCCAAGCCGAGACCATCGAGCATCTCGCCAACCGCGAGTATGCCTTCGGATTCACCACCGAGATCGAGCAAGAGACACTGCCGCCCGGCCTCGACGAAAAAACCGTGCGTCTGATCTCGGCAAAAAAGCATGAGCCCGCGTGGATGCTCGCCTGGCGGCTCGAGGCCTTCCGTGCCTGGCAGCAGATGCGAGAGCCGAACTGGGCGATGGTGAAGTATCCGGAGATCGACTACCAGGCGATGACCTACTACGCCGCGCCCAAGTCTGTCGGCGATGGGCCCAAGAGCCTCAGCGAGGTCGATCCCGAGCTGCTCGCCACCTACGAGAAGCTCGGCATCCCATTGCGCGAGCAGGAGATGCTCGCGGGCGTGGCGGTCGACGCGGTGTTCGATAGTGTTTCGGTGGCCACCACCTTCAAGGACAAGCTGCACGATCTGGGCATCATTTTTTGCTCCATGTCCGAAGCCATCAAGGAGCATCCGGACCTGATCAAGCAGTACTTGGGCTCGGTGGTGCCGCGGCGAGACAACTTCTTCGCCGCGCTCAACGCAGCGGTTTTTTCCGACGGATCCTTTGTCTACATTCCCAAGGGCGTACGCTGCCCCATGGAGCTGTCGACGTACTTTCGCATCAATGCCATGAGCTCTGGACAGTTCGAGCGCACGTTGATCATCGCGGATGAGGGCGCCTACGTCTCCTACCTCGAAGGTTGCACCGCGCCGATGCGAGACGAAAACCAACTGCATGCCGCAGTGGTCGAGCTGGTGGCGCTCGACAATGCCCAGATCAAGTACTCGACGGTTCAAAACTGGTACCCAGGCGACCGGGATGGCAAAGGCGGCATCTACAACTTCGTGACCAAGCGCGGTCTGTGCGCCGGCAGGCGCAGCAAGATCTCCTGGACGCAGGTCGAGACCGGTTCGGCGATCACCTGGAAGTACCCAAGCTGCATTTTGAGGGGCGACGACTCGGTCGGGGAGTTCTACTCGGTGGCATTGACCAACAACCACCAGCAGGCCGACACCGGAACCAAGATGATCCACGTCGGCAAGCGAACCTCCTCGACCATCGTGTCCAAAGGCATCTCCGCCGGCCACGGTCAGAACACCTACCGTGGCCAGGTGAAGATACTCAAGAGCGCTACGAATGCGCGGAACTTTTCGCAGTGCGACTCGATGCTACTCGGTGACCGCTGCGGTGCCCACACCTTCCCCTACATCGACGTTCAGAGCCCGACCGCCCGCATGGAGCACGAGGCCACGACGTCGAAGATCGGTGAAGACCAGATCTTCTACTGCAACTCGCGGGGCATCGAGACCGAGGATGCCGTGTCGATGATTGTCAACGGCTTTTGCAAGGAGGTTTTCCGCGAGCTTCCGATGGAGTTTGCGGTTGAAGCGCAGAAGCTGCTCGAGGTTTCCCTCGAAGGCTCGGTCGGCTGATTTCGGCAGCGAGGCCTGGCCATTGCGCGATCGCTCTGAAGTCGGCCTTAGCGCCGTTTGTATCGCGCTGCCGGCGATCCGACCTCCCGATGTCCGCAGTCGGCGAAATATCACGAGAAGAGCAAGAACACAAGCACACTTGACCGATACCGGAGATGCTCCGTCATGCTAAAGATCGAGAAACTGCACGCCGCCGTCGAGGGCAAGGAGATCCTCAAGGGGATCGACCTCGAAGTAGGTCGGGGCCAGGTGCATGCCATCATGGGTCCGAACGGTTCCGGCAAAAGCACCCTGGCCCAGGTGCTGGCTGGCCGTGATACCTACGAGGTCACCGCCGGCGCGGTGCGCTTCGAGGGAGAGGACCTGCTTGAGATGGCCCCCGAGGTCCGCGCCCGCGAAGGACTCTTCCTCGCCTTCCAGTATCAAGTGGAAATTCCGGGCGTCTCCAATACCTACTTCCTCAAAGCCGCGCTCAACGCCATGCGCAAGCACCGTGGCGAGCCGGAGGTCGACGCGGTCGATTTCCTCAAGCTGGTCCGGACCAAGATGAAGCTGGTAGAAATGGATGAGAAGCTGCTCACCCGGCCGGTCAACCATGGCTTTTCTGGCGGGGAGAAAAAGCGAAATGAAATCTTTCACATGGCCGTGCTCGATCCGAAGCTCGCGGTCCTCGACGAGACCGACTCCGGTCTCGACATCGACGCGCTGCGCATCGTTGCTGACGGCGTTAATGCCATGCGTGACGATCAACGGAGCTTCATCGTCATCACCCACTACCAGCGCCTGCTCGAGTACATCGTGCCCGACGTAGTGCATGTGCTGCTCGATGGCCGCATCGTGCGCACCGGCGGCAAAGAGCTGGCCCACGACCTCGAAGCCAAGGGATACGCCTGGCTCGAGCACGATCTCGCTGCCGCGGTGACGGCCTAGGAGGCATGCGATGGACGCCGTTCGCGACACCCTCGCCAGCCACCTCGCCGGCTACGAAACCTTTGCCCGTGGTCTTGACCGTCAGCCGGCGCATGTCGTCGCCTTGCGCCGCAACGGCCTGGAGCGGTTCTCCACCCTCGGTTTCCCGACCCCGCGCCAGGAGGCCTGGCGCAAAACCAACGTCCGGCGCATCGCGCAGGGAAGCTTCGTGCGCAGCCCACGACCCGCGGCCGTCGACCGCGCGCGGGTCGCACCCTTTGCCGTCCCCGGCGCTGTCGAGCTGGTGCTGGTCGGCGGCCGGCGCGTGGCCGCGCTCGAGCGCTCGGCAACAGCCCTGCCCGAGGGGGTCGTGGTCACCAGCCTGGCCGAGGCCATCATCGCCTACCCGGCGCTGGTCGAGGCCCACCTCGGACGCTACGCGCCGATCGACGAGCATCCCTTCGCCGCGCTCAACCAGGCCTGGCTCGAAGATGGCGCCTTTGTCTACGTGCCCCGCGGTGTGGTGGTCGAGGCGCCTGTTCATCTTCTTCTGCTCGGCGACCAGCCGGGCGAGCACGCGAGCGTCAGCTACCCGCGCAACCTGATCGTGGCCGAAGAAAGCAGCCAGGTGACGGTGGTCGAAACCTACGCAGGACATTCCGGTGCGCACTACTTCACTTGCTCGGTGACCGAGATCGTGGCGGGCGAAAACGCGGTGGTCGATCACTACAAGCTGCAGGAAGAATCGACCGACGCCTTCCACATCGCACTCCAACAAAGCCACCAAGCACGCGCGAGCAACGTCTTCTCGCACTCCCTCTCGCACGGTGGTGCCTTGGTGCGCAACGACATTCGTGCCATGCTCGCTGGCGAGGGCATCGAGTGCACGCTCAACGGATTGTACCTTGGGCGCGGTCAACAGCATGTCGATCACCACATGTGGGTCGATCATGCCTTCCCGCATTGCCACAGCTACGAGCTTTATAAAGGCGTTTTGGAGGATCGTGCACATGCTGTGTTCAATGGCACCATTCATGTGCATCAAGACGCACAGAAAACCGATGCCAAGCAGTCCAACCGCAATCTGCTCCTCTCCGATCAGGCGCAGGTGTCGTCGAATCCGCAACTGATCATCTTTGCCGACGATGTGCGCTGCACGCATGGCTCCACCACCGGCCATTTGGAGGATGAGGCGATCTTTTACCTGCGCTCGCGCGGCATCAGCGAGCAGGCCGCCAAGAGTCTGCTGACCTATGCCTTTGCTGCCGAGGTGCTGCAAGAGATCCGGCTCGATGCCATCCGTACCGGCTTCGAAGAGTTCCTCTTTACCCGCCTGCCCAAGGGCGACGTCGTACGCCAGGCGGTATGAGGTGAGCATGAGCGTCACCACCATCGATCCGAGCACGCTCGATGTTGCCGCCGTGCGCGCCGACTTTCCCGCACTGGCACAGCGCGTCAACGGCCGGCCGCTGGTTTATCTCGACAATGCTGCCTCGGCACAAAAACCGCGGGCGGTCATCGAGGCCGTGGCGCATGCCTACACAAAGGACTACGCCAACGTCCACCGTGGCGTGCACAGCCTGTCGCAGCACGCCACCGACGCCTACGAGCAGGCGCGAAGCGTCGGCCGGCGATTCCTGGGTGCCGCGCACGACGAGGAGCTGGTGTTTGTGCGCGGCGCCACCGAGGCGATCAACCTGGTCGCGCAGAGCTTCGTGCGACCCCGGCTCGGAGCGGGCGACGAGATCCTGGTCACCGAGATGGAGCACCACTCGAACATCGTTCCCTGGCAGCTCCTATGCGCTGAGGTCGGTGCCCGACTGGTCGCCGCGCCGATCGACGACCGTGGTGCGCTCGATCTCGAGGCCTTTGCCGACCTGCTCTCGTCGCGCACAAAGATGGTTTCGGTGGTACACATCTCCAACGCCCTCGGCACCATCAACCCGGTCGCCGAGATCGTCCGCCTGGCCCGCAGCCGCGGCATCCCAACGATGATCGACGGCGCACAGGCCGCGCCCCATATGGCGATCGACGTGCACGCACTGGGATGTGATTTTTACGCCATCTCCGGTCATAAAGTCTTCGGCCCAACCGGCATCGGCCTGCTGTATGGCCGCCGCGAGCACCTTCGCGCCATGCCGCCCTACCAAGGCGGCGGCGAGATGATCCACTCCGTGTCCTTCGCCGGCAGTCGCTGGGCGCCTCCCCCCCATCGCTTCGAAGCCGGCACGCCACATATCGTGGGTGCCATCGGCCTGGCTGCTGCGCTGCGCTATGTCGAGTCGATCGGTGCACCTCGCATCGGCGCGCACGAGCACGACCTGCTCACCCATGCCAGCGAACAACTCGGTGCCTTGCCGCAGGTGCGTCTGATCGGTACGGCAGCGGAGAAGGCTGCGGTGCTGTCCTTTGTTGTCGAAGGCATTCATGCCCACGATGTCGGGACCATTCTCGACCAAGAGGGCGTGGCCGTGCGTGCCGGCCACCACTGCGCCCAGCCGGCGATCGAGCACTTTGGTCTGGCGGCGACCGCGCGTGCGTCCTTCGCCTTGTACAACACCCACGCCGAGATCGATCGTCTGGTGCGCGCCGTGAAGCATGCCATCGAGATCTTCAGCCCATGAGCGACCTGCGTGACCTCTACCAGGAGATCATCCTCGACCACTACCGCACGCCGCGCAACCTGCGCGCGCCGGCGGGGGCCAACCGCACGGCCGATGGCCATAACCCGCTGTGTGGCGATCGCGTACGCGTGCGGCTGCGGGTCGCCGACGGGGTGATCGAGGATGCCGGCTTCGAGGGCGCTGGCTGCGCCATCTCGACCGCTTCGGCATCGTTGATGACGGAAGCGGTGAAGGGCAAGACAGTCGCCGAGGCCGAAGCCTTGTTTCAGGCCTTTCGCGCCTTGGTGACCGGCGATTCGGCCGGCTCCACAGACGCCGACCTCGGAAAGCTCGAGGCCCTCGCTGGTGTGCGCGACTACCCGATTCGCATCAAGTGCGCCACGCTCGCTTGGCACACACTCGAATCCGCGCTGCGCAGTGTGTCCGGTGAGGTCGCGGCGGACCCCGGAGCGGGCAGCGTGGTCAGCAGCGAATAGCCGCGCTCTCTTGCGCTGAAACAGAGGATATGAGAATGGACAAACAGAGCGATTCACCAGACACGCCAGCAAACGCCCGCGACCCGCTGTCCGGCGAGGGTGACGCTGGGCACTGCTCCGAGCCCGACCTCGAGGCCCGCATCGTTGAGGCCCTCAAGACGGTCTACGACCCTGAGATCCCGGTCGATATCTACCAGCTTGGTCTGATCTACAACCTCGACATCGATGCACACGCCAGCGTCCGCTGCACCATGACGCTCACCTCGCCCGGTTGTTCCGTGGCCGGCACCCTGCCGGGCGAGGTCGAGGCCAAGATCGCCGGCGTGGCCGGCGTCGCTGAGGCATCGGTCGAAGTGGTCTGGGATCCTGTGTGGAACCCGAGCATGATGTCCGAGGCCGCGAAGCTCGAGCTCGGAATGTTCTGAGAGCACCAGCGCCCTGCTCGCCAATGTGGCACAATACTCGGTGCTGGGCGTAGGATAGGCTCTCCTCTGTACTCGCATCATTTCGTACCGAACGACGAGGAGAATGTCGATGCTTCGATGGAAAAAGCTTTCTATGATGGCCGTTGCGCTACCGTTCCTCCTTCTGACTGCCTGCGGCGGTGGCGGCGGGCACGATGCCGCCGAGCCAGCGCCGCCACCCACCGAGCCCGCCGTGGCCCCCGAGCATGATGGCGCGCCCGAGATGGTGGGGCATGCCGTCGCCACGTTGCACGGCGCCGAAGGCTCAGCGATCCACGGCGAGGTCACCTTCTCGCCCGCACCGGCGGGCGGTGTCGAGATCAGCGCCACGATCAGTGGTCTGGACGCGGCCGGTGACCACGGCCTGCACATTCATGAGACCGGCGATTGCAGCGCCGCGGATTTCAAGTCCGCGGGCGGCCATTTCAATCCCACCGGCGTGGTCCACGGCGGCCCGAACGACGCCGAGCACCATGCCGGCGATCTCGGAAACATCACGATCGGCGAGGACGGTTCGGGCGAGCTGCATTTCGTCTCGAGCATGCTCTCACTCGACCCCAGTAGTCCCAATGCCGTCTATGCGCGCGGCGTCATTTTGCATGCCAAGTCCGACGATTTAACGTCGCAGCCGACCGGTGCCGCAGGTGCCCGTCTCGCGTGCGGCGTGATCGAGCCCGCGGGCGGCTAGCCGGCGCCGGGTGTCCGGCAGCGGCGCGACGGGAAGGGGCGGCCATCAAGGCCGCCCCTTTTCGAGCTTCAGCCATGCCCGGCTCTCGCCACATCCTCGCCCCGTCGCGGCCCACGGCCGATGGCGATTCCTTGATAGGTTCACCGTCCCGATGACCAGATCCGAACGCACCTCCACCCCCCCCACCGCGCCGCCAGCCGCTGTTGACTGCGCCGAAGCTCTGATTGGCAACACCCCGCTCATCCGGCTCAACCGTCTCGACGCGGGAAGCCGTGGCGAGGTGTTCGCCAAGCTCGAGCTGCTCAGCCCGGGCGGCAGCGTCAAGGATCGCCTGGGGCAAGGGCTCATCCGCTGGGCCGAGCAAAGCGGTGGCCTGGCCCCTGGCGGCACCATCGTCGAGCCCACCGCCGGCAACACGGGCATCGGCCTGGCGTTGGTTGGCATTCAGCGTGGCTACCAGGTCATCCTCTGCGTACCCGAGAACTTTTCGATCGAGAAACAAAAGCTGATGGCGGTGCTCGGTGGCACGGTGGTTCGCACCGCGAGCGAGTTGGGCATGAAAGGCGCCATCGCCAAGGCGCACGAGATCGCGGCGGAGATCCCGGGTGCCTACGTACCCCAGCAGTTCGAGAACCCCGGCAACCCACAGGTGCACTACCAGACCACGGGCCCAGAAATCTGGCAGCAGATGGAGGCACGTATCGATGCTGTGGTCATCGGCGTCGGATCGGGCGGTACCTTCTCGGGTGTCGCACGCTTCGTGCGCGAGCACAGTGCCGGGTGTTTGATGGTGGCGGTCGAGCCCAACGGCTCGATCCTCCAGGGCGGCGCGCCGGGCCACCACGAGGTCGAAGGCATCGGTGTTTCGTTCATTCCCGGCGTCCTCGATCGAAAACTGATCGACGAAATCATCATGGTTCACGACGACGATGCTTTCGCCACCGCACGCGCCCTGGCACGCAAGGAAGGTCTGTTGGTCGGTGGCTCGTCTGGCGCAAACTGTTTCGCCGCGCTGGCGGTAGCGCGCCGCCTGGGCCCGGGCAAGCGTGTGGTGACGATCTTCCCCGACAGCGCCGAGCGCTACCTTTCCAAGGGTCACCTCGACCCCTGAAACCCCCATCCCCCAAGCCCACTGACCGCTGGCGAGGGCGTCACGCCACCTCGTCGGCAAGGAGTCCCGCCATGAAGATCGACCCGGAACAATGTGGCCTCAGCACCCGTGCGGTGCATGTTGGGAACGATCCGAGCGGCCGGCCCGAAGACGGTACCGGCGCGGTCACCGTGCCGATTTACCAGACTTCCACCTATCAGCAGGCGACCGTCGGCGAGGACGCCGAGTACGAATATGCCCGCGTGCACAACCCCACGCGTGCAGCCCTCGAGCGCAATGTCGCTGCCCTCGAAGGCGGTGCCACCGGTCACGCGTTCGCTTCCGGCATGGCGGCGATCTCGACGCTGATGAGCGTCCTCGACCCAGGTGATGAAGTGGTGGCTTCTCGCGATGTCTACGGTGGCACACGGCGCCTGTTCAACCAGGTGCTCGCGCGCTACGGGTTGGTGTTTCATTGGCTGGACACCACCCGCACCGAGACGGTCGCGGCCATCTTGAAGGCGCGGCCCCGGGTGCGCATGATCTACGTCGAGACCCCCTCGAATCCGATGATGGAGATCTCGGACATCGCGGCGCTGGCGGAGCTTGCCCATCGCAACCAGGCGCTGCTGGCAGTCGACAACACCTTCCTCTCGCCCTACTTCCAGCGACCGCTCGAGCTCGGCGCCGACGTGGCGTTGCATTCGACCACCAAGTTCATGGGCGGCCACAGCGATTCTCTCGGCGGCGTCCTGATCACCGCCCGGCACACCGATCCGGCGATCACGGGCCAGGCGCTGGCCAACGTCTACGAAGGCAACCTCGGTGCGCACTTCGCCTACCAGCAGAAATGTTCCGGCGCCGTGGCTGCGCCCTTCGAGTGCTTCTTGATCCTGCGCGGACTGCGCACGCTGGCAGTGCGCATGGCCCGTCATGAGGAAAACGGCCAGCGTCTCGCCAGCTTCCTCGCCGCGAACCGCGGCCGGGTTGTTCGCCGTGTGGTTTATCCGGGTCTGGACGACCATCCGGGGCATGCGGTTCAGCGCCGCCAAGCCTCAGGCTTCGGCGCCATGATCGCGCTCGATCTCGACTCGGCCACCGCCGCGCGCCGCTTCCTCGAATCTCTTCGTGTCTTCACCCTGGCCGAAAGCCTGGGCGGTGTCGAGAGCCTCGCCAGCCTGCCGGCGCTGATGACCCATGCTTCGGTCAGCGCCGAGGTGCGCGCCACGCTCGGCATCACCGGCAGTCTGGTGCGGTTGTCGGTCGGTATCGAAACCTACGGGGATCTGGAGGCCGACGTCGCGCAGGCGCTCGAACAAGCTGCGGCCGAAACCAGCCGCTCACGAGAGGTCGAACGCGTGCCCTGCTAGCCGGATACGCGCTGCTGCCTAGAGATCGTGCAGGCCGTCGAGGTCGAGGAGCTCTTCCTCCTCTTCGAAGGCCGCATTCTTGTCGAGGCAATGCTCCACCCATCCCAGGAAGTTGCTGTCCCCACGGTCGATGCGGAAGGCCAGGATCTCCGGTAGCTCGTAGCTGTGAATCTCCTTGATGGTGTTCGATACTTCTTCGAACTCATCAACCATGGTTTTGGCCACGAGCATATACTCGCCATCGCGGCAGATCTTGCCCTGCCAGCGGTAGATCGAGCGAACGCCAGGGATGATATTCACGCAGGCCGCGTGCCGGCGGCACACCAGCTCGCGTGCAAGGACATTGGCTTCGTTCTCGTCACCCACGGTGGTCACCACAACGATCGCGCTCATAGACGGCACCCTACTTCACCGTTGATCGGCGGTCAACGCAAGCCCGCGTCGCGCCTCACCCCAGCATCGTCTTCGCATGCGCGGCACGACAAGCCGCCGCATCGAGGACTTGCGTTCGCAACCACCGTCGGATCCCGCGCACAGGGGGGGTGAAGCGACCTACCCCGGACTCCCTACTGCCCGAGGTGGGGCCGCGCCATGCCGTATGGCCGTGGGCCTTCGAGTCAAAACGATGCAGTGGAAGGAGACGTGCAATGCGAGATCTGAGGTTTTTATTCTCGGCAACGGCCGGTTGGCGATCCCATGCGACCCACGCCATGGTTGGATGGTTGGTTGTTCTGTTGATTGTGGCGCCGATCCCCTTGGCCGCACAGGGTGGAAAGGTTGCGGTGAAGCCCATCAACACCTGCGGGGCGACCGCTGAGTGTGTGGCGACGGGCTCGGTGGCATTCGTTGATTTGCCGGATTTCTTTGATCCGGCGCTGGACGCCGATCCTGTGGCGCCGGGCGTACAGATGCCCGTCAACGTCGATGTCAACTTCCTGAAGACCACGAGTGCAACGCTAAGCGTCTATGTCAACAACGTGCCAGCAGCCAACGACCCACTGTTTTTCAATGTCGATGACTACGGGCCGCCGACACTGCTCGAGGTGACCCAACCGGGTCCGATGGAAATCACCCTCGATCTGGCTGAGGGAATGAACGTCTTCGGACTCGCCTTGCGGTCGGCGGAAGGCCAGGATCTCGGCTGGGTACGCGGGGGGACCTACGTCCAACCGGGCATTGGTACCGCCGACGCGTTGGCAGGCCAAATTCTGTCCAATCTTTTCGCCATCCAAACGCGCCTGAGCGACGCGACGCTCCAAAACGCCGATCGCCTCGCGCTCGAAGACATGGTCGGGCGACTGAGCGATGAGATGACTCTCGCTCGCGACAATCAACGCCGCTGGGACATCCTGCTCTCGACCAATGCGCAGGTTGCCGTCGATCTCATGGAGCATGTTTCGTTCTTCGATGTGATCGACGCGGCTTCGCCGTTGAACGGTGCCCTGGCCAGGGTGTTGGACGTTCGGCCCGACCCCACACAGCAGAGCACCCAGGTCGATCTTTCTCTTCAGCCAGGGATGAGCGGCATTCCACGGACGCTCTCCCTTACGCTGGCCAATGTACGCCAGGATGTAGCGGTGGAGATGGTCGATGCACTGACCTTTCGGGCGACCTTTCAAACCGACTTCAACGGCGCGGCAGGCACGCTGACCGTCACGGGAACGGCGCAACCTGGTCAGATGACGACGCTCGACATTGCGACCTCGCAGGTGCCGGGGGACTGGCATCTGTCCTCCACTGACGCAAACCTGAGCATGGAGGTCGATGGTGCATTGACCTATCGTCCGCGCTTTGGTGCAAGTACCGAAGCAACAGGTCTCATCGATGATATTCATCTCGAGATCTGGGAGATTAATATCTACATCATCATCATTATCAAGCTTTGCAGTGCAGGTGCCGACGGTACACCTGGAATGGCTGGCACCCCGGGCACGGATGGCAGCCCGGGAACGCCAGGAAACGGTGGTCCTCCCGGCACCGCGGTGGGTACTGGTGGCGGTCCGGGAACCCCGGGAATGCCCGGTATGCCGGGCATCCCGGGCACCAACGGATTCCCCGGCCAGCCAGGCACGGGTGGTGCCGGCGGTGATGGCGGTGATGGCGGTCCTGGTGGTCCCGGCGGCTCGGGCGCACCTGGTGGCCCGGGCGGCAACGGCGGGGCCCTTGGCACACGTGGCCCCGGCGCCGCGGATGGCGGCAGTTGGACCGCCCACGGCGCCCTCACAACTCCCGCCCTGGAGCTGGTCGAGGACGGCGCCTTCGGCGAGATCACGACCAGCAACCCGGGCTACGAGCTGGTTGTGGGAACCACGCTGGGACGTGTCTTGGTGCTGGCGCCTTCGAATGCCCTCGGTGCCGATGGTACCGACGGTGGTCCAGGCACGAACGGCTTGCCGGGTCTAAACGGCTCCACGGGAAACCCAGGATTGACGGGCCAGACCGGTGGTGCCGGGCTTGTCGGCTTGGTTGGCTTTAACAACGGCACCGGTACCAAAGGATTCAACGGACAAAAGGGCGGAAAGGGCAAGGTCGGCAAAGCCGGAAACCCCGGCAACACCGGCATGGACGGCACGCCCGGAATGCCTGGCGATGCCGGTGAAGACGGCGGCGACGGCGGCGCCGGTGGCGCCGGCGCTCCATGCGGCAATGGCGGCAATGGTGGCGATGGTGGGAACGGCGGCAGCGGTAAAAATGGCGGCATGGGCGGCATGGGCGGCATGGGCGGCGGCGGCGGCAATGGCGGCCAGGGCGGCAATGGCGGCCAGGGCGGCAATGGCGGCCAGGGCGGCAAGGGTGGCCAGGGCGGCCCCGGCGGCACGGGCGGCAAGGGTGGCACCGGTGGTGTCGGCGGTCAGGGCGGCACGGGCGGCGTGGGTGGCGTCGGCGGCTTTGGTGGCGCCGGGGGCGACGGCGGCAAGGGCACCCGCGGTGCACTGCTCCACACCTCTGCTAACCAAGCCGTGGTGATGACCACCGCGTCGAGCGTCACCTTCAGCTCGACGGTCGCTTTCACCACCACCAGCCCTATTCGTGGTGTGGACGCCAATCGTCTGTTCCCAACCGATAGCGCCCACAGCCTGGTGGCGGTGACCGCTTCCGGTCAGGTCTGGATCGACTCGCCGACCAGTGCGCCGGCCTTGGTTTACACCCACAGCGCAGCGCTCAACGCAGTGGCGGTGGCGGAGATCGATGCCAGCAACAGCGCGATGGAAATCGCCCTCGCAGCGGACAACGGCATCGTGCTGTTGACCAACAGCGGTGCGGGCTGGAGCCCGGCCTTCATCCAAGCATCGGCCAATCCGGTCATCGATGTCGATCTTGGCCAGTTGACCACCTCCTTGCTGCCCTCTGTGGGTTGGGTCGATACCTCGGGCTTGGCCGCGGTCAAGGTCAAGACCAGCGGCGTCTGGAGTGCCGCGATCCCGCTTTACACCACGACCTCCGGCAATGCTCTGCGTGCGATCGCCATGCGGCGCGCGGATGCCGGTGCCAACGGCATCGCGGGCACGCCGGGCGTCATGGGCTCCTCGGGGAACAATGGTGGGTTCGGCGCCATGGGTCCCCTCGGGTTCCCTGGCATCATGGGACCCATGGGCGGCTTTGGTCTGCCTGGCATGGGTGGTGGTGTCAACGGCCAACCAGGGGTTCCTGGTGCACCTGGCAACATGGGACTACCCGGAAACAGCACCGGAGCAATGGGCGCCATGGGTGCCCCCAGCGGCGGTCCCTCGGGAAGTGGTGGCAAGGCTGCCAATGGCACGGACGGTACCGACGGCACGGTGTGCAAGGATCCCGGCACCGATGGCACCAAGGGTAGCGACGGAGTCGACGGAGGTGCCGACGGTGCGAACGGCAGCGCGGGTGGCGCTGGGGGCGTTGGTGGCAACGGTGCCAACGGCGGCAACGGGGCCAAGGGCGCCAACGGTGGCACCGGCCTCACGCCGCTGACGCCGCCACCACCGCCACCGGCCATGCAGGGACCACCCGGCGGCTTCACGCCTCCAGCACCGCCCGGAACCCCGGGCATCCCAGGCCCGGGCGGCAATAACGGTCCAGCCGGCATCGACGGCGGCTTGACCCAGCTCGACAAGCGCGAGAGCTTCTTGACCGATCGCGTCTACGTCGCGGGCGACGATGGCGACTTGGTCGAGCTCTTGATCGCCGGCAGTGTCGTGGTACCGAGTGTCGTCTTCTCTGACACCCAACCCCTGTTGGCCATCACGGCGGGCGAGTTCGATGCGACCTCATCGGGCTTTGAAGTCGCCGTGGGCGGCACGTCGAAGACGGTCTTCCTGCTCGCCGGGCCGAGCGTTCTCACGCCCTACCAGGTCCTGACCACCACCCCAACCGCCGGCGCGGTCAATTCCCTCGCCGCCTTGGGCGGTGGCGCTGGTGGCGATGGCAACACTGGCGGCAATGGCGCACGAGGTGGCGACGGCGCCAACGGTGGCGTTGGCGGTCGTGGTGGCAACGGCGGCATCGGCGGTCGTGGCGGCAACGGCGGCAATGGCGGTCGCGGTGGTTCCGGTGGTGACGCGGGTGACGGTGGTGATGCGGGTGACGGCGGTAAAGGCGGCGATACCGGCGATGGCGGTAAAGGTGGCGACGCTGGCGACGCCGGTGCCAAAGGCGCGGCCGGCGGTGCTAGCGCCTTTGGCGCTGGCGGTCCAGCCAAGTTCCTCGGCATCTTCATCTACATCAAGGTGATCGAGGTGCTGTTCAACTTCGAGACCGGTCAACTCGTCCAGTCATCGCCGCCGGTCAACTGATCGCTCATCCCATCGGCTCCGGTGCCGGTGGCTCTGCGCCCGGGACCTCCGTGGTCCCGGGCGCCTTGCGTTGACTACGAATCGGTGGATCAGTCCTCGAGGGTGGCCAGCGGCTGCCCCTCATCCGGATCGAGGTCGGTGTGGATGAGGCCGGGAAGATCGAGTATGGCGGTCTCTTGGAGGTGTTCGAGAATGGCCTTGACATCACCCTTGACGCGCACTAACACGAGCTGTTCCCCGTCGAGCGCTCCGACCACGATCTCGCGGATCCTGCCGTTCGCGCCGGTGCGCGCGAGCGCCCAACCCAAGTGGTCCTCGCCGCGCACGTCGGCCGCCACGAACCAGGCACCATCTCGGGACTTGCCGCGCGGCGGGCTAAAGTTGGCGACTTTGAGCGCTGGCAATGCCCGCGTTTTGTAGAGCGCGACCTGCACGCCATCGATGCTGCGAAGCATGGCCATCGCCTGCTCGACATCCTCATCGACGTCTTCACCGTCGTCCCCGGCAGCGCGCAAGACGCCGCGTGCAAGGGCGAGCGACATGTGGCCGAGCTTGATGCCGAAGGTCCTCTCGAAGTGCGCGCCGGGGAGCTGCTGCTCGAGTGCGTGGCGCTGCTTGCCGAGGCCGGGTGTGGTGAGCATGCAGCCGCTGGAAGCGGCGCCGAACGCGAGAACCAGGATGAGGCTGAGCGATCGGTCGGTCGGCATGGGAGACCTCCACGGGAAACGAACATTGTTCGAAGCCCTGACGGCCCAGGTCCGCGGAAAGTTACAGCCAAGCTGTCACCAGACCCGCGCATCCAGACCCGGGCAGCGATCATGGCGCGGACGGGTTCGTCGCTGGATTCACCCCGCCCGACGAGCACGGGGCCTGTGGGCCGAGAGTGCCGAAAGCAGCACCGGAGGGCCCGGGCGGATCGGGTCCCAATCAACGCCATGCCCGCGCATCCATGGCGAGCCCACATGGCTATCAGCGCCTTGAAGGTGCCGCATCCGTGCGCGCCCGAGCGATGAACGCCTGACATCGTCGACACAGGGGCCTGGGCCTACCGCTCGAGCCGGGAGCGTGCTCCTCGGGCGGTTGCGCAGCGTCGGAGCACCGGTGCTACTGCGACGTTGCGGACCAAGCTGAAGTGTCACCCGACTCGAAGCCGTTGGCGAAGATGCCTTGGGCGACGGTGGCGAAGGAGCGTGCGACCCGCGTTATGTTGCCCTGGTGGTCCTTGACCTCGACGTGAAGCGTCGCGCGAATCACTGGTCCGATCGGTGCCGCGAGCGAGATGGTATACACCCCGGGGGCGCCTGGGACCGGCGCAGCCAGGTCGCTGAGTTCGGCGCCCGGCGGCCGGCCCGCGAGCGCGACATCGGCATGCACCGACAGCGTTGCGAGGTCGATGCCCGAATTGCCGTCGGCGAGGCCGAAACGGATCGAGTCCACAGGATCGCTCGCGAGCCCGGCGCGCGGCAGGCTGAGGGCGACGGTCGGCTTGAGGTCGTCGAGGAACCAACCGAAGCCTTCGTTGCCGTCGATCGCCGAAAGATCGATCGGGCTGCCGAGATCGATCCAGCGGGAAAACGTCAGCTTTTCCTCCGCGGTGAGCTGCGCACTGCCGGGCGGTGGCATGGGCTCGCCCGTGTAGTCGAGATCGGCGAGGTTGGGATCCGCGCCGGTGGGCAACGTGCTCGCATCGCCGGGTGCCGCCTCGGTGGGGTGGTCGGCATTGGTCCAACCGTCGAGGCGGGCGCCGAAGAGCTTCCAGATCAGCATGCTTCGACGGCTCTGGAACATGCGGACGTAACGGCTGGCATTGGTCTGACGCCACACCGGTCCGAAGCTGATGATCGGCGGGTAGCCCCACTGGGCGTCGCGGTCGCCGGCCAAACGCTTGTAGTCACCCGGCAGCGCGGGCGTGCAGCAGCCGTCCATGTACATCGCCGTATCGTCGAGCACCAGGTTGCCGGGCGGCGTGGGATCGGCTTGCGTATGACAGCTCACACACTTGGCCACAAGAATCGGTCGCACATCACGAAGGAACTCGACATCGACCAACGGCACGGGGCGCACATCGAGCACGGGCTGGCCGCTCGCATCCAGCGTGATCATCGGCGTGGTCGTGGTCAGGTCAGGCACCTCGTAGCTGGGCAGCGCCGCGGCGGTGGTGGCGAAGTCGAGGGGCTGTTGGCTGTGCGCGTGGCAGCCGCCGCAATTAGCGCGCACCTCGCCAGGTCGCACCTGATGCCAGGTTTGTGCCATGTTCAGCACCATGCCTTTGTGGTCGAGGGTTTGGAAGGTAAACGGCGTGTCGGCCGGCACCTTGACCAGGAAGCTTGTGTCGGGATGGCCCTCGATGTCGAGCACGGGATTGCCCTGGCTATCGAACTTGCGCAGCGGAATCTCGCCGAGAATACGGTGGCGCTCGTTGGCGTGGTTGGCAAAGTGGCGACCCGCATGCGGTCCGTAGCTGCGGTGCGTGTTGGGCTCGAGCGCGACGATCCGGATTGCCCAGATATCGCTGTTCGTGTACTTGCCGGCATCAGCGCCTTGATAAGACCAATTGCTCGATTGACCGTTTTGTGACGTGTTGAAGACGTCGAGCCCGTCGTACGCACCACCGCTCGTGTCATGGCCGGGGAAGCTCTCGCGTTTGTACACGCTCGAGGTCCCCACCAAGCCGAAGGGTGTGCCGGCCGGTAGTTCGGCATGCAGCGTGCCATCGTTGGGCAGCCAAGGAAGCGCAGCAGGCTCGGCCACGCCGTGAATGGCGGCGTAGGGCACCAGGGCGCGCGGCCAGGCCTCATTCCAAGCAGGGTCGTTCTTGATCAGCACCAGATCGCCCGGCCCGTTCAGGATGTTGCCCCCGGGCATCAGGTAAAGCCCGCCGTCGTAGTAGGGAAGCGGTGTAGGCCGATTGAGGTCGTTGGCTGGGCCGGGCGTCCAAACCACCAGCAGATCGCCGTTCGGCGCGGCCGACGGGTGGGTGAACTTGCCCACCCGCGTCACGCCGTCGATGCCGAGGGGTGCGGCTTCGTCGTTGCCGTGGGTGAAGGGTGTGAGCGAGAACATGCCCCAGGGGGTATAGGACATTTGAAAGGGGAAGAAAAAGCCCTGGCCGACCGTCTGATCGATCGGTGGATTCTCGGACGGAAAGGGGCTACCGAAAGCAGGCGTACCCGCAGGTGGATGAACGGGGAAGCGGTAGAGCGCGCCGAAACCGTTGTTGTTCAGGTTGTAGTAGTCCACAACCACCAGGTCTTCGTTCGAAAGTTGGGTCATGAAGTGAAACGCCTGTGGTGAGCGGAAGGCGCTGACGATCGGTCCCCATGAGCGCCCGTCCGGCTGAATCCCCCAGATGCCCCACAGACGGCGGTCGCGCAAGCCCTGGCTCTCGTAAGACGAGAACGCGATGCGCCCGTCGCGAAGGATGGTCGGATGCAGCACGCTGTTGACCGTCATCGGTGCGATCGGCGTCACGTTCGCTCCGTCCTCGTCCATGACAAAGAGCTGAAGCGTCGGATTGGTGAAGCTCTTGGCCGGCTCAAAGCCGTTGCGGTTGCTGGTAAAGGCGATGCGCCCGCCGGGCACCGGCGTCGGACCCAGATTGAGGACGCCGTAGCCGAGCCGGTTGAAGGTCGCGGGCGGGTCGAGCGGATTTGTTTCATCCCAGGTGCCGGCGCCGGTATTGGGCGTGAACTCGCCATGCGTCAGCTTCTCCACGCGCCGCGTTGGCACGTGGATGCGAAAGATGTCCGAACCAAGCAAGGGCAAGTTGCCGCGCTGGGGGTTGAGCGCCTCGGGTCGCAGGTCGTAAAACCGTGCGTAGTACACCCACTTGCCGTCGAAGGAGACAAACGGATCGGTCACCGAGCCGACGCCACCCGCTACCAACACCTCCTCGCGGCCATCCACATGGCGCAGCATGAGGTCAGCGCCCGCCTCGGCACGCGCCGGGTGGAAGATCTCTGGCCAGATGGTGCCGGTCGAATCCCCGAAGCGCGGCTGGCGTACATAGACGATGTCGTAGCTCGGCGCTTGGGCCCCGGCAATGCTTGTGCTGCCGGTCAATATTGTCGACAAAAGGAGTACACTAAGCACTTGCCGCATAGGAAGCCTCCTGTGAAGAGCCTGCGGATAGAGAGATCCGAATCTGCGCATGATACTATCATGGGTTCATCAGAACATCACGCAACCCCGGGAGTCCCCGAGACTTTCTTGCCGGCCAGCCAAAGAGGTGCCCAGCCAAACAGGTGCAGCCAAACAGGTGCCACCCTCGTGTTAACTCCTTGCAAGCAAAGAGATTGGCCGCTGCAACTCTTGCGGGCGAGAAGCGACCGAGGCGGTGCGACCGGGGGTGTAGCGGTGGACCGCGCTTGCGAGATGGGTACTGCAGAGGACCCAGGCTGAGCACGGCGATGGGCGGGAATGTACCGGCGTTTTCGTAACACCCCGTGCGACTTCGGCCTCCGCCAAATGGGTGCAGTCAAACAGGTGCCACCTCGTGTTAACTCCTGGCGCCGAGTGCACGATGCACAGCGATCTCGCGCAAGCGTACCCTCGCCTCGTAGGCGACCAGGCCATAGACCCCGGCCGAACAGAGAATCAATGCGAGGGTTGCAAAGGCTGAAAAGAGCAAGCTGTAGAGCCGCTCGGTCGCCAACGAACGTTCAAGACGCTCCCCCATCGTCCAAACGTTGTACACCGGCCGATCTGGAACGACCTGCGCGACCGCCTTTCGGACCGCGGGTACCGCTGCTCGCGGATGCGATCCGCAACGCAGTGCGAAAAAAATCCACCCAGGCGCGTTGCCTTGCGAATACGGGACGTACATCGTCGGTACGTAGGCATCGCAGAGGCTGGCGTGCTTCGAATTCTCGACCACACAGACGATCTCCGCAGCGTGTTGCTGGATCTGCAAGGAAAGCCACAGCGGATGGGCAGGACCGAGGAAGCGATCCACGAATGCCTCGTCGACAATCACCACCGGAGGAGCACTTGCCGTGTCACGTCGATCAAACGGTCGGCCTGCCGTGAGACGAATCGCCATGACGTCGAAGTAGTCTGCGGTTACTGTCCGATCGTCCGCGCTGCGGACTTCCGACTCCGATTCCGTGGGCATCGATACGATATCGAAGGTGCTGCGGGTACGAGATCCGCTGAAGGGCAGGTCGTTGACACCGGCAATGCCATCAACGCCCAGAATTCATTCGACGCGCTCGATTACCCGCTCGAAGACCCTCGCCCGCTCAGCAGGGTCAGGGTACGTCGACGCGGGGAGACTCAGGTACATGGTGAGCAGGCCGGGCGCTTCGAACCCGACGTCGGCAGCGAGGAGCCGATAAAGACTGTTGAGAAGCGAGCCCGCACAGGCGAGCAGAACGACGGCGACCGCGGTCTGGATCGTGACCAGAACTCTCGGCAGACGCCCTCTGAAGCTTCCTCTCGGTCTCTACCAGCCACGCTCGTCCAGCATGCATCGTGCATCGGTTCGGCTGGCGTACCAGGCAGGTACCGCGCGAAAGAGAAAGACCGTGAGAAGCGTGACCGCGGCAGCTGCCGCGAAGACCCAGAGATCGAGGTCAAGATCGACGCCGCGCAGGGCACTGGACGTGCTCGAGGTGCCCAGAATCCCGATGCCGAGCCAAGCGAGCGCCAACCCAGCAATGCTACCCAGGCTTGCAAGCAAGAGACTCTCGGTCAGTAACTGGCGAACGATGCGCAAACGCCTGGCACCCAATGCAAGCCGGACGCACATTTCATGCTGGCGCGAGAGCGTGCGAGCGACCAGCAGGCACGCCACATTCGCGCAGGCGATCAGCAGCACGAGCGCGACCGCGAGCCGGAGGATGAAGACTTCTTTGCGGACGCTTCCCATCATTTCCTTGCGTAAGGGGGCCGGGAGCATGCCACACCCTGCATTCGACGATGGATAGCGTTTTGCCAGGCGCTCGGCGAGCGTATTGGCCTCAGCCTGCGCCACCCTCACCGCAACGTTTCGCCTCAATCTTCCTACGCCGAAGAGAAAGTGGACGCTGCGATCCAGTCCTTCGAGACCGAAGGCTGGTGATACCCATATTTCGGTACTGAATACAGGGAACCGAAATTGGGCAGGCATGACACCGAGCACCTGCTCGATCTCGATCGATCGCCTCACATCGAAGCCCGGCTCGAACGCCCAGATGATGTCGTCCTCCAGGCGGATGCAGCTCGCGAACATCTGCTCCGACAAATGGATCGCTCGCTCCGATCGGAGAATCGCTTCGAAGGTCGCCACAAAATCGAGTGATTTCAGCGCAGCCAGCTCGACCCGAAAGTCGGACCAGGAGACAAGCGCCCCCGGCTCCACGCATTCGCGAATGCGCGAGGAGCCTGTCGACCAGCCTCAGGATATCCGCTTACCCAGTATAAACCGAGCGTATCTCTGCATCCACGAGGACCTGTCGACGATGCCTTTGAACCGAGCGCAGCAACTCGATGGTTTTGTGCTTGACACGCGCCCGCTTCGTGCGTATAATACGGACGTGCCTCCGGGGGGGGGATTCCCCCAGACACAATCTGAAGCTGGCGCGGTCCGCCGTTCGCGCTTTTCGATGGCAAAGCTTGTTGCTTTGCCGTCGGTGAGCGGTTTGGCTTTGCCGGTCGCTGCGGCGGGTGTTGTCGACTCCGCAAACACCTGTCGCGAGCGAGTTTTCCTAGACTGCTGCGCTCCCGTGCGGCAGTAAGTCTGCCGGGTGTTCCACACCCGGGTGGTTCGTCTGACTGGGTTTTCGGGAGCTCCTTCCTAAATCCCAGATGTAGACAACTTTGGGAGTTTTGAAAATGAAGGTACCGTCACTTTGGGCCTCTTGCTTTCTCGCTGTAGCGTCCGCCACATACGGCGCGACAGCGCCCGTTGAGGCCACCTCCCTACTTCAGACACTCGGGCAAGAGCTCCACGCGAACCTGATCCGTTTGGAAACCCAGCAAGAACCACCGTACTTCCTTAGTTACGAGGTTTCCGACGAGCAAGATCTTCTGATTCGCACGTCGTTCGGCTCACTTGTCGAAACAGCCTTGGACCACTCGCGACTTCTCGACATCGACCTGCGAGTTGGGAGCCCGAAACTCGACAACACACATTTGATTCGTGGCGGCGGTGTGTCCGTCCAAGGAGGTGCGCCCTTCGTCCGGATGCCGCTCGATTCTAGTCCCTATCCGGTGCGTTGGCTTCTTTGGTATTATACGGACAATGCCTACAAGCAGGCGCTAGAAAGACTCAGTCTCGTGCGCGCCAGTGAGCGAGTAAAGGTACAGGCAAGGGATACGTCGCAAGACATGTCCAAAGAAGAGCCCGTCCAACAACTTGGCGCACTGCACAAGTTCTCGGTAAATACGTCTCTGTGGGAAGACAAGCTAAGGCGCATCAGTGCTCCCTTCGCTCGGTATAAAGAGATCTACAAAGCCGAAGCCGTTCTTCACGCGGGGGTCGAAACGCGCTGGTATGTCAACAGCGAAGGCACCCGTATCCGAACATCGCAAGACCGCTACACCCTCCACATCTCGGCGGTTACCAAGGCTGATGACGGAATGGAGCTGCCTCGTTTCGAGTCATTCTTCGCGCCAAGCGAAGAAGAATTGCCGAGCGAAACGGCAGCATTGTCTGCCGTCGAAGAGATCATCGCTGACCTACTCGCAATGCGCCGAGCGCCGATCACAGGTCCCTATGTTGGCCCGGCGATCTTGTCGGGACGGGCCAGCGGCGTCTTTTTTCACGAGGTTTTCGGCCACAGGGTGGAGGGAAACCGTCTCAAGAGCGAGGCGGATGGCCAGACCTTCAAGGCGATGCTCGGCAGCCCCGTCCTGCCTCATGCTTTCTCAGTCTATTTCGACCCTACACTCACATCCTATGCTGGCTACCCGCTCGCAGGCCACTACGCGTACGACAATCAAGGCGTTGCCGGCAGGCGTGTGACGGTCGTCAACGACGGGATCTTCGGCGGATTCCTGATGTCGCGCACACCACTTGCTGGCTTTGACCATTCCAATGGCCATGGGCGAAAGCAACCTGGATTTTGGCCGGTAGCAAGACAGTCGAATCTCGTGGTCGAGGTGAACAATGCGGTCACCTCTCAGAACCTGAAGGACCAACTCATCCAGCTCCTCCGAGCTCAACATCTACCCTGGGGCCTCCGTTTCGAGGATATCCAGGGCGGCTTCACGCTCACTCGCCGTACCATTCCTAACGCTTTCAATGTTATTCCCATTAAGGTGTTTCGCGTCTATGTGGATGGTCACGAAGAATTGGTTCGCGGAGTTGACCTCATCGGCACACCACTCGCAGCATTCAGCAAAATTCTCGCGGCTGACGATAAGCCGGCTGTGTTCAACGGAATTTGCGGCGCCGAGTCCGGAGGCGTTCCGGTCTCCGCCGTCTCACCTGGCATCCTGCTATCCCAAATCGAAGTCCAGAAGAAACACAAGTCTCAGGAGCGCCCCCCAATCCTACCAGCACCGTCGAGCACACCTCAAGAGGAGCAGTGATGTCGTATATGCGTTCGTCCTTCTTGCAGTTCCTCTTGGTAACTGTTGTTGCCCCAGGTACAGCTTGGGCCGTGTGTGGCGGCAATGACATCGTTCGAAAAGCCTTGCGTGACGAGCTAGCGCGCTCTATGCAGCAGCTCCGCCTGGAAGGTCTCGATCGACCCTACTTTCTCGCCTACCGCGTGGACGATGACCATATCACGCTGCGATCTGCGATCCTTGGCAGTCCGGTACGCAGAGTAGACAGCCACTATCGGCTGCTCATCGTCGAGCTTCGAGTCGGCGATCCCAGGCTCGATAACACCCATTTCCTGTCTTTCCAGCCACAAGGCGAATCACTGATTGCTTCGCCCAACAGCACGTACCGTCTTCCGATCGATGACGATTACAGCGCAATTCGCCGTCAGGTTTGGCTTGCGACCGATGTCGCCTACAAGACGGCGGTCGCTGATCTCGCCAAGAAGCGGACCGCGCTCACAAAGCTGGCGCGGCCTGATCGGCTCCCGGATTTAGGCTCGATTGAACCGAGCCAGGTCGATGCTACACGAACACTGCCGGAAGCCGATGGCGAAGAAGGCGAACGTCTCGTCACCAGGCTATCCGCTCTCTTCAACGCTATGCCTGCTCTTGATCGAACCGATGTCCGCTGGGAGTTGACGCTTCAGGACTCCACTTACGTCAACAGTGAAGGCACGTGCTATTCGCGGACAGCTTCCGATGTCGCCTTTGTCGCAACCGCCACAGCTCAATCCGATGACAAGCAGATGCTCGAAGACGCCGTCACTGCCTTCGGTCAGCTACCTGCCGACCTACCCTCTGCAGACGCGCTCGCCGCTCGAATTGTCGCAATGGGGAAGCGACTCACTCGTCGCAGAGCTGCCGCCGCACTGGAATCCTACAGCGGACCGGTACTCTTCGAGGCTCAGGCAGCCGCGGAGCTTCTGGCTCAAGCGCTTGTCCCCAGTCTGCTGGCGCAGCGGCCCCCGGTGGGAGGGCTCTATCAGTTAGGGATGTCAGGAGGACAGACAAAGGCCTTCGAGGCCGGAGTGACGCGACGCGTCCTGCCACGTTTTCTGAGCCTGGTCGACGACCCAACCGCAAGTCAATGGGTTGGACATCGTCTCTTCGGTGGCTACAAGGTAGACGACGAAGGTGTACTCGCACAGACGACTCGGCTTGTTGACAGAGGTTATCTGAAGACGGTCCTCGTGGACCGCGCCCCAGTTGCCCGGGCGGAAGTATCGACCGGCAGCCACCGCGCGGGAGGAATCGCGCCAAGCAACCTGGTTTTCATCGTCGAACCTGGCACAGGCCTGACAGCGAAAGACCTACACCACGAGCTCTTGCGTCTTGTCGGAGAGAGGAAGGCAGATTTTGGCATCGTTGTCCGGCTAATTGGCAACCCGTTCTTCGGTCCGAAGGACCGTCCAGCAAGCAGGATGCGTCTCATCGCAGCAGGTGGCAGCGATGTCGGTCCCATCTTAGCAGCCTTCAAAGTGTACAACGACGGTCGTGAGGAGTTGCTGCGTGAGGTGGTGTTACGCGACATCTCACCCAGGACTTTCCGCGACATCGTGGCCGCAGGGGACGAGCCGCAGATCGTTCATAGGCCCTTCGTGCCGGTGAACGGCAATCGATTCGCATCAGGCTCCACAACAGGTTGGGTTCCCCTGATCTCCATGGTGGTCCCCGCACTGCTTTTCGAAGACCTGACCTTGGCTGAGACCGCCGGGGACAGACGGCAGTTGCCCATCTCAGACCCGCCCATTTTTGGAAATAGCGGGGATACATGCCGCCTGTTAACTCACTGGATTCGCCCGCATTATGGGCGGAAAGAACGCTACTGGACGCACAGAAATGAGCCGTCTTTTTCGCAGGAGCTTCAGAGTCTAGGCCGGCTGGGCCGAGTTCATGTTTCCCATGAGCTTCCAGTCGTGCATTGACGTCCGAATGTCGAGGCCATCGAAGCGCCCAATTGTCCACCTACACACAACCTTGCAAACCAAAGGAGTAAAGCCATGAAGAGAGTTTTGGTACTCTGCATCGTGCTCATCGCTGCCACAACGGCACCCATGCTGGCCCAGGAAATGACCATTGAGGCACCCTCGGGCGCGCAAGCGCTCGGCGTGTGTGATCATGTTCACGTCATTGATGGTTCTAGCGCATGCGCGATCGGTCACATCGAAAGGAAGCTACAGATCGGAGAGGCCACACAGGTGGTGCAGCTCGATGGGCGTGACTATGCGGTTAACTGGACGGGCCCGGGCTTTTATCTCGAGGGCGGCCTCGTGATCCAGGCCTCGGGTGACGTCGAATCCATTAACGGTCAGCAGTGGCTCGAGGTCGCCCCCCAGAGCGGCCGGACTCACAGCTCCTCTCACTGGAACGATGTGGACGGCAACGGCGCGCTGAGCCTCGCCGACAGCATCGTTATCGACGGCCAGACGCTGCGCGTCAAGGACGTCCGCCTCCAGGCTCGCGTGAGCCCACTTCTGCAGTAGCTAGCTAGCGAGCTTCGGTGGTCTCGATGATGGACATAGCACCGGCCTACCGGCCGGACACACGTACCGGCATCCGAGAGGGGTGCCGGCTTTTTCTTGGCCGGTGCCATCTGCTGATAGAAACGATTTCCACATGGCGAACGGACAACGAAAAGCGAGGCTGCATGATGCGAAGATCTTTGAGCGCACTTGGTATTTTCGCCCTATTCACCTCTAGCCTCTTGGCCAGCGACGGGTCTCCTGTCCAATGGCCCATTCCCGAGCACATCCCCGAAATTGTAATTCCAAGTATTCTTGTAAGCACTCACTGGCTAGCAGAAGCCCTCAAGGATGAAGAGGTCGTCCTCTTGGACTTACGTGGATCGTCGGTTGCCGAAGCCGGGCGTCTGCCGGGCGCCCTTGTCCTGAACTTGCGAGACATGGCGATTCCAATCGACCTAGCGCCGCTGCGGACGCGGCTCGGCATACTTGGCCTCACAGGGTCTGAGACTGTCGTGCTCTATGGCCAGGGAAACGATTTCCAGGAAATTGGCCGCGCGTTCTGGCTTTTCAGTGCTGCCGGCTTTGATAACATCAGAATCCTGGATGGCGGTATTGACGCTTGGAAGAGCGAAGGGCGCACGGTATCAGCAACTGGGCCAGTGAGCTACCCACGAACATTCACTTCGGCAAGCGCAAGCAACTCTGTCGTGGTCACCCAGGATTGGTTGCGCGACCATTTCGGACGACATGGCGTGGAATTGCTTGACCTACGCGGCACTCGGCACCCACACCCCACCGACTCAGGTGGTCGCTCTTCGGACGGCTCTATCCCCGGCAGCCTGCCCTATAGCTTCATGCCCGATTTTGAAGACGATGGAAAATGGCCCAATCCGACCTCGGTTCGCGAGCACCTTGGCAAGCTCGGCCCTCGACCTGGCGATTTCGTCGACCTCGCTTCTACCTTCGTTCTCTACGGACACGATTCTGCCGACCCACAGCTCGGTATCGCCTACCTTCTCCTCAGGATCGCCGGGATCGAGGCGCGCGTTTTCGCCGCTGGATTTGAGAGCTGGCAGAAAGGCGAGGCAGTGGTCCGCGAACTGGATTCAGCGGCGGTCGCCGCCCTTCTGATTGCCGAAAATCCCCGCCTCGGGCGGGACCTGCGGCCGAAAGGGCTCATCGTTCTGGACTTGCGCGAGGCGCGCGATTACAGTATTATGGGCCATCTGCCTGGGGCCTACAATCTTCCGTATCGGCCTGCCGGCATGGGAGAGCTGTTTGAAGCGATTGTAGGGTACTACTGGCATGATCTGCCGCGCACGTCCGCGCCCATAATCCTTTATTGTTATGGTGTGAATTGTGTCCGTAGCCGCAAATCAGCAATCGTCATCGCCCGCAGAGGCTTCAAGAATATTCTTGTCTACCACAGGAGCCCTTTCGAGTGGGAGGCCGATGGCTATCCACTTTTCGAATCTCCCTTGGAAGACTAAGATGTGCGCATGGATTGCGCCGAATATGTCATGAAACTGTCCCTTGGAGCTAGATTGAGTGCTCGCGTGCTGTTCAAGCGGCGCAACCTTCCGACAACACTCATCTCGGCAGTTTGCCTGGGGGCATGTATCGGTGCTGGAGTGGCCGTCTTTGGCATTGCCGAGGCGGTTCTCACCCGACCCCTTGCCGGCGTGAAGGAACCGAGTGCGTTGGCTTCATTGACCCCCGAGCCGATCACGATCCCGGGCATCAATAGCAGAGTCGCGGTCGGTGTGTCGTACCCGACCTTTGAATCTTTCCAGATCTCGAGCAAGGACGTTTTTTCCGAGCTCGCAACGTATCAAACCGTCCCACTGAACGTTACGATCGGTGACCGAACCGCGCGCATCGTCGGCCAAGTGGTGTCTGAGAACTACTTTTTGGCACTGGGCATGACAGCCGCATCCGGGCATTTTTTCACGCCGCGGGCGCTCGGCGGCGAAGAAACCGAAGCGACCCTGGTGATCGGACACCGCCTGTGGCGGCGGCTTTTCGACGGAGCGCTCCAAGGCACGGGGGGGAAGACGCTGACCGTCAACGGGCGCGCCTTCGAGGTCAGCGGCGTGACACCTCCGGGATTTTATGGCACCGTGCGGCAGGAAACTGTCGAGGTCTGGGTGCCGATGCGCGAAGCGCCACTTGTTGCGCCGTCCGTCACGCGCGCTGGCCTCGCCGATCCTAAACATAGGTGGCTATTTTGGTTTTTTGGCCGGCTTCAGCCGGGGATCACCATCGAGCATGCCCAGGCCTGGCTCGACACCCTTGCGCAGCGCCGATCGGCCGCATACGCAGATCGCGAAAGCCCTGAGCTGCGAATCTTTCCCTACATCGGAGCGATCCCAGGGCAACGAGAGAAGCTTCTCACGCCGGTGCGCTACCTATCGCTCGCCGTCGTGCTCTTGATGCTCGTAGTTTGTACCAACACCGGCGGTTTGTTGTTGGTAAGACTGGCAGCTCGGCAAGGGGAAATCGGCATCCGGTTGGCCTTGGGAGCAAGCAGGCGTGCCATCATCGGGCAGCTCATGATCGAGGCTCTCTTGCTGACTTTGTTGAGTGGATTGGTCGGCCTCGGAGTCGCGCTCGGTCTGGAGCATGGGCTCGAAGGGCTCGCGCTCGGCACGTTCCTTCCTGATCTTAACGGCATTGGCCTCGACGGACGCGCACTGGCATTCGCGATCGTCTTGGTGCTGTTCATGGCGGTGGTCTTTGGCTTTTTTCCAGGAATTTGGGCATCACGCCCCCGAGCCATCGAAATGGTGCGTAATGCAAGCCACAGACGGTCCGGAAGGAACCCTCGACTCCAGCAAGGTCTCATTTTGGCACAGCTCACGGTTGCCGTTGTGCTTGTAACCTGCGCCGGTCTCTTTGTCCGCACGCTTCTCAGCCTCGAGTCTCTCGACCTGGGATTTCAACCGCAGAATGTCGTCAACCTGCATGTGGACCTGGAGCTTCTGGGCTACAAACAGCCCGCAGTGGCTTCATTTTATGAAGAACTGCTTGTCGCCGTCCGGAGCTTGCCCGGGATCGATGCCGCAGCGCTCGCGCTCAACGTCCCACTCGGCTCCAACAGCCAGTCATTTCGTGTCGGCGGCATACGACCTCTTGGCACCGGTCCAGAAAAGCAGTCCTGGCTCACCTTCAACGTCGTCTCGCCGGGTTACTTTGGCACACTTGGCATTCCATTGATTCGAGGTGACGACTTCTCAAAATCCAATCTTTCAGATAATTCTCATGTCATGATCGTCAATCAAGAGATGGCTCGCCTTTTCTTGACGGGAGAGCAACCCGTTGGCCAGAGCTTGCTTTTTGGCGAGACTTTGTACCGCGTGATCGGCGTAGTGAAAAACGTTCGCTACAACAGCCGCAGCAGTCCGCCAGAACCACGTTTTTACGTATCCACCGAGGCTGAGAACGCCCCCAATATGACATTACATGTTCGAAGTCATCAGCCGCCTGCTGCGACAATCCGGGCGATTACGAACGTGCTCCGATCCCTCGAGCCCTTTGCCGTCTTCGAGACCGAGCAACTCGCCGACGGCGTGCGGAGAGCCACGGCGGCACCGCGACTTCTTTCTGTGCTCTTCGGCGGCTTTGGTGTGGCCGCTCTGATCCTCACCGCGGTCGGTCTTTACGCAATTCTGGCCTACGCTGTTCAGACCAGGAACCAGGAGCTTGGCGTGCGCATGGCGCTCGGCGCTCGGCCACAACAAATCGTCGGACTTGTCGTTCGGCAGGCATTGGTCCTCACCGGCGCCGGGCTCGCCATGGGCCTCCTAGCAGCGCACTTCGTGGCGCGGGGCCTGGCCACCCAGCTCTACGGCGTGACGCCGACCGATTCGGCGGTGTTCGCAACGGTCACCGTGCTCACGCTGGTCGTCGGGTGCTTTGCCGGCGTGGTTCCAGCACTCGCCGCCGCGCGCGTCGACCCGGTGTCTGTATTGCGTACTGAGTGAGCGAGAGGCGCTGAAGGTCGAGCGGCGAAGACCAGGCCGAAGCCGCGAACCTTCGAGCCCGCGGCCTCGGAGCGATTCTGCAGTGCCGCCGAGAGCATGAGCGAGCCGACGGTGACACCGAACATGCCGAGCGCCAGCACCGCATGCGGCGGGCTCAAGATCTCGACATCGAGCCCGTAGGCGTTGTGCCACCAGTCGTCGAACGGCGCCGACGTCAGCATGGCGATGGCGCCCCAGATCGCCCACCAGGCGCCGAGCGGCCCGCGGAAGCCCTAAAAGCGTACAGCTCCGGCTTGCGTATGGGTATCCGTACCGAAGGTCGTGCGCAGCACGGTCCAGCCGCTCACCAGGCCACCGACCACGCCGCCCAGGTAGATGGCCATGTGCGCCGGGGTCCAGAAAGTGTCGCGACCGATGGTGCTGTGCCAGGAAATGTCCCAGATCACGCCCACCACGATGCTGGTCGCACCGACCGCTTGGGCCAGGACGGTCCACGGCAGGCTCTCGGCTCTCGCGGCGGTGCAGCCCCTCGGCACAGCCGTGGCGGCAGATGTCGTTCCCATCAGGCAATGCTTCTTCGCTCGCGCGCCAGCTCGGCGACGCTTCGGTCGTTCAGGTGCTTCACCTACGTGACGCCGGGACCCGGCGTTTCGTTCCCGCTTCAGGTCCGCACCTCAGCATGCATCCGAAGCACGCCCGAGAAGGACCCGCAGTAGGCCCACGCGAGGAAGATCTCGAGCAGCACGCAAAGCATTGCCAGCGGCAGGTTGCCGGTGTCGAGGAAAACATGGAGGAAGAAGATGTTGACGATGATCGGCGCCAAGAGAGTCAAGGCCAGCGGCACGAAGACCCCGGCGAGCAGCAGGGCGCCGCAGGCCGTCTCGATCACCTGGAGCACCGGCAGCATGTAGCCGGTGTCGATCAGCGCCCCGATGAAGCTCGAGGCCGCCTCGTTCATCGGCGGCGGCTCCATGAAGCCGAAAAAGCCGTTCAGGCCGAAGACGAAAAAGATCAATCCGAGCAGAACCCGTGCGACAAGGATCGAAACCTTCATCCGGTGCTCCTTCGAGAGGTCAGGGCGGTGATCTCCCGAGTCTACCGGAGGCAGGCCGAGGCTCGCTCCGCTTCGGCCTTCGCGCCACCGGTGGCTTCGCGGGGTGCGCGTCGCGGAAGCCGTGTGCGCGACGCGCACCCTCGATCAGCAGAAGATGCAGGGATCGTCATCGACGAGCGTGATGCTCACGATCTTCGTCGCCGTCGCACCCTTGGCATCAGTCACGGTCAGCTCGACCTGATGGGTGCCGAAGCTGTTGAAGGTGTGGGTGACGCTTTGCGTGGTGCGAACGATGCCGACATCGCTGAATGCCCACCGCCAGGCACTGACGGCACCGGCGCCACCGGTCCTCGAGCCGCTGAAGGTGCATTGACGCGTGCTGCTCATGCACGACGACGAGATGAGCGCGCGAAGCCGCGGATACATGTACTCGATACCCTGGATGTCGGTGGCGCGCAGCGACTGGCTCGGGTTGAAGGTCGAGCCATTGAGCCGCGTGAGCGTCGGCTGGCCATTGCGACTGAAGAATAGAGAGCCGTAGTGCATGATCGAGGTGACGTCGTATGGGCCAACGGCCCTGCCCCATGCGGGATCCAAGCGTTCGAACGCGAATTCGAAGCCCGGGCAGATGTTCTCCTCCAAAACCCGAACCGTGTTGTCGCGGTCGGAGCGCTGGTGCTCGTGCCAGAGACCGAGCGCATGGCCGATCTCGTGGACGATTCTGTCCGTGGAACAACCGAAGTCGAGGTCGATGGTCTGGAGCCCGCCCTGCCGGCCGGCGAACGAGAGGCACACGCCGGCGCCCGGCGCGGCCACAAAGTGGACGAAATCGCTCTGATTCGTCCGGTAAACGAAATCGACCGGGGTCTTGGACTCTATCTCGGCAATGGCGGACTCGATCCACGAGCGGTTCAACTGGTTGTCGATCGTCCACGGCACGGTAGCGCTCGGCCAGCGGAACGTGGCCTGCGGCCGAACGTTGCCCTTGGTCTGGAAGCCGAAGGCAGATTCCAGGCTGCGTTCGTTCCACAGCAGGTCGAGCTCCTTGGCGATACGCGCGTTGCCGCGCTCGTCGAGCGTCAGTTTGATGTCGCCGTGAATCACGGGCTCGTCCGCGATGATCTGGTAGCGAACGACGTGCTGGGAACCGTCGGCGAGCTCGAGAATGGCTGTCGGGGTCGGGGTGGCGTTGCCGCCCGGCGGGGCCGGACACTGCTGCCCCCAGGTGGCATGGACGGGCACCAGCGCGGCGCAGACGGCCAGGGTCAGGAAGGCGAGCAGGATACGGCGGGGTGGGTACATGGTCGATCCTCCTTCTGTGGTCAGTCGAGCACGCGCCCACGCCAACGCCGGCGTGCCACGCGTAGCTCCTTCTCTTTCTCCCTGCGCAAAGTGAGCACAATACTGATCACGCTCGAACCGGGACCAGGCAGCCTGCCGCGATACACTCATGGCGCTATTGCTATCGATGGCGAAAGAGGGAATGTATGGCCCGCGAGCTGGTGACGGACGTCACCGACCTGCTCGCTGGCTGGCGCAACGGCGAGCCGCGAGCGCTGGATCGTCTGATCAGCGCGGTCTACGACGAGCTGGCAGGCATGGCGCGCCGATTGCTGCGCCGCGAACGCGTCGGCCACACGCTGGAGACCGCCGGTCTGATCCACGAGGCCTACCTGCGTCTGGCCCGCCGCGGCGTGGTCGGCGGTCGCGATCGCAGCTTTTTCTTCGCCGTTGCGGCACGCACCATGCGGCGAATCCTGATCGAGCACGCTCGGCGGCGCGAAAGCATGAAGCGCGGTGGCCGCGAGCGCTGGGTGCCGCTCACCGAAGTGCGCGACGCCGCGGCGACGCCGCGGATCGAGGTGCTGGCGCTCGACGCGGCACTCCGCCGGCTGGCCCTTCAGGCGCCAGCCCAAGCGCGCATCGTCGAGCTGCGGCTCTTCGGCGGCCTGACCGCCACGGAGATCGGCGAGGTGTTGGGCATCTCGACGCCGACCGTCACCCGCCGCTGGCGGGTCGCGCGAGCCTGGCTGTACCGTGAGCTGGTCGAGGGCGCGGCCTGATGCCGGCTCGCTGGCAGCGGATCGAAGACCTCTTCGAGGCGGCGGCGGCCCGAGATCCGGCGGATCGGCATCGTTTTCTGGCCCGCGCCTGCGGCGACGACGAGAACCTCAAGACCGAGCTCGAGGCACTGCTCGACCACGACCGGGAAGCCGCCGGCCTGCTCGGCGATCTGCCGGCCGGGGCGGACACGGAGGCCGCTGGGAACGACCCGATGCTTGGCCGCCTGCTCGGTACCTACCGCCTCGAGCGGCGAATCGGGTCCGGAGGCACGAGCACCGTCTACCTCGCACGGCGGGCGGATCACCAATTCCAGATGCGGGTGGCGGTGAAGATCCTTCGCTTCGCCTGGGCCAGCGATGACCTGCTGCGGCGCTTCCGCATCGAGCGCCAGATCCTCGCTTCGCTCGAGCATCCGAACATCGCTCGGCTGCTCGACGGCGGCACGACCGACGACGGCGTGCCATACGTGGTCATCGAGCTGGTCGAAGGTCAGCCGATCGACGCCTATTGCGCCCGCCACGATCTCCGCCTGGCAGAACGTCTCGAGCTGTTTCGGACGGTCTGCGGGGCGGTGCACCACGCGCACCAGAAGCTGATCGTCCACCGTGACCTCAAGCCCTCGAACATCCTGGTCACCCGCGAGGGCGTTCCCAAGCTGCTCGACTTCGGCATCGCCAAGCTGCTGTCTCCGGAGGTCTACGACGACGGCGCGGTGCCCACCGCGACCTCGCAGCGCTTGATGACACCCGGCTACGCCAGCCCCGAGCAGGTGCGCGGCGAGCCGGTATCGACCACCGCCGATGTCTACGCGCTCGGTGTCCTGCTCTACCGGCTGCTCACCGGCGGCCTGCCCTACCGCCTGGCGGACCGCGAGCCCACGGGGATTCTCCACGCCTTCGCGAGCCAGAAGCCGGATGTGCCCAGCGTGGCAGTCGCCAGGCCGCCGGACCAAGAGACCGATGCGATCGGCAAAGCGGACCCGCAACGCCGCCGCCTCGCCCACCAGCTCTCCGGCGACCTCGACGCGATCGTCATGACCGCCATCCGCCAGGAGCCCCGACGCCGATACGGCTCGGTGGAACGGCTGGCCGACGATATCGACCGGCATCTCCGGGGTCAGCCGGTTCGTGCGCGGCCCGACACCTGGGGCTACAGGACCCGTTCCTGGCTGTCGCGTCACCGCCTGCTGGCGACCCTGGCCTCGGCGCTGCTGGTCGCGATGCTCGGCTTCGGCGTGCTCACCGGCCGCTACGCCTCACGTCTTGCTGAGGAGCGCGACCTGGCGCGGCAACAGCACGACAAGGCGCAGCTCGCCCTCGACCTGGTGATCGAGCTCTTCGAGGCCGCGGATCCCGAGCAGAACGGCGAGACCCTGACCGCCCGGGCGCTGCTCGAGCAAGGCGCGCGCCGGATGGAAAGCGCGCTCCGCGAGCACCCGAAGGCGGGCGCCCAGATTCTCGACACCATCGGGCGGGTCGAAACCCGCCTCGGCCTCTACGACAGTGCGATCGACCGCCTCGAGCGAGCGCTCGCTACCCGGCGTTCCCTGCTCGGCGAATCCCATCCGAAGGTCGCCTCCGAAGATCTGATTCGCCGGGTCCTCGACCTAAGGCGCCGCTGGCCCGGCGACCGCCACGCCGACCTGCCGACCGGTCTCTACAACCTGGGCAATCTCTACTACTTCCGCGGCGAGCTCGACCTGGCCGAGCCCCTCTTTCGCGAGGCCCACGCGCGCCTCGTCGCCCTGCTGGGCAACGACCACACGCAGACCGTCGCGCCGCTCTTCGGTCTCGGCCGGCTGCTCGCCGCGCGGGGCGATGCCTCCGAGTCGGCCGCGTACCTGCGGCGCGCCCTGGATGTCTGGCGTGAGCACCTGGACGCGGACCACTGGTGGATCGCCCGGGCGGAGAGCGTCCTCGGCGAATGCCTGGCGCAGCTCGGACGATTCGACGAGGCCGAGGCGTTGCTGGAACGAAGCTTTCCGATCATCGAGGCGCAACGCGGCAGCCAGGACATCGAGACGCGAGCCGCACGCGAGCGTCTCGAGCGGCTCGAGGAGCTTCGAGCGATGGGACCACCACCGGTTCGGCCGATCCGGATTCCCGAGTCTCTCGAATCTCATACGGTACCTTGACGAGCTATTTGTCGTCCATTGTAAGATCCTTCGATATTTCGCAGTGAAATCGCCCCGTAGCAACCCTGCCAGGGGCTCATCTCGATCCGATCGGAGGATGCCGCCGTGCCCGCGACCCGAAAGCCATTCCTTCCACTCTATGTCGAATATATTTATAAAAAATCATTTCTTGCCACCGCGGAAGGCGACTACAGCAGCCTGGAGCTGGCCGCTCACCTCTTCGCTGTCGCCCATCAGCTCTCGGTCGATGGCTTCGACCTGGGCGAGCAGGCCGACAGCTTCGACCCCCACGTCTTCCGCGCACCGTATCACCTCGAGACGATCCTGTCGTCACTCCCTGACGACCTGACGGCGATCAAGCTCTACTGGCGTCTGATCGCAGCCCTCGAGTACCTCGAGAACCTCAACAGCGAAGGTCGCAACGCCAACTTCCTCTGCGAGCCCGTCACGATCGCGCCCCTCACCTGCGACGGACGCCGAGCGCTCGGCGGCCGGGTGCTGTGTGGCATCCGGCCGGCGAGCGCCTTCCGGACCTGGCGACTGGCTGAGAAGCCCTTCCCGCGGGAACCGAAGGAAGAGCCTGGACAGCATCTCCGGCACCTGGTCTGCCACTGGCTCCGAGGGCAGATTGGGGTCTCCTTCGCTCAGGCCGACGACGGTGCGGCACCGATCATCCGTCAGAGCGGCCGCCACTTTGCGCGGGGCGAGCCGTTCAAGATCGCGCTCTGCCCGCTCGACATGCGTGCCCACCCCAAGTTCAAGCTGGTCGAGAGCGGCCGAGGGTTCGTCGCCCATGATCGCGAGCCGATGATCGCTGAGCCTGGCTACTCCGTACCGGAGCAGCTCGGGGTGATTCTCGGCGCCTGCCAGAAGGCGGGGATTCATATCCTCGTTCTTCCGGAGCTCACCATCGACCCCACGGCCCGATCCTGGCTCTCCGCGGAGCTGCGAAAAACGCCCAACGACCTTCCCTACGCCGTGGTGGCGGGGAGCTTCCATTCGGGCTCACGACGGCCGCGCAACGAGTGCCATTTCCTCGATCACGGCGGCAGTGTCGACGGTCACCAGAAAGCGCCGGATTCCGGTCACTTGGCTCATCCCCGGCTGAGATCAGCACGCCAGGTGGCCCATCAGCTCGAGCAGACCCACGATGTACGCGTCGGTGCTCTGGCACGACCGCAGAGCTCGATGCCCGACTTCTACCGTGAGCTCGGACACCTCTTCGCCGTCCCGCTCGCCCCCCCCCCCACAACCGGTGGGCGGGATTCAAGAGCCTTCGGGAAACCTGGACCGCGCAGATCGAGGCCACGAGGTGTCGGCCCGTGCTGCTCATCGACGAGGCCCAGGAGATCCTACCCAATGTCCT
>Ga0114931_10000395_pt1 | contig 51692 bp, 42 predicted proteins | sample 2SBtaG_FD_89579 | JGI IMG/M metagenome (GOLD analysis project Ga0114931, IMG submission 89579) | Deep subsurface microbial communities from Kolumbo volcano to uncover new lineages of life (NeLLi) - 2SBTROV14_V59a metaG | ecosystem: Environmental > Aquatic > Marine > Volcanic | place: Kolumbo... | reverse complement strand
GGAGCTCCTTTCCCGAGGAGCGGATGCCTTCGTCGTTGGCGCCGTAGAGCCACAACGGTGCGCCGGCGGGCAAGCGGCTGGCGAGGGCGTGGAGGCACATGCGCAATGCGGCGCGTCCCTTGGGCAGGCGCAGGATGGCCGACGCGGCGGGGCGACTGCCTGGCCAGGGCAAGGCGTCGGGCTCTCCGTCGCTGGCAAAGCGCTGCCAGGCGATGGCGTCCTCCACAGCTCGTCGAAGCCGCAGGGTGGGGTCGAGGGCGACGAGGGTGGGCGGGGGCGGAGGCTCCGCGGCCAGGCGGTCCAGCATCACGGAGGCGACCTGGTCCTCACGATTGCCGCGCATGAGAGCCTCCGCTGCCGCCACCGGGGTCGGCGAGCCGCCACCGGTTCACAGGCTTCCGGCGCCTCCGGGTGGGCCGGCGGTCCGGGCCTCGAAGGAGGTGGCCCGTAGGAAGCCCCCGCTCTGCAGCGGTGCCTGGCCGGCCCGCTGGACCCAGGCTTCGACGCCCGCCTGCTCTTCCACCCGGGCGAGCCCATCTTTGATGGGGAGCACCAGCAACGCGGTACTGAGGGCCTCGGCGCGGGCGCCGTCCGGCGCGCTCACCACGGCCTGGCGTGCCTCCTCGATCGGGAGCCCGCTCTGTGGATCGATCACGTGGCCCAGTCGGTGGCCCGCAACCTCGCTCGCCTGTCCCAGGCTCGCCGAGACCGAGAGGCTCTGGTCGCGCAGGGTCACCACCCCGATGGGGCCGCCATCTGCGCCCACCAGGATCCGCCAGCCTGGCTCTCCTTCCGGCGCGCCCAGGGCGAGCAGGCTGCTGCCGCCAAAGTCGAGCAGGGCACGCTGGATGTCGCGCTCCCGCAGCAGCTCTCCCATGCGGTCCAGGGCCCAGCCCTTGGCGAGGCCTCCGAAATTGACCGCCATCCCCGGATCCAGGGTCACGCTGCCGTTGGCTCCGATCCGGATGCGCTCCACTCCCACGCGGGCGCGGGCGGCGGCGATCTCGCCGGGGGTTGGCCAGCGGTCGCGTTGGGCAGCCCCACGCCAAAGGCGAATCAGCGGGCCCACGCTCACGTCGAAGGCGCCGTGGGTGAGCACTCCGAAGCGCCGTGCATCGCGCAGTAGGCGCACGAGCTCAGGTGGCGCAGCAAAGGGCGTGCCTGCCCTGACATTCATGCGGCTCGTCGGGCTTGCCGCGTCATAGGTGGTGAAGATGTGCTCCAGGCGGGCGCCCAGGGCATAACAGTCTTCCAGAACCTGCCGGCCCCTGGCCGGGTCCGCTGCTTCGAGGGTGATCTCGAGGACCGTCCCCATCTGGTAGCGGCCGTCGCGCAGGGTTTCGGCGCCGGAGGCCAACGGCAGGAGCAACGCGAGGAGCAGGGCAAGGTGCGGGATCACGGTCCGCTCTGCCGCTCTCCGCTCTTGTAGCTGCTTGATGTGCCGGCGAAGACGGACCACAGGGCCACCCCCATCAGGGTTGCCAGGCTTCCCTGGAGCAGCAGGAAGCCCGCGATCTTCAGGTAGGCGAAGCCTGGGTGGACGAAGCGCACCAGCCAGCCCGAGCCTTCGTCGAGGAGCGCGGCGGCAAAGGGTAGGGTGATGAGCGACGCCTTCACACCGTTACGAACGGGCACGAAGAGCATCAGGTGCGTCAGCACCAGCAGCAGCATGCCCATGGCAAAGAAGTGGAAGTGCGAGACCTCCAGCAGGCCCTGATAGCTGCGCGGCTGCAGGAAGTGCTCCGGGTTGCCGCGGTAGTACGTCACCACCGAGGCGTAGCCGAGCCCCATCTTGTTGAAATAGAGCAGGCAGTTGGTGACCCATAGGCCGGCCACGTAGACCACGTAGAGGACCACGATGGTCTGGAGCAGCCGGTTGCGGCCCCACTCCCCGGTGACGACGAAGCGCACGGGCGCTGCTACTGGCCGCCGGCCGGTGCCGCGCCCGCAGGGCTCGCGGCCACGTTCTGGAGCGGGGCCGGTGCGGGCTTTTGCCCGGGTGCTACCAGGAGGTCATAGAGCGCCAGGCTGCGGCGTACACTCCCGGTGACGGCTCGCGAGGAGAGTGTGGCTCCGGCGATCCCGTGGATTCGGCCTCCGATCCGCAGGGAGGGGCTCTCTGCGAGGCCGTCGAACTGGACCAGCCAACGGTCCATGGGGCGATACTCCGGAGGCTCGTAGAAGGCCAGCAGGTGCAGCGCATGCACGTGCCCGTCGGGACTCAGTACCACCATCAGGGCTTCGGGGCGGGTGCGCACCGTGTGCAGGTCGATGAAGGCGAAGCCCGTGACCGCGCCGTCGCGGAACCCGGTGTAGAGCGTGACGAGCCGGCTTTCCAGCGGCTGGCCGGTGCGCAGGCGCACGGCGTCTGCCTGGGCGTCATTCAGCAGCACGCTGTGCTCGCGGACCGAGGCCTGTGGGAAGGCCAGGGCCAAGGCCTCCTTCCGCGAGAGGAAGGCCTCCGCTCCGGCTACCCGAGGCAGGCCGCCGAGGGCGAGACCCACGGCCAGGACCGCCAGCCAGGGTGTCCGGGAGCTAGAACGCAAAGCCCATGCCCAGGGAGATCTCGTCGGCCCGTTGTCCGGAACGCTGCTCGAAGTTCCGGTACTCGGCCTTCAGCACCACGTTGGGATGGGGGTAGAAGTTGATCCCCGGCGTGAAGACCCAGCCCGCCAGGTTCCCGTCGCGGTGGAATCCCTGCGCCAGCTCGAATTGAGGGTCTACGTACTCCACGCGGATGAAGGGCTTCAGCGCCTTGGCGTCATTGCCAAAGAGAGCCGGCCAGATGTCGTAGGCCGTCTCGACATAGCCGCCCAGCATCTGCCTGGCGATCGCATTGTCCGCGCCGTTGCCGAGGGCCGCGTTCAGGTCGGCGGAGTCGTCCAGGAAGCTGTACGCAAAGAGGGCGCGGGCATGGAAGGGGCCGTTGCGGTACTGCGCGTGCAGCTCGCCCAGGGCGAGGCGGGCGTTGGGCAGCTTGAGCTTGGTGTTCGGGTCTCTAAGATTCTGGCCGATGTTGCCCACGGAGAAGCCCGTGCCGAGCAGCAGGCCCTCGACCCGCTCGGGCCTCCAGTCCACGCGGCCCATCAGGCTGAAGTCCTCCGCGAGGGACTTGCTGCCCTCCTGTTTCCCCTCCCGGATGCCCGAGGAGGCGAAACGATCGGCTCGCAGGCTCGCCATGGCATAGAGGCGGTAATCCAGCGTCTCGCCCAGCTTGCCGAAGATGCCGGCGCCGTTCTCCCGCCAGGTGGTCGGGATGATCACCTGCTCGGTCACAGGCCGGTTCACCCCAAAGAAGAACGGCGGCTCGTGGATCTCGTTGGTGAAGCCGAGGGGCACCAGCATCAGACCCGCCCGGAAGTTCAGCGCGCTGCGCCAGAAGAAGTCGAGGTTGGCGAACTCCACGCCGGCCTCACCGCCATCCTCGGTGTTCGCGTGCTCGAACTCGATCTCGGAGTTGAAGACGATGCGGTCGCTGAACTTGTATCCCACGTAGAACACCGTGCGCAGCGCGTCGATGCGGTTGCTCTTGCCCTGCTTGTCGCGGACGAGAGCCGTGTAGGCTGCCTCGCCGTAGCCGCCCAGGGAGAGCCCGCGATCCTGCCCGTAGACCTTCGAGGCTGCGGGCCCCAGGCCATAGTGGCTCGTGAGATCGGGCTCCTCGGGCACGCCCACCTGGGTGCGGAGCTTTGCCATCTCCGCGGTCATCAACTCGAGCTTGCGCTCCAGGTCGGTGATGCGGTCGTCCCGCGCACGAACCGCGTCCTCTTCGCCGTGGGCCGAGGCAGCGAGGGTCAGTGCGAGCAAGGTCATCAACGCAGGGGCCAGTCGTCGGGCCATCGGGTCTCCTTCCCGCGCTGCCGGCGACTGCCGGGGCGCGGTGGGGACTCGGGGCTCGGGGCCTCTGGCCTCTGGTGGGTGTGGGCTCGTCGGTCGGGGCGCGGAAATCCCCTTCGGGCCTCCTCGCGGAGCGGCAGCCAGGTGGTCTGCTTGCAGCGACGGCACTTGAGCTCCACCCCTCCCTCCACCAGTCGGGCCAGCAGGCTGCCACAGTGGCAGCGGAACTCCGCGGGGCTGGGAGGCGGTTGGAGGGTGCCGGTGGCGGGCTGGGCCATGGGTCTGGGGTCCGGGACGAAGGATGAGAAGTGAAAATGAAAACCGAGTTCAATTGGAGTGAGGACCTTACCGGCGCCCCAGCCCCTTTGTCAACGCCAGATCCCCCATGCTCTCCACCAGACGTCGTCCTATGCTCCGGCCTCGCGAAGGAGCCTTCGGTGCGTACAGCCGATCCCAGGGGCCACGAGGTTGGCCCCGCGCGCGCCGCGGGGCCTAGCCGCATGACGCGCCCGGAAGAGCGTTTTGGCGCCCTGGCGCCGATGCCCTACCTGATCGTCTTCGCCGGGCTCGCCACTGCGGTGACGCCATGGCTCTGGCCCGGAGCGGCCGTGGCTTCGGAGCTGGGGCACAGCCTGGTGGGCGGTGCCATGGTCCTCGTCGGACTCTGGAGATGCTGGCGCCGGGTGGTGGTGGTGGGGGAGGAGGTCGTGGTGTACCGGCCCCGCTTTGGCGAGAGCCTGCGCCTTGCGCGCAGCGAGATCGCCTGCGTGCTTCCGGCGGGCCACACCGGGAACGCACCCGCGGATTGGGACCTGGCGGCGCAGCTCGGCCTGCGGACCCGGGACGGCGCCTTCCACTGGCTGGATCTTCGGGATCTGCGCCGCAGCGATCGGGTCCGGGTTCGCGCGCTGCTGGACGGATCCCATTTCGGGTAGCATGACGGCGTGCGTGTGCTTCGCGGCCTGCTCTGGCTGGTGATCGGAATCGCCGTACTCGCTGGCGGCGTGGCCGTGGCCGCCCGTCTCTACGACGGCCCGCTGGGGATCTTTGCCGGCGGTCCCTTTCGCAGCGGCGAGCAGGTGAGCGGGCCGGTGGACTGGTCCTTTGCCAAGGATCTCGACACCATCCAGTTTCAGCTGCTCGCGCCGCCGCGCTCGCGCACCACCTGGATCCTGGTCCACGCGGGCCACGCCTACATCCCCTGCGGCATGCCCTCGCTGCGGATCTGGAAGCAGTGGCCCCACGAGGCTCTCCTGGATGGTCGCGCCATCCTTCGGGCCCAGGGACGGCTCTACGACCTCCGCCTCGTGAAGGTCGAGGATGCCCCTACCTTCCAGGTGCTCCGCACGGTGCTGCAGGCCAAGTACGGCGGCGTTCCAGGCGAGACGGGTCCCGACGACCTCTGGTTCTTTCGCCTGGATCCGCGCTCGTGAAGGCGCTCTCGTGCGCCGGCTGATCCGCTGGGTCAGCCCCGTGCCAGACACGCTGGGGATCGTGGCTGGGCAGCTGGCGCCCTGCCCTGCGTCCCCGAACTGCGTATCGAGCGACGCGGCTGAGGGGAGCCACCGCGTCGAGCCCTTCGCCCTGGCGGCAGCCCCCGAGGTGGCGTGGAAAGTGGCGCGCGAGGTGGTGGCCGCCTTGCCGGGTGCGGTCCTCGTCCGCGAGGAGCCCGCCTACCTCCATGCCGAGTGCACGACGCGGCTACTGGGCTTCGTGGACGATCTGGAGCTGCAGCTGCGTCCGCGGGACGCTGTCATCGCGGTGCGCTCGGCCTCGCGGCTCGGGTACGGAGACCTCGGCACCAACCGCCGGCGCGTGGAGGCATTGCGCGCGGCCCTCGTGGATCGCCACGCTGTCCTCGCGCCCTAGGCGCTCTCGCCTCCCGCCGGACTCTTGGCTGCCAGCTCTGCCCGTACGCCATGGACGTGGAAGACGCCGAAAACGAAGGTCTGCAGCAGGTGGCTTCCCAGTCCGCCGCGCCCCTGCTTCAAGATCGGCAGGAAGAGCAGACACTCCCCCGCGTGTGCGACCACGAGGATCCAGAAGAGGACACGGCCAAAGGCGGCAGCGGGGAAGTCGGCGAAGAGGCTTGCAACGGCGAAGAACCACACCGGGAGAACGGATGCCTTGAGCAAACCCATAGGAGAAGGCTAACCGAGGAGCGGCGCGGTAGCCTCCCCGGGGCGGGGCAGCAGCCATGCCATTTCCAGCCAGGAGGCAGAGGACCATGCGAGTCGAGATCACCTACTGCGGCGTTTGAAACTACCTTCCGCGGGCCTCCAGTCTGGAGGCCGTACTCGAGGCAGAGCTCGGCGCCGAGGTCACCTTGAAGGAAGGCAAGGGCGGTGTTTTCGATGTGGTGGCGGACGGAGCCCTCGTCTTTTCCAAGCATGAGGCGGGTCGCTTTCCGGAGGATGCGGAGATCCTGGCGAGGCTTGGGCCGAGGGACTCGACCTAGATCGGACTTTAGGTCCGAAATAACGGTCTTGGCGTCCTGGCCCCGCTCCCGCGATGATGGGGCCATGAATGCCACGCCCACTGCCGCAGGGAAGACCCCGAAGACCCCGAAGACCCCGAAGACCCGGCAGGATGTCCTCAAGGACTTCCGCACCGACCAGATCGTCGAGGCGGCGTGGCAGGTCATAGGCCGGCTCGGCTATGCCGAGGCCTCCATCGACCGCATCGCCGAGCAGGCCGGCGTGGCGCGCAGCACGGTCTACGTCTACTTCGGCTCCAAGGAGGCGATTCTCGACGCCTGCTTCTCGCGGGGCCGGACGCAGCTCGGGGAGCGGATCCGCAGCGCCTTCCAGGCGGCAGAGGGTCTGGAGAGGCGGCTGGCGGCCTTTCTGGGGGCCACCCTGGCCTACGTGGACGAGAACCGCGAGTTCTTCATGGCGGTGCTGGCGCTCCACGGCATCGAGGCGGTTTTCGCCGGTCAGGAGGAGGTGGAGAGCGAGGAACTTGCCTCCCTGCGTGACGAGACCCAGGCCCTGCTCCAGGGAGTGTTCGAAGAGGGCATCCGTGGCGGCGTGTTCCAGGACGACATCGCGCGCCTGGGGGACTGGCTCGGCACGCTCCTCTACGGAGCCCTGGTACGCCGTGCCTACCAGCGCCATCCCCTGGCCGCCGCGGAGGAGGCCAGAGCCCTGGCGAGCCTCTTCCTGCACGGGGTGGGCAAGAGGGATTGACGTAGAATTTCTTGACAATCTGACTCAAAACGTCAAAAATGCCGGTCGTGACCTCCCCGGCTCCCTTCCCCGGCACTCTGGAGACTGCGCGCACCAGCGAGACGCGGCGCCGGATCCTGGAGGCCGCGGCCCAGTGTTTTGCTCGCTTCGGCTTCAGCCGCACGCGCATGGATGACGTGGCGGGGGCGGCCGGGGTCTCTCGCGCCCTGGTCCACGGTTACTTCGGCACGAAGCCCGGCTTGCTGCGGGCAGTGCAGGAGCACGTGGTTCGGAGCTGGTCCGCGGCGCTGGAGGAGATGGTTTCCCGGGCGCCGGGCCCGGCGGAGGCCATCGAGGCCTGGGTCCGCAACAGCCTCAGCGACACCGGCCGGCGCCCGCTGCTGCGGGCGATCTTCTCCGACGAGGCGATGGCGGCCAGCGGTGACTGGGTCGAGGTGACGGCGCGCACCCGCCGCGAGGCCCTGGGCCGTTTGGAACGCCTGCTCGCCGAGGGCGTGCAGCGGGGTGAGTTCCGCGCCGACCTCGATGTGCCCGCCGCTGCCGACGTGCTGCGCACCCTCCAGAACGGTCTACTCCAGAATGTCTTTGCCGACCCGCCGCGCTCCGAAATTCCGGTGGAACGCCAGGTGGATGCCACCCTCTCTCTGATGTTCGCCGGGCTGGGCTTTGCGCGTCCCGCCTGACCCCACTCCCCACTCCGATTCCCCCAAGGAGGCCCCATGTCCAGCGAAAGCCCGCTCTTCGAGCGCATCCCCGTGATCGATATCGATACCCACGTGACCGAGCCCGCCGGCGTCTGGTCGGATCGGCTTGCGAGCAAGTGGGGCGACCGCATCCCCCACATCCAGCGCATCAACGGCGTGGACCTGTGGCTGATCGGCGACGAGGCCGTCGGCATGCCCGGCGCCTACTCCACGGCGGGCTACGACGGCGTCTACCCGGACATGCGCAAGACCTACGAGGAGATCCCGGCCGCGATGTACGACGCCAAGGCCCGCCTCGCCTTCATGGACGAGGAGAAGCTCTACGCCAACGTGCTGTACCCGAACGTCGGCGGCTTCGGCATGGCGACCTTCCTGAAGCTCGGCGACCCGGAGCTTCGGCTCGCCTGCGTGCGGGCCTACAACGATTGGCTGATGGAGTGGTGCAGCGCCGACCCGAAGCGCCTGGTCCCGGTGGCCGCGAACCCATTCTGGGACGTACGCGTCGCCGTGCGCGAGATCCAGCGCTGTGCGCAGCTGGGCTACCAGGCCGTCCTCATGTGCAACCAGCCCCAGGACCACGGCCAGCCGGTGCTGCGCGACGCCCACTGGGACCCGATCTGGGCCGCGGCCCAGGAGGCCGGGATGTCCATCTCCTTCCACATCGGCGGCGGCGACCTCTCGGAGATCGTGAACGACACGGGCAAGATCGGCACCCGCGCCAACTTCGCGCGAGCCTCGGTGAACACCTTCATGGACAACGGGCGCTGCATGACGGACCTCATCATGGGTGGCATCCCGCACCGCTTCCCGAAGCTCAAGATGGTCTCCGTCGAGAGTGGCATTGGCTGGATCCCCTTTGTACTCGAATCTCTCGACTGGCAGTGGCGCAACAACGGCGTCTCCGTGGAGCACCCGGAGTACGACCTGCTGCCGAGCGAGTACTTCCGGCGCCAGATCTACGCGAGCTTCTGGTTCGAGGAGAAGCTGATCGGCCCGGCCCTGGAGCTCTTCCCGGACAACATCCTCTACGAGACGGACTATCCGCATCCCACCTGCCAGGCCCCGGGGCCGGTGAGCGCGGGCCAGCACCCGGGCCGCTATGCCGAAGCGGTGTTGGGGGATCTCCCCGAGCCGCTTGTGCGCAAGGTCCTCTACGAGAGCGCCGCGGCGCTCTACGGTCTCGCGGCCTAGGGCAAGGCATGCACGGGCTCCAGGGCATCCGCGTCGTCGATTTCTCCCAGGAGATCGCCGGTCCCTACTGCACCAAGCTCTTCGCCGATGCCGGTGCCGACGTGGTGAAGGTGGAGCCGCCGGCGGGGGACTCCCTGCGCCGTTGGTCCGCCAGCGGTGCGGACCTGGGGGGCCGCGATAGCGCGCTCTTCCGCTTCCTGAACGCCTCGAAGCGCTCGGTGGTAGGGGCGCCTGAGGAGCCCGAGGTGGACGCCCTCGTGGCCGGCGCCGACCTGGTCGTGGAGGACTTCGGCGCGGCCACAGTCCTCGATCGCGCCGCAATGTGCGCGCGCCACCCGGGCCTGGTGCTGCTCTCCATCTCGGCCTACGGCCTCACCGGGCCCTACGCGCGGCGCCCGTGGACCGAGTTCACGGTACAGGCGGAGTGCAGCTCCATTGCCATCCGGGGCGTGCCCGGCCGTGAGCCCTTCCAGTGCGGCGCCCGGACCACGGAATGGCTCGGAGGCACCTTTGCCTCGGTGGCGGCGCTGGGGGCGTTGCATGGTGCCCAGGCCAGCGGTCACGGCGAGCACGTGGACTTCAGCCTCCAGGAGGTGATGGGCCTCGCGACCAACACCTACATCGATCTGATGTGGGGGATCCTCGGTCGGCCGCCGGCCACGTGCGCCATGCAGAACGTGGAGACCCCCTCCATCCATGCGACGCAGGATGGCTACGTCGGCTTCAACACCAACACCCAGCAGCAGATCAGCGACTTCCTCTTGCTGATCGGTCACCCCGAGCTGCGCGAGACGGGCGAGTTCAATCAGGTGCCGCAGCGCCTGGCCCGCCTGGACGAGTGGGAAGCGCTGGTCGAGGAGTTCACCCATACGCGCAGCACGGCCGAGATCGTCGAGGAGGCCGGCCTGCTGCGCATCCCCTCGGCTCCAGTGTGCGACGCAGAGGCGCTGCTGGCCCACGAGCAGATCGTGGCCCGCGGGATCTACAGCGAGGACCCTTCGGGGGGCTTCCTGCGCCCGCGCCCCCCCTACCGCATCGACGACGAGGAGCCCGCCCCCCCGCGTCCGGCTCCTTCTCTTGGCGAGCACACGGGCCGGGTCGAGGCCCACGCGCCGAAGCGCCCGCAGCCCACGGGCCCGCGCGCCCTGCCGCTCGAGGGGGTCCGCGTGCTCGACGCCACCAACTGGTGGGCGGGCCCCTCGGCCAGCCACTTGCTGGGTTGTCTCGGAGCAGACGTGCTGCACTTGGACTCCACCAAGAAGCCTGACGGCGCGCGCATGATCGGCGGCATGTTCGCTGCCAACCACGCCGAGTGGTGGGAGTGCTCCACCTTCTTCCTCTCCGCCAATACCAACAAGCGCGACGTCACCCTGAACCTCGCGGATTCGCGCGGCCGCGAGCTCTTCTTCCGCCTGCTCGACGGGGCCGACGTGCTGATCGAGAACTTCAGCCCGCGGGTGATGGACGGCTTCGGCATCACTCGGGAGGCGGTGCGTGCGGCAAATCCCCGCTGCATCTATGCGCGCATGCCGGCCTTCGGCCTGGACGGGCCCTGGCGCGACAGGGTGGGGTTTGCCCAGACCATGGAGCAGCTCTCGGGCCTGGCCTGGCTCACCGGCCACGTGGACGATCGACCCCGCATCCAGCGCGGTCCCTGCGACCCCCTGGCGGGGGTGCATGCCGCCTTCGCATTGCTGGTGGCCCTCGAGGAGCGCGAGGTCAGTGGCCGCGGAGCCTTCCTCGAGTGCACCATGGTCGAGGGGGCGCTCAATGCCGCCGCCGAGCAGGTGGTGGAGTGGACGGCCTACGGGAGGCGCCTCCAGCGCGAAGGCAACCGCGCGCCGAACGCTGCGCCCCAGGGGCTCTACCCCTGTCGCGGCCACGACAGCGTGGCGAATCCCCAGTGGCTGGCGCTCTCGGTGGCGACCCTGCCGCAATGGGAGGCGCTCCTCGCATGGCTCGGAAACCCCTCCTGGGCGGCGAGCCTGGTGGGAGCGGATCTGCGGGAGCGGCGTGCGGCCCAGGACAAGATCGACGAGCACCTGCACAACGTCTTTGCAGACCGGGACCGCGATGCGAGCGTCGAGGCTCTGGTGGCGGCCGGTGTCCCGGCCGCAGCCCTGGCCGATGCGCGCACGCTCTCGGCCCATCCACAGCTTCAACATCGCGGCTTCTTCGAGGAGCTGGACCACCCGGTGGTGGGCCGGCAGCAGATCATGTCCGTCCCCTTCCGCTACGCGAGCGTCGATCGCTGGCTGCGCACGCGGGCGCCCACCCTGGGCGAGCACAACGCTCTGGAGCTGGGCCGTCTCGGTGTCTCTGCGGAGCGGCTCCAGGAGCTCGAAGCGGCCGGCGTGATCGGGACGCGCCCGGAGGGGCTGTAGCCCCCTGTGGCCACCCCCCTTTCGAGGCCTTCCGGAAGGCTTCTGCGACGCGGTAGAATCGGCCCTTCACGCGGGTCAGACCGACCCGCAACCAGGACGGAGAGACGAGCATGGCAGAGCTGAAGGCAGGGGCGCGCTTGAAGATCGCCGTCTGCGACACCCAGGTAATGGTCATCGCGGCGCCCGAGGGCGAGGTGGCGCTCTGCTGCGGCGGGGCCCCCATGCTGGAGGTCACGGCGGAGTCTCCCGGCGGCGAGATCGCCGCCGAGCACAGGAACGGCAGCCAGATTGGCAAGCGCTACGTGAACGAGGCCGGCGACCTGGAGCTGCTGTGTACGAAGCCCGGCGAGGGCTCCCTGGCGGTCGCGGGCGCCGCCCTGAAGCTGAAGGAAGCCAAGGCGCTGCCCTCTTCCGACTGACTGCGACTCTTCTCCTCTCAAGCCGAGACCCCCCGATGAACCTGATGATGCTGCTCGAGATGGCCTCCCAGGGTATGGGCGATCGCGTGGCCGTCCAGTGCGAAGGCGATCGCTGGGGCGTGGAGGAGCTGTTCGCCGCGGCCGGGCGAGTTGCCGCTCGCATTCGCGCAAGTGGCGTCCAGCACGTCTCGGTGCTCGATGTCTCGAGCCCGGCAGTGCCCCTGGCGCTCTTCGCTGCCTCCTGGGCGGGCGTCCCCTTCGTACCGCTCAACTACCGGCTCACCGGGCCGGAGCTCGACGCGCTGATCGAGCGGGTGACGCCGGCGCTGCTCGTCACCGACGCCGAGCGCGCCCCGAAGCTGCGCGGGCGCCCGGGACTCGAGGTCTGGACTCGGGAGGAGCTGCTGCGGGTCGGCCGCTGCGACGAGGCTCCCCCCGAGAGCGACTGGGGGATGGACCCCGACGAGATCGCCATCCTGCTCTTCACCAGTGGCACCACCGGCGTGCCCAAGGCGGCGGTACTGCGCCACAAGCACATGGTTTCCTACATCCTGGGCAGCGTGGAGTTCATGGCGGCAGCGCCCGAGGACGCGGCCCTGGTGAGCGTGCCGCCCTACCACGTGGCCGGGACGGCCGCCGTGCTGAGCTCCCTCTATGCCGGGCGCCGCATCGTGCAGCTGCCGGGCTTCGCGGCCGAGGCCTGGCTGAAGACCGCCGACGAGGCCGGGGTGACCCACGCCTTTGTCGTGCCGACCATGCTGGCGCGCATCGTCGCGGCCATGGAGGAGAAGGGCCTCCCCGCGCCCTCTGCCCTGCGCAGCCTGGCCTACGGTGGCGGCAAGATGCCGCTGCCCGTCATCGAGCGCGCCATGGGGCACTTCCCGGACGTCGCCTTCACCAACGCCTACGGTCTTACCGAGACCAGCTCCACCATCGCGGTGCTCGGCCCCGCGGAGCACCGCGCGGCCCACGCCAGCGCCGACGAGGCTGCGCGCCGGCGCCTGGGCTCGGCGGGGCTTCCCTTGCCCGGCGTCGAGGTAGAGATCCGCGACGAGGACGGCAAGGCCGTGGCTGCGGGCCAGCGCGGCGAGATCTTCGTGCGCGGTGAGCAGGTCTCGGGCGAGTATCTGGGCCGCGGCAGCCAGCTCGTGGCGGGCGGCTGGTTCCCCACCCACGACGGTGGCTACCTCGACGAGGAGGGCTACCTCTTTGTCGAGGGCCGCATCGACGACGTCATCGTGCGCGGCGGGGAGAACCTCTCCCCCGGCGAGATCGAAGACGTCCTCCACGCCCACCCGGCCGTGGCCGACTGCGCCGTGGTGGGCATTCCCGACGAGCAGTGGGGCGAGGCCGTCGCAGCCGCCGTCGTCCTGAAGGACGGTGCCCAGGCCGACACCGCCGAGCTCCAGGCCTGGGTCAAGCAGCACCTGCGCTCCTCCCGCGTCCCGGAGCAGATCCGCTTCGACTCCGAGCTCCCCTACAACGAAACCGGCAAACTCCTCCGCCGCAAGATCCGCTTCGCGTAGGAGCGGGGACGTTCTTTCCGATTTCCGATCTTCTACGCTGGGGGCTTGCGATGTAGCGCTCGGCTCACGGTCGCGTCGGAGACGCCCAGGGCCCGCGCGACTGCCCGGCTTGAGAACCCCAGCTCTCGGACGGCGCGCTGAGCCAGATCTGCACGGGCCTGCGCCACCCGGCGGCTACGAAAGGGTGGTCCCAAGGCGAGGGGCGCGAGACCATGCGCCTCTGCAACGATCCCGATCAGCTCTGAGATCGAGTGTTCCCAGGGAGCCGACTCGTTCGCTGGCTCCGACGAATCAGGAGAGGGCGGTAGCGCTGTGATCTGGTCGGCAGTTTCCGGAGCAGCCATCCAGGCGTGGAGCTTGCGCCGCGCATCTCTCGGGTCGTCGGCGAGGAGTCGTAGGCTCGCGGAGGTCGCCTCGAAGGGTCGCGGCCGCCGTTCTCCAGTCAGGGCGCCATGACCGCACCACGGATAGCGACCAAGCTCTCCAGGCCGAGCTACCAGGCCCGCCTCGAGGGGATTTCGGTGTATGTAAAGCAACAGTCCCAGCAGGTCCGTCTCATCCTCGACGAGGCGGGACTTGTAGCGGTTTTGGAGCAAGTGACCGCAGCGGCCGTGTCGGCGGTTGAAGTAGAGGGCGTAGCCCGTCTCCAGCCGAGCCATCAGCCGTGGGAGGGGTACGGGACCCGTACGAATTGCGAGATGAACGTGGTTGGCCATCAGTGCCCAGGCAAAGCAGCGGAATCCCAGCTCCGGGATCAGGCGATCCAGCCGCAGGAGGAAGTTTTCGCGGTCTACGGCATCGCAGAAGATGCGGGCCCGTGCGACTCCACGGATCATGACGTGGTGGATTGCACCGCGTGCGTCCGCTCTCGGACCTCGGGGCATGGTTGCGCCTGGCGAGACCGGGCAGGGGTCAGAACTGTCTAACAGCTCTTGCCGCGAACTGCCAGCAACAACGAAAATCGGAAAGAACGTCCCCTTCCTACAAGAGGTCTCCGAGGTGGGTTTCGGCGGCGGGGGTCTGGCCTCCCGATTCGAGGAAACGTTTCATTCGCCGGGGAGCCTCAGGGGTGCGCACGAGGGTCTGGAAGAGGTAGCCCTCTTCGATGAGGCCCGGGCCCGGGTCGCTCTCTGCGGCGAGGACCGCCTGCTTGGCCGCAGCCACGGCGGCCGCCGGGAAAGAGGCGATACGCCGGGCCAGGCGCTCCACGAAGGGGCGCAGCTCGTGGGGTGGGAGAGCCCGGTTCAGGTAGCCCCAACGCTCGGCCGTTTCGGCGTCGAGGTCCTCGCAGCCAAGGATCACCTCCAGGGCGCGCCCGCGGCCGACGAGCCTCGGTAGACGCTGGGTCCCGCTGCCGCCAGGAAGGATGCCGAGGGCGACTTCGGGCTGGTTCACGATCGTCCGGCCCAGAGCCCCGAAGCGCATGTCGAACGACATGGCCAACTCGCTGCCACCGCCGCCCACGCGGCCTCCGATCTCGACGATGGTGGCCTTGGGCATCGTGCGGTAGAGCTCGCACATGGCGTGGTAGGGGTTGTCTCCGGGTTTTTCGACGCGCACTGCGCGGCCCTCGGTCGGAAACGCAAGGATCGCCTCCACATCGAAGTGGGCGATGAAGAAGTCAGGATTGTCGCTGCGCAGCACGACCACGCGTACGGCATCGTCGTCCCGCACCGCAGTGCCAAAGCGCAGGAGCTCCACGAAGACGCCCAGTGTGATCAGGTTGATGGGAGGGTGGTCGAGCGTCGCAACAGCCACGCCGGCCTCGACCTGGACCTTCAGGTGCTCAAATTCGTATGGCATCAGGGGGCCCCACGTCACGCAGGTAGACAGCGACATTACCATGGTGACCACGCTCCCGGCGATACGTCGCTTCGGTGCGAACCAGGGAAACTGCCACCTGTGCGAGCGGCGGACCTGGTACGGCGCCCCCTCCTGCCCGGCACCGAACCGCAGTGGAGAGAGCCCTGAGCTCGATGTTTCGCCCCGCGGGGCCCTTCGCTCATCCAAACCGCAGTCGAACGGTCCGAACGGACGCGGAACCGCTCCGCATGTGCGAAGCGGTAGCGACTTGCACTTCGATTGCCGGTCGACGCTGACATCATCGTCCGGCCTTCCGCTGATTCGTGTTCTCACCCAAACGGAGTGGCATACTACGCGGATGCCTGATGGAAAGCGCACGATCGTTGTGATGCCGGCCTACAATGCTGAGTAGACGCTGGAGCGGGTGTACTCGGACATACCCCGTGACGTTGTGGATGAAGTGATCGTCGTCGACGACTGTAGCTCGGACGCGACCTGCGATGTTGCCCGGGGGCTTCCCGTCACTTTGATCGTACACGAGCGCAATACGGGTTACGGCGGGAACCAGAAGACCTGTTACCGGGTGGCCCTCGAACACGGTGCCGACTTCGTGATCATGGTCCATGGAGACTATCAGTACGACGCCCGCATGATTCCCGCCTGCATCCAAGTACTCGAGCTCGGAATCTGTGATGTCATCCTGGGGAATCGGATCAGGACCCGCGCCGAGGCCATGGCCGGCGGGATGCCGCGTGTGAAGTATGCGGCAAACCGTGTGCTGACAATCCTTGAGAATGTCTTCTCCGGCCAGAACCTTGGAGAATGGCACAGCGGGTTCCGGGCCTTTGATCGCAAGGTTCTCGAGGCGATTCCCTTCGAGCGCAACGCCGATGACTTCGTCTTTGATACCCAGTTTCTCGTCCAGGCCATCCATGCTGGGTTTCGGGTCGGCGACGTGCCCGTTCCCGTGCGCTACTTCCACGAGGCAAGCAGCATCAGTATCCGCGACTCATCGGTCTACGCGGTCAAGACCTTGTTGACCTTCGTGGAGTGGTGGTCGCACCAGCTAGGTCTGCGGCGAAGCCCGCTCTTCGAGGGTTGATCGCAGCCGCAGATGAGGAATGCGTGAGCGCGAGTCGGGAACAGCAGACGTGGAGGGGCCTGGACCTTGCGGATCTCATCCTGACGTGGGTGGTGTTTACAGGCATTGCCCTGCTTTTGTACGCGCCGGCGCTGAACGGCCCGCTGCTGTCGGATGATCTGGTCTACCTGACGGGTCGGCCCTACATGTTGGAACTCTCCCCGGACAATGTAGAAGCGATCCTGGACCCCACGGCAGACCCGGCCATCGTGACTTCGAACTACGCTCCCGTTCATCTCCTCGCGCACCTGGTGGAGCACGAGTTCTTCGGTAGCTATCGGGACAACACACGTCCCTACCACATCGTGAACGTCGTCCTGCACGCGACGAACGCGCTGCTATTTGCGGCTCTACTTGCCTCCCAAGGGGTTCCACTCTTGGCGGGTCTGCTTGCCGGTCTGCTCTTCCTGATCCATCCGGCCAACGTGGAGGTTGGCGCGTGGATCGTTCAGCTCAAGACCCTGCTCGCGTTCGGTCTGAGTCTCGGCGCATTGCTAGCCCTCAGGCGCCACCCCACTGTAGGGACTCTGCTCTACGCCCTTGCGCTCTTGTCCAAGCCCACGGCGACAGCTGCGCTGGCGGGTGGAATCGTCTTCGAGTGGACCCGCACGCCGGCTCCTGGAGAACCCCCGCGAAGGACTCGTTGGCTGGTGGCATGGGGGCTACTGACGGCGGTGTACTGCTTGGCCGAGTTCCACGCCTTTCAGCGCACGGGGGAGCTGGTGACGGGGCAGGAACGGGGAGTGGTCGCCATCGGTCTGCAAGCGGTAGCCATCCTGGGTCGATACCTGGTCATGGCGATCACCTCGCTGGGAGTGTCCACTTCCCAGCAGCCGGCGGCTCCGGACTCCGTGCTCGACCCCTGGTTCATGCTCGGCGTCCTCACCCTGATTGGGCTGGTGGGTGTGAGCGTCCGGACCCTGATGCGTCGCCACCCCGCCGCCGGCTGGCTTGGTTTTTCGGCCGCAGCCTATTTGCCGATTTCGCAGCTTTTTCCGTTTCGTTTTCCGATGGCGGACCGCTACTTGTATTTCGCGTGGGCAGGGCTTGTGGGAGCGGCGCTGCTTGGAATGACGCCGTGGCTCCGGCGCCTCCTGGCGGAAGCGAAACGCAGCCGCAGGTTTGGCCAACCCCCAGCGCTCTGGATCCTGACTGGGGTGATCCTCCTTGCGTCACTCGGACTTGGCGTGCATACGCACGAGCGCGCAGCGGTCTGGCAGTCGCAGCGGGCCTTCGAGCAGGATGCTATTGCGCATTATCCAAGGGGCATCTCAGGGTTGCACCTGCGTGCGAAGCAGCTCGCCCAGGCGGGAGATCTCGAGGGCTCCATCGACGCGCTCGAGTCTGCCCGAGCCCAAGGCTACGTGAATGTCCTGGGCGTCCTGAGCGATCCCGGGTTCGCGCCGCTTCACGGCCAGCCGCGCTTCCAGAACCTCATGCACGAGATGGCAATGTGGTGGGTAGAGCATATCGGGAATCTCGAATCTCCCACTCAATACGAGCTGATCGACTTGTGCCAGATCTACCTCGCCCTCGGCGATCCGAATTCGGCAATTGCGACGATTCATCGCGCCCAGGAGACGAGGGGAACGGCCAGTCCACTCGTCTTGAAGGAGCTGCTTGCCCGCGCTCAGCTGCAGCGGCGACAGAAGGAGCACTTGTGAGGATCGCAACCCTGATGCTAGCCCTGCTGACGGGTGCGATCCTGGTCGGAGGTTGCCACGCGGAGAAGGTGGCGCCGGACGTCCTGCTCGTGGTCGTCGATACGCTGCGTCCAGACTTCCTCGGCGCTTACGGCTTTGAGTATCCAACGAGCCCGAACTTCGACGCCTTGGCGGCGAAGGGCGTGGTTTTCGAGCGCGCGCTAGCAGCCAGCGGTAAGACGGCTCCATCCCATGCGTCCATCATGACCTCGAGGTGGGTCAACGAACACTCGATCGGTGCCATCAACGGCACGACTCGCCTGGACGGTGAGAAGACCCTCGCGATGTATTTCAAGGACTCCGGCTATGACACGGCCGCCTTCATTGGGAATATCGTGCTGCGGCGTCGAATTGGTCTCGACGCCGGATTTGACGTCTACGACGACAACCTTCCCGATGTCGAGCGCAACCGCAGCGATGTATTCGAGAGAACGGCTCCAAAGACCACCGCAAGGGCAGTGCAGTGGCTCAGTAGGCGAGGAGACCGCCCATGGTTCCTCTGGGTCCATTACCAGGATCCCCACGGCCCCTACACCCCACCTGCCTCCTACTCCGCGAGGTTCGCCGGCCTCGCATCCGCCAAGGAAGACCCCCTGCCGGTACTCGCCTCGAACCTGGGACGGTGGGGGATTCCGGCCTACCAGGTGCTCGACGGACTACGCAGGCCTGGGGAGTATCGAAGCCGTTATGCGGGAGAGATCGCATTCTTCGACGAGTCCCTGGGGAAACTCCTGCAGTCGGCCCACAGGCCCGGACGCCCGTTGGTCATCGCCGTGACGGCGGACCACGGAGAGAGCATGGGGGAGGGCGGCTATTTTTTCGGTCACGGCCAGACGACGACACCCGACATCGCGAGGATCCCGTTGCTATTGAATGCGCCGGGTCTCGCGCCAGCGAGGCGCAGCGAGCTCGTCAGCCATGTAGACATCCTTCCCACTCTGCTCGAGCTTGCCGGCCTACCGGTGCCCGTTGGAGCTCGAGGCCTGGCCCTAGGAGCGCTGATCCGCGCGGGGTCTTCGATACCGGAGCGAATTTTGTATACCGACGTGGGAAATGATGTGGCGGCCTACCGGGGAGACCATTTCGAGCGCTACTGGCGTGTCCCAGGCCAGAAACGGGCGGTTGGTGGGAGCTTCATCTGGCACGGCGGGTCTCGATGGGAGCACGGGCCGGGGGATCTCGAGCTGCGGGGCGCGCTGAATGCCTATGTGAGCAGTCGACGTCCGGTGCACTTCCTCAAGAAAAAATTTGACGCGGTCGAGATCAAGCGCCTGCGGGCGCTGGGCTACGTGGAACCGGAAAGCAAGTAGCCGCAAAGCTGCCGCAGGCGCTGCACACGGCGTCTCCGCTTCGGGCCGGGTGGAGAAAATCCGACTTCAGTCTGGATGATTGCCGGCGAAGTTGCTGGTTCAGGTGACCGGCTGATGGGCGGGTGCCGAGCGGCATCTCGCCCGGCCTGGTTCCGGCAAGTACCCGGATTGACTTCAGAGAGCGCACATCGCCACGTGACAGGTTGGTGTCGAAGATGCGATACTGCGCGGTCGTGCAGTCTACGGCGTCGTCGAATCGGTGGCTCTACGGTGCGGTACCGGACCTGCTCCTCGGGTGCGGTGTGCTCTACATGATCGTGTTCGTCGTGCTCCTCTTTGCCGGCGAGAGTGTTCGTACATCGCAACCGATCTTGCTGATCCCTCTTCTGGGATTGCTGACGGCGACGCCCCACTATGGCGCGACACTGCTGCGCGTCTACAACAACCGCAGGGAGCGGCGCAGCTATGCGGTGTTCTCGGTATGGATCACGCTGGCACTGATTGGTGCGGGCTTCCTCGGGCTCCATGACCCCTGGGTTGGGAGCCTTCTGGTCACCGTTTTCATCACCTGGAGCCCGTGGCACTACACTGGCCAGAACTACGGCATCGCTGTAATGCTGCTGAGGCGGCGCGGCGTCGAGGTAACGCCCACCGACAGGCGATTGCTCTACTGGGCATTCGTGCTCTCCTATGTCTTCGTGTTTCTCGTCATGCACGTGAGCAACGGGGATGGCGGAATCGCCCCCACCACCTTCGATTACACGGCTACCAAGGTGGCTTTCCTCCCTCTTGGTATTCCTCCAAGCGTCAGCGGCCCTCTCGCTGCGGCTGCCCTCCTCGGATCAGTGGTTCTTTTCGGCGCGTTCAGCGTCCGGAACGGCGCTTCCTGGAGGGGGGTCTACCCGGCCGGACTTCTCGTCGTGACCCAGGCTCTCTGGTTCATGCTTCCTCTTGCAATCAAGCAGTTCGGGGTCCACACCTCGGTCGACTCGATCGACCCGGATAACCGGATCTACTACCAGACGTGGATCGCCTTCCTGGGCCACTCGACCCAGTACCTGTGGATTACAAGCTGGTACGCTCGGAGGACGCCGGAGTGGCCAGGCTTTACGGGTTATTATGCCCGCGTTTTGGCGGCCGGCGCAGGTGCGACCGCGTTGCCGCTCTTGATCTTCGGGCCCTTCGCCGGGGGGTCTCTCTCGCTGGATGCAGGGCTGCTCTCGGTGTGCGGCTCGATCCTCAACCTTCATCACTTCATTCTGGACGGGGCCATCTGGAAGCTACGGGGGCGCATTGGGCAGGTGTTGATCCGCAATCAGCCTCCCGATCTCGCTTCCAGTCCGACGAGGTTCGGCTTGCTCTTGCGCCCACTGGTGTGGACCGCCTGCGCCTGCGGCATTGGTATCGAGGCCCTGCTGGTGTTCGGCGGTACGCAGGCTACCCACGCGATCCAGGAGCATGCTCCCGCCGCCGCGAAGCGCAACGAGGACAGGCTCGGCTGGTTCGGAATCGACCGGAGCGGAACACGACGGGAAATTGGTGTCCTCTTCCTACGCGCCGGGCTTGTGGTGGAGGGGCGGAAGGAGCTGCTTCGCAGCATCGATCTCGATCCGTCCTGGAACGCGTATGGCCTGCTCGCGGCCTCCTACGAGGTGGATCACAACTGGCGCAAGGCCCTCGAGGCCTATGACGCAGGTCTCGAGCTCAAACCGCAGCAGGCCCAGTTCTGGGCCGGGAGTGCAGTCGTTCTCGAAAAGCTGGGCAGGCTGGAGGAGGCCTACAAGCGCATTCGTCGCGCCTCCGAGCTCACACCCAATAACCCCGCGATCAGGAAGCAGCTGATCCGGATCGGAGCCCTGCATCGATCGAGGCCCTGAAGCCAACACCAGCGAGAGTGGCCGGGCGCTCGGGGTCCAGCAACGCTTGAGCGTACGGGGCTTGGCCTGCTATCCCTCTCGCTCGTGGCTTCGCGAAGCTTCCTCGGGCTGGGCTCCCGTCGTTCCTCTCATCTGCTCTTTGCTGTGATTCTTGGCTTCGTCTTTTGGACGGGGCATCGTGGGATCGACTTTGGCCATCACTGGGACGAGCCCACGCTGCTCTACCTGGTCCAGCACTCGGCGGAGTCCGGGCTGTTGCTGCCGCGCTGGTACAACTACTCGTCGGTCCTCTATGACGTCGCTGTGGCAAGCCTGCTCCCGGACGCGAGCCTCGCTGACCTGCTCTCACCCCGGCGGGTTTCCTTGCACGGCCCAGCCGGCTCGAAGCACCTTCCGGAGGTCGCACGCAGCCAGGGTTACCTGTTCCGCCTGAGAACCGTGTGTCTGCTGCTGGCGACCCTTGCGCCCCTGTGGGTCTACCTCTGGGTGCTGCGCTGGCGCGATGACCCGCTCGAAGCCCTGCTGGCGGGGACGACACTCGCATCATCCTGGGAGCTGGCCTACCACGCCCGCTGGCCTTCGCCGGATCCGATCATGGCGATGCTCGCAGTGGCTACGATGCTCTGCGTTTGGCGCGCCCTCGACGGGGGGCGGCGTAGCGCGAGCTGGCTCCAAGGCGCTGCAATCCTGGCGGGCCTGGCTTGTGGGACGAAATATCCCGGCGGACTGCTGCTGCTTCCAGTTCTCGGGGCAGGAGCGCTGCTTCGGCACGTTCCCCATCCGGTCACCGGCGAGCCGGGTGCAAACACCCGCCTTCTCGCCAAGCTCGTGGCTTGGTTTGGAGTGAGCTTCCTGGCCTCCACGCCAGGCGCGGCGTTGGAGCCATGGCGCTTTCTGGCAGACGTGCGCTTCGAAATGAATCACTACGCCCAGGGTCACGGGGGATACACAGTCGTACCCTTCACCGAGCACGGCCCCAGGCTCCTCGCGTACCTGGGCCTCTCTGCATTTTCCAGGGCCTGGCCTCTGGCCCTGATGATCCTCTTCCTCGCGGGCTGGGGTGCGGTTCGCCTGGTCCGGGTGGATCGGGCTCGGGCCCTGCTCTTCCTGGTCGTCCCCGTGGCGGACGCCCTCTACATGATCGCGCAGAAAGTCATGATCGTGCGAAATGCGCTGGTCCTGCTGCCCTTTCTCGCGGTTCTTGCGGCTCACGGGTTCCGGGCTCTCCACACGACACTTCCCCACACCTTGGCTCGCCGTGCGCTGGCCGCCGCGTTTGCGGGCACCCTGATCTTCAATCTGGTCGAGCTGGAGCAGACATCTCAGAGTATTGCGCAGCGGAAATCCATCGATCACGCCGCCGACCTTGCCCGCTATCTCGACGCCGCACCGCGGAGATCTATCCGGCTGTCACCCGGTGCCGCGGCGTTGCTCGGGCCCCGTGCCCACGAGATTTTCGCGTTGGGTGGCGCACAGGCGGCCAAGTTCGTGCTGCTCACATCCGAGGTCAAGGATTGGAGACGTTGGCCCGCCAATCGGCATGGGCTCTACCACCTGATCTCCGGACCGCTGGAGGTAAACTTCGACTACTACCCGTCCTGGGAGGGCGATCCGCGCCTGGTCGCGATGCCGATGGAGGCAGCACGAGCCGCCCACTTCGTGCGTTGAAGCAACTCATGCAAACGGGCAAGCCGATTCCTTCGGGAACTCCTCCCGCAGGCTATCTCTCCCGGATCAACGAAACTCGCTTGGATAGGCGGCCTGCAATCACCGATGCGGCCAGCCTGTTTCCGACTTCAGAGAAGTGCAAGTCGTCGCAGAAATTCAACGCCCGCTGGGGAACGAGCTTCGCCAGGTCGATACACTTTGCCTTGGTTTCGTGACAGAGCTGCATCGTGACCGCGTTGAATCGCGAGATCCCTGCTGCCATCGCAGAAGCGGAATAGTACTCTCTGCGCCCTTTCGCCTTGGGCGCTGTGTCTACTCTTCCCATCCAAAGCATGCTTCGCTCCGAGGCTGGCATCGATGCGTGCCAGAGGTAGGGCTGGGTCATCAACACGACCCGCACTCGGTGTTGGGATGCCCAGGCAATGATCCAGCTCAGGTTGTCACGAAACTCATGAAGAGGGGGGTCGAGGTCAGGAAGCTTCCTGCGAAAAATGCGGGCCTGATGGCGTAGCGCACGCAGCTGTGGGTAGATCCGCGCGAAGGAGTCCTGTTCAAAGTGAAGACCAATGGGCTCAGTATACGTGTGCACCCAGAAACGCCGCCCGATTGCAGTCCCACGGACCCACGAGCCGTCAGCTTTTGGCGGAATTCGCATGAAGGCGCGGCGTTCCACTGCGGCGGACCTCAGGATCTCGACCGGCGTCATTCGCTCGTAGTGCGGTGCGTGGGCGAGGTAGTCCAGGAAGTCGGTGGCGCCCGGAAGCAGCACGATGGCATCCATGGCAGGCGGCTGTGCGAGGAGGCGCCTCACCTGAACCATGTTTTCGCGCGTACCGTGGCCGGCACGGCCCACGTTGCCCACCCACACGCGATGTCTGGAGGAAGCGTTCAGCTTGTCCTCTACGAGCTTCGTCCAGACCTCGCTGTCGTCGAAATACAGCGATTCGGTGGTACTCGACCCGAGCGCGAGGATCCGAAAGGTACCGTCCTTGGGTGGCTCCTCTCCACGAATGCCGAGCGAGTTGATCGAAAACTCCTTGCGACCCTCGATACCCGGAAGGTTTCCCGGCTCCGGGTACAGCTCGGTGTGAAGGCCTGCGGCCCATACTTCGTAGGCCTTGGGCTCTCGTAGCCGCAGCAAGATCTCCAACGGGGTCATCAGCGAAACAACGAAGATCAAGAGCAAGATCGGAGGCCGGAAGTTCACTCGTAAACCATTCTGGGCATTCCAGTCGTTGTGGTAGCGCGCTGACAGACGCGCTAGGTGTTCCAGCGTGCCCCGCCGGGTCCAAGGGAAACGCTTGGTGGGCCAATTGTCACTTTCACAATGCTCTTCGTTCAATCGACATTCTTCTGGTTCTTCGCCGTCGTCTTTGTCGGGCACTGGGTACTCCGAGAGCAACGCACTCGGAAGCTCTGGTTGCTTTTTGCGAGCTACTTTTTCTACGCGGCATGGGATTGGCGCTTCTTAGGTCTGATCCTATTCTCGACAGGAGTAGACGCGCTCGCCGCAATTCGCATCGCTGGGACCGCCCGTGAACGGCGGAGGCGAGCATGGCTCATCGCAAGCCTCGTGGCGAATCTCGGCGTCCTGGCCTTCTTCAAGTATCTCGACTTCTTCGCGGATTCGACGGCGGCGCTACTCCAACTGCTCGGGATCAAGGCAAGCTGGACGACACTGCATGTGACGCTCCCCGTGGGCATCAGCTTCTACACATTCCAGTCGATGAGCTACACGATAGACGTGTTTCGCGGGAAGCTGGAGGCGCGCCGGAACCCACTCGATGTTGCGCTCTTCGTCGCCTTTTTCCCTCAGCTGGTAGCAGGACCGATTGTCCGCGCGCGGGATTTCCTGCCACAGCTCGACCGTGAAAAATACTTCGCGGACGTGCGGTTTCGATCCAGCCTGACCATCTTCGTGATTGGCTTCTTCAAGAAGGCCTGCGTGAGCGACAACCTCGCTCAGTGGATCGATCCCGTCTTCGCAGGGCCGGCCAGCTATTCCGCCGAGGCGATCATAGCAAGCGTTCTGCTCTATTCCGCCCAGATTTACTGCGACTTCTCCGGATACTCCGACATGGCGATCGGCGCGGCGGGTCTGCTGGGCTACCGCCTGCCGCAGAATTTTGCTGCACCCTACTTCTCGAGATCCCCGGCCGAGTTCTGGCGCCGTTGGCACATCACGCTCTCGTCCTGGCTGCGCGACTACCTGTACATTCCGCTCGGAGGCAACCGGAAGGGGCGCACTCGCACATATGTAAACTTGATGCTCACCATGCTGCTGGGTGGCCTGTGGCACGGCGCAGCCTGGCACTTCGTGCTCTGGGGCTTCGGCCACGGGCTGGCGTTGGTCGGTCAGCGAATCTGGGTGCGCTTGCGTTCCATCCTGTCGCCTACACGACGTTGGGGGAGGGTCCTCGCCTTTTGTTTGGCGGCCTGGTATCTCCAGGGCTCTTGGATCCTGTTTCGCGCTCCCGATCTTGCGAGTTGGAGAATCATGCTGCGAGCGTGGGTGACGGGAACTTCGGCCGGGGTCATGGGGATCGGCATCAATCCCTGGCCGCTCATCGCAGGGCTCCTGGTGTTGCACGCGCTCGCCTGGCGGGTTCGCCCAGAGCGGGCGGTGGAGGCGCTCCCCGCGCCCGCCTTTGCTGCTGCCTATGGGCTCGCTTGGAGTGTGGCGCTTGCGCTGCTTCCCGTAGAGGTGAGGCCCTTCATCTACTTCCAGTTCTGAGCGGCCTTCCTGTGGGGCACCACATTCCTGGAGGCTGGGCGCGCCGCCGGTCCCTTTGGGCCGGTCAAGGTCTACGAATACCTGCTGCCAAGCCGAATCCGCGCACCAGGTCTTCACGCTGCGCTGGAGTGCTCGGACATTTCGGTTCGAGAACCTTCCGGAATACTTCTCCCGAGGACGATCACGGGAGATGGAGGCCTCGCGGAGCCGCTCCTCAATTTCATCCTCGATTACGGGCGAATCCACAGGCCCGCCCAGGTACGCAGCGCCTCCGCTACGATCTGGGGGCGCAGTGACGAATTCGTGAACCGATAGGTGATCGGCACTTCAACCACTCGTTGCCCCGCCCGGAAGATGTGGGCGAGGGCCTCGATGTGGAAGTCGAAGGCGCGGCTGCGCAGATCCGCTGCCAGCAGTAGCTCGAAGGCGCGGCGAGAGTACATCCGGTAGCCCGACGTACAGTCGCGCAGCCCGGGGCCTCTCCAGGGAAGCAGGTGGCGGCCCAGCGCCATGTTCATCGCGACGCTCGCGGACGCACTGAGCGCTCGCCGGTACAGTGGTACATTCTCCCGCTGCGACCGATAGCCCAGTACCAGGTCCGCTTCTGGATGCTGCAGGAAGAGCGGGATCGCGTCGGGGTCATGACTCAGGCCCGCGTCCATTGTGATGCAGTAGTCGTAGGCCGCTTCGCTGGCGTGGCGAAATCCATCCAAGATTCCGCCGGCGATGTGGGTGTTTCGCTCGTGGTGGATGCAATAGACACGCTCCAGGCGTTCCGCGATCTTCCGCGTCTCGTCCGTGCTGGCGTCATCCACTACGCACACGTCCGCGTAGCCTGCCGCGCGGCTCGCAACCTCCCCGAGCGTACTCGCTTCGTTGTATGCCGGAATGACCACGAGGGCTCGCGAACTCATGCGTCTCTGGGCCCGCCCTGGTCATCCTGGCCAACGAACGCTCCAGTACGTTCCGCGATGGCGATGTCGTCCGCTGTGTTGATGTTTACATAGCCCTTCCCGATATCGAAGGACTTGACCCGAAGACCATCGTCGATGGCGCATTGGATGAGGTCCGGAAGCTCCTTCTCCCTGCGGTTCTGATTGATCGGGGTAAGCTGAATGTAGTCGAGGATCGAAGAGCGAAAGATGCAGTTACCGGTTCCACGGATGTTGTTAGGCGGGTTGCGTGGCTTCTCGATCAAGCGGTAGATCCGTTGGTCACGGTCGTCTTCGATGACGGCGTAGGTCTTGCGGATCTCGGCAGGATCCTGCTCTTGGACCACGCCGCAGATGACTGCAAGATCTTCGGATTCGAACTTTGCCACCATTTCTGCATGTTTCGGAGCCCAGAGGATCTCATCCGCGAGGAAGAGCATGAAGTTCTCGTTGCCAATGGCGTCGGCGCTGGTCTCGAGGGCGTGGACCAGCCCGGCGGCCTCATGCTGGATCACATACTGGATTCTCACACCATCGAACGCGATCCCGAAGCGGTTGATGATCTGCTCGGCGCAGTAGCCGACGACCACGATGATCCGCGTGGCACCTGCGCGGACGGCGTTCTCCAGGGAATACTGGATCAGCGGCTTGCCAAAGAATTCCAGCATGCATTTGGTTTGTTCGTCCGTCTGGGCGCCGAGGCGGCTGCCGCGGCCGGCGGCCAGCACGAGCGCCTTCATGCTGCCTCAGGGACGAAGAGCTGGCGGTTGTTCTTCACCCATTCAATCAGCAGCGGCACGCCCTGCTCCGGGGGGATCGCCGGAGCCCAGCCCAGCTTCTCGCGAGCCCGTCGGATGTCGCAGACGAAGTATTTGAGATCGCCGAAACGCGGCTTCTCGAAGCGGAGTGCGGATTCTCGACCGGTGGTGGAGTCGATCAGGCGGATGCATTCCAGCAGTGAGATCGCGTGCTCCGGCCCCCCCCCTACGTTGTAGATTCCCGCCTCACCGCGCTCGAAGAATGCAAGGAAGGCGCGGGCAACATCGGCTGCGTAGAGGATGTCCCTGACCTGTTTTCCGGAGCCAAAGATGGTAATTGGCCAACCGATGGCGTGTCGGATGCTGAAGTTGGCCACCCAGCCGTGGTCTTCCCCCCCAAGCTGGCGTGGGCCATAGATCCCGGTGAGCCGAAAGCTCGCCGCGCGAACGCCGAAGGTGTGCCCATACGCGCACACGTAGTGCTCCGCTGATGCTTTGGACGCGTGGAGCGGGGTGAGGTAGCCGCGCATCGTCGGGTCGTTCTCGCAAATTTCCGCGGGCTCCCGTGTATAGCGCGTTTCCTCTTCCTTCAGCTCGTCGTTCACCCAGTTGCCGTAGACGTGAACCGTGGCGCAGCTGGCCACCGGAACATCATGCCGTCGCGCCGCCTCGAGCACATTCGCCGTACCCACGACATTGGTGGAGAGATCGAGGAAGGGTTGCTCGATGCTGATGGTCACTGCGGGCTGCGCAGCAGTGTGGCAGATGAAATCACAGCCCGAGGTGTGGTCCATCAGAGTCTCGGCGTCTCGAACATCGGCGCGCACCATCTCCACGCCCATGCGCTCCAGCACGTTCCAGTTGTGGTCTCGAGCCGCATCGGTCTGGTAGCCGGTTCGGAGCAGCTCGGACTTGGTCATGTTGTCATAGGCGATGACTTCCCAGCCCCGCTGGCGGAACAGCTCGCAGACGTGGGAGCCGAGGAATCCACAACCGCCGGTAACCATGACCTTCACGCGCATCTCCCGGGAGGCGCCCCGATCCTAGCGCCTGTCGGAGATGCGAGGGGCGAAACCCCCGAGGGGGACATGAAAATCGCGCCCGCCAGATCTGCTAAAGCTTGGGTCTCGTCCGGCCGCCGCGACGGGCGTGCACCCCGCCCGCCGTGGCGCTCCGCACGGAGACCGGTCTTCACGATGAGCCATCAAGTCGCGAGCTCCTGGCTCCGCAGCGCCCCTTCCAACGCGCGCGACACGCAGCTGGATGGCTTCCGCGGGCTCGCGATCCTCTTGGTGATTGTCTTCCACGTCCCGCGGCTGGATGCCGAAGGCAGCCTGGCGGGGCGGCTCGCTACGCTGGTGCCGTCGCTGGGATTTTCGGGCGTGGATGCCTTCTTCGTGCTCTCCGGCTTCCTGATCACCCGCATCCTGTTGCGCGAGCGCCATTCTCAGCGTTACTTCCGGACCTTCTGGGGTCGGAGGATGTTGCGAATCTTCCCACTCTATTATCTCGTGTTGTTTCTCCAGCTGGTTCTGCTCCCTTGTTTCGTATCCGGCGAGCTCTTCTGGAACGCCTCGGGCACGCGAGAGCCGCTCTGGTTCTGGCTCTACCTGACGAACTTCTACGATGGTCTGGCGGGGATCCAGCACCACTCGATGCTGAACCTCACATGGTCGCTGGCGATCGAGGAGCAGTTCTACCTGCTCTGGCCTCTGGTGGTACGGCTGCTGTCGATACGGCGCCTCTCCCAGCTCTGTCTTGGGCTGGTCTTCATTTCCTTCGCGTGCCGTTGATCGGCTTATGGGCAGGCTCCCATCCCCTTCTGGTGTACGAGCTGACTCCCATGCGCATGGATGGCCTCGCCATGGGGGGATGGATTGCCGCGCGCTCGCGCCTGCAAGGGGGTACAGAGCCCCTCAGGCGCATCGCTTCTTGGATGTTGCCGGCGTCGGCCGTCGTGCTCCTCGCCGTCGCAATTCCGATCCAGATCGATCCGTTCTTCATGAGTGACCGGCCGCGCCAGATCCTCTTCAATCCGGCCTTCCAGACCGTGGGCTATTCCGCCATCGTGCTCTTCTACGGCTCGGTGTTGATCTGGATCCAGGGGAGGTCTCCGGGCCGCGGCCTGCGAGGTTTCTTCGAGCTCCCGTTCCTCACGCGTCTCGGAAAGTACAGCTACGCGATGTATCTGCTGCACCTGTGGGCGATCGAGGCCGTCCGGCACTGGATCCTTCCCGTCGGGCTGCCTTTCGCACTCGCGTGGCTCTTGACGCTGGCTCTCAGCCTGGCTCTGCTGCTCATCGCCTGCGCGTGGATCTGGCGGCTGGTGGAGGAGCCTGCGCTACGTCTCCGGCGGTATTTCCCCTACGACCGCGAGCCGACACCGGCGAGGCTTTGAGGCTGGGTACGCTACGCCCCCGAATCTGCCTCTTCCTGCAGAGCCGGATCAGCCAGGCCCCGCGCCTCTTGTTCCCGTCACCCGTTCGGCTCTTCCGCTCCTCTGTCCCGGGCGCTGAGCTCCTGGAGCATCTGCCGCGCGTTGTCGGAGCCTGGGAAATCGGCGCCAGAGGCGAGGGCTTTTTCCAGCGCCTCGGAAGCCTCCTTCTTCCTCCCAAGCGCGCGGAGCGCCTGCGCACGGTGGAACTGTGCGAGGGCCCAGGAGCCCCCGGACGCATCTGCCAGCGATACGGCATCGTCGAACTGCGCAAGGGCGGGACCGTCGAGTCCCTTCTTCAGGAAGACGAAGCCGAGCGTGTCGGCAATCGGGGCACTGGTCGGGCGGGCGTTGCGGGCAACCTGTGCAAGCTCCAGGGCGCGGTCGATGTCTCGACCCCGTTGTGCCAGGCTGAACGCAAGGTCGTTCGCAGCGGCCGCCTGGTCTGGCCGCTCCGCCAGAACAGACTCCAGCAGTGCGTTGGCCTCGTCGCCGCGACCGCGCGTGTTCAGCATCCGTGCAAGGAGGATCCGGCCGCCGATGTTGAGCTTCCCCGCCTCGTGCTGCTTCTCCAGGGTCGCCAGAGCCTGATCCTGTCGACCCGAGCGGGTAAATAGGTCGTAGAGCATCTCGGCGGTGCCCGCTTGATCCGGCCAGCGTTCCATGGAGCGCGTCGCTTCTTGAATCGCTTCGTCTGTGCGGCCATTGATGGCGAGCATCCGTGCATACATCCCATGAACCTGGAATGAGTCGGGCCGCGCACGCATGGCATCTTCCGCCTCTAGAAGCGCGGCGGCGTGGTCCCCCTTTGCCATCGCGATCCTGACCAGCTCCTTGCGCACTCCGATCGCCCTGGGATGAGCCCGCTTTGCCCGCAGCAAGAGCTTTTTCGCACGTTCAGGATGTCGCTTCCCCTCATAACGCGAATAGACGACTACGGTGGGGATTGAGTAGCTGGGCATGGCGAGAGCCGCTTCGAGCACCTTCCTTCCGTCGGCCGGTCTGCCCAGCTCGTACAGGGCCCGGGCCACCTGGGGCGCGTCCTGCCCAGAGATCACCTTGAGCTTCCGAAAGCTCTCCAACGCCAGATTCCAGTCGCGCAGCTCTATGGCGCTCAGCCCCCGGATGCGTAGCAGGGCCTTGCGTTGAAGCGGGTTTGTGCTTGATCGCTGCAGCGCCTGATTGGCGGCGTCGAGGGCGGCGGAGGCGTTTCCCCGTGCCAGCTCCGTGTCGGCCAGCAGCTCGAACGCCTCCGTCGAGGGGCTGGTGTCAATCCAGCGGGTCAGGGCCTTGACGGCCTTTGCGCCATCGTGGCGGGCCCTGGCAATCAAAGCCTCCGTCTGGAAGGTGGCAGGCGTGTCTGGGTAGTCGGCCTCGAGCCGGCGGAGGGTTTCATCGGCCCCGGCGAGATCTCGATGGGCCGCCTGCAGCTGTGCGAGAGCAGCCAAGGCGTCCTCGCGAGGCGATACGTGGTCAATGACGGACTGAAGGTGCGCAATCCCGTCTTCGGGTCGTCCTTGACGCGTCAGGAACCGGGCGTAGGCGCCATGGGCCGCCGCGTCGTCAGGCCGCTTCGCGAGCATCCGGTCCATCACCTTTTCCGCGTCGTCTCCAGAGATCTGGGCAAGGCGGCTCCACGCCGGAATGTTGCCGGGCTCCAGCTCGATCAGCCGTTCCACAGCCCATTTGTTGAGCGCCTCGGCGTTGCCGGTAGCCAGCGCGGCTTGCAAGATCTTGTGCGCCTTGGCGGGATCGGATCGAAGGGCCTGATAGGCATCCTGATAGGTGCGCAGCAACTCCTTCGCATGACCGGGCCAGGCCGAGTAGATCGTCGCGAGAGACACCCAGGTGGTGACGGACAGGTCTTCGTCCTCGTCTCCCAGCAGCGAGACCGCCCGCGAGAAGGCATCGACGGCCTGCTGGTATGTGGTGTCCGAGATGCTCGCTCCTCTTCTCTTTGCGAGCTTGATCTGCGCCTTGCGAACCATGCCGACGGCTCGCTGGGCGCGGCCGTTCTTGGGGTCCAGCTCCACCGCCGCAAGGGCTTCTCCGAGGGCCTTCTCCACGTCTTTGCTCTTCAGAAACAGGGTGGAGCGGAGAACCCGGGCGTTGGAGCTCCCGGGGTCTATGGCCTGCACCTCATCGATGAGCTCTTTGCAGCGTTCTGGATCGGTGAAGACGCTCAGTCGCGCTTCTTCGATGCGGGAATCGACGCGACCCGGGTCGAGGCGACTCGCTTCCTTGAAATAGAAGGCCGCGTCATCCAGCTTCCCGGCGGAACGCAGGGTCTTGGCGAGCTGAAAATTGACCTCCGCGTCTTGAGGCGTGAGTTCCAGGGCGTTCTTGAGCTCGATCAGCGCGGAGCGCTGATCCCCCTGCGCGAGGAGCTTTTGTGCCTTCAGAACGTGCTCTGACGCCCGCTCTCGAGGGGATCCGCACGCCGCGAGACCCGCCACGATGATCACCGCGAGCCAGCGCCTCATCCATCGAGCCTTCATCATCGGGTCCCCTCGGAGCCCACGAGCCGGGCGAGCGTAGCCTTTGCTTCGTTGGACTCCGGAAACGGCTCTTCTGCGAGAACCTTTCGCAAGGCCTTCCGGGCCCCGTCCTGGTCCCCAGTTTCGACCATCGCCAGCGCCATGTGATAGCGTGCCGTCGCGTAGGCCGGATTCTGCGCGAGAGCGCGCTTGAAGGTCTCCAGCGCGGCCGTGGACTTGCCTTTTTTGAGCTGGACGCTGCCCAGGGTGTCCAGGATCTCCGGCTGGATTCCAGCGCGCAGGGCGCGGCGGGCCAGCATTTCGGCGCGATCGAGGTCTCCGCCGTTCTGGACCAGCAGCCAGGCCAGGTCGTTGGCCGCTCCCACGTGGTCCGGATCGATTCGTAGTGTCGCCTCATAGCCTTGCTGAGCAGCCGCTGTCTCCCCGCGATCGCTGCGCATTCGCGAAGCCTGGTAGAGGTAGTCACTCACGAGGGGGGCGCTCTTGGTCGCGCGGTCCATTGCCTGGATCGCGCCGTCGACATCACCCTGGGTCCGCAGGAGCAAGGCCCGTCCAGCCCAGGCGCCGGCGTTGTCGGCGTCCTGGTCCAAGGCCTTCGCAAACTCTGCAGCGGCCCGGGGAAGCTTCCCCGCAATCAGGTCCATGCGTCCCGCCAGTGCGTGAAGCGAGGCCGAATCGGGGTGCTTTGCAAGGAGACCGTGCACCCGCGTTGTCGCCTCCGCCGCATGACCCATATCGATCTGGAGCTGCACGAACTCGAGGAGCACGGGAGCACTCGAGGGCTTGGAGAGGTCGATGGAGTGCTTGGCGATGACATTCCGGAGAAATTTCAAGCCCTGCTCGGTCCCGTTCTTCTTTGCGTGGAGCCGCGCATCCTCGGCGATCGCATCGGCCAGGAACTCCCCATTCCTGGCCTTCGCCAGCGCTCTCAGCTCCTTGCTTGCCAGCTCGAAGCGACCCTCGCCGTAGGCAGCACGGGCCGCGATGACGTAGGCTGCGGGTGACGAGGTGCCCCGGTAGTGGATGTCCCGGTGTGCGAACGACAAAGCATCCGCCCACTGACCATCGGCAAGGTACAGCTTGGCGAGCCAGAGTGCCGCGTCGGTCTTCGCTTCGCCGTGGCGGCTCGCTTCGATCAGCTCGCGCTTCGCGCGCTCGACCTTCCCGGTGTCCAGGGCCGCAATGGCCGTGAGCACGCGGAGCCCCCAGTTGTTTGGCCATTGCTGAAGCGCCTGATCGTAGTATTTCAGGGCTGCGGTCGGATCGCCTCGCTCGTAAGCGAGGCGCCCTTCAAGGATTTCCCGATACAGGGGGGCGTCCAGCTCCGTGAGGAGTTTCCCCGCCTCGTCCACCCGGTGGAGCTCGATCAGGACCTCTGCCCGCATCAGGTTGATCTCGTCGTCGGCTTTCCCAAGGGACTTCGTGGCACTTTCGATGGCCTCGAGGGCGCCCTCCGGGTTGCCGAGCTGGCGACGGATCTGGGCCACCGCCATCCAGCTGGGGGCGTCCTGTGCATACTCAGCCCGGTCTTCTACCAGGGTCTCGGCTTCGGCCAGCCGGTCCGCCTGGATCAAGCGGGAGGCCAGGGCGTCGCGCACCGTCGGAAAGTCCGGGTTGCGCTTCAGGACGCGCTGCAGCAGGGCGATCGACTCCTCGCGATGGTCGGCCTCATCAAGAAGATCGGCCGCCCCCACCATCGTGGCGGCATCATCCTGGAAGCGCTCTTCACACCCATGCAGGGCGGCCTGCGCCTTCGCGTCGTCGTCGGCCTCCTTGAAGAGGAAGCGTACCCGGGCCAGGCAGGCGCGCTGGGGCCCCGTTGCATCGTCTCCCCAGTCCGCCTCCGTCAGGCTGGCGAAGAGCGCGTCCGCCTCTTGCTTCTTGCCGAGCTTGCCGAGGGCCTTCGCTCGCAGCAGCTTCCATTGGGCCTTTTCGGGCTCGAGTGCGACGAGGCGGTCGGCGCTGTCGAGAGCGGTCTCGCCTCGGTTGATCTCCAGGGCGGCGCGGGCTCGAAGCAGCAGAGCCACGGAGTTCTCTGGATCGTGCCGCAACACCGCTTCAGCCGCGGCGATCGTCTCCTCGAAGTTGCTCGTCTGCAAGAGGAGGGAAGCAGCGAGCAGACCCGCCTGGACCCCGATGGGATCCGAGCTCGCCGAGGCCTTGCGCAGTGGGAAGAGCGCCTCACTGGGCCGGCCGATCTGGGCCAGCGCAAGGCCCAGCCGGTAGGATGCCTCGACGTTGCTGGGATCCTCCTTCAGCACCGCGCGCAGGGTATCGACACTCTTCTTGTAGGACCCTTCGTTCTGGAGCGCGATGGCCTCACCCAGCCTCTTGGAGACCTGTTCGGTGCAGGCACTGCCCAGCACCATCACGGCGAGAAGCAGGGCGGCGCAGGCCCAGCGGGAACGGGCGCGAAATCCGCTTGCGGGAGCCGGCTGAGGGGAGCCTATTTTCATCTCATCTCCTCTTCGCCCAGAAAAATGGCGACCCGACATGTTACCCCCGCCTCCGCTCGAGGCCAGCCAGCCTCGTTCCTGACGCGGGTGTGTGCCCCGGTGCGAGGGGAGGTGACTCCCTCCCCAGGCGACCTGAATCCCCGAAACGGAAAACACATTCTCCTAGGAAGGAAAGGTTTTTCCAAACACGGGAAAACCAAACGCACGGACAGTCTGGAAGAGCGACCCGAAGATGAAGCGATCTCTTTATAATTCAAGCACTTGAGAACAACTCGTGGAGGACGCAGGGACTGGCATACGGATTGCAAATAGACCGATCGCCCGAGCAAGATTGAATCGGGCTCCCTGTCCGGTATTCGAGCGGGGAACCTTCACAGGAGAACTTTAGATGCGCAGTCGGTTGTTCTTGTCATTGGTTGCAGGGGTCGCTCTGCTAGGCGCAACGAGCGCCTCCGCTGGGAGCCTTACCGCCGCGACCTGGACTCAGGGCCTCAACACCTCAGGTGTGGTCGCTACAGTGGTTGTCCCGGTGAATGTCATCTCGGGATTTGCTTCCGGGACCAGCTTCGGGGCCAGGCTTACCCTCGCCAGCAATGTGAACCTGGCTTCGACCACCGTCACGAGCGGCACGATTCCCCTCGGCATCGTCGTATCGGCGGGCGCGGGCACGGCCCATATGTCCGGCACGCCCAACGCAGTGACCCAGGCGGTTGGCCTTGGCGCTCCGGCCAAAATCAAGCTCGGTAGCGTGGGCGGCGCCACGCTGATCGCGCTCACCCCGGTTGCCGGCGCTGCAGGCGTGAATGCCTTCACGGTGTTGAACATCCCCGTGACGGTCACTGGCTTTGCCTGGACCGCAGGCCAGGTGGTGATCGCCGGCCTCACCAACAGCCCGGTGGTTGGCGGCTCGGGCACCCGGAGCTTCACGGGTTCGTCGCAGACGGCCGGTGGCGTGCTCACGACGCTGACCCTGGTGTCTCCGAGCAAGATCACGGTGGGAGGCGCTGCGACGAGTACGACCGCCAGCTTCTCGACGCTCACCCTGCACTTCCTCCCGGAGCCGGGCACGCTGCTGCTGCTGGGAGCGGGTCTGGCTGGCCTCGGCCTGCTGGGTCGCCGCCGCAGCTAGGCAGACGCGACCGAGTCCGAGCCTTCGGGCGGCCGTCCCTCGGGACGGCCGCCCTTTCTCGTGGTCGAGCACAATCCGTACTGTTCGGCGCAATCTGCGTCTTCGAGCCAACTCCTCGCGGTCGCCCGGGCATACCCGCTTCCTAGCCGGTACACTGCCTCGTTCGTTTGGCGTACCCCACCCTTGTGGCGTACCCCACCCTTGTGGCGTACCTCAACCGGAAGGCCGGGCCAATCGCTGAGGAGTTTCGTCGTGTCACGCAAGAACTGGCTGATCCTGGGGGCTGGGGTGGTGATCTTCGCGCTGATCGCCACCCTTCGCGTCGTCTCCTTTCCCTCTCGACCGGTCGGAAGCGTTGCAGACCTCGCCTCCTTGAAGGACCGCCACCTGAACGTGGTCTTCATCCTGATCGACACACTCCGGGCCGACCGACTGCACGCCTACGGCTACGAGCGGCCCACCAGCCCCACCCTCGACGACATCGCCTCGACCGGGATCTTGTTTCGCCACGTCGAGTCACAGTCCAGCTGGACGAAGTGCTCGATGACCTCCCTCCTGACGGGCTACTACCCCATTCGAACCGGGGTGCTGCGCTTCTCCCAAGCCATACCCGAGGAGGCCAGGATGCCGGCGGAGGTCTTCCACGATGCCGGCTACGTCACCACGGGGCTCTTCCGCAACGGCTGGGTTGCTCCGAACTTTGGATTTTCCCAGGGCTTCGATGTCTACGTGAAGCCCACGCCGAGGCAGCAGGCACCCCAAGGCTTTGTCCGGCGGCCTGGATCCACGAAGCTTCCGGGAACCGACGAAGACATCACGCTGGCCGCAGGGGAGTTCCTGCGGACCTACGCGGATCAGAAGTTCTTCTTGTATCTCCACTACATGGACGTCCACCAGTATGCCTTCGACCAGGCGGCAGCCGATCTCGACTTCGGTTCGAAGCTCTCCGATTCCTATGACGCCTCGATTCACTGGGTAGACAACAATGTGTACCGTGTCTTGCGGTCCATGGACGAGCTCGGGCTGCTGGAGAAATCCCTGGTGGTGATCGCCGCCGACCATGGCGAGGGCTTCCGCGAACATGGCGTCGAAGGCCACGCGCGCACCCTGTACCGAGAGGTTGTTTCCGTCCCCCTGATCTTCATGTTGCCCTTCCGCTTGAAGTCGGAGCTGCAGGTCGAGCCCGTGGTGCGAAACGTGGATATCTGGCCGACGATCTTCGACCTGGTGGGTCTCCAAGCCCCTGCCGGCGCAGATGGCCGCTCCCTTGTCCCCGTCGTCGAGGCTTCCTCCCGGGGCGAGACGCCGGCAGCGTCACCGCCTGCCTATGCGTATCTCGACCAGCACTGGGGCCAGGTGGGCAAGGAGCCTGCTCCCCTCCTCGCGGTTCGAGAGGGCGACCATCGGATCCTCTGGTCACGGGGCGGGGCGGGGGGTGACCGGACCTCCAGCTATGACCTTCGGGAGGATCCCGGGGAGAGACACGATCTCGGCACCAAGCCGGCCTGGTACCCGAGCCTGCGGGCCAAGCTGGAGCGTCACGGGCAGCAGGCGGTCGCCTGGTCGCAGAAGGAGGTCGAGATCAGCGAGATGTACCGGGCTCAGCTCCGTGCCCTGGGCTACGTCGAAAAGGCGGCTCCAAAGCCGAAGAGGGCTCCCAGTCCGTGAGGGCGTCGCGGGGGCGGGGGTGCTGCGGTCCCCGCCGGCTCGTGCCCTTCCTGATCGGGGGATTGCTGCTTGCTGCGGGCTGCGGCCGGTGGTGGGGGGCGGGAGCTTCCGACGGTGTGCCCACCCGGGTCGTGCTGGTCACCATCGACACCCTGCGTGCAGATCACGTGGGCTGCTATGGAGATGCCGACGCGGAGACACCCGTACTGGATGCCTTGGCCCGCAAGGGGGTCCGCTTCGACCTGGCGCAGTCCCCTGCGCCGCTCACGCTTCCCTCTCACACGACCCTGCTCACCGGTCTCGATCCCCCGGACCACGGCTCTCGCCACAACGGCCTCTTCCGTCTGCGCGACGACGTTCCCACCCTGCAAGGGGCCCTCTCGCGCCAGGGCTACGCGACCGCGGCCTTTGTCTCGGCCTTCGTATTGGAGCATCGCTTTGGACTCTCCCGCGGTTTTGACTCCTATGATGACGCCCTGGGGCTCAGTGCCCCGGGCCACGAGGGGGCGGGGGTGGAAGCGCGCCGAGGCGACCGGACCGTGGCGGCTGCGCTGACCTGGCTGGAGCACGCTCCGGACCGCTTCTTCCTGTGGGTTCATCTCTACGACGTCCACGCGCCCTACGCTCCACCCCAGCCCTACGCCGCCAGACACGCGCCCTACGATGGAGAGGTTGCCTTCGCGGACGCTCAAGTCGGGCGGCTGCTGTCCGCAGTGGACGAGCATTTCGGCGCCGGGACCCTCGTGGTGGTCACCAGTGACCACGGCGAGAGTCTGGGAGAGCATGGGGAGCTCAGTCACTCCCATACTATCTATGACGCAACCCAGCGGGTGCCGCTGATCATGCTGGGCCCCGGCCTGCCGGCGGGGCGCACGGTGGCGTCGGTCGTGTCGCTGGCCGACGTCGCGCCGACCGTACTGGACCTCCTGGACCTCGAGCCCTTGCCCGGGCCAGAGACGCGGGGCCGGAGCCTGCTGCCCGCGATTTCCGGTAAACCGCTTCGCCAGCTGGCCTGGAACGAGACCCTGGCCACGCAGTTCGACCTGGGCTGGAGTCCGCTCCTCGGTGTTCGCACGCGCACGCACCGATACATCCGGGCACCAAAGCCGGAGCTCTATGACCTGAGCAGCGACTCCGGCGAGCTGCACAACATCGCTGCCGCCCATCCAGCGCTGGTCGCGAAGCTGGATGCCGCCGTGGCGCGGCGCAGCGAGGGCAGGCCGGTCATTCCAAACCGCACACCCGGAGCCCAGGAGCGCGCCCAGCTGGCGGCTCTCGGCTACGTGCTGGGAAAGCCGGCGGACCCCGATCCTTCCCTGGGCCGGGTGGGTGGGCCGAATCCCAGGGACGAGATGCCGAAGATGGAGGCGTATCACAGGGCGACGAGGCTGCTCGGCGAGGGACGGGGTGCGGAGGCGCTGGCCGCTCTCGCTGGCTTCGGAGACCTCGGCTACTCCATGGAGATGGTGCGCGGCGAGGCGGCATTGCTGGCCGGGGATGCGGACCGTGCCCAGCGCTCCGCCGAGCGTGCCCTCGCGATCGGGCCTGCGGATGCCGCCCCTTGGACGCTCCTCGGGCAGGTGAAAGAGCTGCGCGGGAATCTTTCCAAAGCCCGAGACACCTATCGACACGCCGCTGCCATCGATCCCGACGCAGCCAGTCCTCTCCTTGGGCTTGGGCGGATTGCAGAGCGTGAGGGCGACCGCGACGCGGCTCGGAAGCTCTACCAGACGGCTCGCGCGCTGCCCATCGTAGATTCGGAGGCGATCTGGCGTCTGGCCGCCCTCGAAATCGAGGATGGGAAAACCTCCGCGGCAGCGGGCCTGCTCGCTCTGCTCCCGCCTCGAGAGATCCGGCGCCCGGCGGTTGCGGTCCGGCTGGCCCAGGCGGAGCGCCAGGCGGGGCGTTACAAGATGGCCGAGATCCGCGTGTCCGGTGCGCTCCTGAGCGATCCGAAGTATGCGCCCCTCTGGCAGGAGCAAGGGGAGATCCAGGATGAGCTGGGGGCTCTGCCCGATGCCCTGGCGGCCCGCGAGGAATTCCTGCTCCTGAAACCGACGAGTGCCGGCGCCCAGGAGGCCGTTGCCCGGAGCCTTGCGGAGACCCAGGGGGACCTGGCCCGGGCACGGCAGCTGATCGAGGGGGCCCTCGCCAAGGCGGGGCGGGTCGCCCCGCTCCTGGATACGCTCTCCCGGGTGCAGCTTCTCCAGGGAGAGTCCGCCGAGGCTTTGGCGACCGCCAAGGAGGGCCTCCAGGGTGGCGCCACGGGTGCGTCACGCGTGGATCTCCTCTACCGGCGAGCCGAGGCCCTTGCGGCCCTGGGAAGGCCTCGGGAAGCCCGGGCTGCCCTCGATGAGGCCAGAGCCGCGGGAGGCGCTCGTCGCCCTTCCTGGACGCGCACCTACAAGGCCCTGCTTTCGAGCCTTTCCCAGCAGGCTTGACCTGCCGCGGCATCGACCAGCCTCGCTCCGGGCGTTTCCCCGCGGGGTACAATATTGGTTTCATGTGACACATCTGCGAGGAGGCGGCCACATAGAGGGTAAATGGCCTCTCTCGGTCCGGCTTTCGGCCGGAGAAGTGAGTCGACAGACGCCTTATGTGCTCCGGAGAGCAGGCCAACAAAGGAGAACTTCAGATGCGCGGTCGGTTGTTTCTATCTCTCATCGCAGCGGTGGCCCTGTTGGGTGCCACGAGCGCCTCGGCGGGGACCCTCACCTCGGCGACTTGGCTGCAGGGCCTCAATACTTCGGGCGTAGTTGCGACAGTCAACGTGCCTATCGCAGCCATGGGATCGTCCACTGGCCCTACGTTCTCGGTCACGATCACCAATCCTACGTCGGTGAACCTGGCTTCGACCACCGTCACGAGCGGCACGATTCCCCTCGGCATCATCGTGTCGGCGGGAGCGGGTACCGCCGGTCTGACTGGCACGCCCAACGGGGTGAACCAGTCTGGCGGCATTGGCGCTCCGGCCGTGATCAAGCTCGGTAGCGTGGGCGGCGCCGCGCTGATCAGTCTCACCCCGGTTGCCGGCTCCGCAGGCGTGAACGCCTTCACGGTGTTGAACATCCCCGTGACGGTCAGTGGCTTTGCCTGGACCGCCGGTGCGGTAACCGTCACCGGCCTCACCAACAGCCCGGTGGTTGGTACCGGCACGCGGACGTTCGTAGGCTCGGTGTCCACCTCGGGCGGCAGCATTACGAAGCTGACCCTGGTATCCCCGAGCAAGATCACGGTGGGAGGGGCTGCGACGAGTACGACCGCCAGCTTCTCGCAGCTCACCCTGAACTTCGCGAGCGCCGTCGTCCCGGAGCCGGGCACCCTGCTGCTGTTGGGCGCGGGTCTGGCCGGCCTCGGCCTGCTGGGTCGTCGCCACAGCTAGGCGGGTCGCGACCGAGTCGAGCCTTCGGGCGGCCGTCCCTCGGGACGGCCGCCCTTTTTCGTGGTGGAACGGGGCTTTGGCCCTCTCTCAGCGGAACCGGAAGCGCGCGCGCTGGCGCAGCGCTGGGGCCTCGATGAGGCGCCAGGTCCAGGACGCTGCGATGAAGGAGAGGCCGAGGACCAGTGCCACCCGGAGCAACTGGTCCGCGACGAGGGCCAGGGTGTCCGTGGGAGGCGCGGGAAGCACCCAGTAGCGGACCGCAATCTCGAAGGGCACATGGAGCAGGTAGATGGCGTAGCTGTAGCCGCCAATGACCCGCAGGGCGCGCGCTTCACACAGGCGGCGCAGCCAGGACCCCGGTGCAGAGCTCATGGCGGCCACCAGGAGGCGCCCGAAGAACACGGCAAGAATCAGGAAGCCCGCCGTCTGCATCAAGGGATGGATGGGAAGCTCACCGCTGTGATTCCCCAGCGCCTCCGGAAACACCTGAAGCAGGAGCACGAGGCCCACAAAGAGGCCGCCAAGAAGGGGCAGCAGGCGTTTTGAGCGCGCGGCGAGCTGCGCGAAGTCGCCGGGGCTCCGCGCGCTGAGTGCGATCCAGGAGCCCACGGCGAGACCATCCATGCGCATCGGCGTCATCACGTAGACGGCCAGGGCGTTGACGTGCAACGCGAGGGCTGCGCATCGGAGTCCGAAAGAGCCGATCAACAGACCGACGCACAAGGATCTCATCGTGGACGTGCGCAGGCGAAATACCAGGAGTGGCCAGGCGAGGTAGAAGTGCTCCTCCACGCACAGTGACCAGCTCGGGTTGAACAGGGTGTTGTGCCACAGGCCTGCTCCGCCATCGTAGAAATTCCCCAGGAAGATCCAGTACCAGAGCGGCTCGTGGCTACCGAGCTTCGACCAGAACTGCCGGCTCTCCCCGAGCAGCGGCAAGCCCACCAGGACGACGAAGACCAACGCAAAGTAGAGCGGGAAGATCCGTAGGATGCGGCGGGCATAGAACGCCTGGAAGTAGTTCTCGGACCCGCGCTCACGTACGAGGATACGGGTGATGAGAAAGCCCGAGAGTACGAAGAAGAGATCGACGCCCGCCCAACCTGCCGCTGGAAAGGCCATCGCGAGCCGTCCGCCGAGGCTGTAGGGGTGAAGATGGACCGAGTGGTATACGACCACCGGGAGGATCGCGAGGCCTCGCAGCCCATCCAGCACGAGGTCTCGCTCGCGCTCTCCGTTCCCATTCTTGCCGCTGCTCGTTGACACCCCGTTCCCTCTATCCCGATCCGCTACAGATTCCCCTTGGGGATCGGGTGCTTGCGCCGGGCGGCCAGTAGAGCCTATAGAAGCGCGCGCAACGCCCATCGGCCCCGGGCCTCTGCGCCTTGACCGTATTCCAACCGTGCGTCGCCGTGCGGTAAGCTGGCGCATTCCCGCGCCAGCTGAGCTTTGGATTCCTCAAGATGACCATAGACGCCGAAAGCATCGAGCGCATCGTTCCTGATCACCTGCGCGGCGGGGATGTCACAGGGGAGGAGACCCTGCGGCTCCACACCCAGCGCTACGAGTTCGCGGCGGCGCATCTGCCGCGGGGCCGCGTCCTCGACGTCGCCTGTGGCGTGGGCTACGGCGCAGAGATCCTCGCCGGAGCGGCTCGCGGCAGTGCAGATTTTTCCTATCTCGGTCTGGACCTGGCCCAGGAAGCCATCGACTACGCGCAGAGTCACTACGCCTGTTCTGGCGCAACGTATTTCCGTGCGGATGCCCTTTCCTTCGAGGACCCAGGAGGGTTCGACGCCGTGGTCTCGCTCGAGACCGTCGAACACCTGCCGGATCCCCAGGCGTTCCTGGCATGTGTGGCGCGTTGGCTGCGGCCGGGCGGCGTATGGATCGGCTCCGTGCCCACCACGCCCACGACGGACGTGATTCCGTTCCACCTGCACGACTTCACCCCAGCCTCCTTTCGCGAGCTCGTGGCTCGCAGCGGGCTCGTGGAAGAAGATGCACTACTCCAACACCAGCGATTTCACCCCCTGCGACTCTTGCTCCGCAGAGAGGCCCGTGCGCGGGACCTCCGCGGCAACCTCCTGGGCTACTACAGGAAGCACCCCGGCAAGCTCGTGGCGCGGGTCGTCTCCACGCTGCGTTACGGCTTCGAGAACCGCTACCTGACACTGGCTTGCCGCAAACCCGTCGCAAGAGGAGCCGCGTGAGTCGGAGCCCCGAGCTCTCCTTCGTCATCCCCTGCCTCAACGAGGCAGAGACGCTCGAGGAGTGCATCCGAGCGGCGCAGGAGTGCATCCAGCGCTACGGCATGGAGGCCGAGGTTGTGGTCAGCGACAATGGCAGCAGTGACGGATCGCGGGAGATCGCGGTCCGTTGCGGCGCCCGCCTGGTCGATGCTCCGCAGCGTGGCTATGGATCGGCGCTGATGGCGGGCTTCGATGCGGCCCGCGGCGAGCTGCTCATCATGGGCGACGCCGATCGCAGCTATGATTTCCGTGAGGCCATGCCCATGGTCGAGGCGATGCGCTCAGGCGTCGACCTGGTGATGGGCTCTCGCCTGCGCGGTCGGATCGATCCCGGTGCCATGCCTTGGCTGCATCGCTGGCTCGGCAACCCCTTGCTGAGCTTCATTGGCCGGGTGTTCTTTCGGGCATCTCTTTCCGACTTTCACTGCGGTATGCGAGGAATCACCCGCAAGGCCTACCAGAGCCTCGGCTTGCGGACCACCGGGATGGAGTTCGCGAGCGAGATGGTGGTGAAGGCCGTGGCCCGCGGCCTGCGAATTTCAGAGGTTCCGATCAGCTTGCACCGGGACGGACGTACGCGCCCGCCGCATCTGCGGACCTGGCGAGACGGATGGCGACATCTGCGATTCATGATGGTGCTCTCCCCGCGTTGGACCCTGATGCTTCCCGGGCTGCTGGTCTTCGCGCTGGGTGCTGGAGTCCTCGCAGCGATCTCGTCCGGACCGGTCACTGTCACCTACGTGACACTCGACGTGCACACCATGCTGGTGGCGAGCCTCCTCGTCATCCTTGGCTATCAGGCAATGACGATCGCAGTGGCCATGCGCATCTACGCGGTTGAGGAGGAGATCGGTCCGCCAGCTTCCTGGATGCGTCGTGCATTCGAATTCTTCACACTGGAGAGAGGGATCCTGGTGGGTCTGGGCCTGGGGTCTGCAGGTGCGTTGTTGATCGGCGGTGTGGCTTGGGACTGGGCGTCAGCTGGCTTTCCGCCCCTCGATGTGGCGGGTACGTTGCGTCCGGTCGTATTGGGGACCACGCTCGTCGCGCTCGGTGGTCAGACGTTGCTGATGTCCTTCGTGTACAGCATGCTCGGCATTCAGCGTCGCCGGCGATAGCGGTGGGTAGTAGCGGACCGCTCATCAGCGAAGGGTTCGAAACGGTCAGAGACGGCCAGCTCTGGGGACGGCAATGCTCGCGCCTGCCTGGACGGCTTCTTCGGCGACCGGTACCCGAACGATCTGGTCGCCGACGAGAATGCGGTAGAGACCCGCGGCCCGGACCCGATCGCTTACCGGAGCGTCGGTAGGGTAGGGAACTCGAAACTGGTAGTGGCCGTCACTCTGTGCCGCTGTTCGCTGCCGATACCACCAGGGAGGTCCTTCTCCCAACTCCAGGGGTAGCTGGAGCTCTACGTGCTCACCGGCAGCAGCCTTCCCGATGAGCCTCGCGCCAGGCACGAGTTCGAAGATTCGGACGCCCGCAGACTGAAGTGGACCGCTCCCGCGGGCTCTGATGCGGTCGCGCTCCACGTAGACCAGCCGGTGACGCTGGAGTGATTGGAGTACTCCCACCCCCGGTATCTTCGTCCTGCTCCCCATCGAGAGGAAGAGACGGCCCGCCATGCTGTCGGCTCGCAGTCGAGAGTGCTGGCCAGAGCCGTTCGCCGTGGAGACCACGAAGTGAACCTGTAGAGGCGCAATCTCGGCAAGGGCAGCCCCCTCGTCAGCGGCGTCGAAGTAGGCACCGGCCCGTGCAAAGTTGTCGGCGCCCACGTAGGACCAGAAATTGTCCTGGATCATGGGCCGCCGTGCGCGGTAGCGAATCAGATGGCCGAAGTCCCAGGCCGAGAGCACCCCGTACTCAGGTGTCGCCGCAGGGTCCAGATACCCCGATGTCTGGGGCGATGCCCGCCCAAGCCAATGGGCAGCACGCTCCACGGCGAGGCGCCGGCGGTCCTGGAGCGGAAGATCCGGGCTCTTCCCTCGCCAGGCTGCCAACGAGGGCGTCAGTTCGTTGGCGTAGAAGCGGGCGACGGGAAGGAAGGTGATCAGCGCCAAGGCGGCGAGAACACTCGCTGCAAAGATCGGCCGCCGTTTCACGTGCGGTTGCAGTGCCTGCCAGCCTTTGGCTCCGGCAATTCCCAACACCAGGCTGAAGCCCACGGAGAAGTTGTCCAGAAACCTCAGCTGAGAGAGCGTCGCAACGAAGAAGAAGCTCGACCAGCCCACCAGCAGCAGGCGGCGAGGGTCCCTCTTCCATGCCAACCAGAGCGCAGCCGGTGGGAACGCCCAGAACAGTAGCGAGAAACTGGCGTCAGCCGTGCTGGGGTCGAAGCGGCCGGAGCTGAAAAGGAGCGGCTGGAGCTCGACGATCTGTGATTGGAGCGCATCCGACTTGGCAAACCATCCGGCGCCTCGCCCCACGCCCTCGCGCAGCTCCGGGAGCAGCCACAAGGCTGCCCCGATTCCGAGTGCGCCCAGCGCCAATGCCGATTCCAGTCGGTAGGAGCGGGTGTTTCCCAGTCTGGATCGGGACCAAATCAGAGAGAACACCCCCAGCGCAGCGGCTCCGCTCGCCAGCCAGGTGGGTTGGAAGCGTGTCAAGACCAGCGGAGTGAAGTTGCCGAACTCGCTCCAGTGCAACCCCAGGCAAAATGGCGCGACGACAACGGCACTCACGATATGGGCGAGCGCCCACGCGGCGGACCGGGACACCGCGCGTTCCCGGGTGCGTGCGGCAAGCACATAGAGGACCCCGGCCGTTTGAATTGGGAGAATGTGAAGCAGCGAGCCCGACCAGAGGGCGAGGGACCCACCCATCCCGAGGCCAAGCAGCACCGCGATCCGGGTGCCAGTGGGCGTCCCCTCCCGCCCCAGGAGTCCCAGCCCGGCGGCGAGAGTCATTGTGGCGAGTAGCGCGACCGCTACGTGGTGGTCGACGAGCCCGATCCGCGAGATCGACCAGTGGGCCGGCAGCACGGCGAGGAGCATGCCGGCCAGAAGGCCGGCCAATGGTGAATGCAGGCGCCTTGCGAGCCAGGCTGCCAGCAGGACGTTGGCGGTTCCCAGCAAGGCTGGCGCCCACACGACGATCCGTTCCATCTGTGCAGCGTTCGCGTTGCCGTCCAGCACTCGAACCGCGGCGGCCAACATCCAGTCGAAGAGTACGGGCCAGATGGCCCGACCACCGTGGGGAAAGTTCACGTAGGAGTCGACGCCCAGGATATGTGGAAAGCGAACCACAGCGTCCAGGATGCGACGGAGGTGGTAGTATTCGTCTGCGCCCATGGGGAAAATGATTCCCCTGGGCGTAAAGATCTGCCCGAAGCAGATCGACCGCAACGCCATCGCGAGCGCGACGAGGGCGAAGGCGACAATGAGAATGCGTTGCAGAGATCGAGGGCCGGCTTCGGTATCACTCATCGGTCGCGTGCCTTCACCGCTCATGTCTCCTGGCGGGATTCATCGGGAAGATTCCGATTCTCAGGCCCCGGATCCCGAAGTAGCTCGGCGTTGTCTGCTCCGAGAGTGCGCGCGGGCTTTGTGGGGCGGCGAGCACGGGGAGGCCTTATCACGTAGTCCCCAACTCGCCAGCGGCCCCCGACGCGCCGTACCCGGGAAGAGGTCCCGGAAGCGCGTTGTGTGGGGCGCCGGAACCCGATTCCATGTGCAACGACGTCACGCAAGGCGACCCCGAGGAGGCCGCCCTGGCCCCGGACCCAGTGTGATCTCACCGCCAAGGCAGCGTGGATTCCGGCCAGGGGGTCCGCGATGGCGTCCCCGACGAAGAGTGGTCCCTGACCGGCCGGGACACAAAACGGAAGGCCCGCGGCGGCGGCGGCATCGTCGCCGAAAGCGGTCCAGAGGGCTTCTGGCTCGCTTCGGCCATACCCGGTGATCGACAGCCAGATGCGGCCCTCCCGCTTTGCCACCCAGCGCTCCGCGTGCAACCCGAGCTGCAACAGGGCCCGAGGTCGAGCGCTCTCGAGTACGACATCGACCCGCTCGAGAAACGCGAGCAGGGTGGCACGATCCTGGGGATCACTGAAGTTCAGGGCCAGGTTCTGCTTTCCAGCATTCAGCAGGTCGAAGAAGGCCCGCGGCCCTCGCCGAGTCCCATCCGGGCGCCTGGTGCTCTCGACCTTGATGACGCGTGCGCCGGTCGCGGCGAGCAACTGGCCGCAGAGTGGTCCCGCCCACAAAGAGGAGAGGTCTGCTACCAGCGGAGGCCCAAGGGGCGGGGCCCGGACGTCGCTGACCTGGGCCTGCAGCCAGCCTGGCGGGGGGCGTTGGGTCGGTGCAACGGGAGCGACGGCAAGACCCAGCAGATGGGCCCGCGCGACCGCGTTCCCTCCGGGTTGTCGTGAGAGGGACCGCGCAAGGGCCGACCAGCTCTGCGCCGCCTCCGGATCCTCGAGCCATGCGGGGACCAGGCTCCAGAACTCCGTTGAGCGCGGGATATTCACGGCGAGCCAACCGTCTTGGCATCGCATCAAGCGGCACGAGCCTCCGGGCGAGATGCGGCCACATCGGGAAAGGCTGAAGATCGCGGCGCGCTCCCCCAGCAGGGCGGCGCCATCCACGCCGGCGAGGGCAGATCCGGGCGCGAGGGTTTCAAGCGCAGCGAGTGCCCCGTCTGCACAGCTGGCAAGAGGTGCGGTCGGCATCACTGGTACGTGTCCGGGGAGGCCGGTCAGCCAAAGTGCGCCCGAGCGAGCCCAGGCACCGACTGGGCTGTCGCGCGGCGGGCTCGGATCGAGACCGCCCCAGCCCAGGCCGCGAAGCAGGCTTCTGGCGTAGCGGACTGCCTCCGGCTCGATCATTTGATGCTGGAGCAGATTCGATCGACCAAGCCCCAGGCCAGCGCCTGGTCGGCTCCGATGCGATTGCCACTGAGTGCCAGCCAGGCCGTGCGTTGTCTGCCGATGCGGGAGGGAAGGCTGGCAGTGCCTCCAGCGCCTGGCACGAGGCCCATTCCCAGCTCCGGTAGCTGGAAGAATGCGTCCTCTCGGGCGATCACCTCAGCGCAGAAGGCGGGTAGCTCCGCGCCGGCGCCCACGCAGGCCCCGTGGACGCGGGCTTCTAGCTTCGGCCCACACATCGACATCAAGCGGGCGGGGCTACGCGTCGAACGGATCGCGTGCGCGCTTGCCGGGTCTGGGAGTGAGCCGAATTCCGAGAGGTCTCCGCCGCTGCAGAATGCCGGACCCTCCCCGGAGAGCACGATGCGCTCGATGCTGCTGTCCCAGAGGGCGACGCCCAGCGCTTCGCACAGCGCGTCCCGCATACCGACCGAGAAGGCATTGCGCATGCTGGGGCGGTCGAAGCGAATGTGGAGGAGTCCCGCTTCCCGCGTTACCCGCAGCGGGAGATCCTCAGTGGACGCAGACGGACGTTTGGCTCGGGACGCGAGCCAGTCCCCAAACTCTGGACCAGCCTGGAGCATCGAGTAGACGAAGGATTCGGCCTGGAGGGCCTCATGAATGGAGAGGTGCTCCCCCATGCGCAGCAGTTGTACCAATGCCAACGAGGCCAAGGGATGCTCGCGGGTTCTCATCACCACGGTCAGCGCTTCCTCGTCTGAATCCGCCACTACGTCGGCGATGTGTGCGAGAGGGTGATCGATCGGAGGAGCCGCCATGGCGACGACGACCGCGGGCAGGTCTCGGACCTGCTCCCCGACCCGTGCCACCAGATTCTCGGGGAGGGTTGCCCCCCCGGAGAGATCGAGCAACAAGGACGGTTCTCCTGTGAACGCAGACCACCTCTCGTGAGCCAGCGGATCCTGGAGTTCCTCGGAGAGTTCCAGGGGAGTCCGTTTGAGAGAAGCGGTCGTTTCTCCGCCCTGCGCATTGGCGACCATGGCGGCAAGAAGATAGCGTGGCCGCGTCCAGACGATTCTCAGTAGCCCGCCACGAAACAGCCAATGGGTCTGGATTCGTCGCGTCCCGAGACGGAGTCGCTCCTTGGAAGGACCGTCAAACAGCCTGTTGATCCGGGGCTGCGAGGTTGCTGGGCGAATCGCGGACGTTCGTATCGTCGCCGGGCGAATTTCTGCCCTGGGCCGGCTCGAGACTACCCCAGGGGAGCCGGTGTTGAACGGGCGGGGTGGCGCGTTGCTTCCAGGGCTGCACGATCATCACCTCCATCTGCTCTCGCTGGCCGCGTCCCTGGACTCCGTGCGTTGCGGTCCCCCAGAGGTTCGAGACGTACGGGGTCTGCAGGCTGCACTGGGAGCCGCGACGGAGAAGGGCTGGATCCGCGGTGTGGGCTACCACGAGTCTGTTGCGGGCGACCTCGATCGCCGGAGTCTGGACCGCTTCATCTCGCGCGTGCCGGCACGGCTCCAGTATCGAAACGGTGCGCGCTGGGTTCTGAATACGGCGGCCGTCGAAGCGCTTGGGCTCGACAATGGGCTGGATGTGAAGGGCCTCGAGCGGGATCCGCAGGGCCGCGCTACGGGTCGGCTTCACCGGCTGGACGGCTGGCTGCGAGAGAGGCTCCCGCAGAACATCCCGCCCCTGGCGCCGGTTGGGCAGATGCTCTCGAAGTACGGCGTCACCGGAGCGACGGATGCCACTCCGGACAATGGCCCCGAGGCCCTGCGCGCCCTCGAGCATGCAGTCCAGAGGGGAGAAATCGCCCTGAATCTGCGTGTGATGGGAATGGCCGATTTGCCCGAAGCCGGCGCTCAACGGGTGTGCCGGGGCGAAGTGAAGATTCTGCTGGAAGAGCGAGCGCTTCCCCGCTTTGAGGATCTGGTGGAGAAAATCCGAAGGGTGCACCAGGTGGGGCGATGTATTGCGGTTCACTGCGTCACGCGGACGGAGCTCGTGGTGGCTACAACTGCAATCCGGGAGGCCGGTGCGTTTCCGGGAGACCGGGTCGAGCACGCTGCGATCGCGTCACCCGACCTGGTCGAGCTGCTGGTTTGCGCGGGTGTTGCAGTGGTGACCCAGCCCAACTTCGTACGAGAGCGGGGAGATCAGTACCTTTGCGATGTCGAGAAACGGGATCTGCCCTGGCTCTACCGTTGTGCAGGGCTGGAATCCGCCGGTGTCCCCGTAGGTGGCGGCACCGATGCACCTTTTGGGGATCCCGATCCCTGGCTGGCGATGCAGGCGGCCGTAGACCGCCGTACCCAAGCCGGTGCAGAGCTAGGCCGGGAAGAGGCGGTGACTCCGGAACGTGCGCTGGAGCTCTTCACCACTCCGTTGTCGGCACCCGGTGGGAGACCGCGTCGCGTGCACCCGGGCGTGCCGGCAGACCTCTGCCTACTCTCCATTCCGTGGCGGAGGGCGAGAGATCACCTGGCTGCTTCCGACGTGGTCGCGACCCTGGTGGCGGGCCGGGTCGCGCGTGGGAAGTGCGAGCTGAACGGCTAGAGAGAAACGCTAGCATCACCTCTCGTTCGGAGGACTTCGACCGTGTCCGCGATACCCATGGAGCACTCCCCGGTCCCTGACCTGGGGACAGATCCCATCCCCAAGGAGCGCTACACGAGCTCCGCCTTTGCCCAGCGCGAATGGGAGGGCGTGTGGACGAAGCTGTGGCTGTGCGCGGGCCGGGCCTCCGACATCCCCGAGGCCGGGGATTACTTCACCTTCGAGATCGGGAGCGAGTCGATCCTGGTGATCCGCCAGCCGGACGGCGCCATTGCCGCCCATTACAACGTCTGCATGCACCGCGGCAACCGCCTGCGCGAGCCCGGGCGCGGCCACGTGGAGAAGTTCTCCTGCCTCTTCCACGGCTGGGAATACGGGACTGACGGCCGCCTGCTGCGGGCCCAGGATCCGGAGTGCTTTCCGCAGGGCCTGCCCGCGGATGAGCTCAGCTTGAAGGGGGTGCGCTGCGACAGCTGGGCGGGCTTCGTCTTCGTCTGCCTCGACCCGCAGGCCGAGCCGCTGCTGGACTATCTGGGTGTCATCCCGGAGCACCTGGCTCCCTACGGCTTCGAGAGCTGGAAGGTGGCCTACGAGTGCACGATCGAGATCGCTTGCAACTGGAAGACCAGTGTGGACGCATTCAACGAGGCCTATCACCTGGCCGCCACCCACACCTGGACCCTCGAGTTCAGCGACGACGTACACACGCAATACGACTGCTACCCGCGTCACACGCGCATGATCTTCCCCGAGGTGCAGGCCAGCGAGCGCCACGCGGGGGCTGGCACGGTGACGCCGGGCATCAAGGAGATGTTCCTGAAGCGCGTCGGGGTGGACGTGGCATCCTTTCGGGGAGGGCCCGCCGAGGCGCGGGCGGCCTACGCCGAGGCGGTGCGCAAGATCGCTCCCACCCTGGGCGCAAACGTTTCGAGATTGAATGAGTCCCAGCTCTGCGACGACTTCCACTACACGGTCTTCCCCAACCTCACTTTCAACGCGCACTCCCTCTTTACCTGGGTCTTCACCCACCGCCCGCACCCGAGCGATCCGAACCGGATGTACTTCGACTTCATCAGCCTGCTGAATGCGCCCGGGCAGGAGCTGCCGCGACCGGAGAAGCAGCACTTCAGCACCGACAACGGCGACACCCTGGATGGCCAGTGCGAGGGCGGCGAGCTGTTGGACGAAGATCTCTACAACCTGCCGCGCATCCAGGCGGGCATGCGTTCGGCGGCCTTCCAGGGGCTGCAGCTGGGCACCCAGGAAGTGCGCATCCGCCATTTTCACGACACGCTGATGGGCTATCTGGAG
>Ga0114931_10000394_pt1 | contig 51694 bp, 32 predicted proteins | sample 2SBtaG_FD_89579 | JGI IMG/M metagenome (GOLD analysis project Ga0114931, IMG submission 89579) | Deep subsurface microbial communities from Kolumbo volcano to uncover new lineages of life (NeLLi) - 2SBTROV14_V59a metaG | ecosystem: Environmental > Aquatic > Marine > Volcanic | place: Kolumbo... | reverse complement strand
GGAGGCGTACATTGGTGTTTTGATTGATGATCTGGTAACAAAGCCCTTGACTGAACCTTATCGCATGTTTACCTCTCTTGCTGAGTTCCGATTGATTTTGCGTCAGGATAATGCCGATCTGAGATTGATGGAATATGGTTACAAGTTTGGCTTGATACCTGCAAACATTTTTTCTGATATGCAAAACAGAAAAGAGACGATCAGGCAAAGCATTGTTGATTTACAAAACTGGCGTCCTTCCCTGGAAGATATAAATCCTGTTTTGGAACACAAGGGAACAGCGCCGCTTCAGCAAAAGGAATCTTTGGGGCAGTTACTTAAGCGTCCCGAGCTTTCGCTGGTCGATTTTTCGGCGTTTAGTTCTCATGAATTATTTTCAGAAAAAGCAAACCTGTTTTGGCGCAAGGTAAGAGAGCAGGTTGAAATAGAGGTAAAGTATGAAGGTTTTTTGCAGAGACAGAGACAGCAAGTTGAAAAGTTAAAAGAATTAGAGGGATTAAAGATTCCTGAGCAATTTGATTATAACAGGTTGCGTTCCGTTTCTACGGAAGGTCGGGAAAAACTTTCCCGGATTAAACCCCGAACCCTGGGACAAGCTTCCAGAATACTTGGAGTCTCCCAGTCTGATATTGCTATTTTAATGGTTTATCTCAGTCGAAGAAAAAATATTATTCAATGACTGTTTCACGTGAAACATTGTTAAAAACATGCTATTAATAAATAAAAATAATCTTGATACATTAGCAATAGATTTTGATTTAACGGAAGAACAATATTCACAGTTCAACACTTTTGTTGAACTGTTGGAAAAATGGAACAAGAAAACAAATCTTGTGTCGCGAGGGGATGTTTCTAAAATTGTTTCCAGGCACATTAGAGAGTCCATTGCTTTTTCCAAAACAGATATCGTTCTTGAAAACATCCGTGTTCTGGATTTAGGGGCCGGGGCAGGGTTTCCCGGTGTTCCTCTCAAGATAATCATCCCTTCGCTGAAATTAACCCTTCTTGACTCCAGAAAAATGAAAACGCTTTTTTTACGTCAGGTTGTTCAGGAGCTTTCTTTTTCGGAAACCGATGTGATCTGCGAGCGGGCCGAGGATTATGCAGGTTTTCCAGACCATCACAAATTTGATGCTGTGTTTTGTCGTGCTGTTGCAAAGATGGAAAGGCTTTGGCTTTGGAGCAAGGACTTGCTTAAAGATGAAGGAGTGCTCATCGCCCAGAAAGGAGGCGATGTGGCAGAAGAGATGAATCAATTGAAAAAAAAGTTCCCTGATGTTTCTGTCAGCTTTAAGAGTTGTTCTCTCCTGGGAGACGATAGAATATTTGTCATTGTGAAAAAGAGTTACAGTTGATGGTTGTTGATCACGTAAAAAATATCTTTAACGAGAGCTGTCAGATAAGTGAATTAATCGCAAACCTGGGCGATTCATCCAGTGCAGAAGCCATCGGTCTGGTGGGTTCTGCCCGAGCTTTTGCCGTTGCTTCCGTTTTTGAGAAAGTGAGTAAAAGTATTCTCTGCCTTTTGCCGACCCAGGGTGAGGCGCTGGACTTTTACCAGGATTTAGTTATTCTTTGCGGTGAGAAAGCTGTCGAATTCTATCCGGCTCATGATCGACAAGTATGGAGCGAAGTTGGCCCGTTAAGCGCTGATGTCGGCAGAAAGATGCGGGTGTTGAGGGGGCTTTTCGAAACCACGCAAAAGATTTTTGTATCATCGCCGCAGGCCCTTGCGGAAAAAGTCGCAAATCCCCAAAAAGCTCTGGAAAATAAAATTTCCCTAAAAACAGGACTTGTGATAAATTTTGCCGGATTGATTGAAAAATTAGTTAGCTTTGGCTATGTCAGAGAAGACAGGGTTGATCGTCCCGGGGAGATGAGTGTTCGCGGCGGGATTATTGATGTGTTTATGTTTGAATATGAAAATCCATTTCGGGTCGAATTTTTTGGCGACGAAATAGAATCCATCCGAGAGTTCAAAGTTGAAACGCAGCGCTCAATACGGCAATGTGCGATTCTGGAATTTTATCCGCTATCTATGGCCGGACCTTTCGGCCCATTTGATGAGCAGCCCATTGAAGCACTGCCTTTTGATTGTACTTTTTTAGATTGGGTGAAACCAGATACGATAATTTTTTCAATAGATCCGCCACTCATTACCAAAGAATTTGAAGATTATGAGACGCAAGTTTCCGTTCGACTTGAAAGCTTTGTCGAGGAGCACTCCCTTGATGATCTGCCTTTTTCTGATTATTATTCGAGCTTTCAGGTAATCGAAAAAAAGATTGCCGAATTTCCAAAAATAAATGTAATGAACTTTTCCCAAACAAGAGAAAAGGTTGTACATTTTAACACTACATCGAATGGCCGGTTTGGTGGAAACTTGAGCCTGTTTAAAAAAGAATTGGATACGGATATTTCCTTGCTTGACAGTGGCGCCAAAGGCCTTTTTGCATTATTATGTGATTCTGAAGCACAGGAAAATCGAATTCGTGATCTGTTCCGTCAGGAAGGTATAACGACTGATCTGAAAATTGAAACGGCTGACTTGTCTTCCGGATTTCAATGGGCAGATCATCATTTAATTATTTATACCAACCGTGAAATTTATGGCCGCATGAGGCCGGCCAGGCGGGACAAACTGGAATCCCGTTCAATTGCCTTGAGAGAGCTGGCAAAGATAAACATCGGAGATTTTGTTGTCCATACGGATTATGGTGTCGGTATCTATCGTGGGTTAAAAAAAATTAAGGCTTATGGTAAGGATCGGGAGTGCCTAAAAATTGAATATCAGGATGGTGACATATTGTATGTCCCTCTTGAAAAAATGGATTTGGTGCAAAAATATTCTTCCAAAGAAGGAGTCGTTCCGCATTTGAGTAAACTGGGCACTGCTGCCTGGGAAAAACTGAAAAAACGAACAAAAGAGAATGTAAAAGAAGTAGCAAAAAAATTGATAAAATTATACGCCGTAAGAAAAATGAGACCGGGCTATGCATTTTCTCAAGATTCAATATGGCAGAAGGAACTGGAGGCCTCTTTTCAATATGAGGAAACGATCGATCAATTTGCAGCAATCAATGATGTAAAAAAGGATATGGAAAAGCCCCGGCCAATGGATCGCTTGATTTGCGGGGATGTAGGTTTTGGCAAGACGGAAGTTGCCATCAGGGCTTCGTTTAAGGCGATCAACGACGGCAAGCAAGTGGCGGTACTTGTCCCAACAACAATTTTGGCCCAGCAACATTTTACTACATTTACAGAACGGTTGAGTCCATTTCCTATAAAGATTGAGATACTGTCCAGGTTCAAATCAAAGAAAGAGCAGAGTGAGATTGTTGACAAGTTATCCACAGGAGAAATTGACCTGATTATTGGTACACACAGAATACTGTCTAAAGATATTAATTTTAAGAAATTAGGGTTGCTTGTTGTTGATGAGGAACAAAAATTTGGTGTTATGCACAAAGAGAAATTAAAATTGATTAAAGAGTCGGTTGACACACTTTCCCTCTCAGCGACACCTATTCCGCGCACAATGCACATGTCTTTGATGGGCGCAAAGGATTTGTCGATCATTAATTCCCCGCCAACCAATAGAATCCCAGTAAAAACAGAGGTTTGTCGTTTTGATGAGGAGCTTTTGCGGGAAGCTATTCTCCGGGAAATTGATCGGGGCGGCCAGGTTTTCTTTGTTCACAATCGGGTTCAGTCCATTTATGGAATTGCAAATGTTTTGCGGGAGATTGTGCCGGAAATTTCAATCTCCGTTGCCCACGGGCAAATGAAGAGTCATGACCTCGAAAAAATTATGATGTCTTTTACAAACGGTAAAATTCAATGCCTGGTAAGCACAATGATCATCGAATCCGGAATTGATATGCCCAGGGCAAACACTCTCATCGTTAACCGTGCAGACCGATTTGGCTTGTCTCAGCTTTACCAGCTTCGTGGCCGCGTCGGCCGTTCAGATCAACAGGCTTTTGCATATTTTCTTATTCCTCCGGTGAAAAAGTTAACCCGCACTGCGATAAAGCGGTTGCAAACAATACAGGAACTCACACATTTCGGTTCCGGCTACAAAGTTGCAATGAGAGATTTGGAAATACGGGGAACCGGTAATATTTTCGGAGCCTCTCAAAGCGGTTTTGTTGATGCGTTGGGATACGATCTCTATACAAAAATTATTGAAGAAACAATTCAGGATCTGAAAGAGGAATTGAACATGCTGCCCGCTGCGGAGAAGAACGCAGTGCCCGAAGTTGATTCAAAAATTGAAATAAGTGTTGATGCCTTTTTGCCGGATGATTATGTTCATTCCGGTTCAGAGCGCGTTGATATTTATAGAAGATTAATCGAGTCAAAAAGTGAAAAAGAAATTCTGGAATTACATGCCGAAGTCGAAGACAGGTTTGGCAAGATGCCTGAAGCGGCGCAAAATCTCTTTGATTATGTGCTTGCTAAAAGACTTGCGAAATTGGCCAGGGTGGAAAGACTAAGCTTTAAAGATAATAAGATTGTGGGCAAGTTTGCGAAGGAATGGATTCCGACTGGGGAACAATTTCGACCGTGGCTTGGTAGAATCGTACAAAGTGCAGGAGATAATATTGAACTTTCACAAGATGAAAATGATCTGCATTTTACTTTGAAATATAAACACAAAAAAGAAGGGATTTCTACAGCTAAAAAGTTCTTGCAAAGTATCATCTAATTAATTACCTTTTTGGTTAATTTATATAAATCATAAAGATAAGAGTTCATTTCGAGGAGTCAATGATAAAGAAACACAGTGTTGTATATTTTTTGATGTTTTTGTTGCTGGGTTCATTTTTATTGAACTGCAGGAATGATCGAATTGTCGCCCGGGTCGGAAATAAAATTATTCGCACAAGTGATTTTAAGGCCAGCTTTCTCGCAGATAAAAGCGAAAAGCAGGCCAGGTCGTTACCTTATGTAAAGCGTGTTGATCATCTCAATAAAATGATTGACAGTGATCTGGAATTAATAGCAGCGCATCAGGAATCTTTGGATCAGGATTCGGTGATTGCTGGGGCTCTCAAGGAGCAGGAAAAAAGACTGGTCTATCAATACGTGATTGATCATGATATTCTGTCCAAAGTTGCGCCGGAGTCTCGTGTCAGGGACATTTACAGCAAAATGGCGAAAGAAGTCAAAGTGTCACAAATTTTTCTTCCTTTGCCCAAAGATACTTCTGAACAGGGGAAAGACAAGATACGTTCTCAATTAAATCGTATTCGCAACAGAATAATGCACGGTGAATCCTTTGATGTCCTTGCCCGCAAATTTTCAAAGGATTCTTTGACCGCTGGCAAAGGCGGCGATCTTGGCTTTATTAAATGGGGCGGAAAAGTCTTTTCTCCTGAAATTTACAACGTTGTTTTCAAAATGAAAACCGGGGAGATTTCTCATCCTCTTCCGGCAAAGGATGGATATCGTCTCATTAAAGTCGATAAAACAAGGAAAGTTCATCTTCCTCCTTACACCGATTTTAGGAGCAAAATAAGGCAATCGATTTTTGACAAGAACAGGAAACAGCTCTATGAAACGTCTCAGCGTCTGTTGAAGAAATTTAAAAAGACATATTCTGTAAAATATAATGATGAGAACCTGGATGATTTGTTGTCAAAGATCAACAAAGAAAGGCAAGAGTCAAAAGGCAAGAGCGTCAATATTATCAAATTTAAATATGTTAACGGCAAAGATCGGGACAAGCCGCTGGTAGAATACCAGGGAGGAGAATTTACAACAGGACAATTCGTCGACCGCTTTAGAAAAATGAATCCTTTTAAAAGCCCTTCCCTTAACTCAAAAGAACAGGTCGAAAAATATTTAGAACGACTTTATCCGGCTGATCTCGTTGTTTTGTGGGGATATGACAGGGGATATCAAAAAGCCAAAAAAGTCAGGAAGGACCTGGCGAAAAAGAAAGATGATTTAATACTTTCAAAAACCATAAGAGAAAATGTTGATGAAAAGATAGACGTTTCCGAAGAACAATGTCGTCAGTTTTATCAAAAGAATGCGAGCAAATATTATACTCCGGTTACTTTTAAAATTCAGGAAATACTCGTAAAAAATAAAAAGGATGCCGACAAGGTTTATGCGATGGCTCTAAAGAAACAAAATTTTAATACCCTGGTTAAAAAATATAACACACGTTCATCGACAAAAAACAAAAACGGCATTTTGGGATATATAAACAAGAATCAATATGGCGAGATCGGTAAGACTGCGGCAAGGTTGAAAGTTGGTGATATTTCCAAACCGGTCAAGATGGGCATGAGCTATTCCGTTTTCAAAGTGTTGGATATCAGGCCGGGAAAAGAAAAGGCTTTTAAGCAGGTTCATAATCAAATCAAGGCGGAACTGCGAAAGACTTTGCGCAAAAAAAGAGAAAAAGAGTGGTTGACAGGTTTGAGAAAAAAAATCCCTGTTTTAATATATGAATCAAATTTAAAAAATGCACTTGGCTAAAATCGGACAGAAAATGAAATTAGGACCCGTTTTATTCGCTTTCATTTTTTTATTTCTTGTGTCTTGTAATTTCAAACAAAGCAAGTCCCCGGCGGTCGCGCGGGTTGGCAAGTCCACGCTTACTTTGGAAGAATTAAAACAAGATATTCCTCTGAATGCAAGTTTAGAATTATCTGCCGTTCAAATTCAAAGGTATGTACAAAGATGGGTTGAAACGGAGCTTGTTTATCAGCAAGCTTTGAAAGAAGGCGTTGCAAAGCGTCCGGAGGTCAAAGAACACATCAGGGCGCTTGCGAAAGATTATATTGTTTCAATCTTTGTTGATCAGTATACAAATCAAAATCTGAAAATAACGGATAAGGAAATTCAAAGCTATTATGATAAAAGTACCGACGAGTTTATCCGTCCTCAGGATCAGTATCATATCCGTCTAATTCTTGTGGAATCATATCGTAAAAGCCGCGCTGTCCGTAACGAATTAATGGGCGGAACAAATTTTGCCGAACTCGCGCGGGAACATTCTATCGATGAAAGCAAAGATAATGGGGGTGATCTCGGCTGGGTCACATTGGATCGTCTGCCAGACGATCTTGCGACAAGAATACCCAGGCTTGCTTTGGATTCTCCATCCGTGCCGATCAGAACGAGCGTTGGCTACTACATCGTAGAGCCGCTGGGTATGCGCAAAAAAGGGGAGACACAGACGCTTGATGAAGTTCGTGATGTTATCAAGATGAGATTACAGATCATAAAAAAAGAACAAAACTATCGTCGTTTGGTGAATCGATTGAGCGAGAATACGGAATTCTCAACGAACTGGAATGTTTTAAAACAATTAAATATCGATTCAACGCAGACAAAGTGAGAGTAAATCCTAAAAAAATGGAAATTAATATGAGCTTTATATCTAGAACAAAGCAGATTTTTTTGAGTCTGTTTATTTCGTTCCTTTTCGCTACTTCTCTTTTTTCTCAGCAATTGCTGGATGGAATCGCCGCCATTGTTGATGATGATATTATCCTTCGGTCCGAAGTAACCCAGGCTGCGTATATTATGGCGATGCAGATGAAAATCGATCCCGTTAAAAATCCGACCGAGTTTGCAAAGCTTAAAAAGAGTGCTCTCGAAAACCTCATCAACCGGAACCTGCTGCTCATCCAGGCAAAAAAAGATACAATAAAAGCTGATGAACACCAGGTAGATGCCTATCTGCAGCAGGAGATGCAAAAGAATATACAGCAGGTGGGGGGAGAGAAAAAGCTGGAAGAGTACTTTGGCACCACCTTATCTAAAATCCGCCGGCAATATCGTGAGGAAATTGAAAAAAATCTGATTATTTCTGCCGTTCAAAACCAAAAACTGGCGAATGTTAAAGTTTCTCCGCGGGAAGTTGAAGCTTTTTTCAAAACCCATAAAGACTCGATTGGACAAGTCAAAGAAACTGTCGATATCAGCCATATTCTTATCGAGGCGCAGCCGGGTAAAGATGCCCGCAAAAAGGCGATGGACCGAATAACAATGATCCGAAAAAAGATAATGGACGGTGCCGACTTTGCAGAGATGGCAAAAGAATTCTCGGACGATCCCGGTTCGGCAGCGCGTGGCGGTGATTTGGGATTTATGTCCCGCGGAGATTTTGTTCGTCCTTTTGAGGAAGCCGCCTTCAATCTCAAGCCCAATGAAATTTCCGGCATTGTCGAGACCGAGTATGGTTTCCACATCATACAATTATTGGAAAAAAGAGGCGACAAAATTCATACACGCCACATTCTTGTTGCGTTAAAGCCGACCAAAGAAGATGAGATTGCCGCTGCAAATAAAATAAAAAAAATCTATAGCGAATTGAAGAATGGTGCGGATTTTGCAAAGATGGTTGAGAAATATTCTCAGGATGAGTCCACTAATAAGCAACAAGGTCATTTGGGAACATTTGAAATTGATCAATTGCGGCAAACGGCCAAAGAATTCGTTTTTGCCTTAAAAGGCGTCAAGGTTGGCGGCTATAGCGACCCGGTCAAAACAAAATATGGATTTCATATTTTAAAATTGAACTCCAGGGAACAACCTCGCGAACTCGATTTGAAAAAAGATTGGGATAAAATTCAACAGATGGCACTTGCATTTAAAAAGCAACAAGAGTTCAAAAAATATCTTCAAGAGATCAAAGAAGGGATTTACATTGAGATCAAGCCGGCCATGTCTTAATTAAATCCGTCGGACTAAAAGTAAAGTCGGCATCTGGTGTCGACTTTTTTTATGCAAATCAATCGAAATGATCTATGCGTCTAATATCTAAAATATTCGTTATTATTTTCATTCATTTTTTTCTTTCTCAAACAAGCGGATTTTCGCAGCAAATTGCTGAGAGCAGCAAATTCACGATTGCGCGTTTGAAATACAGTGGAGGCGGTGATTGGTATAATGACCCGTCAATCATTCCCAATATGCTTGAATTTTTGAAGGAAAATACAAACATCGACGTGGCAAAAGATGAAGTGCGGGTCAGCATTATGGATGAGAATTTGTTCTCGTATCCTTTTCTTTACATGACCGGACACGGCAGAATTTCTTTTTCAAAAAGAGAAGCCGAGCGCCTGCGAAATTATCTGACGCATGGCGGCTTTCTCTATGCGGATGATGATTACGGAATGGACAAACATTTCAGACGGGAAATGAAAAAGGTTTTTCCCGACAAAAAATTTGTCGAATTGCCGTTTGAGCACAAAATTTATCACATCCAATATGATTTTCCCAACGGATTGCCTAAAATTCACAAGCATGATGGGGGACCGCCGCACGGATATGGGTATTTTCACAACGGCCGCCTTGTTGTTTTTTACACCTACGATACCAACATATCCGATGGCTGGGCCGATCCTCAGGTTCACAATGATCCGCCGCAAAAACGGGAACAGGCATTTAAAATGGGAACGAATATCATTGTTTATGCATTGATGTATTGAAATGGAAAGCAAAACGCCGACATACGATGCGCTGGTTAAAAAGCTTCGCGCTTACAGGTTGAAAGAAAAGCTCCTCTCTTTTTACAAGGGAATACTGTGGTTTTTTATTTCAACTATTCCCGTTCTGTTTGTTTTTGTCCTCCTTGAATCTTTTTTTCATTTTGATACGCTCGTGCGAACGTGCATCTTAATTTTCCTATTTTTCTTTGTCTTGATTGCCTTTTCATTTTTTATAATGAGGCCGTTATTCTCTCTTCTCCTGCGGCCGCAAAATCCGTCTTTGAACCAAATTGCAATCAAAGTCGGTGCCCATTTTAAGGGGATAAACGATCGCCTTGCCAATGCTTTGCAGATTTTTGAAAAACTAAAAAGCAATCGTGAAAAATATTCCATTGAGCTGATCGATACCGCAATTTCAGATGTTGCCCGGGATTTGAGTCGGGAAAATTTCACAAACAAAATCAACTATTCAGATTTCTTTAAAACAATCCGCATATCACTGGCTGTTTTATTTGCCGCTGTTGTGATTTCTCTTTTCAGTTTTGCGAATTTAAAATCTTCGACCTGGCGTCTTTTGAATCCCCGGCATGATTTTTCTGAAAAGCAATTTCGCGAAATACAAGTTTGGCCGGGCAATAAAACTGTTTTAAAAGGCGCCGATGTACCCATTCGCGTGTGGATTTCTGATGCCGAAATTAACCGGGTTCAGCTTAATTTAAATCAGTTTTCAAATTCCGACGTCATTAATCTGACGAAATCCCCTGATGATACTTTTCGCTATACTATCCCGGAACTGCGCGACTCGCTGCGCTATTCTATATCTATAAAAAACCAGGAAACCGACGAGTATAAACTTTCTGTAATAGAATTACCCCTTTTACGGCGATTGCAACTCAAAGTAAATCCTCCGGCCTATTCGCGTTTGCAGCCTTATTTTCTGGAAGAAAATATAGGTGATGTCAGTGCTTTAAAGGGTTCACTCATCGAGGTTTCCGGTGAGGCAAACAAGTCAATCGCTTTGGGAACCATTTCTTTCGGGAAAGGGAGAAAGATTCCACTTGAAATCACAGACAATCGTGTCAAAGGTCGTTTTAATCTTTTATCCGATGATACATTTGTTTTTCACTTGGAGGATAAATACAAAAACCAAAGCATCAACCCCATCGAATACCATCTTGAAGTTATTCCTGATCAATATCCTGTTGTCAACATTGCTGTCCCTGGTAAAGATATTGATCTAGGGGAGGATATGCGCATTCCTCTTGCCATTCAGGCTCAGGACGATTTTGGAATTTCGCGCGTGCGTCTTGCCTGGCAAATTTTGCCGCAAGGGCTGGGCGAGGTGGATTCCAGTGCCTATGTTTTTCGGGATTTGCAGGGTTTTAAAAACGGTAGTGATCTGTTGGATATTTCTTTGGATTGGGCTCTATCAAAATCAGAAATGCTGCCGACTGATGTTCTGGTGTATTTTGCAGAGGTTTATGATAACGATAATATAAGCGGTCCAAAGAGGGCCAGGAGCAAAATCTACCGAGCGCGCTTTCCTTCCATGTCCGAGTTGTATGATGAGTTGGCAGAAAATCATGACGAAGCGGTCGAAAAAATGGAAAATGTCTTTGAAAAAAGCAAGGAACTCAAAAATAAAATAGATCAAATTTCTCTGGAAATGAAGCGCGCAAAGGACATCAACTGGCAACAGAAGCAGGAGATTGAGGATGCGCTCAAAACCAAACAGGAAATACAAAAACAGCTCGACAAGCTTTCTGAAAAACTGGACGATATGATCGAAAAGATGTCGAAAAACGAGCTCGCCTCCGCAGAAACAATAAAGAAATATCAAGAGTTACAACAGCTTTTCAAAGACATTATGACGCCGGAACTTCAGCAGGCGATGAAGAACGTTGCCGAAGCCATGCAAAATCTTGATCAAAAGCTCGTTCAAAAGGCTATGGAAGAGTTGAAACTTTCCGACGAGGAATTTCAAAAAAGTCTTGAAAGATCGATTTCTCTCTTGAAAAGATTGAAAATAGAACAAAAACTGGATCAGGCCGCAAAAATGGCCGAGGATTTGGCCAAGCGGGAAAAGGAGCTTGGAGAAAAAGCCGGCAAGGATTCCGATGGCAAATCTCTTCGCAAGCAGGATGAAATACAAAAGGATGCAAACAATCTTTCTCAACTTTTGGATGATTTGAAATCCGAAATGGCGGATATGCCGGCAATGCCGGAGAAAAATGTCGATGCTGCAAAATCGGAAATGCAGTCCGGGGATGTTCAGCAAAAGATGAATCAAATGAAGCAAATGATGGCAAGCGGTGATTCCGAAGGTGCAAAGAAACAATCGCAGCAGCTCAGCCAAACTTTTCAAAAAGTAGGACAGCAACTGCAACAGGCAAAGGATGCTTTAAGCGGAGCACAACAGCGTCGGGCAATGAGGGCACTGAAAAAAAATGGTCACAATCTTTTGGAGCTTTCCAAAATGCAGGAAGAGCTGATGAAGGCAACACGTGGTCTTCCCAGAAACAGCGCCCAGGCACCGAAAATTGCAGAGAAACAAAACAATTTATCTTCCGCTCTTTCCAGAACGCTGGATAACATGTTTGAAATATCCAAGGAGAATTTCTACATCAGTCCAAAGATCGGTCAGTCTCTTGGAAAGGCAGCGGCAAATATGAAAAAAGCACTCAGTTCGCTGGAGAACAGAAACAATAAGGGTGCGGCCAGTCAACAGGGAAAGGCCATGGCCGGATTAAACGAAGCCGTGCAGGGTATTCAAAGTTCCATGCAGTCGATGATGCAGGGGAGCGGAACCGGTATGAGCATGGAACAGTTTATGAAGCAAATGAGTCAAATGGGGAAGAAGCAACAGGGCATCAACCAACAGACACTTGGACTGGGGATGGGGCAGAAAATGAGTCTCGCGCAGCAGGCAGCCATGGCGCGTTTGGCCGCAGAGCAGCAACAAGTGCGAAAATCAATGCAGGAGCTCGCAAGAGAAGCCGGCAATTCCTCAGAAATTTTGGGCAACATGGACAAGATTGTCGAGGATATGAAAAAAGTGGAAAAGGATTTTTCCCAACAGCATGTTTCACGCGAGACAATAGAGAGACAGAACCGGATTTTATCACGAATGCTGGATGCTCAGAAATCCATGCGTGAACGTGAATACAGTAAAAAGCGAAAGGCAGAAACCGCAAAGAATTATATTGCGATCAATCCCGGTGAGCTGCCAAAAAATTTGGGCGAACAGCGCAACCGTTTGCAGCAGGATTTGCTTCGGGCTAAAAAAGAAGGTTATACAAAGGATTATCTTGAATTGATCAAACGCTATTTTGAGGCGCTCTCTGAAGATGAAATTGACAATAATGAATAAAATATTTTCCTTATTTTTCATTTTTCTTTTTTCTGTTGTTGTTGAAACAATTGATGGTCAAACATTGCTTCCGGACAGGCAAACCCGGAATTTACAGCGCATTGCAGCACAACTGGAAATGAGCGGTAGATTTTCTATGGCGGCGGAACGATACATTGCCATTCTTAAACAAAATCCGCGAAATCTTTCCAGTTACTTTGGCGCAAAGAGATGTCTGTTGCGGATTGGCGATTATGATAAATTTGAAGAACTCATTTTATTACTTCAGAAAAGCAGAAGAGATTTGCGATACCAAGTTGATCTGGCCGAGATTGAATTTTTAAAAGGTCACGAAAAAAATGCTCTTGCCCACTGGAAACGGATTATTACAGAGAACGTTAAAAATCATCAAGCCTATTCTCTGGTGGGATCAGCACTTGTAGAACATCATCTTTACGAGGAAGCAATCAATATTTATAAACAAGCAAGAAAAACCTTCCATGATTCGAATATATACATTTTTGAAATGGCAAACATTTATGCCCTGCGTTCCGATTTTAAGCCGTTTACGCTTGAATATCTGAAATATTTAAACAGGAATCCCGGTCAGGTTTCCTTTATTGAATCACGATTTGCCTCAATTGCCAAAACTCCGGAAATTAGTGATGAAATTGCCAAAACATTAAAAAGTGAAATCAAATCTCATGTGGCAATTTCCAGGGAAATTTATCAGATACTGGGTGGACTTTACACGCGACAAAAAAAATATAAAGAGGCCTTTTCTTTTTATTTGAAACTGGAAAAGGAAAACGAGAAGAGGACGAATAAGATGGAAAAGGTTCGGGTTAAGGGACGGGCGCTTTTTAATTTTGGAAATACTGCTTTAAAGGATGGCGCTTTTGAATACGCACAAAATGCGTTTCAAATGCTTGTGAAAAAATATCCCAAATCACCTTATGCCCTCCGCGCTGAATTTGGGTTGGCCATGCTTTACGAAGGACAAAAGATGTATCCTCAGGCAATTCAAGCTTACAATGATTTCGCAAAGGCGCACCAAAAGACAACGGAAGCGTTGAGAGCAAAAATGCGGATAGGGGATATTTATTTTAACAACCTGTTTCAGGTTGAGCAGGCGAAAGAGACATATCAAAAAATTGTTCGGGATTACCCGAATACTTCTCTGAAGACCGATGCGCTTTTTCGTCTCGCCGAGTGTGGTTTGGCCGAGGATGATTTGAAAAGCGCAAAAGCAAATTTGCAAAAAATTTTGCGTGAATCAAAGACGGTCAAAAACGAAAACAGGCAAAAGGCAGAGTTGATGCTGGCAAAGATTGCGTTTTATCAGGCACAGCCGACCACTGCGTTGCAGCAATTGCAAAAGCTTATTGAAGCAGACAAAAAATCCAAAACCCCGGATTTGAATGAAAATGATGCACTCGAGTTGTCGATGCTCATACAGGAAAATCTGAGTGATTCAACCGGCCTTGCCGTTTTAGCCAGGGCCAGACTTTTAAATATCCAGCGCCGCTATGAAGAAAGCAAAAAGGTTATTAACGATTATTTGCAGGAAAACAACCAAACTTTATTGCAGGGCGAACTGTACCTTCTGTTGGGAGACGATTTGCGTCACCTCGGTGAATACAACCAGGCTATTGAAAAAATGAACCAGGTCTATGCGAATGAAGAAGGTTTGTACCGGGATTTGGCCTTGTTGAAAGCAGGGGAAATTTACCAGGAGGATTTAAAGGATTTGAAAAAGGCGCAGCAAAGTTATGAGAACCTGCTTAAAGATTTTCCAACAAGTATTTACCTTGAAGAAGCACGAAAAAGGATTCGTAACATGGACAGTGTAAAATGAAAAAGCTGATTTTTCTTTTAATTGTTTTGCTCAATCTTCCGGCGTTCAGCCAAAAAATTCTCATCTATATGGATTTGAAACAAACCGATCATTTGAAAGCGTATGGTCTTGCCTATTGGGCTTTGGAGCGTGGAATAAATGTCGAATGGCTTTTAAACTATCGCGGCGGTTCATTTATGATGGATGATTATCCTGCTATGGAAAGAGAATTGCGCGTCCGGGGTGTTTCCTATTCATCGATCAGTGGGACAGATGCGGCAACAATCTACTCGACCATTGATGCGAACAACATGGATGTCGTTTTGTTGGAAAAGGCGCCGACCATTGCAATTTATGCTCCGCCTACAAAACAAGTGTGGGATGATGCCGTTCTGCTCGCATTGGAGTATGCCGAGATACCCTACACGACTTTATGGGACGGAGAAGTCCTCCAGGGCGAGTTGGAAAAATACGACTGGCTTCACTTGCACCATGAAGATTTCACAGGTCAGTACGGCAAATTTTACGCAAATTATCGCAACACCGATTGGTACAGGGATGAAGTTGCTAAAAATGAAAAGATGGCAAAAAGTCTCGGATTCTCCAAAGTGTCTGAAATGAAAAAGGCTGTTGCGCGGGCAATCCAACAATATGTTCGGCGCGGAGGATTTTTATTTGCCATGTGTTCTGCAACGGATACGATCGATATTGCGCTGGCAGCTCAAAATGTCGACATTGTTGATACTGTTTTTGATGGTGATCCGGTTGATCCGAATTATGCACAAAAGCTCGATTATTCTCAATGTTTTGCCTTTACAAATTTCAAGCTCATCACCAATCCGATGATCTACGAGTATTCCAACATTGACGTACCGCCGAGCAATGCCCCTGTTCTCCGCGGTGCTGAGGCGGATTATTTTACGCTATTTGATTTCTCTGCCAAATATGATCCGGTTCCCACGATGCTCACTCAGGATCATGTCTCGGCAATCAAAGGATTTATGGGGCAAACGACCGGTTTTGCTAAAGAGCTTGTCAAAAAATCGGTTGTCATTCTTGGTGAGGCAGAGGGAACAAACCAGGTTAAATATCTGCACGGAAATCTAGGAAAAGGGACGTTCACCTTTTACGGCGGGCACGATCCTGAAGATTATCAACATTTTGTAAACGATCCGCCGACACAGCTTTCGTTACATAAAAACTCTCCGGGGTATCGATTGATATTGAACAATATCCTTTTCCCGGCTGCGAGGAAAAAGAAATTAAAAACCTGATAAAAAAAGGAGAGCCGTTTTGCAGTCCATTCAATTTAATGTGCGAACATCTGCACGGATACAGTTTATAAATATCGACAGCCAGATTCACGATGCGATTAAAAAGAGTGGCATCATAGATGGCATCTGTGTCGTCTTCGTTCCCCACACAACGGCAGGGGTGACGATTAATGAAAATGCCGACCCCGATGTTGTTCGCGATATGATTATGGAAATGAACAAGGTCGTTCCTTATCAGGATGGATATCATCATGCGGAAGGTAATTCCGCGGCGCATATAAAAAGTTCGCTTTTCGGGCCGTCAATCAGCTTGATTGTTGAGGGCGGACGCATCGTCTATGGAACCTGGCAGTCTGTTTACTTTTGCGAATTTGACGGGCCGCGGACGAGAAGGGTTCTTGTAAAAGTCGTTTCCGATTAAACCTGCTTGCTTTTTCAAAATTACTCCTTATATTTAAAAGTTTGCTTATAAAAAGAGCCAAAAAAATAACGGTTGCGCCCTATTCAGCCTTGGCTGGAATTTATGATTTTGTGATGAATCATGTTGATTACCAGCGATGGGCGAATTATGTTGTTCTGGTTGCGCAAAAGCACAGCGATCACGTTAGAAGTATCGTTGACCTTTCTTGTGGCACGGGTTCCCTGGGTTTGCAGTTAAAACAATTAGGTTACGAGGTTTCCGGCTGCGATAGCAGCGTTGAGATGATCAGAATAGCGCGGCAAAAACTGGATGCTCCCATCTGGTGTGCCGATATGCGCCATGTCGCAATGCAAAGCGCTGCGGATGTGATCGTTTCTTTGTACGACAGCATGAATTATCTGCCGGATAATTCTTCATGGCTGCAATGTTTTAAGAATGCTCATTCGCTTTTAAAACCTAAAGGCCTTTTTATTTTCGACATCAGTACGCTGCATAATTCGATTGATGTTTTCAAAAATTATGTTGAAAAAGAAAAGTCGGAAAAGGCTGCTTACCTGAGAAAAAGTCATTTTGAAAAAGACCGGAAATTGCAGGTAAACTATTTTGAAATTCGTTACAAAAAATCTCCAGAGATCATTTTTTGTGAAACCCACAAACAGAGAATTAGAAAAGTGCAGGAAATTGAGGAAATGATCAGGCAAACAGATTTTGAATTAGTGGGATGTTATAGCGGATTTTCTTTGCAACCGGGCAGCGAAGAATCTGAGCGTGTACATTTCGTTCTTAAAAAGTGAAAGACTATGGTTGAATTACAAAACGTTCGCGTAAAATATCCGAATGGCGATGGTATTGAAAAAATTTCTTTTACAATTGCTTCGGGCGAATTTTTATTTCTCGTCGGCCCAAGCGGGGCCGGCAAATCAACTGTTCTGAAAACGATTTATATGGATATTTTTCCAGATGAAGGACACGTTCAGGTTGAGGAATATAATTCACTTTTTATCAGAAAAAAGGATATTCCTTTTCTTCGGCGAAAGCTGGGAGTTGTTTTTCAGGATTTCAAATTGTTTAATGACCGGGATGTTTTTCGAAACGTCGCGTTTGCCCTTGAAGTGATTGGCCGGAAGAACAAAGAAATTAAAAGGCGCGTCTTGCGTGCTCTGGCAGATGTGGGCCTCAGCCACAAAGCGCGCAAGCTTCCACAGGAACTTTCCGGCGGCGAACAACAGCGCATTGCTATTGCCAGGGCTATTGTCAATGAACCGTACATTCTTCTGGCGGACGAACCCACGGGTAATTTAGATCCACTCACATCAGCCGGCATTATGGATGTTTTGGAACGAATTAATGCCCGGGGCACATCGGTGCTAATGGCCACACATAATTATGAACTCGTAAAAAAATATAATCGGCGGGTGATTCGAATTGAAAACGGGAAGCTTTTATAAAAAACCATGAACGCAATTTACAGTGTCAAAGAAGCCTTTGCCGGAATGCGCAGAGCAAAAACCTCGACTTTTATTTCAATCTCTACGATGACTTTTCTTCTGCTTATTATTGGATTGTTTGGCATTATTTATCTGAATATTGATCATCTCGTTGATGTTCTCAATGCAAAAGTAGACATTCAGGCGTTTGTCTCCGGAACCTTGGATGATAATGAAATCGCCAACCTGGGCGCCAAGCTGGTAAATATTGATGGCGTCGCAAACGTTCAGCTTATATCCAAAGAAGCCGCTGCTAAAGAATTTCAAAAAGAATTTGGACAGGATGTTTTCGATGTGCTAGAGGAAAACCCTTTGCCTTCTTCTTTTCTGCTTACTTTAAAGAAAGAAGATCAGACTATTGTCGATGTCAAAAAGATTGCGGCGAAAATTGAGCGGGTGCCGGGAATTGATGAGGTGAACTATCATGGCGAGGCCTTGAATTTGCTCAACAAGTTTTCAAATATTGCATCTATTGTAAACATTCTGCTGCTGTTGTTTGTCACTCTCGGCTCGCTTTTTATTGTCTCAAATACAATTCGGCTCATCATTTTAGCACGGAAGAATATCATCGAAACCATGAAGCTGGTTGGGGCAACGCGGGGGTTTATTCGAAGTCCCTTTTTATTGGAAGGAATTTTTCAGGGAACAACCGGTGGTGCAATAGCCTTTTTATTTATCTTTATCAGTTCTAAACTTGTGATAAGTCATTGGCCTGGTATCCTTTACCTGCCGGACTATTATTATTTTCTCATTATCGGCACCGGATTTATCCTGGGATTGACAGGAAGTATGGTTGCCATTAAACGGTATTTATAGAAAACAGCCTTTCAGTCGATATGAGTGCACAAGGAAATTTCACTTGACAACTCTGATAAAAATCATTATTTTAGTCATCAATTTTTTGACCGCAACATACTATTAATTTTGTAAAAGTGATGAGTTTTCAGGAACTAACAGAACGAGAAAAAACTGTTTTCATGTCCATTGTACACAGCTTTGTGCAAACGGCCGAACCGGTTGGTTCCCGATATTTGACAAAACATTACAGTCTGAATATTAGCCCGGCTACAGTGCGCAACGTGATGATGGATCTTGAAGATAAAGGCTTGATTGCCCAGCCGCATACTTCTGCCGGTCGTGTTCCAACAAATATGGGATACCGCCAATATGTAAACAGCATCATGAAAAGTGCCAGGCTGTCCGGCAGGGAAAAACAGGTTATCGTTCGTAAGCTCACCGAGTTCTCCAAAGATATAGATCAGATTGTGGAAAAGTCGACAACGGTGCTCAGTGAAATTTCAAACCAACTGGGTGTCATCTTGTCTCCACGATTCAACCGTGGGAAATTGAACAAAATTAATTTGGTTTCAATTTCTGATGACAAGTTGTTGGTCATTTTGGATATAAAGTCAGGTTTGGTAAAAACTATAATTGTTGAGATCGATTCTCAGGTTCCGCAAAGCTTGCTGGAAACAACAACACAACTTTTGAATGAGCGCCTGCATGGTCTTTCTATTGGCGAACTACAAAAGTCGTTGAGCGAACGGTTTCGTGATGTTGACGGGGAAAGCAAAAAATTGTTGGGTGTAATTGAAAGAAATGCGGACAAGCTGGTTAACGTTGATCCCGAAGGTGACTTTCATTTTTCGGGTGTAAAAAAAGTTATTTCCCAGCCCGATTTTGAATCCAAAGAAAAGATTGGCAAAATACTTGAACTTTTGGATCGCAAGGATGTGCTTGTCAAAATTATGAGCGAGCAGGAGGAAGAAGGCGTTTCCATTGTCATTGGAGACGAAAATAGAGAAGCGTTAATGCAAAATTGCAGCCTCATAACTACGACATATCAATATAAAGATGCTTTTGGAACTTTGGGCGTCATAGGACCGACGAGAATGCAATACTCCAAAGTCATTGCGCTTGTAGATTTTATGGCCGAAACATTGACCTATCTGACAACGGGTAAAGTTCCATCTGATCGTTAGTAAAAAAGATTGTTTTGTTCTTAAAAAAATGGTGAACAAGTTGCAGGAAAAGCAGGAAAGAGAAAAGGTACTCAATAAAAAACCTAAAAAGCGAAGAAATTATAAAAAAGAATTAGAACAAGCAACAGCAGAAAATAAAGATTTAAAAGAAAAGTTTTTACGTATTGCGGCCGAGTTTGATAATTATCGGAAACGCATTGATCGCGAAATGATTGCTTTGCGTGAGAGTGCTAAAGCCGAGTTGGTGTCGCAATTGCTTCCCGTGTTAGACGATCTCGAACGCTCAATTGATGCGGGCAATAAAAAGCATGATGCCGAATCTTTGCTCGAAGGTATCAAATTGGTGCAGAAAAATTTTCTGCGTATTCTTCAGGACGAAGGATTAAAACCCATGGATTCTGTGGGAGAACCTTTTGATCCGGAAAAGCACGAAGCGCTGTTGCAAATTGAAGCAAAAGATAAAGACCCGGAAATAGTCGTTGAAGAGCATTTAAAAGGGTATGAATTTAAAGATCGCGTGATTCGACACGCAAAGGTTATTGTGAGTAAATAATGGAAGGGTTTGGGCGGTTGTGCCCTTTGAATATTCATGTCAGATAGAGATTATTACGAAATATTAGGTGTAAGCCGGGATGCAGATATTAATACGATTAAAAAGTCGTATCGAAAACTGGCAATGCAATACCATCCCGATAAGAACCCCAACGACAAGGTTGCTGAAGAAAGGTTTAAGGAAATTGGGGAAGCTTATGCTGTTCTTTCCAACCCGCAAAAACGGCGCCAGTACGACCAGTTTGGCCGCGCCGGAATGCGCGGCGGTGGTGGTTTTAGCGGCTTTAGCAATAGTGGATTCTCCGATCCTTTTGATATATTTCGGGAAGTTTTTGGCGGTGGCTTTGGTGATATTTTTGGAATGGGCGGAAGCAGTCGTTCGCGTTCAACTGTTCGCCGCGGTTCCGATTTACAAATTAGGTTGAAATTAACTCTGGAAGAAATCGCCCAGGGTGTCACAAAAAAGATTAAAATTAAAAAGTATGTAAAATGTGACTCCTGCAAGGGGAGCGGTGCAAATCCCGGAACTTCCATGACGACCTGCCCTATGTGCCACGGTAGCGGCGAAGTAGCCTATCGCCAGGGCTTTTTTACCGTCAGCCAAACGTGTCAGCGTTGTGGCGGGGAAGGCAAAATAATCGATCGTCCCTGCACCACATGCAATGGCAGCGGGCGGGTTCATGGCGAATCAACGATACCTGTGGAGATTCCGGCAGGCGTCGCCGAAGGACAATATTTAACAATACGGCATGCCGGAAATGTAGGACCGCGCGGTGGCCCTGCAGGTGATGTTATTGTTCTGATAGAAGAAAAGCAGCACGAGTATTTTGAGCGTCATGGTGATGATATTATATATAATTTGAACCTTGGTTTTCCACAGCTCGCGTTAGGCGATGAAGTCGAAGTGCCGACATTAACCGGTAAGGCGACGATACATATTGCTCCCGGCACGCAAAGCGGAAAAATCCTGCGAATGCGCGGAAAGGGCGTTCCCCATTTAAACGCTCATGGCAGCGGCGATCAGCTCTTTCGCGTTCTCGTTTGGACGCCCACGAAGCTCAGTGCCGCCGAGAAGGAACTGCTTAAGCAATTGGCAAAGCAGAGCAACATGTATCCTAAAAAAGATGACAAGAGTTTTTTTGAACGAATGAAAGAAGCCATTCTCTGAATATGCTTGGTTTTACTCGACAGGAACAAAAGTTTGCCTTGTTTTTGTTGGTCTCATTTGTTGTCGGTCTGAGTATCAGTCTTTTTAAAAGGAACGATGATAAAAAGGGTGAAGAAGGTTGGACGGCTGAGCGTGATAGTCTGTTTGCCCGGTTTGAAACCCTTTCCATGGCTGGCGGACATGAAAAAAGTAATCTACTTCAATCGCCGTATCAGCAGGCTAAAAGAAATTCCGGTTTTCGAGTTGATAAAAAGAGCCTTGTTGGGAAAGTAAACATAAATAGCGCAGATATTGAAACGCTTCAATCGCTACCTGGAATTGGTCCCTCGATGGCGCAGAGAATAATTGACTATCGTAAATCCTTTGGACCGTTCCGAACAATCGAGGATTTAACTAAAATTAAGGGCATTGGCCCCAAAACATTTGATAAATTAAAAAAAGCTGTCACGATCAACTCAAAAGAGTGATAGCGAAAATTTACATTCGAATTAGGAGGAGAAATGGCTAAGGAAGCTAGGTCCCGAGGTTCAATCATTTATAAACTTCTCATTGTCATTTTGATGGTTGCATTGGTAGCAACAATTCTTTTTCCCAAGTCTCTTTGGAATCAAGAGGCGCAAAACACGCAGTTGTGTCGTGAAAACATGGAACATATTCTCTATACGGAATATGTATACCTATCCGAAAAAAACACTTTTACAGACACGCTCAGTAAGGCTATCGATTTAATTAAAAATGACACAACGGGAATGTTGCTGCGAAATTTTGAAAACACAGACTCGCTCTTGTCGGCAAAAATTATGGGTTTTTTGAAAAAGAAAGATACGACTGCTGCTGCCATTGTCGATTCGCTGGCAGAATATGGGCGACTTTATGGCATCGATACCACATCGGCATTAATCCTGGACTCTTTGCGTACTTTTCCGCAATTTAATGAAAAGATAGATTCCATTGCACTTTACACTCTCGATAATATGGGCACATGTCCTACCGTTCATGATCCCTATTTTGTTCAGGTTGTCGATACTTCCGCTATCAAAGTTGTTAATATTAAATGTCCGCTTGATTCTCTGGACAGTGTGGCTGTGTCCAGGGATTTTAAATTAAGCAAGATTGGCGGATTAAGGATTTCCAATCACGGCGCTATCGAGGATGGCGAGAAATCCTGGAATAGATAAAAAATAACTAATCGGTTTCCAGTTTAAACGGGGAAGGTGATATGGCTATGGATAATGATGATATCCTGCTAGGCCTAAATGTTTTTGGTAAAAAACTTCGAATGGTCGAGGCAAAAAAATGGGACGGGGAAACTCAGTTGCAAAACGTAGTTGAAGCTGATTTGGAGGTGCCATTTGATTTTTATGCCGTCGGTAACCGAGACCTTATTCCAAAGTTTGCCGATGAGATTAATAATCTCATCCAAGAATCCGGCCTGCACGCAAAGTCTGTAAACTTTGCAATCGAGCGGAGAATGGTTCTCATTAAAAGATTGACAGTTGACAGCAGTTTGAGTGAAGCAGAATTGCAGCAACATGTAGAGTGGGAATTGGAGCAATTGCTGGTTGCTGCACGAAATGAGTACAACGTTGGCTTTGAAACCGCCGCCATGACCAAGTCCGGCTATAAGAACATTGTTGTTGTAGCAGTGAGAAAGGCAATTATCTCTTATCTGCAGGATGTCTTTGCAAAAACTATTGTCGATTTATCTTCCGTTGATGTTGATCTTTTTTCTGCTATTCGTGGTTTGTGTGGAAGTGCTCAGGACAGCCATTGTGGTTTATGCGCCCTTGTGGATTTTAACGAAAGAGGGATTGATTTTACTCTTATTAATAATGGCGAGTATATTACATCCGGAGAAATTCCGGCTTTTCGTACAGAAAGCAGCGGGGGAAATTTATTCGAAGCCCCTGGAGAAGATGTTGCAGACTTGGTTAATGAGGAGATATCAAGATTGCTTAATACTTTTCAGGATTCGAACCTGTTCAGTAACCTGGAAAAGATATATCTTGCAGGTGACAAAGCGGATTCATCTCTTATTCCCCATCTACAGGCTTTGCAGCAGAATACTGAAATTCAATTTGCTGATCCATTTAAAAATGTCGGTTGGAATCCGCTGGAAGATCCTCCTATGTTGATAAAAGAGAGTGCGGAAAAGTTTTTGGCTGCAGTTGGGATGACACTCATTTGAGGTGAGTTTTAATAAACTGTTCATTATTATGAGGTGAGTGGGGATTTTATGAACTTGATAAAAGATTTACGGGAAGAGGATAAAAACACTTCTGAAAAAGAGTTTCACGAGGAACCTTTTCCTTCCATGCCGGGCAAAGAAGAAAATCTTGCAGATACTCCGTCTAATGCTCCGTTGACATCTCCTGCTGTGGATGATGAAATTCCATCCTATGAAAGGAGAAAAAAGCGTTCCGGCCTGCCTGCGGCTGTTATCGGTATTGTTTTTCTTGCGGCAATAGTCATCGTATATTTTGGCTTTTTTCGCAAAGGCAAGGAAACTCCAGCCACCGGCTCGATTGCTGAAAAGGTTGTAGCCGACAGTTCTGCCGTTGCTCATAAAGTTGATTCGTCAACCACAGAGCATGGCCAGGCGAAGCAAGGACAGGCGGTTTCCACAAGTACGGCAACGGAAAATTCACTTGCCGGACTCGGTGATGTAATGTCCGGTATTACACATGCCATGCCTCCGGGTACCCGACTAAACAGTTTGTTTCTTGACGATGGTATTTTTTCTGTTGAGATTGAGGGTTCAAAGCAAGATCTGGAAAAATACCGAACGGATTTGAAAGCTCAATTGCCTGCTTCGGTTTCGCTCAATTCAAGCAGAGCTATTTCAGCGGGAAAAGTTCTAATTTCCGGCACCTTTCCCATTGTTGGAGCAGCGGGCTCAATTGTTCCTCCGACCGGGCCAGTAGTTCAAAAGACCTTGCGGGAAATGGCAAGTAAGGCTGGTGCCAAAGTTCTGAGCTTATCGATAGGGCGCAGTCTTGTTCTGCGCGAAACAAAAAGGTCTCCGGTTTTTATCAAACTATCTGGAAATTATTCGCAATTTAAAAGCTTTTACACGAGTCTGATTCAAAAAGACTGGAACATGCAAGTTTCTAAAATTATAATCATGCCGGCGGTTGGTGGACGGGCAAATCTTGTTCTCAGATTCTTTTTGATTAATAAATAGTAATTTAATTTCACCTTTGATTTTGCCCCTCAGTCATCAATTTAAATCAGTATGTTGAGGGGCTTTAATATGTCCAGATGAAATAAATGCGTATTATCGCAGGATGCTATAAAGGAACGCGGCTTTTCACACCGCATGGAAATTCGATGCGGCCGACGTCGGACAGGGTGAGAGAATTTATTTTTTCGCGCCTTGCCGATTCTATGGTTTCTGCCCGCGTTCTTGATCTTTTTGCCGGAACCGGCAGCTTTGGCCTTGAAGCATTGAGTCGTGGTGCAGATCAAGTTTCTTTTGTTGACAAGTCGTCCAAAGCTATTGAAGTGCTGCAAAAAAATATTAGCAAAATCAAGGTGTCGGCAAATGTCTATCGTATGCATGAAACTTTATTTTTAAAAAACGCAGCAAATGAACGGTTGTCTTTTAATTTGATTTTTTGTGATCCGCCATATCGTTACAGTGATTTTGGCAATGTGGCAGCAATTGTTTCTGATAAAAAAATTATTGCCCCGGGCGGTATGTTAATTTATGAATCGAGTTCCCGTCGGCAAACGCCAGATGCACCGGGTTTTACTGTTGAAAGGGAAAAAATATTAGGAGATACGAAGGTTACTTTCTTCCTTGCCAATGAGCGATAATTGTAAAATAGCTATTTATCCGGGATCTTTTGATCCCATAACCTATGGCCACATTGATATTATCAAACGTGCCAGCATCATTTTTGACGAGGTTATTGTTGCTGTCGCCCAAAATATTCTCAAAGAGCCGTTGTTTTCGGTTGAAGAAAGAATGGTGTTGATTGAAAATTCTATCAGGGAAATACCCCATATAAAAGTGGAAAGTTTTGATGGGTTGCTCGTTGATTATGCATCTATAAAACAGGCAAACGCCGTCATTCGCGGCTTACGCGCAGTCTCCGATTTTGAATATGAACTGCAAATGGCCCTCATGAATCGAAAGTTAAATGAATCGGTCATTACAGTGTTTCTAATGCCGCACGAAAAATATTCGTATCTTAATTCCAGTATTGTCAAAGAAGTGGCACGGTTCGGCGGCAATGTCGATTCTTTTGTTCCACCTTTTGTACAGGAAAAATTACTCGTCAAGTTGAGGTAGCCATGAGTATTCTTGAGGAAATTCAGGAAAAAGCAAAAAGGGATTTGAAAAAAATCGTTTTCCCCGAGGGAGAAGACGAACGTGTTTTAAAGGCCGCGGAAATTTGTCAAAAAGAGAAATTAGTCGTCCCTTTTCTGTTGGGCAATCCGGAAAATATTATTGAACTTGCCACCAGGACAAATGTTGATCTTGCAAATATCGAAATCATCGATCCGGAAGCGGACAGTGAGAAAGACGATTATGCCGCGACATTCCACGAACTGCGAAAGCACAAAGGAATGGATTTGCCGACGGCTGTTCAGACAATGAAGCAGCCTCTTCCTTTTGGGGCAATGATGGTTCGAAAAGGGCGAGTCGATGCAAGTGTCGCCGGGGCTGCGCATTCTACCGGAGATGTGTTACGAGCCGCGATTCAGATCATTGGCCTTGCGGAAGGATTTTCCATTGTTTCAAGCACATTTTTGATGGTTTTGCAAGACGGCCGTCCCCTTACTTTTGCCGATTGCGGGGTCGTCCCGGATCCGACAGCGGAACAGTTGGCAGACATTGCCCTTGCGTCGGCTGACACCCATAAAAGCTTGACCGGCGAAGATCCGCTCGTCGCGCTTCTTTCTTTTTCGACTAAGGGAAGCGCCAAACACCCGCTTGTGGACAAAGTGCGAAAAGCCGTTGAAATTGCGCAGCAAAAGCGGCCGGATTTGCCCCTGGATGGCGAACTGCAGGCAGATGCGGCATTAGTTGAATCTATCGGCCGGCGCAAGGCGCCCGGCAGTCGGGTTGCCGGTAATGCAAATGTTTTGATTTTCCCGGATTTGCAGGCGGGAAATATCGCTTATAAACTTGTGGAACGGCTTGCGGGCGCGGAAGCCATTGGCCCCCTTATTCAAGGACTCGCAAAACCGGCAAATGATCTTTCCCGCGGATGCAAAGCAGAAGACATTGTCAATGTTGCATGTGTATGCAGTCTTAAAGCCAGATAATAATTGGAGTTAATAGATGTCAGGGTTATCACAAAAATTTTCGCGGATTAGCGAATCACAGACAGTCGCTTTAAACAGCTTGATGGCAAAGATGAAACGCGAAGGCCGCGATGTCGTTGCTCTTGGCGCCGGAGAACCGGATTTTGATACGCCGCAGCATATAAAAGATGCAGCCATTGCAGCGATCAGGCAGGGCAAGACCAAATATACGCCTGCTGATGGAACTATGGATTTAAAAGAAGCCATCTCAAAATGGCTGGCGGATGAGTATGGCACCGTTTATAAACCATCGGAAATTATTGTAACCCCGGGCGCAAAGTATGCTGTTTTTCAGGCTCTGCTCGCTGTTTGCAATCCCGGCGACGAAGTGTTGCTGCCGGTTCCCTATTGGGTCAGTTATCCCGAGCAGGTCAAGCTGGCCGGAGCGGTGCTTAAACCGCTGGAAACGGACCAAAGTACGGGTCTCAAAATTACGCCGGAGCAACTGGATCGCGCCATCACGGACAAGACGAAAGTGCTGATATTGAATTCCCCGAGCAATCCCTCCGGTGCGGTTTATTCGGCAAAAGAGCTTGAAGGGCTGGCGAAAGTAATTGAAAAACGCGGCATTTACGTTATTTCCGATGAGATATACGACAAGATTGTTTATGACGGTGTTCCGTTTGCAAGTATGACGAAATATCCGGAAATCAGAGAACAGCTTTTGCTGGTCAACGGCGTTTCAAAAAGTTTTGCCATGACCGGTTGGCGGATCGGTTATCTGGCCGCGCCGCAGGAAATTGCAACGGCTGTGAAGAAATACCAGGGGCATACGACATCCAACCCGACGTCTATTTCCCAATACGCTGCGCTGAGCGGAATGAACGGACCCAAAGAATTTATAAATGAAATGATGAAGGCCTTTACGGAACGAAGAAATTATGTGCATACGCGGTTAACAAATATGCCCGGCGTTTCCTGCATGCTTCCGCAAGGTGCGTTTTATGCTTTCCCCGATTTTTCTGGCTATATGGGCACTTCTCAGGATGGTATTGAAATCAACTCCTCCATTGACCTTTGTGGTTATTTGCTGGAAAAATTTGATGTCGCCATTGTGCCGGGAATTGCATTTGGAATGGATACCCACGCCAGGTTATCTTTTGCAACTTCAATGGAAATTCTGGAGAAAGCACTTGATCGAATTGAAAGAGGATTGGCCTCGCTGAAGTAACGAAGGAGTTATGCAATGCCGACGTATGATTATTTATGTCGTTCCTGTGGGCACAGATTTGAAAAGTTTCAGAGTATCATGGCAGAACCGATACGCGAATGTCCTGTATGTAAGTCAAATAATGTAACGCGTTTGTTAACCGGTGGTGCGGGACTTATTTTTAAAGGGTCTGGTTTTTATGAAACCGATTACAAGCATTCTCATGTCAGTTCCCCATCACCAAAAAATGAGATGAAAAAAGATTCGAAAAACGAGTCCAAAAAAGAGAAATAATTAACCTTTGTAGCAGGGACGGTGGGTGATTTTGGGTGACCTAGGGTTAAATAGTGATCTGCGCGTTGGCAAGAAAAAACTGCATATTCAAACCAGTTTTAACGAAGAAACGCGTATAGCAATTACAGAAATATTCGAAGGCGGAAGAATAGTTGACAGGAGGGAATCCGTCTTTGATGCCGATATTAGTGAAAGCCGCTTTCAAAAAGAAGTCAAGCAATTCCACGGATTGGTGATTTCCGACCTCGAACTTTTATTCTTCGTAGCACGTCAAGTCCGCGCATCCAAAAGCATCTCCTCTATTACAAAGTTGGGAAAATTATTCCTGCAAAAAGGTTTTTATAAAGAGGCTATAGAACAGTTTCTTTTTGTACAAAAACTGGAAACAAATTCAAGGTGCTGCTATAATGAGCTTGGCCAGGCCTATTTTGCCAGCGGAGACTATGCAGCGGCGATGGAAAACTTTTTACAGGCCATCGAAATGAATCCGAATTATCCGGATTTGTACCTTTACCTTGCCAGAGCTTATTGGAAACTGGAAAAATATAGTTTGGCTATTATTCAATTGAACAAGGCCATTCAACTAAATAAAGAGTATCATATCGCGTATTATACACTCGGTTTATATCTGGCTGAAAGTACGATCACTAGCCCGAGAGATAAGGATTTGTTGCCGCCCATCGAGAGGCTGAAAGAAGCGGAACATTATCTGCGCCAGGCAGTAAATCTATCTGCGGATTATAACAAACAATTAATCGAGTCCGGTTTTGAAAAGCTTGCAAATAGGGAAAATGTTGAAGCTGCGATTACAGATTTCGAAGATGCCTTGCAAAAAACGGCTACACAGAGTTCAAAAATAGTTGCGGACAGTGAGTTTTATCTCAAATTCCTGTTTGCCGGATTGGATCATGACACCAAGGCACTGGATCATTACATCCGTACCCTGGAACGTTCCGTTTCCCAGCACTCTGATTATCCTGATTTGCATCATAGTTTGGGTATTGCCTATTTGATAAAGGGCTGGCATCTTTTTGTTAATTCAATGGATGAGTTTCGCGAGGCCGTTGAACTCAATCCATCGTTTGAAAAAGCCCGGAAAAATTTAAAACTTTTGGAAAACGATGGCAGAGGATTTTTGATTCTTTTGCGCGCGATATTGAAATAAGTTGCTCTTAAACACAGATGTTTAATGTAGCTATTGTTATCATCTTTTTGCTCTCGCACCTACGCTCTGCGTGGGCGTGCGATGTTGACGCTCTGCGTCAAGCAAAGATGTAGGTAGAGGGTGTTATTGAGATTGAAAAAGTCTGGAGGGTTACGGGACGCGGAGCGTCCTCGAAGCATCCCTCCGCAGAGCGGAGGAGCGAGAATGAGAAATCCTGGAGTTTTTACGTTTGGATAGAATTTTCAGTGCTGGTATGATGTTTGCTTAAAACTGTGGAAGTGCCTGAAAACAGGCCATTATTAACATATTTTGTTTCGCCAAAAGACAAAAAATGGAACTGAAACACTTTATGAACATTAGCTTAAAATCAATTTTTACGGGGATGATCTTTTTTATCATCCTCGGGTTTTTTGCTCCGACCCTGCGGGCGCAGGGGCAGGAAACAGTCGTGTTAACGCGGATTACTCCGTTAAAATCGGCTGCCTATCAATTTTTCTTTCGCGCAGACGCAAATATTTCGCCGGGTATGGAAATTGATGTCGTTTTTCCCAAGCAGTTCAATCTGACCAAAGTTCTGCTCGCAGCGTCGGATAAAATAAAAAGCGGATTTACCGTCAGCGTTCATGGCGATACGGTTCGGGCGATGAGGACGAACGCCGGAATAACTGTTTCGAGCGGAGAGTTGTGCGATCTCAAAATTGCCAGCATCATTAATCCTCAAGTGATTGACAAACAATACCAGTTCACAGTTCTTCTCCGTAAGGGGAAGCGCATTTTATCAAAAAGACCATTATCCCTAAAGATTGCAAAGAGATAAATAACAGGATTTTGATTTGCATCGAGTGATAGTAAAAATATCTCTTATTCTTTTTGTTTTTATGCTGCCGGCGTTTGTATCTGCCGGCACCCTGACTAGTGTCACGGCAGTACCGCAGGACAGTACAGTATCCGAGCAGTCTACTTATACTATTTCATTTACCACAGCCAATGATCCGGCCAGTGCAATTCCGGCTGGCGGTCATTTTCGCTTCACCTTTCCCTATGTCTTTAATCTGGAAAACGTTATTTTGGCTTCATCGGCAGATCAAAGTACTTTGTCGGGCGGCCTCGTTATCGATAAAATTGATACGGTTTTATCCTCAAGCGGGAGCGATAGCCTTTATCGCCTTATGTTGGGCAGGGAAAACGGTTCTACTGTTCTTCAGAATTCTAATGTCAGTATTTACATAAGTGAAATCGGCAATCCGGCCGTGGCGGGAAACTATACTGTTTTTGTAGAAACTTTTGATTACAATCCTGCCGTGTTAGACACCGGCACAACACAACCTTTTGCCATCGTCCCGGTAAAACCGATTAATAGTTTTGATATTGATGTTTCTGCATCAACCTCCCCGGCCGGGCAGGGATTTTACGTGAACGTAACAAATGCTGTGGATGTGGATGGTAAACCAGCCAGCGGAACGATCAATATCAGCTTTAATGACGGCGGCACACATTTTCCACCCGACGGAAATACAGCACCCATCTTAAACCCGGTGGTTGTGACCGGCGGCTCCGGCAGTGCACAACAGGTTTTGTATAAAGCGGAGAGCAGCGTCGTGCTCAAGGGAACACTGGATACGGATACAGGCGTAACCAGCACGACTTCAGGGATTACCATTACTCCCGGCAGTCTGAATGCTTTTGATATGATCGGTTATCCTTCTGCAACAACTGCGGGACAAAAATTCAGCAATAATGTGACGGTAACGGCTCAGGATCCCTGGCAAAACATCAAAACAGACTATGCCGGGTCAATCTACTTCACCAGTTCGGATGCGCAGGCGGTGCTTACTTATAATAGCGGCAACCCCACAACTCTGGTTAATGGAACAACAACGCTCGGTGGTTCCAATTTTGAATTGCGCACTGCCGGGGCGCAAACGATAACCGTAACCGACGGCACTGTTTCCGAGCAAAGCACACCGATTCAGGTTTCCGCCGCCGACATCACGAGTTTCAGTTTCAGCGTCGGCACATCGCAGGTTGCCGGAACGTCTTTTCCTTTATCCATCAATAGTGCTCAGGATGATTATGGTAATGCCGCTTCGGGTCTGATTAATATCACCACGCTGAGCGGGGGAGGCGATGCGCCCAATGGACAATCCGCGATTCTCAATGCAATTACTGTAACGGACGGGACAGGCTCCGCTTCACAGACATTGTTCAAGGCGGAAAGTGGCGTAGTGCTTCGGGGAACCGACAGTGTGAGCGGTCACACAAAAGATACACCGTCCATCACGGTTTCGCCAAATTCTTTGGTCGCTTTTTCAATGACAGGATATCCGACAACGACTGTTGCCGGGCAAAATTTCGGCAGCAATGATGTGACGGTAACGGCGCTCGATAATTATGAAAATGTAAAAACAGATTATTCGGGATCCGTTTACTTTACCAGTTCCGATGCAAATGCGAACTTTACGTATAATAGTGGAAATCCTTCGTCTTTGCCAAACGGGACAAAAATATTTTCCGGCACTGATTTTACTTTGAAAACCACGGGTTCACAAACCATAACCGTAACCAATGGCACGGTTTCCGAACAAAGCGCTGCCATCCAGGTTTCCACAGCGCCCATCGTTTCTTTTGATCTCAGCGCTGCAACTTCGCAGGTGGCCGGTCAGTCATTTGTTTTGACGGTAACAAACGCTGTAGATAGTGTCGGCAATCCGACATCCGGGCAAATTAATATTTCTGCCGCTAGTGGCGGAGGGACTGCGCCAAACGGCCAGGCGCCGATTTTTAATTCGATTACCGTGTCGGACGGCGGCGGCTCCGCTTTGCAAACACTTTTTAAGGCAGAGTCGGGCGTCATTCTGCATGGTGTCGCCGGCAGTGGTGCAACAAAAAACACTTCTGCAATTACCGTTTCTCCGGGCGATCTGGCAGCTTTTGATATGAGCGGTTACCCTGCCGCAATGGTTGCCGGAGAAACGTTTGGCAGCAATAATGTGACAGTTACCGCGCGCGATCAGTGGCAAAATCAAAAGACGGACTTTAGCGGCTCGATTTATTTTGAAAGCACAACAGACCCGCAAGCCGAATTGTTTTACAACAGCGGCAATCCCACGACTCTGACAAATGGTACGGAAACTTTTAGCGGTTCCGTGTTCAATCTTAAAACAGCCGGACTGCAAACGATCACCGTTAAGAGCGGCAGTATTTTTGAGACGAGTTCGGGCATTCAGGTTTCCGCGGCAGCCATTGCCAGCTTTTCTTTATCCGTTAACACAACGCAAACCGCAGGACAGGCATTTAACCTGTCCGTGAGCAGCGCAAATGATGCATTTTTAAATCCGGCTTCAGGAACGGTTGTTGTTTCTGTTGTTTCGGGTGGCGGCAATGCGCCCAATGGACAGCCACCGACGTTGACGGATATTCCGGTAAATGATGGCGGCGGTTCTGCGGCACAAACGCTGGTAAAAGCCGAGGCCACGGTGCTGCGCGGCACGAGTGGTTCTGTTGTCAGAAACACCCCTTCGATTTCTGTTTTGCCGGGAAATCTGGCGCGCCTGGATGTTTCCGGATTGCCGACGCATACGACCGTCGGCGCGGCTTTTCCAGATTCCGTTGTTGTTACGGCTTATGACGGATTAGAAAATGCTAAATTCGATTACATGGGAACGATAGACTTTTCAAGTACGGATCCGCTTGCGACCTTACCTGTTCCTTTTTCATTTGATGCCGATAGCAGTCAGTCTTTCCCCGGCAGTTCTTTTTCTCTCTCCACGCCGGGAACGCAAACCATTACCGTGCGCGACCAGGCTGCCGGGGTACAAACAACCAGTGACGACATCGCAGTGAATTCCATTAAAATTGTTCAGATTACCAGCTCTTTTACCAAAGTGAGTCAGGGTCAGACCGATGTTCCGGTAACGATGCAAGTGGAGAACCAGGGCGACCAACCGCTTTATGATGTGCACGGCTCGTTGAATTTCAAGTCGGGCGCTACACCCCGTGATGGTGATTATACATTTACCGGAGACACGCTTACAGCTCTTGGCCCGGGACAAACGGCGAATTTAACTTTTAATGTCAGCGTCCAAGATACCGCAAAGCAGGAAACCGTTTCCATTGACGGTTCGGCAATTGGGACCTTTTCCGGCCAGGCGGTTACAGACGATGCTTCGGACGCGACGCATTCCTGGCTTGTGCAGCAGGCATCGAATGTAGCCGTGGCGAGCATTACTATGCCGGCGGATTCGATGGCGCAAGGACAAAGCGGCATTCAACTGGAAACCCATCTTAGCAATAATCTGGGTTCTACAAATTCAGCCAGGGCAAACAACGTTCAGGTGGAATTCAAGTTCTTTTTCAACGGCAGCAATGTTTCCAACTTTTTTTCGGTTTCTCCAAACCCGATCAATTCCGAGTCCATTGCCGGTGGTGCTGAGACGGACTTTTTGTATACGGTTGCTGCCGCAGAAGATGCGCCGGTCGGCACGATTTCTATTTCCGAAGTCGTTACCTGGAGCGATTCGAATTCTTCACAACAAGGCAGTACGGCCAGCCCCATTTTGGAGACTTTCGAGTTGGTGGTCGGCTCCAAGCTGACGATAACCGACCTGACGCCTTCCCAGCCCACAGTCACTCAGAGCCAGGATTCGTTGTGGAAGGTAACTATGGCTGTTCGTAACGGCGGCGGCCTGAGCGTCGATATTTCCTTTGCATCAGATAAAACGTATATTCTTTTCAAAGCGGGCAGCATTGACTATACGCCCACCTATACAATCGAACAGCCGACGCAATTTGTTGAGGGAGGAACCTCGCTTGCGCCTTCGGAGACAAAGCATATTGATTTTCTCGTTCGTCATGTCGGCAGCCAAACGGGAAATATTCCCATCATCGGCTGGGTAGAGACAACCGCGGGTGCAAAAACGAATTCCAACAGTGACGGCATTACCAGCGGCATCATTGTGCAAACGCCGGAGAATGTCTATCTGCCGAATGTTCTTGCTTCGCAAAACACAGCGACCGTCGGCGATAACGCGCATCCGTGGACAGTGCGTGTGCCAATTGAAAACAGGGGGGGCAGCGAAATTGTCATAAATTTTGATAGTACAGCGCTTTCCTTTTCACAGCCGGCGGGTTTTTCTTATACAAAACCCGGCGCGTTGCTGCATCATGGCAATTCGCTAAAAGAAAATGAATCCGATACGCTGGTTTTTACTATAACCGGCACTGGAACGACAACAGGAGATGTAAACATCGGCGCGAAAGTTCATTATACCGTCGTCAACACAAATGAAGCAAAGTCCAAGTCTTCTGCGACAGATGCCGTGGTAACGCTACAAACACCATCTGATTTTAATATCGTGAAAGTGGATGCATCACAAAAAATTATTACCGCCGGTGCTAACCCCGACTGGTGGGTGACTGTGCATTTGACCAATGAAAGCGGCGGCTCGGATGTACAGGTCGATTTGAGTCATTTCGATTCGACCTGGGTGCGCTTTTACAAAGACGATGTTTTACAAACGGATTTTACTGTGGGTATGCCGACAGCGTTAGAAGGTGCCGAAACAAAAATATTGGCTGCCGGAGCGCGCGATAGTCTTGTCTTTCCCGTCACCGCCGTGGGTTCCGATCCCGGCGATGTCATTGTTCGTGGGCGCATTGCAGCAACGGAATTGAACAGGGATAAGGCCTTCTCCGATTCTACTTTTGATGACCGCGCTGACACGGTTGTTGTGCAAAGCGCCGCCGCGGTTTCTTATATTGATACCTCCCTGCTACCCAAAACCGTTGCACCGGCAACAAATGTGGATTTCAAAATAGATGTACAAAACACGGGGCAATCGACCGTAGAATTGAACGCCGATCAGACCAGCTTTTCGTTTAGCGATGGTGTGGTTACTTTTACCGCGCTGCTTGATCCGTCTTTTTCTACATCTTTGCTCGGCGGAAAAACAACAACGCTGCATTTTCGCAGAACGTATGTTCCGAGTACTTTTACGCTGGGAAATTATGTCCCACAGGTTTTACTAAAAGGCTCGGAAAACGGAACGTCATTCCAGTCTTCGATGGTTCTTGCCGATCAGGTCGTCGTCGGCGAGCCAGGGGAATTGGTTATCACTTCTCTGGAGCCGGAAACAAAAACGGTAACTATCGGTCAGGGAAAAAATTGGGTTATTAATATTGGTGTGCAAAACAATAACCCGGACAGCGTCAGGCTGGATAGTGCGCGTATTACGTTCTATGACAACACACAAGAGGTTTCCCAATATTTTATTGTAGAGAATTCGCCCGATACCCTCGCAAGCGGCAGCAGGTATTTGCAACAGGGAGAAACCGATACGTTGAGGCTTACCGTCGATTCCGTCGCGGTCAACGCCCCGCTGGGGCGCATCCTCTTGGGCGCCGATATCTGGATGACCGATGCGCTGGAGCCTTCACATCAATTGACCGGAACAGTAACAAATATCAATGATGTTTTCGTGCAACAACCGGCGCAATTGAGTATAACAAAATTCAATCCGAGTCAAAATACAGTAACGCGTGGTCAGCAAAAACCCTGGTCTGTTGCCCTTCATGTAAAAAATGATGGGGAAAGCGCGCTGCACCTGATCAGTGACTCGACCAAAACTTTTATCAAATTCAGCAAGCCGGATTCGGATTTTACAATTTCATATCCAACCGCTTTTGCCGCTTCGGGTGGCCTCGAATTAGCCGGGGGTGCTGAAGACAGCGTTTTGTTTGTTATAAACAAAGTCGATTCATCCTCATCTTTGCTTGGCGCAATAAATATTCAGGCTCACATTTCCACCGTTGAAATGAACACAGACAGGGTGTTGATCGACAGCACCGAAAGCACAACAGGCCCGATTACTGTTACAATCCAGGACTCGGCCGTTGTCCGCCTGGACAGTATTTTCGTGGATGTGCCTTCGGATTCTTTTGTCAATAAAAACCAGGAATTTTATATCAAGGCAAAAGTTGCCAACCCGGCAGCAGGAAATATCGACGAGGTGCAACAGGTTACGCTCAATTTTGTTTCCAAATTCGGACACGTTACTTTTCCCAACGGTTCAACAATTACTGTTGATTCTATTGGTCCCGGTGAAACAAAGATTTCAGAACCGGGAATTCTTGTGCGCGCCCCGGATTACAAAGATGCCCGCGAAGTTGTAACAGCCGAAATATCAGCTTCAAAAGCGCGCAATACCGGCGAACCTGTCCGTGTTTTGGCACCGGTGGATTCAAGTGCTGTCATTAATATTCAGGAACAAGGAAACTTTGTTCTTCAGGAAGTAAAAACTTTTCTCACCAAAAATGACACCGTTCCTTCCGGCACCGCGTCCCCGTGGGAAATTCATCTGCTTGTTGCAAATACCGGTGAAGGAGCAATTCTTCTCAAGCGCCCGGATTCTGCAGATGTGAGTATTAATCAGCAAGGGTATATTATCAAACCGGCTTCAACGCCCTGGGTTGATTCTCTTCTGACCGCGGGCGATGTTGATACTCTGGTTTACGTGGTGCAGAACACGCCGACCAAGAGCGGGGAATTTACCATAACCGCACGTGCCCGGGCTACGGACTATAATGAACCGGATCGGGGGCTTTTGCAGCAAACCAAACAAAAGCAGTTTTGGGTTACAACAACATCGGCAGTTCGTATTACAAAGACAGAAATTGATACCACGCAAAATAATGTGGATGCGGAAGGCGTTGGTCACGTCAATATTCGCCAAAAATTTTATGTACAAGTCCAGGTCAAGAATGAGGGCGGCCAGGACCTTGATTCGGTAAAAGTAAAGTTGCAAACACAATTGTCAGCTATTACCGACGGAGAAGTGAAAAAAATAACCGACTTGCGTCCAGGGCGTACGGCAAAGGTGACCTTTGAGGTCAAAGCCGACGCCATTGAAAATCTTGCCGGTGAAACCCTCAAATCGGCTATTGTTCTGGCAAAAGGAATAGACGGTTCAAACGCCGATGTTCTTACCGGCCTGGATACGACGGCTATTGTTAAAATCTATCGTCCCGCCAGTCTGCGAATTATCAGCACCCGAAAGGTCGTTCCAAATGGTGATCGGATCAGTTTTAACCAGGCTTTTCAAATTGAAGTAAAAGTTAAAAACGAGGGATCGGAATCAATAAAGGGTGTTTCTCTGGCGCTTGCGCAAAATCCGGATACGCTTGCGCACCTTGCTGCAAGTCCGGTTAATGTACCCGGAGTTATTGCCGGAGGCGATACAGGAAGCGCCGTTTTTGATTTGAATGCATTTGCCCGACTCGGCACAGCAGGATTTAAATCGACAATAGTTCAGGCGACCGGAGTTAATTCCGGTCAGCCGGTAACGGATATTCTTGATCCCGGGCAAAACGATTCCACTTTTGCCGTGTTTGAAAGCGCTGCAGAGGTCGTTGTCGATACCGTCATCACCTCCGTAACCGAAATAAATGCCGGAGACAGACACAGCGTTTGGAGCATTTCCGCTATTTTAACCAACACGGGTTCTGCGGATCTGGAATTGTTTGATGTCAATGCCGGAAACGTCGTTTTCACTATTGGCGGCCAGGTTGACAGCGAATATAAAATTTCACCTCCAACCGAATTTGAACATTCCGGCAATTTAATTCTTTCCGGTGGAGCAACGGATACGCTGCGATATATTGTAACACGAAACGGCGAGATCGCCGGTCAGGCGACGATCACGCTGACGATAAAAGGGCACGACAGAAATATCGGTGAAAGCAGCATTATTACCCGCTCCGGAACAACCCATGTTTCCGTCAATACCGAGGCTCTTGCGCAGATTGTTCGCACAACGATCAGCGGCGGTGCGACAGATAATAACGGTAACGGCATGATTAACCGGGGAAGTAATTTCCAGGTTAACGTTCTCGTGCGTGCCGGTGAATTGCTCGGAGTTGATTCCGTAAAAGTTGAATTGACGTCTGATGGAAATTCCATGGCAAAACCGGATACGGTTACAATTCGTCATATCGACAAAGATTCCCGGGAGACCGCTGTTTTTAACATCAAGGCAGACGAAACCTGGCCCGGCGCGCAAGGTGAAAAACGCGAAAAGTATTTTGCGAAAATTCTTTCTGCCATTTCGGCCAGCAGTCTTTTGCCGGCACAAATACGGCAGCCTGAAAGAGCCGAAGATTCTCTCGCGGTGTTGCGCATTCAAAATCCAGCGGATCTTGAACTTTCTCTCTTAACTGCTCAGCCTGCGGATACGGTATTGACGCGCAATCAGGCCTTTACAGTCATTGCCCGGGTCGAAAATAAAGGTACAGCATGGGTGGATTCCGGCAAGATAAAACTTTCGCTTCCGGATGGTTACCAATTTGTCTCGGGCGAGAGTTCGGAAAAACCTTTTGCCATTCTTGATGATTCATCATCCGTGGAGGTTGAATTTTCTTTGCAGGCGCCAAGCGACACAACCGCCAAGGTCGCGATTGAAGGACAAATTTCACAAACACCAAAAGATCTTAATGCACATACGCCGGCAAAGATAACGCGGGGAAATGCGCAGTTGGACGTCAAAACGGTTGCATCAAATTTGCAAATTTTATCCTTTGCCATCTCCGATCCGCCAGGTGCCCGCGACAGTACGCTTTCAACCGGACAACCCTTTACGCTGAAAGCCGTTATTCAGGCAACCAAGAACCTGCGTAATCGCAGTGCTTCGCTAAAGATGCCGTCCAATCTGGGAAGCGGTAAAGAATATACAACGATCGAATCCCTGGAAAAAGATATTGTTAATAATCCCGATACTTTGTTCTGGCATATTAATGCTCCTGCAAAAGAAATTTTGTTTACCCGTGATTTCAGCTTAACAGTCCAGGCTGAAGAGATTGACGGCACGCCAATGGTTGTACATAAAAGTTTTACAGTAAACAAAGTTGAAAATCACGCCACTCTGTCTTTGGAGGATTTGACTGTTTCGTCACCGGCTTCCGTCATGCAGGGCGATGAAGCTTATGTGTCAATAAATCAAACTTTTACTTTGAAAGCGAGGGTAAGAAAATCCGGGGCCAATGTAACCGGTACCGGCAAGGTTACGCTCGATTTTCTTGGCAGCAATTTCAAATTAATAGACGGATCAACGCTTGAACAGAATTATACTGTGGACACGGATATTACCTGGAGAATTCAGGCGCCTAATAAAGTCATTACTTCTCATGTCATTCAGGTCACCTTGCTGGATAGTTTGCCTAAAGATGTCAATTCCAATTTACCGGCGGATGTTATTGACGATGCAAAAGAGCTTACTTTTCATGTTCAGAACACCGGTCTTGTGCGGATAGATTCAGTGTGGATCAGTGATCCACCGGGTGCCAGAGATCAAAAGGTATCAACGGATCAACAATTCAGATTTTCCGCAAAATTCAGTTCCGAACGAACGAGCGATATCCGCGCCCGAATCCATTTTTCATCAGAGTCCTTTAATGTCGTTAACCGGGATATCGGCAACCTTCCGGACGATAACGTCAACACCCGCGTGGATTGGAACGTGACTTCGCCAAGCGATGCCGGCCTCCTTGCTGACAGTATCTGGATTGAAATTCTTGCCAATGATAAATATTCGGGAGCGCCGTTTTCCGTATATTCCGATACCATACAGGTGTGGACTGAAGACAAAACTGTTTTCTCCATAGAACCGGAAATTTCCTATCCTGCCGGGCTAAACGCGAATCGACAGGTTTCAACAGATCAGGCCTTTCATCTTACCGCCAAAATAAAAAAACAAGGTGCCGCATTTGTCCGCGAAGATAGTTTTGTGGTCGAATTGATACGAGTTCCGGAAAATTATTGGATGCAGGGTGAGAGAAGCATAACTGTCAGGGGCGATTCTATGCTTGCGGGTATTTACCCAACCTGGCAGTTTCGAGCGCCTTCAATACGGCCCGGAGGATTATCAGAATTTGTTTTTTCGTTAAAGGAAGTTCCGCGTGATTCAAATTCTATGAAAGCTGCGGCTATCAAGGATAAGGAAGTTTCGCTCTCCTTACAGACCGTCAATAAAACGCAGCTTGCTCTGCGTGCTTCACTGAATGATGAATCAAAAATTGATTCCGGCAGTGTGCGCATCGGCAGCCATTTTCAAGTTACATCCAGTCTGGAGAATTTCGGCGATGCTGCATTTGTCGGGAACTACCAGGTAGAAATGAAACTTCCTGAATCCGGACTTTATACAACCTCGGACACTTTGATAAAGTCGGGCGATAGCAAAAGTTTGAGTTGGATGATCACAGCGCCAAAGAAAGTGATTTCCAAACCGGATACGATAGTTTTGAAATTGACCAAGCCCCCGCAAGACGAATATGCAAAAACCAAAGCGGCTGTGGTTGATTCCATCGCTATGATTCGGGTGACCACAGAGGCGGGTGTTTTGATTGCCAAACCGTACACCGTGCAAACAAAATCGGCGGTTCTCAAAGGCGGATCGGATGTACCTGTCCTCGGCCTGGAGATGCGCAACAAAGATCTGGCAACTTCGACGCGATCCATACTGGAAGGGATACAATTGACGATGCGGGACCAGAAACGAAATCCCATTTCTCCGGCGTCGGTCATTACGCGTATCGCTGCTGTCCGGAGGTCGGACTATTCTCATGTTTTTGCGGAAAAATCAGTTTTTTCAGGGGCGCAGATTTTTCTGGACTTTGTACCTCCGGATACAGTGAAAGGCGCCCACCCGGATTCCATCGATATTGTTGTCGATATTGCTTCAGGAGCAAAAGATATAAATTTTCAGGTGGCGATCGATTCCGCATCTGCGTTTAAAGCACATGATATTTCCGGAGATTCACTGGTCATTGCGGATTCGACCCAGCGCCCGGCGACATTCCTGGGAATCGCTTCCCGTTTTTCCGTTGTTGTGGAAAACGATCTCAAAAAAACATTTTATAATTATCCGAATCCTTTTGGTCGCAGTGATCGACCGGAAACGAAATTTATCTATATATTAAAAAAACCAAGCGATGTAACCATCAAGATTTTTACTTTGACCGGCGATCTTGTTCGCACGCTCAAATACAATAAAAGCCAGCATCCGGCGCAGACCAGTGAAGGGCTTCACCAGGGCGAAATTACCTGGAATGGAACCAACGGGCTGGGACTGAAAGTGATGAATGGTGTTTATCTTGCTTATATTATAACGGATTATGGTGAAACAGCCATGACGAAAATAGCTGTGGTAAAATGATTGCAAAGGCGCAAAAATATTTTTCGAGTGTCATTCTCGTTGTTCTTTTGATCGGCAGCGGGGCATTAGCCCAGACGACCATCAACAAGAACGAATGGGGCGGTGTGAATGATATCTTTGACCTTCCGGTTGGTGCAAGAGCCATGGCCATGGGCGGCGCCTATGTCTCTCTGGCCAATGACCCGTTTGCTCTGTATTGGAATTCCGGCGCTTTGGAAAATGTCCAGCAAATGGGACTGGGATTGTATTATTCCAACTTGCCCGGTGGGTCGAGATATAATTATCTTGCATTCACATATCCAACGCTGTTTTTTGGAACTTTTTCTGCGGGTTATCTCAGCATTGGCACCGGAGGTGTTGGTATTACCGGAGATCATGGGGAAAGGTATGGCGAGGAAGATTATGGGCGATCTCTGTTTTTGCTCGGTTATGGTTATCGCTTTTTTGATTGGCTGTCAATCGGCACAACGTTGAAAATTGAGCGGGCAAAATTTCCGGATATGATTAACGATGGGACCGGCAATATCACCGAGTCCGCATTTGGCGCTGATGCCGGAGTCTTGCTGACGCCACAGTTTGATGTACTTTTCTTGCAAAATGTGACCATCGGATTGAATATTCAAAATATCATTCGCAGATCCATGCGTGCTGCAGAAGCCAGCGAAAATTCGCCGCGAAACGTGAGACTGGGCATTTCCAAATCACTTTTTGTTAACAGTGATGTCAATCAGGTTACGGCGGCTCTGGAAATTAACGTAAACGAAAAAATGTCCACGGTACCAACTCATTTTCATTTTGGCCTGGAATACGGTTATCGCAGTCATTTTATGCTGCGTGCCGGATACGACCATAGTGGACGTGGTGGAAGCGGCCCGACATATGGTGCCGGCTTTAAGTATCTGAATATTCAGTTGGACTATTCATTTTGGAACGGTTACGATGCGCTGATGGGCAGCAGCCATCGCTTTTCGCTGGTATACAATATCGGTAAGACGCGGCAAAAGCGCATGGAAGAGTATAATGCCCGTGAAGTTGCACGTATTCAAAGACAAGTCATCAACCAACTGGAAATGAAACGCCGCGAAGAAATTTCCTCTGGAAAAGCAAAAGCCAGACTTTATTTTAATAATGGCGATTATATTCGCGCATATCGTGAAATTAACAAAGTCTTGTCTTACGATGAAGACGGAAACAATCCGGAATTTGCGGACGCACGCTTGTTGCTCGATCAGATTAATAACGCGATAAAGGCACAGCGGGACAAGGAGCTTGCCGCCGAGGTTGCCCGTTCGGCAGAAGAAGCAAGAATCAAAAGAAATCAACAGTTGGTCAAAGAACATTATGAAAAGGCATTGGCTTATTTTGAAAGTGAAGAATATCCGCAGGCCATTTCGGAATGCAATCGCGCATTGGAAATCGATCCACAGAGTGAACTCGTTCAGGACTTGAAAGCAAAAGCTGATGAGGATTTAAGACAAAAGCTTGTTGATCTTGTAACGAAAGCGAGAGACCTTGAAAAATCAGGGCGCCTGATGGAGGCCATTCCGTATTACAATCAGGCACGAAGACTTGCGCGGGACAATAAAGAATGGGAAACGCGCATATCAAGCTGGGTGAGTTCCATAGAACGCAAATTGAGCTATGACGATCTTTTACGGCGCGCGGCGAATCACGAACGTTCCCGGGATTGGAGTGCTGCGGCCGATCTTTATAAACAAGCTTTGAAATATGAGCCCGGCAATCCGGCGATTAGAAAAAAATATGATGAAGCGTATGCCCGGGCCAATGCCAGAGAAATGGATATGCCGTCTGATGTCAAGGATTTGTATCTGAAGGGTTCGCACGAATTTACTGCGGGTAATTATGATAAGGCATTGGAATATTTCGAATCCGCGCGAAAATTGCAGCCTTTTAACAAAACCATTTTGCGAGCGATGGATGTGGCTCAAGAACAAAAGCGAAAAAAACAGGCAGCAACCGGGCAACGATAAAAACCTTGACATTGTAACTTTTTCCTTTATTTTACTAAAATTGTCAAGCAAAACAAGGATGAAAATATTTGTTCAGGCACGTTATAAAAGAGCAACTCAAAGTTCCGGCTAAAATTGATTATCTGAGTGAACTTCGTGACTTTGTCACCAAAGTGGGAAAACGCCATGGTTTTTCCGAGCGGATAATTAATGCGTTCAAACTTTCCATCGATGAAGCGGCCACCAACATCATCAAGCATGCCTACCGTGACTGGGAAGGTGACATCACCATCCGTGCCATTGTGAAAAAGTACAGTTTAACAATTGTTCTCATTGACACGGGCAAATATTTTGATCCGCGCCAGGTTAGCGATCCTGATTTGCAGCGCTATGTTGATATCGGTAAAAAAGGTGGGCTCGGTATTTTTATCATGCGCCGCCTGCTGGATTCTATTGATTACCGCAAAACAGAGGAAGGGAACGAATTATGGCTTGTTAAAAACCGTGATATCCTTCCAAAGAGAAAGTTATCTGTTTCTTCCATTCCCCTCACATTAAAAGTCCGATACTGGCTGATTTCCATTGCTATTTTCTCTTTTGTTGTTGCTTCTGCATACATCTTTTTTTTTCTCCGCCAGGACGATATCATCCTGAGAGATTATCTTGCCCGGGGTAAAGATGCATGTTCGGTTCTTGCCCAGGATGCTTCCGCAAAAATGAAAAATCTTTCACCTGAAGTGAAAAAACAACTCATCGAATCAGGCAGCCGCGACCTTTTGGTTTTGAGTTATTCAAACGAAGCCGTGAGTACGCTTTCCATGTCGCAGCATCGTGACATTCTCTTTGATGCTTTTATTGTTGACAATGGGGGCGAAATTCTTGCAACTGCAAAAGACAATCAACTAAATGTTGGTGATACCCTCAGAATTCCTCCTGCTGCAAAAGAGCTTGAAAAAAATATGGCCTACAAATATAGACTTGCGAGGAATGTTAAACAAGGGGATACAATCGGGCCCGAAATCGTCGATATTGTTTATCCTGTGATTGACGAATCCGGAAATATTCTTGGTCAATCGCATTTTTTCATAAATTACAACATCATTGCCAGGGATATTTCGAGTGCAAGATGGAATTATCTTAACCTGGGTTTGTTAGTATGGATTGTCGGTGTAACCAGTTTGTTCCTCCTTATTTATATCGTAATGAATCCCTTCAGGCGCCTTCAGGAGTGGGTAAAAGAACTGGGGCAGCCGGGCTTCGTCGAAGAAATGGACATTGATGCTTCCACAGAAGTGGGTGAAATTGCAAAAGCTTTTAGTGATATTACACAAAAATTGCGCGTTTCCCAGGAAAACGTGGCCGAACAGGAACGTCTGCAAAAAGAGATGCAAGTCGCCCAGGAAATTCAGCAAACCCTGCTTCCGTCCGAATTTCCGGAAATTGACGGTTATGACATCTCTTCTTACTATGCAGCTGCAAAAGAAGTGGGCGGCGATTATTATGATTTTGTCGAAGTTGACAAAGACACGCTGGGAATTGTTGTCGGCGATGTTTCAGGAAAGGGCGTTCCCGGTTCCCTGGTTATGACGATGATCCGCACAGCGCTGCGAACGGAAGCGCGTGGAATCAAAGACGCCGCCGAAGTTCTTTCCCGTGTGAATGATTTTGTTATCAATGATATCAAAAAAGGAATGTTTGTAACACTTTTTTACGTGATCATTGATTCCAAAAAGCGCCGTATCAACTATGCCAGTGCCGGCCATAATCCCATGATCCTTTACCGCACATCAAAAAATAAAACGTATTACCTCAACCCACGCGGTTTTCCTATTGGAATTTCATTGCCAGACAAAGACCTTTTCAGGAAATCACTCGAGTCCGACAGCATTGCCCTTGCCGAGGATGATATTTTGCTTGTTTACACGGATGGTGTAACCGAAGCGATGAATGGCAGAAGGCAGCTTTATGGTGAAGAACGGTTTTTGAGCGTTATCAGAGAATACGGCGAATTAAAAGTCGAAGATTTTATAAACAAACTGCATGAGGAACTTTTATCTTTTACCGAAGGAAGTTCGCAAAATGACGATATTACACTTGTCGCCATAAAAGAAAAATCATCTGCCGACAAAGTGGAACTCAAGCGGGCAAAAAAAGTTTTTGAACTTGTACAAAGCGGAAAATCCATTAAAGAATCTTGCGATATTGCCGGAATATCTACCTATGCCTATTATAGAAGATACAAAAAGAAATTTGAAGAAGGTGGTATTGAAAACTTTGTGTTGAGTGCAGAAACTGAACAAGTCGAGAAGAAACATCTGAGCATTGAAGAAAAAACAAAAATATTCGATGTTATCCGAAGGTTTCCGGAGTATGGGGCGAAAAAAATAAGCCAGGAACTTGATACAGAACGATACGGTTTTGAAAAAATAAACGTTGCAAAAATTTATGAAGAACTTGTACGTTCACGTTTGAATACAAAAGAACTTCGTGAAGCATTTGTAGCCAGGGGCGGTAAGAAGAAAAGAATCAAACCTCCCGGTACTCCCTTGCTTACACTTGACGGCCAAGTCATTGTGCAAAAAGCGGATTATGATAGCAGTTTTTCGGAAGATGATGAAGAGGAAGAAAAAAGGCAAGAGGACACTAAAGGCAAACCGCAAGAATTTGCAGTCCCGGAAAAGAAAGAACAAAAAAGTTCTGCTGCCGATAAAGCTGAACAGCAAAGCGAGCAGGAGAAAACAGAAGATGAGCAAAAGGACTTGTTTGCAATTGGAGTTGAAGAACTCTTAACGACGCCACTCGAAGATTTGTTTGATAAAAGAAAAGCCGTTCCGGATGAAGAAAAAAATGGTGCAGAACCGCTGACGGATGAAGAGTCGTTTGAATATGCGGATACGAAAAGTGATGATGAACTCATCGAAGAAAAAGATGACGTAGATTTTTCAAAAGACAATGACTTGTTTGAATATGCAGGTGACGTGTCTAAAGAGTCCCCATCTGATTCAGTTGAACCTTTGATTGATGCGGACGAAACAATTGATTCCGATGCAACAGATGAACTTGAGCCGAGTTTTCATGAGTTTGAACAGGATGCGGGTGCTTTTGATTATTCGGAAACGGGCTCGGACTTTGGCAATGGCCGCGATAAAACTGCAACTCAGGACGACCGTGAGATCATCGCTGACTTGAATTTAGACGATAAAAAGTTTGCCGATAAAAAAATTGATGAGGAAGAAGTCGAGTTTACATCAATGGTTAAAGAAGGCGGCGGCATGGAAGAACCGCAGCCGGCGGAAGCGGAGGATTCTTTTGAGGGTGCTCCTGTTGAAGAAGCAAATATCGTTGCAGAGGTAAAAGATGTTAATATTTTAGAAGTGCAGGAACTCGTTGATCCTTTTGAAGAATTTCTAGAAATTGAGGATGAACAAGGGCTGGTAGCGCCATCTGGCGAAATCGATGAAAATATTAATCTTTTATTGCAGGAACAAAAGAGCAAAGCAGGTGAAGGTAGTGCTGACAGGGAATCTGCGCCGAAGACCGTGGCGATGGAATTAAACGACCAGGAAAAGGAAGAAACACTCAACAGCGAAGCCATGGATGGAGTAACGTTTGATGCTCTTATTGGTGAACTGGAGAATGAACAACCGTTTCTGGAAACCGATGATGAATTTGACGAGTTCCTTGAGCAAGTTGCCGGTGAAGGTGGGGGAGAAGGGCTGGCAAATGAAGAGCGCGAAAAAAGCAAAAATCCAGATGATGCTCGCCTGGAAAAATTGTCCCAAGCCATTGCTCTGTACGAATCACAAAACGACAGGGAAGCAATCAGCGCATTGCAGGAGTTCATCAGCGAATATCCTGAAGATAAAGAGGCTTATACATTTTTAGGTAATTCTTATTTTCGTGATCGGAAATACAATGAAGCCGCACGCGTATACGAAAAGCTGCTCAATCTCGATCAAAACAATGTGACTGCAAGAGAAAATCTCGGCGTTGTTTATGCCAGCCAGGGGAATTTAAGCCGGGCCATTTATCAATGGGAACGTCTGCTCGCTATTTCGCCTGATCGTCATGATATAAAAGAAAGCATAGAACGAGCGAAAAAATTTTTAAACGAGAATGCTATATAATGTGTTCTTACAGTGTAAAATAGTACCGGCGCGATGCTCTGTTATCCTCACTAAAAAATATGTGTGAATGATTTACATTCCCAAAATTTCCTTCCAATAATGCTCATCCACAGGAATTCCATTCTTTAAATTTTCCCGGCGAGTGAGCAGTGTCCGTTCTCCGGGATAATAAATTTTCCCATCTTTTGAAACAGGCGCAGCGGCATGTAAATTTTCGATAACTTGATTGACTATTCTGTCGCCAAATTGTTTTTGTGATTCACGCGAAATATCAAACGCAATAAAAACCTGAGACAGACCGTACTCATCTTTGTGCTCGCCAATCTGTTTGGTTGTTTGTCCGTTGGAAAGCAGTGCTGCGGTCAAATCCAGCATTAATGAAAGGCCGGAACCCTTCCAGTAGCCAATGGACAAAGGCCGCCACGATTTTTCGATAGCGCCGGCATCGCGCGTTAAATTTCCATCCTCATCAAAACCGCCTTCGTAAGGCAAGGGCTCGTTTTTTCTGCGATAGGATTCCAGTTTGCCGTAGGAATACAACGACATCGCCATATCAAGAACAATGTGTCCTTCCTTTCGCGGAACGGCTATAACCAACGGGTTGTTGCCAAGGATTCTCTCTTTGCTCCCCCAGGCGGGCATGTTGGGCTGGGTGTTTGTCCAGCACATCGCGATGCATCCTGCATCAGCCGCCTGCCAGCCGTAAGCTCCGGGGCGCATCCAATGATTGGTGTTCTGCAGAGCAACGCAGCCCATGCCGTTTTCCCGGGCTATATCGATAGCGCGGCCCATGCAGAAATGTGCATTCAGATTGCCGGGACCGAGATGACCGTCCCAGCGTTCCAGAGCGCCGAATTGTTCCATTTTTTCAGGATGCGCGTGAATGTCCACGTACCCTTTTTCGATGTATTCTATAAAACGGGGAAAACGATTCAGGCCATGAGAATAAACGCCGTCGCAACTTGCTTCTGTAAAAAGACGCGCGCACAATTGGGCACGTTCTTTTTCAAATCCTTTTTTAATGAGCACACGCTCTAATTCCGCAAGCATTTTTTCAAAAGGTATTCGCATTATAAAGCCTCTTTTGTATTTATTTCCAGGAGTGAATTGATAATAGTAAAATAACAAAAAACAGCTTTAAGAGCAAGATGTAAAGAAGTTGGCAAGGCCTCATGCAATCGATTATGGATTAAAATGTAACAGATGTTTGTCATTGCGAGGCGTAAGGAACGAACGATGAAGCAATCTCATAACTGCCTGTTAAGCATGAGATTGCTTCGCTCCACTCCGTTTCGCTCGCAATGACACGACCATAAAAGTCTTGTTACAAACCAACCCTTAACAAGTATATCTTGTTTTAAAAGCAAGTAATTACACTAAAAGTCGGAAAAAATTTTTGCTCCTTCTTAATATTATGGATAGAATTTTGTTTTTATATTGTTATCTATATGATTGTTTGGCCGGATATTTAGTAAAAGGAAAAGTGAAATGAATTTGGATGTTTTGCCGGGTCAGAGTTATCCTCTCGGAGCAACCCTTCGTGATGGTGGTGTGAATTTTTGTGTTTTCTCACCGGAATGCGAATCTATGGAGTTGCTTCTTTTTAACGACGAAAAAGATGCCAAGCCCGATCGCGTCATACGATTTGATGCGAAAGTGAATAAAACATTTTATTACTGGCATATTTTTATCGGCGCTATTGGTGCCGGGCAAATTTATGCTTTTCGTGCATACGGTCCCTATGAACCCGACCATGGCCACCGTTTCGACGGTACAAAAGTTCTTCTCGATCCGTACGGTCGTGCGGTTGTGGGGGATTCGGTTTATGATCGCAATGCGGCAATTGGAGTTGGCGACAATTGTGCCCATGCGCTTAAAAATGTCGTTGCGGATACACAAAGCTATAACTGGGAAGATGATGTTCACCTGAATTTGCCGTACTCGGAAACAGTGATTTATGAACTTCATGTCGGTGGGTTCACGAAACATCCCAATTCTGGTGTGGCTGAAAACAAACGTGGCACCTATGCCGGACTTGTGGAAAAGATACCGTATTTGCAGGAGCTTGGTATCACTGCTGTGGAACTTATGCCGGTGCAGCAGTTTGATGACCAGGATGCGCCCGGTTCTTTGCCGAACTACTGGGGGTACAGTCCCGTTGCTTTTTTTGCTCCCCATCGTGGATACAGTTCCCTCAAAGATCCGCTGGGACCACTGGATGAATTTCGTGATATGGTCAAAGCTTTTCATCGAGCCGGCATTGAAGTAATCCTCGATGTTGTTTTTAATCATACGGCGGAGGGAAATGAGGACGGTCCGACTTTTAGTTTCAAGGGATTTTCAAATTTTGCCTACTATATTCTGGAGAAAGATTTATCTCAATACGCAAATTACAGCGGCTGCGGCAACACGTTTAACGCGAATCATTCTGTTGTGCGGCGTTTGATCAGGGACTGTCTGTGCTACTGGGTTTCAGAAATGCATGTAGATGGTTTTCGCTTTGATCTTGCTTCCGTGCTGGCCCGGGGTGAAAACGGGGAGCCACTTGAAAATCCTCCTGTCCTCTGGTCCATTGAATCCGAGCCGGCGCTCGCCGGCACAAAACTCATCGCCGAAGCGTGGGATGCCGGTGGGCTTTACCAGGTTGGGACTTTTGTTGGAGATAAATTTGCCGAATGGAACGGACCCTTCAGGGATGATGTTCGTCGCTTCATCAAAGGCGATTCAGGAATGGTGAAACGGTTTTCGGAACGTATTACTGCCAGTCCTGATCTTTACATGGCGTCGGACCGGGAACCGAACCGAAGCATCAATTTCATCACCTGCCACGACGGGTTCACTTTAAATGATCTTGTCTCTTACAACAAAAAGCACAATGAAGCAAATGGAGAGAACAATAAGGACGGCACGGATTCCAATTGGAGTTGGAACTGCGGAGCCGAGGGGCCGACTGATGATGTAAAGATCGAGCAACTGCGGATTCACCAGATTAAAAACTTTCTCATGGTTCTCTTTCTTTCACAGGGCACACCCATGCTGCTCATGGGCGATGAAGTCCGTCGGACACAAAACGGAAATAATAATGCCTATTGCCAGGACAATGAAATAAGCTGGTTCGATTGGCGCCTTGTGGAGAAAAATACGGATTTGCTGCGATTCGTCAAAGAGTTGATCGCTTTCACTCAGGAGCGGGCTGTGTTTCGTGAAGAAGCGTTTTGGATTTCTCCGGGTGAAAAAACAAAGCCACAAATTACCTGGCACGGAACACGACTTTGCCGCCCGGATTGGGGTAAGGATTCGCATAGTCTAGCTTTTTCGCTCAAGCATGAAAAAAGCGGCGACTATATTCACGTCATCCAAAATGCTTACTGGAAAAAGTTGGCGTTTGAGTTGCCGCCATTGCCTTCCACACAAGCATGGTACCTCATTGTCGATACAAGCAAAAAATCTCCCGAGGATTTTTGTGCGGTCGGCTCCACATCACCGGTCGGAACGAATTCCTATTCGGCAGAGCCGCGTTCTGTTGTCATGCTTTTTGCCGGCGAATTGAAGAGTTAAATGTAGGCTTTTTCTAAATTGACGAGTGGATACGAAAAAAGGTCGGACTTGCAAAAAACGAAAAATGATTACTCTATTAGCTCAGCAAAAATGATCTCAACAGAAATACGCGCCTTAAAAATAGCACAGAGATCTAAAAGATTAAGGAATTACAGACCTCGTCAAATGATGTGCAGATTACACTCTGTATTGGGACAATTACATCGGCATCTTGAATCATAATTTTGGCAGAATAATTAAATAAATTATTGTAACTATCGCTACAGCGCAAGATAAACTACTGATGACTATCTTATCCAATCATGTCATTCTGAAAGAATCTTGTTAGATATGCAATGAAATTAAGAAAATACTATTTACAGATTTGTCCTTACAAGATTCCT
>Ga0114931_10000393_pt1 | contig 51826 bp, 37 predicted proteins | sample 2SBtaG_FD_89579 | JGI IMG/M metagenome (GOLD analysis project Ga0114931, IMG submission 89579) | Deep subsurface microbial communities from Kolumbo volcano to uncover new lineages of life (NeLLi) - 2SBTROV14_V59a metaG | ecosystem: Environmental > Aquatic > Marine > Volcanic | place: Kolumbo... | reverse complement strand
CGGACGGCACCGCGGGCGTGCATTTGATCGACGTCTTCGACCCGGCGGCGCCGAGCGACCTGGGGCAGTTTGATCGCCCGAGCGGCGGGCGTCTGCGCACGCTGGCCAACGGGAACGATGCACTGGTACTCGACGAAAACGCCGGGCTGATTTCTCTTCGTAACCTTGCGGCAGCTACCGCGGTGGGCGACGATTCGCCGACACTGCCGGCGGCGCTCGAGCAGAATTCGCCCAACCCGTTCAATCCCACGACGTCCATTCGCTACCGCGTCGCGCGCGCCGGGCACGTGAGCATCGTGGTGTACGATGCTCAAGGACGCGCTGTTCGAAGACTCGTCGACGAGATCCAGGACACCTCGCGGGAGCACGTGATTCGCTTCGACGGACGCGACGCGGCGGGCCGTGTTCTTTCCAGCGGCGTGTACTTTTATCGTCTGGTTGCGCCGGGTATTGTACAGACGCGCAAAATGGTTTTGTTGAAGTAGCGCGCGTCGTTACTTTGTGGAAAGCCCGGTCGTCGGTCATGCGCCGACGGCCGGGCCTTTTTTTGCGCGTCTTCAGCGTCTCGTTTTTTTCTGGTGTTTCTTGCGCCAGCGCCACGGCGGGATGAAGTCGGGTTTGGGCGCGCGGCCGGCTTCCTCGAGGATGCGGTCGGCCAGGTCGGGAAACCCGTTGTCACCGAAGTGTGACACGTCCTCATACGCCAGTCCGGCGCGGAGCAGGCGGATCGACAGTAACTCGCCGTCGACAAACACGTGGGCAAGGCGTCGTCCGTAGCGCCCCCGGCCGTCCTCGGCCAGCTCGATGCGTTTCGCGCGCTCGATCCACACGCGCGTGCTCTCCGATGCCTCGTGCCCGTGGGGCTGGTCCTCGAAGATGCCCACGCCGGGAGAGCGCGTCTCGGGGGTGTCGATGCCGAGCACGCGCACGGGTTTGCCGTCTACGTAGAATGTGTCACCGTCGTCGAACCGGATTTGCGAAAGAGAGATGGTGCGCGCGCCGGGGTACGATGGCGGGGGGCCATTGCGCGCCCGGTGGCAGGCGGGCAGGACGATTGCGAGGAAAGCCAGCGCGATCACGAAGACGACGGGTCGGCGTGTGAGGCGGGTCGCCGCCGCGCGACCGCGCACGATCGGTCCGAGTGCAGCGCGGATCACCGTCGCGCGATTGCGCGCAACCGGTCGGTCCGCGACCCATCGGTCCGCGGCCTGTCGGTCACCGATGCGTTCGAACCATTCACGTCGTTCCCTTCCACCCATGGCGCAACTGTATCATGCGGGGCCGAACGGATGCAACCGAGGGCCTTCACGTCGAACGTCGAACGTCGAACGTCGAACGCCGAACGCGGGCGCCGAGTCGCCGCGCGCCGCCCTCGCTGCGGCCAACGCCGATGCGGCCAGCGCCAATGCGGGCACCCGCCGAATCCCTCCAACCGGTCTGCGGCCGAATGCCCTGTGTTGCCCGATGGCACGGTTTGCGCAATGACACGTCCCGGGCGCCGGGGTCCGGCGCATCGTGTCGGGCGGTTCCCACGGCATCGTAGCCGCATGATTCCGTAACGGATGAAAAGAAAGATGATTATGGGTTCGCAACGCCACCGGATGTCGGGGCGGTTTCGCGGGTTTCCGTGTGGATGCTCTCGACCGGCCGCCCGGGTGTGCCTGATCGCCACCGTGATTCTTGCACACTGTGCCGCCGGCGCACTCGCGCAGAACCTGCTGACCAACGGCGATTTCGAGTCGGGTTCGAACGGGTGGATTCCCGTGGCGACCGACTCGGGGGTGAGCGTGATGATCGACCCCGCCGTGTCGTTTTCCGGCGGTGCGTCGGCCCGGCTCGACGTATCGCATCCGAGCGTGGTGACGGCGGGGTGGGCGCAGGGCGTTTCGCTGCTCGCCGGACACGTCTACCTCTTCGAGTACGCCGTGCGAACCAGCAACGTCGACATGATGGCGTATCCGTTTCTCGATTTCGCTCAGGGTGGCGTCACCCAGGCCACATCGTTTGCGACGGTCGTCGGGGGAACTTCGCCCTGGGAGGTTCACCGCTACCGGTTTCGCGTGCCCGCGGGCGTAGACGGCGTGACCCTGATCTTTTTGCTGTGGGCGCGGAGCGGCACCGCATGGTTCGACGCCGCGACGCTTACCGAGATGACCGACACCACGTCCGCTGCGCTGTCGGTCGACCTCACCTCCACGGGCGGTTCGATACGGCGCTATGCGGGGACCAACGCCGGGCCCGTCTGGCCGGGCAATCCCAACGACATGACGCCGCAGTTCGCACAGATGGGTATCGACGGCGCGCGCGTTCACGACATGTACGGCCCCGGGGATATGGACCAGATGTTTCCTGACCCGCTGGCCGACCCCGCGCTGGCGTCGTCGTACCATTTTTCAGGAACCGACTCGGTGATCGCGGCGATGGTGGGCGCCGGGGCAACCCCGTTGTTTCGCCTCGGACGCAGTTTCGGCGCGCCGGGCACACCGCCGCCCGACGCCTCGGTGTTCGCACAGGCCTGTATGCACGTGGTGATGCACTACAACGAAGGGTGGGCGTCGGGCTATACGTACAACATCAAAGACTGGGAAATCTGGAATGAGCCCGACCTGAACGAGTTGTGGACGGGGACGGACGAAGAGTACGCCCACCTGTACACCGTGGTTTCGCGCGTGCTCAAGGCCCACGACCCCACGTTGCGCGTCGGGGGGCCGGCGGTTGCCAACATCTGGAATCGCCGGTTCGTGCAGACGTTCTTCGACACGGTCATTGCGCGCAGCAGCCCGATCGATTTCTTCAGTTACCACGTGTACGCGCCCGGCAACCCGCGCGATTTTGCCCGGGCCGACTCGGTGGTCGCCTCGATGCTTGCGGCGCGCGGGTTCGGATCGCTGCCCCGGTACATGACCGAGTGGAACACGTACCACTATGACGCGGCGAATGTAGTCTTCTGGGGGCGTGACGACGCGCTCAACGCCGCGTCCACGGCGGCGGCCATTACCTACCTGCAGACAAGCGGACCGTCTCGCGCCTACCGCTATCGTACCGACGAGTATTTCTTTCCCCTGGTTCGCGACGATGGATCGTTTTCGTATGGCGGCAATGTGTTTCGTGCCGTGGCAACCTTCGCCTCTACCCCGGTGCTCCTGACCGCGACCGGCGGCGACGATGCGGGACGAACCGTGCTGGCCGCGCGGTCGACCGATGGGCTCGATGTCAACGTACTGATCGCCGACAACAGTTCGCCGGCGAAGGGGTACACGCTGAGCGTCGGCCCTGTGCCTGCGGGTGAGGTGTGGTCGTATACGGTATCGCGGATCGATTCTCTCCACGAATACGTGACGGTCGACTCGGGGGTTGTGTCTTTCTCCCAACCGGCCATCTCGCAGACGGTGTCTGCGCCGTTCGTGGACCACATCGCCCTGCGCAAGACAGTCGCAAGCGGCGCCGTCCCCGGGGCGGCGGGGTGGACGTTGCGACCGAACTACCCCAATCCGTTCAACCCGTCCACCGCGATTGAATATGTCGCCCCGTATGCGTCACACGTGGAGCTGGCCATCTATGACGCGAGTGGAGCGCGCGTGCGGACGCTCGTTGATGGCGACGTACAACGGGGGCCGCACGTGCTGGTGTGGGACGGGCGGAACGACCGGGGAGATCGCGTTTCCACGGGGCTGTATTTCGCGCGCCTGGTTTCGGGGGCGTTTTCGCGCACCGTGAAGATTACCCTGCTGAAATAGTCGACGGGCAAGTTGACCGGGAGGCACTCCGCCCGGGGTGCGTCATGGCGCTTCGGCACGGTCTGACGGGTTGATATTCGGTTGACGGCACTCGGCGCCCCCCCCCGGCCCCGGGATCGCTTTTTGGGAATGCTGGCGTTGTGCGTAGCGCTGGATGGATATCTCCAATACGCCGTTACGTAAGGCTTGAGACTACGTGTGACCAGATGTTTATCGACTCTGTCGCGCAGGTTTCATGTGTGGTTTCCGTCCCCGGCGCTGGTGGTATCTTTTAGTGGGTTGACCGGAATATGTGCAGGTTATACTGAACTCTGGTCGCGTTTCGTAGGCGTTGAAAATCTGCGACGCTTTGGATAAAATCGTCGGCGAAATTGCGGGGATACCGACGTCGTCCCGTGTCCGAATTTGGACCATCTGCTTTAGTTCCTGCACCGTCCCCATCTTGGTATCGTTGATCACCGAAGCTTGAACACTAGGAGATTCCCTATGCCAATGGATTGGGTATGGGAACCGGAGCCATCTTCCGGGGCCCGGACGGGGGGCGACCCGTCTGAACACGCTTTCAAGGGAAAAATCGACACCCTGGTTCGGGAGGTTATCCAGAATTCCCTCGATGCCAGAGCCGAACATGACAAACCCGTTGAAGTCTGTTTTCGGCTGGAGGAACTCTCGGGAACCAGGTTGAGTGAGTTTCTGACGGCTATTAAATGGACTGATTTGAGAGACAACCTTCAGGCCGCTTCGACGACACGAAACGGCGGGCCTATTGGTGATGCGTTGAGGGATGTTGAAGAAAAACGAACATTGAGGTTGTTGTTCGTAGAAGATCACAATACAACGGGGCTGACGGGTGCCGAATTGCGGACGAATGAGGAGGAACAAAACAATTTTTGTGCACTAGTAAAAGATGCCCTGTACAGCGATAAGACAGACGACCAATCCGGGGGCAGCTATGGCCTGGGAAAATCTGTTCTGTGGGCATACTCTGGCTTGAAAACAGTTGTGTTTGTTTCCTCCGTAGAAACGGTCTCCAGGTACGGGCCCAGCAACCCCCGGGTCATTGCGAGATGTAGTTTGCCCTGGCACACAACGGAGCAGGATGGTCCGTGTGCTGGTAGTGGTTGGTTGGGGAAAAAAGACACGAGGTTCGTTGGTGATCGAGAAGCTACCTATGCTTCTTCTGTGTGGGGAGACGAGGCTTGTAGGTTTGCGAAGAACATTCGTGCGGATCGATCAACAACCGATACGGGTCTGACAGCGCTCGTAGTTGGGTTTTCTGAGCCCGGGGAGGAAGACAGGGAGCTGTCGGAGATAACGACAGACATTCGGCACGCCGTGTTCGATTCGTTTTGGCCGGCCTTGGCTACAGAACGGCTAGTGGTGCGTGTGTCGTTGCGTACAAACGCCGGGTTTTCAGAGGATCGCATGCGTGTCGAAGAGGATCCGACGTGGGGGAAGCTTGGCGAAACTCTACGGGCATATTTCGATGGTAAGGTTACAGAAAAAACGTTGGATGTCGAGGACGACACTGCACTTAGGTCGATCCCGATCAGCGTTCCCCGCCGAAAGTCCACACCTGGCGCACATCACCCGTTCGAGGGGACGGCGACACTGCTTGTTCGCTTGCTCGGCGAGGGCAGCGCAGACGCTTCAATAAAGGATCGAATCTTTGCGTTCCGTGGCCCGGGAATGGTCGTCAGAGCTGTTTCGAAGAAGAATCTGTCGATTAGTGCGAGACCGTACGTGGCGATTCTCATTTGTGGGCGATTCGATGGGTCGACCGATCACCACATCGCCTTTGAGCGCTTCCTGAAAGCGGCGGAACCTCCTGCACACGATGCGTGGGTTGGGGACACTCGTGCAATAAAGTCTTCCTACGGAAGGGGTGCGAAACAGGCCCTGAAAGAGTTTCACGACAAGACATATGCCGTCGTTCGAGAACTTGTTTCGTTGCGAGAACAGCAAGGAGGTGCGCCCCCTGAGGCCATGAGACGGTTACTTCGTTTTGGGTCCGCCGGTGGTGGGGGTAAGAAGCAGTTTGCGTCCGTTACGGCACAGACGGCACAGCGAGGCGCTAATGGCTCGTGGCGGTTTTCGATGCGCTGCCGTCGGCTTATGGAAGGCGACAATGATTGGCAAATCAGGGTTCGTATCAAGTTTGGCAGCGATGGAACTGCGGGTGACGTGGTGCCATGCATTGACAACCTCCGGGCAATTCCCGATGTCTGCCAGGTGACGTATGCGAAGAAAGACGTGCTGGTGCTTGTTCCGGCAGCAGTTGGCAAGTGTGAGCTTAAGGGGTTAACGGACCCAGCAAGGCACCCAGGTGGGGGCGATCGCGCAGTCATAAAGCTGGCAGTCGACGCCCGGGAGGTTGCGGATAATGCCTGAAAGAACATTTTATCCGTACGCATATTTGGACGAGGGAATCAAACTCGACTTCGAAAGTGTTGAACTTGATGGTGCGCCCGTGCCTATTCCGGAAATACTGGACACCCCGACACGGCAAATAGAGTTGTCGTCGAGAGATGATTGGCAGGAGTGCGCGATTCAGGTTGCCGTGGTCGCGAACGGAGAGTTGGGCGCAGTACTGTGGGACGATGAAGACGTTGATACATTAGATGCAGTACTTACGATTTCGTGCAAGTTTACACGGTCTCGTGGCGGAGTTCGCCTGGAGCGTTCTGGCGATGGCTGGGTGGGGCACGTAAAGATTATTCGAGAGCGCTGTTGGGGTGCGTGCGATCTGGTGGGGTTTCTTGTCCGAAACAGGAGTGCTCTGCGAAAAGGATCGGGCATGGCCGCCAATCGTGGCGATCGGGTTGCTTCGTCTGCTACATGGAAGGTCTACATCGATGACAAACATCTCCTTCCAGGTGGAGACGTCGATATCCTCTGGCGGTCTTTCAAGTCAGCTGCCGAAAGCGAATTGCGTCAACAGGCAGGGTGCTACTACGCATTGGATCTCGCGGATGAGAGTCGCCCGAAGCTTTTTTTGAATGACGATTTCGCCGAACTCAAAAGCGCGCTGATGAGTAAGGCAAGAAGGGGCCGGTCCGCATACGTGCGGGATACTCTGACAAATGGGATCCTCCAGAATGTGTTGACGGCGATGGCGATCGAAGCAGTCCATGCGGATGCGGACACCCTGGATGAGCTCGACGGATGGCGCAAGGGCCTGATCAATACTCTCTCTCGGCACATGTATCCAGGATACACACGTGAAGCGGCCGCGGAAAAAATGTGGGACATGGGAAAGGATTCAGATTCGAGAGCGACGTTCTTGTTTCACCTGGCATTTGGGGTCCAGAAGCACCTTTCAGCACGCGACAAAGCGGTTCATTTGATTCGCGCTATTGAGGAGGATCGGAATGGCGGCGACGAGCAGATCTAAGAACGTACTGCAGCGAATCGCGGATCACATCTCTCTTGATCTTTCGCCGGAGGATCTTGAGACGGACGATCCCGCGGCCCATTTTCGTAGAGTGCTGGACGACGGATTGCAGCCTGTTGATCCTGCCGTAAGCTTGTTGGATCTTGATGCGTTGGTTTCTCGGGTTGTTGCCACATTTGAGCCGTTCGATACAGGAATCGATGTCGACATGGCAATTCCGTTGCACAGGGCGTTGCCGATTTCGCGGCGAGTGGCGGCAGATCGCAGGATGTGGATGTATCTGTCACTGGTGAGTTACCCCGAATTTGTTTGTCATCGGTTCAAAGCAAAGATGGGCCACGATGGTCGGATGCGTCGCCCGAAGGAACGGTTTCTCGGTAATCCTGTGAGGAATGCATTCGCCAGATTATGGTGGGCCTGTGAGTTGACGTGTGACGGCGGCGACTATTCATACACCAGAAAGATGCTGGAGGTGTCGGGTTTCCAGGACAACTATGAGGCGTACTTCGGGCGGGCATTTAGCCAGTACCGTCCGGCGATGTGGGCAGCGATAAATGTCTTGTCTGGGAACTCAGAAGCGACGGTTCGGGAGACAACGAAGAGCCTTGGCCGGGTGCTGACAACGCTGGTGTTGGAGAGCCAGGATCAAGCCGCTTTGGAAGAACTTCTCAGAAGGATCATGGTCGTGCCGTAGTGCTGTATGCATCCTGGAAAAGATCGTAGATAATAGCCGCGATCTCTCGTCCAAGCAGCGGCGGAACGGCGTTCCCAACCTGCTGATACTGGGATGTTCTCGGTCCCATGAAGACATAATCGTCTGGGAAGGTTTGTACGCGTGCAGCTTCGCGAACAGTCAGGCTACGGCACTGTACGGGATCCGGATGAATGAAATAGTGGCCATCTTTCGCTATATGCGAGGTGACAGTTGTCGCCGGCTGGTCGGCCAGCTGGACTCGAAATCTGTCCAAGAACACCTTTGTTTCACCGTTGATTACGTTCCGATGTTTGGGCCAAAGTCTTTTTGGAAGATCCGACAGCTGTGGCGATCTGTGCTCACCTTGGTTGGAATACCACTTTGCTGCGCAAGACAAGAAAAAATAGCGTTGCAGGTCGGTCTGCATGTGCGATCGGCCCTCATGATTGGCGACGAAGGGAAGGCGGCGGATTCTGTACCAGAGACGCGAATGCCTGGGGGGACGTCCCGGACGATAGGGCATTGCAAGGGCGCCGGTGGGGAGCTTGTCGGATAAGCGACGAAGTTCGCTGTGAATCATATGCAAGAGTCCACGGGGGGCACCCTTTGCACCGACTAGATCTGCTGTCTCGCGGACACAATCAATCCAGGGGCGAAGGCCATTGTTTCGGGATACGGAACTTCTGATCATTGGCAAATCAGAAATGACATCGTGAAGGGAAATGCGTGTGGGCCTTTCGGTAAGGTATCGAGGGACAACACCGATATCGCTTCGGATACCGAGGATGATCACCCGATGTCGTTTCTGGGGAATACCGTACCGTTCGGACCGAACAATGAAATCGGATGGTCTGAAATCCGGTCGTGTTCCTGGCGCACCGGTGCATGACGGTTTGGTTACAGAATATATGGTGTATTCCTGTTTGCCGGGAGAGCGAAGGTCGTCCACAATTCGGTTGAAAACCCGTTCGCCGCGTAATGTCGAAGAGAGAAGTCCTTTTACATTCTCCATGAGAAACACCGGAGGGCGTGTATTCTGTATTAGTCGCAGGTAGTGCTCATAAAGGTAATGCCGGCGGTCGGATTCGAACTGTGCAATATTATTTTTCCGCAATTTGGCGTGTCGCGAGCGACCAGCTAACGAATAGGCCTGGCACGGCGGACCGCCCACGAGCACCCAGATTTTTGCTGAACCAACCACGCGTCTGACTTGTTCGGCGAGCCGGTCGTCTGAGAACATTCCGCATCCGATTTCGCCATGAAGAGCTTCCGCACGTGCTGACCTTGCTGCTTTCGGAGCACAGTCAAACAATTTCATCAGCTCGTCCGGGCCACGTTTGGAGCGGATGAAACGGCGGTACTGATTTCGAACAGCCGGCATCCGTGCATTTCGCAGAAACGCGCGCAGAAGCAGCGTCTTGTGGGCCCAGTGATCTTTTTCGACAGAAAGTGCTATCCGAAACGGGGAATAATCGCCTGCCTGAAAGCAGGCAAATCCCTCTCCCAGACCTCCGGGCCCGGCGAATAGATCTATTACTGGGAGACGTTCATGCATCACAATAGGGTCCACTCTCGAATACAGCTCTCGAACATTCTAGGCACGTTGCCGTTCGTGTGCAACAACAGCGAGTAACTCAAGTGACCAAGAGAAGAAGAATAAAGGCTGGTCACAGATCGTGGGCGCCCCGGAGCCAGAAAGCGTCAGGGCATGTTGGGGATATCATGTCAAAGGAGAAGCGCTCTGCGTTAATGGCGCGAATTCGAGGTAAGAATACAGGGCCAGAACAAGCGATCTGTCGCGGGTTGAAGTCAAGGGGCTTGCGATTTGAAACTCATGCCAGGGATCTGCCGGGTCGACCGGATGTTGTGTTTCGAGAGTGGCGTCTTGCGGTGTTTGTTGACGGGAATTTCTGGCATGGATGGCGTTTTCCTCTTTGGAAGGAAAAGCTGGCTGTATCGTGGCAGGAAAAGATCCAGGCGACTCGTGATCGGGATCAAAGAAACTTCAGGAAGCTTCGACGTAGGGGATGGACCGTAATCCGTATTTGGGAGCACCAGGTTGAAAGAGACGTTTCCGTCTGTGTGGATCGTGTGATCAGTGCGATAACCGCAAAGGAAATCGAGCGCCGTCGCGGGTGATCCGCCGCACCGTACAAACCTGGCGGTCGAGAACATAGATGGTACCCGCGGTGTCCACCGCGACGTCGCCGATGATTCCCAGGGGCGCGGAAAAGTCATCGTCGCCCACGCAGTAGAGTGCCTGCGGGGAGTAGGGGATCGTGCGGGGCCCCGAGAAACTGCGCCCCACGCCCCCGAGGGTTGCCAGGACCGAAAGAAAAAGCGCCGCAGCAGATCTACGGTACATCGTCAACGTGGCACCATTGCTGGACCCTCCCCCTCTGTGCCAATCATAGTGAGACAAAAAATGAACGTCAACCGGAGGGCGGTTGGAGGCGACCGAGATGGACGATATGGCTCACAGACGGACAGATGCTGAGACTGGCACGGAGGTGGTGGGTGTCGCCAAACGGCGGGTGTTCACGGCGACGTACAAGCGACGGATCCTCGATGAGGCGGATTGCGCTCGACCCGGGCAGATCGGCTGGACTTCCCAGGGTTTGCTAGACACCTCCTGGGTTATAATTGAGCCTGAAGGAGGCGTCCATGGGTAGTCCGCGGTTTTCCCCCGAGTTCAAGGAAGAAGCCGTTCGCCAGGTGCTTGTCAGAGGCTATCGCGTCAAGGAAGTGGCCGAGCGCGTTGGTGTGTCCACGTACAGCCTGTACAAATGGGTCCGTGTGACTCGCCAGGCCCAGCCGGAGGCCGACGAACTCGCCGCTACAAAGATCGAGCTGCGGAAGCTCAAAGCAGAACTACGGCGCGTGCAGGAAGAGCGGGACATCTTAAAAAAAGTCCCCGCAGAACGGTCGCATATCCCCCGGCATCCCCGCTTCCACAACCCGCCTCTGCCCCGTCACCGGGTGCGTGAACGCGAGCCGTGCACAGTGCAACAACTGCCGCGGCGCGACCAGCGCGGCGCGTACAGCATCGGTAAGCCCCTCGTGCAGCAACTCATCGCGCGCCGCCCCGTGCAGCATGTACACCTTGTCGCCCACAATCGGGTACCCCGCGTGCGCGGCGTGCACGCGAATCTGATTCGTGCGCCCCTGCGCCGGAATCGCCCGCAGCGTGCTGTAGCGCCCTCCCCGGGCGAGTACCTCGAAACGCGTTTCCGCGGTCTTGCCCCCTTTGGCGACCACAACCCGCTTGGGCAGGTACGTCGCCAGATCGCGCGCCTTGCCGCGGCGGTACGTGTCGGGATACGCCGCGCGCATGTCTACCTTTCCGATCGCTGCATCCACCACGAACGCGTCACGCGCCACCTCGCCCACCACCACCGCCACGTATTCCTTGTGCACGTCGCCGCGCGCGAACGCGCCGGCAAGCACGCGGTTCGCCTCGCGATTTTTCGCCAGCACCACGACGCCACTCGTTTCGCGGTCGAGCCGGTGGCACAAATTCACCGCCGGGCCATACGCGTCGCGGAGTCGCGCGATCAGGGTATGTGTAATGTACACGCCGCACGCGTGCACGGGAATGTTGCCCGATTTCGACACGCACAGCAGGTCGTCGTCCTCGTAGAGCACGTCGTAGCGCCCATCCACCGCCGGCTCGGCGTGCTCGATGGTGTACTGCACCGCGTCGTCGCGTGTCACGCGAGCGGCCGGCTCCACCCGCGCGCCGTTGATCCGCACGCGCCCGTCGGCCACGCGCTCCTTCCAACCATCGGCCGTGTGGTAATGGAACCGATGGGCGAGAAACTCCACAACGGTCCAGCCCGACCGGTACGAATCCACCTGACAGGTAAGGGTGATGGTTTTCTTTTCGGGTACGGGTGGGTTCATTGAAGTATTCCCGTGTGTCCACGACGGGCCGTATTGTACTCCACCCGGGGATTGCCCGCAAATGGCGCTACCGCAGACGGTTGACGCAATACCCCTGCTCAGTTAGAATCTTCAAGCTTTTTCCGCGACGGGTGGGCTCCCCTGCCCCGTACCTCCCGTCACCCTGTACTGCCAGAACGGAGGACCTCTATGTCCCAGGCGATAACGCCCGACGCGGCGCTGGATAAGGGCTGGTTTGGCCACCCCAAGGGCCTGTCCACGCTGTTTTTCACGGAAATGTGGGAGCGCCTGTCGTATTACGGCATGCGCGCACTCTTAATGCTCTACATGGTCGGTTTGATTACCGACAAGAATTCCGGCCTCGGGTTCAGCCAGCGTGAGGCGGCGACAATTTACGGAATCTATACGTTTTGCGTCTATGCCCTTGCGCTTCCGGGAGGGATTATCGCCGACAAGTGGCTCGGACAGTACAAGGCGGTTTTCATCGGCGGAACAATTATCGCACTCGGGCACTTCAGCCTCGCGGTGCAGAGCATCTACTTTTTCTATGCGGGCCTGGCGCTGATCGTTATCGGTACGGGACTGCTCAAACCGAACATTTCTACGATGGTCGGCTCTCTCTATGAACAGGGCGACGCGCGCCGTGACGGCGGGTTCTCTCTCTTTTATATGGGGATCAACGTCGGCGCGTTTATTGCCCCGCTGGTCTGCGGCACGCTGGGGCAGAAGCACTTTACAGTGCTCGGTGTTCACATGGGCGGATGGCACTGGGGCTTCGGAGCCGCCGGGGTGGGAATGACGCTCGGCCTGGTGCAGTACTGGTTCGGCCGTGGCCGCCTGCGTGTGGCGCTCGAACGAATCGAGAAACGCAAACACGCGAAGGCAGCCGAAGAACCCGCCGCGCAGGAAGCCACACCGTCGGAGTTGCCGCGCAATCCCGGGCACGATTTACACCGGCGCCCCGGCATCATCCCGACAATCACGTACTGGTATGCTCGACTCGTTCATACAATCAAGTATCAGATCGCTCGACTCGTTCATCTGTTCACCCCTACCGAATGGAAACGCCTGGCCGTAATTGGAGTTCTTTTTATTTTCTCCACGCTGTTCTGGGCGGCGTTTGAGCAAGCCGGCACAAGCCTCAACCAGTTTGCCGACCGGTACACAAACACCTCGGCGCTCGGATTCAGCTTCCCGTCCACGTGGTTCCAGTCGCTCAATCCGTTGTACATCATCCTGCTCGCACCGGTGTACTCGTGGTTCTGGGTATTCCTGGCCAGACACAAACGCGAACCCGCCGCACCAATGAAATTCGTCTTCGGGATGCTCCTGGTCGGGGTGGGCTTCCTGGTGCTGCTGCCACCGTCGAAGACCATCGCCAACTCGGTCGACCCGGCGTATCGCGTGTCGGCCCTCTGGCTGGTATTCGTCTATCTCTTCCACACCATGGGCGAGCTCTCGCTTTCGCCCGTGTCCCTCTCGATGGTCACCAAGCTCGCCCCGCAGAAGATTGTCGGAAGTATTATGGGCATCTGGTTTCTCAGTTACGCGCTGGGCAACTTTACCAGCGGACAGGTTGCGGCCTTTTTCCCCAGTGCCCAGGGCGGTGACCCTTCGGTGATGGTAACGATCTTCAAGTACGTATTTTTTGCTACGGCAGGATCGGGAGTTGTGCTGTTGTTCTTTACGAAGCCCCTCACGAAACTGATGGGTGGCATCAAGTAATACGCGCACCGAGCTAAGAGCCAACGACTGGCCAATGATTCACCCGCGGCCCGTAGCTGGAGCCGCGGTGCGCACGACGGCCAAACGCCACAGCCGGACACGCAAGAAGCCCCCGCCACCGCGGGGGCTTCTTGTTGTTCGCAGACGCAAGTCCCACGCAATCATCGTGCGCGGCTACGCGGCTACGCGGCTACGCGACTACGCGGCTACGCGACTACGGGACTACGGGACTACGGGACTGCGCGACTGCGCGACTGCGCGACTGCGCGACTGCGCGACTACGCGACTACGCGACTACACGACTGCGCGACTACGCGACTGCGCGACTACGCCGCACCTCGTGCACCCGGTCGGAGGAGTGCCCTACCGTTGCACCTCGTGCGTCCAACCATGCGTGTCCTCGTAATCGCCCGACTGGATCGCTGTCAGGCGCTCATAGAGCTTGCGGCACACCGGGCCTACTTCGCTGCGATCCGAGAAGCGTATGAGCTCGTCGTGATACTGCACACCCTCAATGGGTGTAATTACCGCGGCGGTCCCCACAGCGCCGGCCTCGACGAACTCGTGGAGTTCCTCCGCGTGAATCGGACGCTGCTCCACCGTGAGCCCCAAATCGCGCGCCACCTGCATGAGGCTCTTGTTCGTGATGCTCGGCAAAATCGACGGCGACCTGGGCGTTACGTAACGACCGTCTTTCGTAATGCCAAAGAAGTTTGAGGCGCCCGTTTCTTCGATGTACTTATTCTCTTTCGCATCAAGGTAGAGTGCTTCGGCAAAGCCTCTTGCGCGCGCGGCAAGCATACCGCGCAATCCAGCGGCGTAGTTGCCTCCCGTTTTGGCGTCACCCAGACCATGCGGTGCCGCGCGGTCGTAGTCTTCCATGATGATGAGCTGTATGGGCTTGAGTCCGCCCTTGAAGTACGGCCCCACCGGTGTGGCAAACACCACAAACAGGAAATCGGCACTCGGGCGTACGCCGATCAGTGCCGAAACCCCTATCAGAAGCGGACGGATGTACAACGACGCCCCACTTCCGTACGGCGGAAGGTAGCGCCGGTTAATGCGAATCACTTCGTCGACCGCCGAAAGAAACGTCGGCTCGTCGGGCGATACCATGTGAATTTTCTTTGCTGTCCGCCCCATGCGGCGCGCATTTTCTTCCGGGCGGAATACGAGCATGCGGCCATCCCTGGCCTCGAATGCCTTCAGGCCTTCAAAGCATTCCTGCCCGTAGTGCAGGCAGGTGGATGCGATAGACATATTGATCGTGTCGCCATCGACGACGCGAGCACTGCCCCACGCATCGTTCTCAAAGCGAACCTCGATATGGCCGTCGGTCTGCCGATAATCGAACGACAGTTCGGACCAGTTGAGGCTCACGCGTTCCATCGTGTCTTTCATAAGGTCTTCCTGCGTAATGTGAGATGAGCGGATGCGGCGTCGGTGCAAGAGTTAGCATAACTAACATACCCGCAAACGGCCCGGTTGTCAAACGGTTTGCGCATTCGCCCATTGTCTGGTAATACCGCAACTTTTTTATGTATAATGCGTTGTACGGTTATCGAGAGTGGTGGGTTGCATCCGTTTGCCCATTGTGGGCGGCGCTTGCCTCCCGTACGGACAGTGCCTATACTTTCGCCGCAAACGATCAATTCAAACTCGTGCCGGAGGACAACTGCACCTCATGTTCCCCATTGTTTCCAAACGTTCGTTTTCTGAAGACCTCTTTGCGCTCGAAATCGAGGTAGCGCCGGTGGCACAGGAAGCGCTCCCCGGACATTATGTAGATGTTCATATCAATCCCGACGCGGGGCCGATCACACTTCCCATCGCGCTGGCCGATCGCGAACACAACACGATAACCGTGGTTGAGCGCGCGCACGATCTCCCGAGCGAGCAGTTGATGATGGTGGGTCAGGGGGACGAACTGTTTCAGGTCCGCGGACCACTGGGCACACCGTGCGCCGCGGTGCAGTCATCGAAGGCGCTGCTTGCCGCCGACGGACTCGGTGTTGCGTCACTCCTGTGGCGCGCGCGTATGTACAGGGAAGCGGGTGCGCATACCATTTGTGTCGTAGGCTACCCCACACACGACGCCGTATACTGGCAGGCCGAGTTTACCGACGCCGCGAACGAAATGTATGTGGTAACAGAAGACGGGTCGTACGGTGTGTCGGGCTCCATCGCCGCACCCGTACGTGCGGTGTGCGAAACTCACAAGAACGTAGACCAGATTGTGGCGATCTCATCGCTGCGAATGATGAAGCGAATCGCAAAGCTGGCATCGAACAGCGGGATCCCCGCGCTGATGAACTTCGATGCCGAGCGCGAATCACTGGCTACACTCTTTAACGGCAGCGCGTTATCACCAAAGGCTTTCGCGTTTGCCCGCGCGCCCGAAGTGCCGTCCGACACCATTGAGTTCGACAAGTTGCTCGCGCGCTTGCGCGCCGCCGGTCGAAAAACCCCCGACACCCCGGCCACGTAGAGCCGGCCGCTCCGGCATGCCAAAACCCACCCGCAATACCCGCACACGGGATCCCTCAATGCTCACGTCCAATGACGTGGCGGCCATCCTCAACGAGGTCGCGGTAATGCTCGAAATAACGGGGGCAACCGTATTCCGTTCGCGTGCGTTTCGCAACGCCGCCCATGCGGTGGAAGAGCTGACAACCAGCATCCACGATCTCGTGACAACCGGGGAATTGCGCAAAATCCGTGGCATTGGCAAGTCCATTTTTTCCGACATCGAAAACCTGCTCGCGCATGGATCATTTGCGCTCTATGACGAACTGCGCACGGCCGTTCCCGAAAGTGTTCTCGACATGCTACGTGTTTCGGGAATGGGACCGAAAAAAGTAAAGTTGGTGTACGATACACTCGGCATTCATTCCGTCGAAGATTTGGAGCGCGCCGGACGCGACGGATTGCTCGCCGCGCTTCCGGGTTTCGGAGAAAAGACACAGGGCAACATCCTGCGCGCAATCGAGCGCATGAAAAAATACCAGGGGCGCTTTCTACTCAGCACCGCGGAGAACCAGGCGCAGCCCATCGTGCAGGGCGTGGCATCGGTCCCCGGCGTATCACGTCATCTCATCACCGGCAGTCTGCGGCGGCGACGCGAAACAATCGGCGATGTCGATATTCTCGTGTGCGCTTCCGATGCCGAACCCGTGATGGAACGATTCACTTCGTTCGATACCGTAGCGAGCGTGAACGCGAAGGGCCCAACGAAATCGAGCGTGATTCTCACCTCGGGACTCCAGGTGGACTTGCGCGTCGTCAAGGAAGAAGAATTTGCATTTGCGTCGCACTATTTTACCGGCAGCAAAGAGCACAACACCGAAATTCGTGCGCGCGCAAAAAAGATGGGGCTACGGCTGAATGAGTACGGTCTCTTCGACAGCAAGGAACACTCCGATCCATGCGGCGACGAAGCCGCCCTCTTTGCCCGCCTCGGCCTCGACTACATTGCTCCCGAGCTCAGAGAAAACACCGGAGAAATTGAGGCTGCCAAAAATCATACGCTGCCCGCGCTCATCGAGGAGGGCGATATTCACGGGGTGTTCCACTGTCACACGAATCGAAGTGACGGACACAACACGCTCGCCGAGATGGTCGGTGCAGCGGATGCGCTCGGACATGCATTTTTCGGTACGGGTGACCACAGCCAGACGGCTGTGTACGCCGGCGGTCTCAACGTAGATGCCGTTCGCGCTCAACGCCGCGAAGTCGATGCGCTCAATCGCGCGGGCGGTCGGGTGGCCGTATTCCACGGCGTGGAATCGGATATCCTCGCGGATGGATCGCTCGATTACCCCGACGATGTACTCGGCGAGCTCGATTACGTGGTGGCCTCGGTACATTCGCAGTTCACGATGGGCGAGGCCCAAATGACCCGGCGCATCGTCCGGGCTATGTCGAACCCCCACACGGTCATTCTCGGTCACCCGACCGGGCGCATTCTGTTGAAGCGTGACGGCTACGCGGTAAACCTGCGGACCATCATCGATGCCGCCGTAGAGTATGAAGTGGCGCTGGAAATCAACGCCCACCCGTACCGCCTGGATCTGGACTGGCGGCATGTTCGCGCCGCGCGCGACGTCGGCGCCATGATCGTCATCAACCCCGATGCACACAACACCGACGAAGTCGCATACGTACGCTACGGTGTGGGCGTGGCACGCAAGGGGTGGCTGGAAAAGAAAGATGTGCTCAACACGCGTACGCCGTCGCAGGTTCGACAGTATCTCCGCGAACGTCGCGTCCGCAGAGGTATCGCGTGAATTCTCCCACCCCCGCGGAACGCCGGCGTGCACTGGCCATTCTTGACGGCCTCAAACGTCAGCATCCCGACGCCCACTGCGAACTCGACTTCAGCAATGCACTGGAACTGTTGATCGCCACGATCCTGGCCGCGCAGTGCACCGACAAGCGCGTGAATGAAGTAACGCGCTCGTTATTCGCGCGATATCGCAGCGCGGCCGACTACGCCGGAGCCGACCCCACCGAACTTCAGGACGCCATTCGCAGCACGGGCTTCTTTCGCAACAAAACGAAGAGTATTCAAAAGTGCTGCACGTCAATTGTAGAGCAGTTTGGCGGCGAGGTACCGGGGACAATGAACGAATTGCTCCAACTCGCCGGTGTGGGTCGAAAATCGGCCAACGTACTACTCGTGAACGTGTACAGTGTGCCGGGCATCGTTGTGGACACGCATATGCTGCGCATCGCCCGCCGCATGGGCTTTACGGAGCACACCGACGCGGTTCGTGTGGAGCGCGATTTGATGCGCCTGTTTCCCGAGGGCGAGTGGGCCGCGCTGTCCCGGCTCATTCCCTGGCACGGCCGCCGGGTGTGTTCGGCCCGCAAACCCGACTGCGATCATTGTGGTGCCGCGACACACTGCCCAAAACGAATATAGCACGGCAACCGTTCGTTCGCAGATGCACTTGAAGAACGCGTAAAGGAGATGGTCGTGACCCTGAAAAAACCCGATGGCCGCACGCGCGTGCGGCGCCAGCCCGAGCGCGGCGCCTACGATCGCGAGACAATCTACGCGATTCTTGACGAAGCCTTCGTGTGTCACGTGGGCTTTGTGTTCCACGGCAGCCCCGTGGTCATTCCGATGGCATACGCACGCGACGGAGAACGCCTTCTCATCCACGGCTCGACGGCCAGTCGTACCATGCGCGCACTCGCCGAAGGCGCCGAAGCGTGTATCGCCGTCACGCTCTTCGATGCGTTCGTGCTCGCACGCTCTGCATTTCATCATTCGATGAACTACCGATCCGTCGTTCTGTTTGCGCGCGGAAACGCTCTGGAACCGGATGCGGATAAAGTGCACGCGATGCACCGCTTTTTCGACCACGTCCTTCCAGGACGATGGGACGACTGCCGCCCGCCCAACGAAAAAGAAATCCGCGCCACGACGATGATGGCATTCCCCCTCGAAGAGGCGTCGGCAAAAACGCGAACGGGTCCCGTTCTCGATGACGCGGGAGATTACGCGTTGCCGCACTGGGCGGGACTGCTCCCGTGGCAATCGCGGGCGCTTGCACCGGTCGCCGACGAGCGCCTGCCGGGCGATATCGACGTACCCGACTATCTCGAAGACCATCGGCGCGAACGGTAGGCTGCCCCCGGACGTGCGCGCCTGCGGGCATTGCGCCAGACCCCGGCGTGTGCCGGGCAACGCGTCGGCACGCGCTGCGCCCACCCGCTGCGGGTCACGAGGGGTTTATCCGTCGCGCACCGCGCGCCACGTGAACAGCGTAGTCGCCAGGAACAAAATAATGCTGAGCCCCGCATAGGCGCCAACCGCCGCGATCATGCTTCCGCCGGTAACATCCGCGGTCGCCCTCTCCAGAGCGCGTGACCACGCCGCCACGTGTGCCGACCACCCCAACGATGCGCACTGCCGGGCCATGCGTACAAACCACTGTTCCACGCCGGCGGCGCTTGGTGCGAAAACCCCGGCCAGCGTAACCGCGAGCGCAAACGCGGCGCCCGGCGCGCCGAAAACTGCGTCGCCGACTGCGCCCAGCATCGAACGGATCGACACCGCGCGACGACCGGCGATACCGAAAGTTACCACCGGGTGCCCGGTCCCAGAACGGGTGCGCGCGCGGCGTTGCGCACCACGACGGCGCCGAATGCCGCGTGGCCGCGGCGCGCGTTGCATCTCGCCGCCGGTGAGTGTATCGCGCAGCAATTCATCACGCGTCAGACTTCCGAGGACTGCTTCCATGATCGGCCCGGACGCCGGCACACCATGACGCCGATCGAGCAAGCGCTGCTCGATCTCCTCGAACTGCGCGCGCAACACGTTCGCCTCGGGATGCGCCGCCAGGTCATTCTCGAGTCGAGCGCACTCGTCGGCGTCGAGGGTGCCTTCTACCCACGCCGCCATGCGCATTTCAAGCGATCGATCGTCGGGTGTCATTCGGAGGGCCCCTCCTGCGTTGCACGGCCACCGCCCAATCGTTCGCCGGTTTCCTGTCGCAACAGTTGTTCGCGCAGTTGCACCTTGCCCCGATGAACAAACGTTTTGACTGTTCCCTTCGGAAGCCCGGTCAACTCGGCAATTTCCTCGTATGTACGTTCGGCCATATAGCGCAGCTCGATTACCTCGCGGTAGCGCATTTCGATTTCGCCCAATGCACGTGCGACGCGGTCCTTCGCATCGCGCCTCGCCAGGACGGCACCGGGACTCGATTGCTCATCGGCCTCAAGATGCACCTCGTCGACGGGGGTTGTGTCTACGCGACGCCGGCGCGCGGCATTCAGCGCGGTATTGCGTGCCACCTGGTAGAGCCAGGTTCCGAAGAGCGAATCCCCGCGGAATCGCGGCAATCCGCGGTACGCCGCAATGTACACTTCCTGCAATACATCCTCCGTATCGTCGCGGTCACCGAGCACACCGCGCACCACCGCCGCGGCCATCGCATGATGGCGCTCGATCAGACGGGCGAACGCGCGCCCGTCTCCCGCGGCGGCGCGCTTTGCAAGGTCCGCGTCGGACCCGGGCAACGATCGGCTTGCTTCCACATCCATGAGACACCGTGCCGTGGTCGCGGGTTTCACCGGTCGCAGCGCCCGGCACACCCGGAGATACGCGGGGCCCACGCCGGTAACACGGGTTGGCAGTGCATTCGATGGTGCGGGGCGCAAGCCCCATGGGCCTGCGCACACCGCCCTCCGGTCCGCGTCCGCGCGTGGCACCCCGTCCTCCTCCTCACCCCCCCTCCGGTCCGCGTCCGCACGTGGCATCCCGGCCTGCGTCCGCACACCCCCTCCGGCCCGCGTCCGCGCATCAATCCGTGTCGGAAGAAATTTCTGAAACCCACACCCCGCAACCGCTGTCCTACCATACGACAGGCGGGTGACCGGACCACCCCCCAAACCGACTACGCCAGCACGAAAGGGCCAAAACATGCCATATTTCGCACGCATCGACCCCGGTTCCGTCGCCGTCTTCATTCCCATACTCATGGTGCTCGGCGGAGTGCTCATCGCAATTGCTGCTATTTTCATGAACGCGCGCAAGAAAGACCTGGAGCACCGCGAGCGTCTCGTCGCGCTCGAGAAAGGTCTGCCCCTGCCCGAACCCGGCCCGGTGCGCGTCAGCCGTCCCGCCTATGCATCGCGGCGCGCGTACGGACTGGTGATGGTCGGAATCGGCCTCTCGGTGTGGATCGCCACGTCGGTGGCCAATGGTTCCCGCGACGGAATATGGGGCTTAATCCCGCTGTTCATCGGGTTGGGCATGCTCATCGCATCCCACCTGGATAAGCGCGAATACGACGCGGCGGTAGCCCGGGAGGATGGGCGCGGCGGCGCATTTTCCCGAACGAGCGGCGCAAACGCACCGGTTGCACCACCGGCAACCGACCCGGTCGCTTCCTCCGATTCCGACGATTCGTATTCGTCCTCGGCATAACCGGCGGTCCCAACCGATCTCCGCCGTCACGCGCCCGGGCCGCCGCACGCCCGAGCCGGCGCGTGGTGCGCTGGGACGGACGCGACAGCCGGGGACGCCGGGTGGCCTCGGGCGCGTCACACGGCCCCACCACCACACAACCCCCACCACCACCCGGGTCAGGGCGCAACGCGACGAGCTTGCCATCGTGTCGCCAGCACCCCGGCCGTAAGCCTTCGGGCACACCGGCAGACCAACGGGTAGCCCGACACATACCGGGCCGTGTCCGTCCCCCGGCCCGGCCACGACCATTGCTCCTGGGAGGATCCATGCTTCGCCTGTCGACCCGTATCCGCCGGCGAGTCGCGCTCTATACCGCGCTGTCCGTCGCAGGTATTGCGCTATTCACAGATCCGGCGTCGGCAACGCACACCAATTCGAGCAGCGCACTCGGTCGGTTGAGCAACTCGTTCGAACAAATCGCCGGCCGCGTATCCCCGTCCGTGGTGCAGATTTTCACCACGGTATATGCCACGCCCCGCAACGGCGCAGCGGCCCTCATCACGCGGCAACGGGGAACAGGGTCGGGCGTCATCCTCGACGCGGACGGATACATTGTTACCAATGCGCACGTCGTTCGCGGCGCCAAAACGGTGCGGGTACGGCTTGCCCTGTCGGATGAAACGCGGCACAAGGAGGCGTCGATCCTCAAGTCGCCCGGGCGAATGGTGATCGGCAAAGTGGTCGGCGTCGACCTGGAAACCGATCTGGCCGTGGTTCATATTCCGACCAGCGGACTGCCCGCGCTTCCCCTCGCCGACTCCGATGACGTGGCGCAGGGTCAACTCGTTCTCGCCGTGGGCAACCCGTTCGGGCTGAACAACTCCGTGACGATCGGCGTGATCAGCGCCGTCGCGCGCCAGATCGAACCCGGGGCACCAGTGGTGTATATCCAAACCGACGCCACCATCAACCCGGGCAATAGCGGCGGGCCACTCGTCGACGCCGACGGGCACGTGGTGGGGATTAATACGATGATATTCACCCAGTCGGGCGGGAGCGAAGGGGTGGGGTTCGCCATTCCGTCCAACATCGTACGCACCGTGTACGAGCAGATCCGTGCCACAGGGAAAGTGAGACGCGGCAATATCGGTGTGTTCGCGCAAACGATCGATCCGATGCTCGCACAGGGACTTGGCCTTGACCGCACACGCGGTGCCGTACTCGGCGACGTGTACCCCGGCGGGCCGGCGGCGCAGGCGGGTTTGCGCATTGGTGACGTGATGGCCAGCGTGGACGGAAAGCCCATCGAAAACGCACGACAGCTCAACGTCACATTGTACCGCAAGACGATAGGACGAGCCGTTACCGTGAAGTACGTCCGTAACGGAAAAATGGGTACCGTCCGGGTGCCCGTCGCCGAGCGCGTCGCAAGCCCCGATCGTTTTGCCGATCTTGTCAATCCCACCGACAATCTTGTGGCAAAGCTTGGAATCCTCGTGCTGAACATTACGCGGGAAATCGCGCAGGTGCTCCCGGGACTGCGATCGTCCGACGGCGTGGTGGTTGCGGCACAATCCCTCGACGGTCCCGGTTTTGGGGATCGTTTTCAACCCGGCGATATCATTCTATCTGTCAATCGACAGCGTATATATCGCATTCGTGATTTCAAAAGACAGGTGGAAGAACTGCAAACGGGAAACACCGTAGTGATTCAGATTCAGCGGGGACCGCGCCTGCAATTCATCGCGTTCGTCATGGAGTAGCCCGGCGGACGTATTCGTTACGCGGCGTCGAATTGCAGCTGACCGGCCGTGGCAATTGGTGCGGTGCTCACCCGCTCTCCTCTCAGGAACGCTACCACGCGGGCCGTCGTTTCGGCCCCGATCAGCAGGTCGGCGTGTCCGGCCCCATTGACACGCACGTGCGCGCCCGCGGAAAACCCGGGCAGCAATTCCTCGGCGTTTTCGTGCGGCGTACGGCAGTCCCACTCCCCGGTCAAAAACAAAGTCGGATGATCCGCCTGCGGCGGACTCCGGAACGAGTCGCCGAGATCGGGCATTCTCCATGCGCTGCAAATTTCCGGGAACGGAAAATCGACCGTCCGGCCGAGCACGCATACACGCGCCTCACGCTCGATACGTTCCCGGCGAGAGGCCGTCGCACCCGACGCGCAGTCCATGCACATTCCCATGGCGTTACGCCCGAGCGCGCGACGCGCGTGCAACAAGTAACGGCGCAACACGCCCGGCTCCTCGAACGGCGCCCCCATCCCGCGTTCGAGCGCCTGATACAGGCGGGGCAGCTTCGCCACCACGCGCGTGTCGGCAAGCCCCGATGCGGTAACGTATTCCACGTCGAAGCGCCCGATCACCAGGCGGCGTTTCCCGCTCTCTTCGTGACACGGTCCGGGCTGGAGTTCGAGCGGATTGTGTTCGAGACGATCGAGCACGCCGGCGATGCGCGAAATAAACGTAGATCCGCCACCCGTGTCTCCCGCCGCGGCGCGGCCGATGCGCAGGAGTTGCCGCGTAATCGCCGAAGGAAGCTTCCACGTGTGATCGGGGCCCTCGGGGCCGGCCAGCACCACACGCGCCACGCGATCCGGCGCCTGCTTCAACACGGTCATCGCCAGATGGGTGCCATAGCTCATCGCCACCAGATGCGCGGGCGTGCCGCCGAGCGCGTCGATCAGCGTCAACACGTCGCCCGCGCTCGCGACGGTCTGAAAGGCCTCCGGGTCGGGGCCCTCCCGCCGCAGGCGCTCTGCGACACGGCGCGAGGTTTCCAGCGCACGATGCATCAGTGCACCGCGCACAAGCGGTTCGTCCCAGGGCATCGACCACGGTTCCACGCGGTCGATCGCCGGCGTGGAATGCCCGCACCCGCGCTGGTCGAAAATCACCACATCGCCCACCGACCGGAGCGCATCGAGCGTGTCAAACAGCCGCCCCGCCGCCGCGTCGATCGCGCTCTCGCCCGGCCCACCGGACAAGAACACCACCGGCGCAGCGCCCGCCGAAGCGCGACCCGGCAGGCGCACGACGGCCAGGTGCAACTCGCCGCGACTGCCGCCGTAAAACATCGGAACGACAAGCGCGGCGCGCTGGCACGGGATTCTGCGCCCGTCACGTGTATCAATGGTGTGTTCTGTCCAGTTCATATCACGAGTGGCTTGCCCCACGGCGCCACGCCCCGTATTGTAGGGTTCACCGGCACATCGGATCACCCCAAAACAATGTTGCCGTGCGGTCACCGGGACGGGCCGCCGCACGGGCGCACAGGAGATCGTCATGCAATCTGCCACATCTTCGTCGCCGCAACACCCGCTTGCTCTGATCACCGGGGCTTCCGTCGGCCTCGGGCGCGAATTTGCCCGACGTTTTGCGGCGGACGGATTTAACGTGGCGCTCGTAGCACGCCATCAGGAGCAACTCCAGAACGTCAAGTCGGAGATCGAAGCCGCGCACGGAGTGACCGGCTACGTGCTGCCTGGCGATCTGTCCGATCCCGAATGTCCCGGGCGCATTCACCGCGCGGTGCGCGCCGAGGGGCTCGATGTAACGGTTCTGGTCAACAACGCGGGATTTGGGGGGTATGGATTTTTTCACGAGACCGACCTCGAGCCCGAGCTGCGCATGATCCAGGTAAACGTCGCCTCGCTCGTCGCGCTCACCAAGCTCTTCGTCCGGGACATGGTGGCGCGGGGGAGCGGACATATCATCAACGTGTCGTCCACGGCGGCGTTTCAGCCGGGACCGTTGCAGTCGGTATACTACGCAACCAAGTCGTTCGTCCTCTCGTTCTCCGAGGCAATCGACAACGAGCTATCCGGGACGGGCGTGCGCGTCACCGCGTTCTGCCCCGGCCCGACAAGAACCGAATTTCATAAACGTGCCGGAACCGAAATGTCGTTCGGCGGGATGCGGCAGATGACGGCGGAAGACGCGGTGCGCGCAGGCTACGAAGGATACAAGAAGGGCAAGCGCGTGGTGATCGCCGGCGCCCAGAATCGATTTCTGGCCTTCAGCACCCGACTGGCACCACGCCGGCTCACCACGCATATCGCGCGCAGGCTCCAGGAAACGTCGAACGAGAAGTCATAGGCGCGCATCCATCACGCAACTCGCATCGGGGTATCACACCAGCCTGGGTATCTCACGCGCCGGTCCCTCAAGATCGGCGACAAACGCGCGCAATTCGCGGTCGTACTCCGAGCCCGGAATCAGGTAGTTGGCGTCGTGCGCACCGCGCACCTTAATCCAGTGCTTCGGCTCGCGGGAACGGCCAAACAGGCGGCGGCCCATCCCGTAAGGCACCGTCCGATCGTTGATGCTGTGCACATACAATTTCGGTAAGCGCAGCTGGGATACTTTTTTGAGCGAATCGTAATGGTACCGTGAGATGAGTTTGACCGGGAGCCACGGGTAGGCCCGCGCTCCCACCTCCGGGGCGGACGTGAAAGCCGACTCGAGGATGATTGCCGCGGCGTCCACACGTGTTGCCAGGTCGATCGCCACCGCTGTGCCCAGCGAACGGCCGAAGAGAATAATCCTGTCGGGAGGGACACCTCGCTCGCTCACCAGGTAGTCCCACGCACCCAGCGCATCGTTGTACGTTGCCTTCTCTCCGGGACGACCCGAGCTCTTGCCAAACCCTGCGTAATCAAATATAAATACCGACAATTCACGCGCCGCGAAATCGCGCACTGACGTGACGCGATGGGTGATGTTCCCTGCATTGCCATGGCAATAGAGCAGTGTGTAGCGCGCGCCCGGTGTGCACACCATCCACCCGTGCAGCGTGCGCCCATTTGCGCTGGGAAACGTGACGTCTTCGAACGCAAGCCCTACATCGTCCGGGCTACCGGCCACATCATGCGTCGGGCGATACGCGAAGGCTCTCTGGCGAGCCCACGCGAAGACACATACGGCAAAATATCCGCCGAAAACTATGAGGAAAATGGTTGTCATGGGTTGCCAGTGGGGGCGGCCATTATATAATGACACCCGACCGCACGCAACCACTACCCGAAATGCCATACGATGATTCGACTCGACAAAATACAGAAGGCGTTCGGCCATCGCCCTCTCTTTGATGATGTTACCTTCGCCGTCAATCGCGGCGAACGCATCGGCCTGGTGGGACGAAACGGCCACGGCAAGACGACACTGCTGCGCATGATTGCGGGAGAGGAAAGCGCCGACGGCGGCACGATTACCATGCCCCGACGCTATCGCATTAGTTATTTGCAACAGCATCTCGTGTTTCAGGGCGGATCGATTGTAGAAGAGGTCTGCGCGGCCCTGCCCGAGGACCAGCGCGACGACCACTGGCGCGCCGAAAAAATTCTGGCCGGCCTGGGATTTGACGATAGTGATTTTCTCCATGACCCCGCCATATTTTCTGGTAGTTACCAGGTGCGTATCAACCTCGCGCGTGTTCTGGTTTCACAGCCAGATCTTCTGTTGCTCGACGAGCCCACGAACTATCTCGACGTTGTATCCATTCGCTGGCTCGCCCGTTTTCTACGCGTGTGGCCGTCGGAATTGATTCTGGTAACTCACGATCGGGCGTTCATGGACGCCGTGGTAACGCACACGGTTGCCATACACCGGCGCCGTGCACACAAAATGGCCGGTGACACCGGCAAACTCTATTCACAGATTCAACAGGAAGAAGAGATCTACGAAAAGACCCGTGTCAACGATGAGAAAAAACGCCGCCAGATCGAGCGTTTCGTCACGCGATTTCGATCCAAAAATACGCTTGCCACACGGGTACAATCCCGCATCAAGTACCTGGAAAAACATAAGCGGATGGCTCAGCTCAACCACATTTCCTCCCTCGATTTTTCTTTTCGCCTGATCCCACTGAAAGCGAAGGTCCCACTTCGCGTCGAGCGGCTGTCGTATCACTACGACGGATCTGCCCCGCTTTTTTCGGGACTGAGTCTGGATATTCACAACGACGATCGCATCTGCGTAATTGGCCAGAACGGTCGTGGCAAGTCGACGCTGCTGCGCATTCTCGCCGGAGAGCTCACCCCGCGCGAGGGACAAATCCATCGGCACGCGCGACTCGAAACGGGATACTTTGCACAAACCCATGTGGATACCCTGCAACCCCAGCGTACGGTCGTAGAAGAAATCCTCGCGGCCACCTCCGACTGCACGCCGCAGCGCGCGCGCAACATTGCCGGGACGATGATGTTTGAGGGCGACGATGCACTCAAGCGCATCGAGGTTCTTTCGGGAGGCGAACGCAGCCGCGTCATGCTGGCAAGACTAATGGCCCGGCCGTGCAACCTGCTGTTACTCGACGAGCCTACGAACCATCTCGACATGGACGCATGCGACGCGCTGCTCGAAGCCATCGAAGCGTTTGACGGCCCGGTAGTTGTAGTGACCCACAACGAGATGTTCCTCCGCGTTCTGGCCACACGGTTCGTCATATTCGACCGGGGGTGCGTCCGCGTGTTCGATCGCAGCTATCAGGAATTCCTCACAACGGTGGGATGGGAACTCGACGAGCGCACAGGTGCCACGCGCACATCATCCGCAAAACGGAACGATTCGTCGCGCGCCAGATCGGGCGTAAGCCGTAAGGAACGCGCGCGTATCGTGCAAGAAAGATCCAGGGTGATCGCACCCGTCGAAAAACGGATTGCGCGGCTCGAAACAAAAATTGCAAAGAACGAAAGCCGGCTCGAAGAAGTGACCCGTGAATTAACCGACGCCGCCCAGCACAGCGATGTGGATGCCATTGCCACGCTCTCACGCGAGCATCGCGACTTAACGGGAATAATTGCCAGCGACTACTCGGATCTCGAATCGGCATCGTCCGAACTCGACAAACTCTCATCGGCGTTCGACAATCAGCTCGACGCATCGTCGTAGCGGGTACACCGGGGCCGACCGGCCTCCCGGGTGCGACGGCATGTCGCCATCGGGGCGTGTTCCATCCTCGCCGCGGCGTCCTCGATCCCCGGCGCGTGCTCCATCGTCGCCGCGGCGTCCTCAATCCCCGGTGCCGGGATTTCCGCTGCCATCATGCCCACCCCGTGGGCCGGAATGTCCTCCCGGTTGCGACGGAGTCCGGTCACGGGTAGATCCCCGCTGAATTGCGCCGCTTCCGAAACGATCGCGCAACGAGTCCATTACCCGGTCGATCTGCTGCTCGCGTTCCCGATACGGATCGTCGAACAACGCCCCCGATAATTCGCTCGTGCGCACGAGCCCCGACGCGCCCACGCCGAGCAACCGCAACGCGCGCCCGCGCCGGCCGAGCCGCACTTCGAGCAGTTCCCGCGCCACCGTACGGATCCATGCCGTTTCCTGCGTGGGGTGGGGTAACGTTCGCGATCGCGTAACGGTCTGGAAGTTCGCGTAGCGCGCCTTGAGCGTAATCGTGTGTGCCGCGTAGCCGTGTTGGCGCACACGTCGCGCCACGCGATCGCTCAGCGAGTCGACACGCGCGCGCAGCTGCGCCGCGTCATCGAGGTCTTGGAAAACGTCGTTTCCGCGCTCAGCCCACGCGCCGTGGCGTGCGCCACGACCGCTCGATCGTCCTCGCCGCGGGCGAGCGCCTGCAGGCGACGGGCACCGGCGCCGAAATGCGCTTCGAGTGTCCCGGGATCGATCGCGGCGAGCTCGGATACCGTATGGACGCCGAGACGCTGCAGCGTAACGAGGGCCTTCCTGCCCACACCCCAGATGCGTCCGACGGGCAGGTGCGCAATACGGTCTCGCGCACTGCGTGCATCGATCACAACAAATCCATCCGGTTTATCCAGGTCACTGCCCAGCTTCGCCAAAAATTTATTGGGCGCCACGCCCACGCTTGCCACCAGGTTGAGCTCATCGCAAATACTCTTCTTGATCGTGCGACCGATTTGTTCGGCATCTCCAAACAAACGCCGGCTTCCCGTAACGTCGAGAAACGCTTCATCCAGCGATATGGGCTCGATCTGCGGTGTGTAGCGTCCGAAAATCTCGCGAATTCTGCGCGAAACCTCGGCATAGCGTTCCATGCGCGGGGCAATGAACACAGCGCCGGGGCACAGACGCCGAGCGCGCGCCGCGCTCATGGCGCTGTGAACACCGAATTTTCGCGCCGGGTACGACGCGGCGGCAACCACGCCGCGTCCATCGGGCGTTCCCCCGACAATTACGGGCAGCCCGGCCAGCTCGGGATGATCGAGAACTTCCACCGACGCGTAAAACGCATCCATGTCGACGTGAAGAATGGCTCGTTGTAACGACATCATCGGTTCCGGGGGGAGACGTGCCGCCGCACGCACAGCTCGCGGCCAAATCCACTAAAGAGGGGGCGATTTGTGCGGCAAACCACGAGACGCACGGGGCGTTTCATTGGCTCTGCGGCCGCGGGCGCAGCCCGATCAGTCTACCGCACCCCCCATCGCCGGTCAAACTCCCATGCGGGGCCGCGTTTGCGCGTGCAGGTCCCGGGGCTTCCCGCTACCATTACGGTCGTGCGAAGAAAAACTGTTCTCATTACCGGAGCCACGTCCGGCATCGGACGCGCTGCCGCCGAAGCGATCGCATCTACCGGCGCACGCGTCCTTCTGGTAAGTCGCACCCGCCCGCGCGGTCAACGCACGAGGCATGAAATTGTCGCACGCACCGGCAACCCGAACGTGGAGCTGCTCGTGGCCAACCTGGTTACACGCGATGCCGTCCGCGCGCTCGCCAAAGAGGTAGGCCGCAGAACCGATCGATTGCATGTGCTCGTCAATAACGCCGCGGTATTGACCGCAACGAGAAAAACCACACCCGAAGGATTCGAACTCCAATTTTTTGTAAACCACCTCGTGTACTTCATGCTAACCAACCTGCTCGTGCCCCTGTTGGTCCGCAGCGCGCCGTCCCGCGTGGTCAACGTAGCGTCCACCGCACACTCGAGCGGAGAAATCCATTTTGATGACCTGCAGATGCACCACGCCTACCGCGGCTGGAAAGCCTACGCCAATTCCAAACTCGCCAACATTTTGTTTACCTACGAACTCGCGCGGCGGCTCGATGACACGGGCGTCACGGCCAATTGTGTTCACCCGGGAGTGATTCATACCGGGTTGCTCCGGGGGTTCCATCCGCTCGCACAGGGACTATTCAATATTCTCGCGCCGTTCTTCAAGAACCCTGCCGATGGAGCCGATACCCCCGTGTACGTCGCACTCGCTCCGGAACTCGATGGCGTGACCGGGTGTTATTTTCGCGACCGCAAACCGCTTCAATCCTCGGCCGCCTCACGCGACAAGACCTGCGCCCGCGAACTCTGGCGGCGCAGCGAAGAACTCACAGGGTGCCTCGGCGATTTCTCCCCGCCGTAACTCGTTCCTGCCATAACTCCTTCCCGTCGATGAGCCTGCTGTTCGTTGCGCCCGCATCCGCTGATTTCGCGGACGCCTCCGTGTCTCTCCACCGGGCTTCCCGTGCCGTTTCGCCGGAAATTTCGTCCGGGTTTGTGCCGGCCAGGACGTGTACCCGCCCACCACCAGGATCCATATCCCGCGAAACCACAACAACTTAGGAAATTTGAAATGCGGTGACGCGATCCTTGCACATTCCGGCCGAAAGATTTCCGGTGCGGCACATCGGGCGCCGCAACTGGCACGGGAAACGCGCTGAACCCGACCGAGGTATCGCCCATGTTCTCCATCAAACAACCCGTTCGCTCCCTCTTTGTAGCCACCGTCGTAGCCGCCGCATGCGCGATGATTTCGTGCGGCGGACAGTCCACCACCGCGCCCGACATATCGCCCGGCGGAGGGGTTACCCCCCCACCACCCGGCACCGGTGGCACGGGGAGCTGGCAACGCGAGTTCGGCACCGTGGCCGACCAGCGGTTGACATGTGTGTGGGCGGTGTCCGCCACCGAAGCAATCGCCGCCGGTCGCTGGGGCGTGGTGGTGCAGTGCGTGGACGGCAGGTGCACGGCAGTCGAGAACCCGCGCCTGGGCCAGAACGTAACCATGCTCGATGTGTGGGGCACTTCGCTATCGAACTACTATGTGACAAGCAGCGTGGGAGATCTGCTGCACTACGATGGGAGCACGTGGCATTCGCTCAACACCGGAACACAGTGGCCGTTGTACGCTGTGTGGGGAGACGGGACGGGTACAATATGGGTGGCTGGTCTCAACGGCCTGGTGCTGCGTTACGATGGAGTTTCGTTTACCCCGTATGATGCCGCCGGCGCGCGCTCGCCTCTTCAGGATATCTGGGGATCGGGTCCGGGTGACGTATTTATGGTCGGCAACACCGGAACCATCGTACATTTCGACGGATCGAGCTTTACCGGGCTCAACAGCGGAATCGTAAGCAATCTCTACGGGGTCGGCGGATCGGGCCCGAACAACGTGTTCGCCGTGGGTCTCGACGGCACCGTGCTGCATTCTGCCGACGGAACCACGTGGACATCGCTCGCGTCCGGCACGTCGGAAATTCTGTACAGCGTCTGGGCAAACGCGAGTGGCAATACCTGGATGGCGGGGCGGCGCGGTACGATGCTGCGCTACGACGGTGCGTCGTTTACGTCAATCGCCACAACGCAGAACGAAACGTACTACAGTGTGCGCGGTTCGGGGTCTGCCCTGTACGTCGGCGGTGAGAACGGAACCATCCTGCGCCGCGACGCCGGAATGTTCCACACCGTCAACCATGCCACCGCCGGCGGGCTGTCCGGTGCGGCCGGATCGGCACGCGCCGGCATATTCTCCGTGGGCACCGGGGGACGCATTCTCCGCCGCTCCGGGTCGTCATGGGTAAACCAGGTGTCTCCAACCAGGGCAGACCTCAATGCAATATGGTCGGATGCAGGTACGAACGTCATTGCCGTAGGCAACTCCGGTACAATCGTGGAGTACGACGGGGCAACCTGGAGCCTCGCCCCGAGCAATGCGTCCACACACCTGCTGGCCGTGCACGGCCGGTCCCTCACCGACGTATGGGCCGTGGGTGCGTTTGGTGTTGTGCTCCACCGGGATGCCGCAGGGTGGCATCGCGAGCCCGCGGCGTTGACGTCCGATCTCCACGGCGTATGGGCCGCCCCGAATACCGACGTGTATGTGGTGGGCGATTTCGGCCTGGTGGCGCGGCGCCGCGCCAACCGGTGGACGAAGCTCGCCGTCAACGTGTCGGGCAACCTCAACGGGGTGTGGGGAAGCGGCTCGAAAGACGTATGGGTTGTGGGGGACGCGGGGCAAGTTCTTCATTACGATGGGACCGGCTGGGCGGCGATGGACAGCGGCCTGTCGCGCGATCTGTCCGCGGTGTGGGGCACGTCGGCGAATGATGTGTTCGGCGTGGGAAAGATGGGAACCATCGTGCACTTCGACGGCACGCGCTGGCACCCAATGCGAAGCCGTGTATCCACGTCGATCGATGGCGTGTGGGGCGGCGCCGGAGGCGCCGTGTACGCCGTCGCCGGGAACGGAGGGGGCTCGGTGCTGCGGTACACACGGCGCTAACCCCGCCTCCGCGCAAGCGGCCCGGCGCACTGGGCCGCACAATTTGCCACGCACCGCGCCGGCAATATCGTCCCGTCATGAATTGTTGACGGTGGCCATTCTCCGCAGAGCAATCGTACAGCGCTCTCCTTAATTTTGCGCTGGAGCGACCAAACGCCGTATACTTGAGGGTGCCTCCCACCCGGGCATCGCTCATCATGAACGGTATCCGCACCGATCCGGCCAACTTGTACCTGCGCTCGATAGGCGCTGCCGTCGCGCTGGTTGTGGCCGTTTTGTGCCCCGGGTGCGGTTCGACGAAGTCCCCGACCCGGCCGCCTTCGGGCACGCCGCCTCCGCCAGAGTCCTGGGCGTGGCATCGGGAAGGACCACTTCCCATGATCTATGGCTTTAACGGCGTCACGCTTCCCGCCGGGGCAGCAAACCACGCCATCGCCGTGGGAGACCACGCGGTACTGGCCCACTGGAACACCCGCCGCTGGAGCCGGATTCCCACCCAGGCACCGGCCACACGCCGCTTCTGGGGCGTGTGGGCCGCCGGCCTGGATTCTATTTTCACGGTGGGCGACTACGGCACCATCGTGCTCACCGACACCACCCGGGAGTTTCCGGTCGGTTCGCCTTCCGCCGAAAACCTGCGCGCGGTCTGGGGCCGCACCGCGCACGACGTATACGCGGTGGGCGACTTCGGCACCATCCTGCACTGGGATGGCGCAACGTGGCAGAGTCAGGCCAGCGCCGACCACTCGCCCCTGTTCGCCGTCGCGGGAAGTTCCGACTCGGTATACGCGGCCGGGCAGAACGGCACGCTGCTGCGACGGACATCCACGCGGTGGGTACGTGTGCCCGTACCCACTACCCGGCTGCTCTCGGCGCTTTCGGTCTCGCCCGCGCGCGCCGTCGCCGCGGGCAATGCAGGGATACTTCTCTGGCGCTCCGCTACCGGCTGGGCGTCCGCGCCTGCGCTTCCTGTTGCGCTGATCACCGGTGTGGCCCTCACCCCGGATGGTGCCGTGGCGACCAGCGTGGATGGCGATCTGTACGATTACGACGGTACATCGTGGCGTCCTGTACCCACCCCGGCCGGGCTTGCGACGAACACCCCGTTGTGGTCGGTTGACGCGCGAGGCGGGATGGTATTCGTCGTGGGCAACGCGGGCGCCGCGCAAAGGCAAAACGGCGTATGGCAAAGCGCGACGGAGGGAATCGAACAGCTCACATACGACTCGTGGACGGGAGAATCGACGAACCCGTGGGTGAGCGGCACGCACGGGCTTATTTTTCACCGCGAGGGCGGCGCGTGGCGGCGGCACCCGACGCCCACCGGTTCCAACCTGGTCGCGATCTGGGGCTCGGGCTCGTCTCCCGACACCGTGTTCGCCGTCGGCGCGGTGGGCTGCGTTGTGGCAACGCGTGGATCCGGCTGGGTAATCGATCGCGCCGGCACACCCCTGGACCCCGATCTGTGGGCAATCGACGGAACAAGCGGAACCGATGTCTGGACCGTGGGCGGGTCGGGCACCGTGCTGCATCGTGGAGCAGCGGGGTGGTCGTCGCCCACCCGGCCGGCGAACGCTACGCTGCGCGGGGTGTGGGTATCCTCGCGCAGCGTCGTGTGGGCGGTTGGAGACGGTGGCCTCGTACTGCGTCGCGGATACGACCTGCGCTGGCGCACCGTTACCACACCGGCCACCCCGGCGCTCTACGACGTAACCGGATTTACCGATGCGAACAGCATCGAGCACGTGTACACCGTGGGCGAAGCGGGAACCGTCTGGGAGTGGACCGGCACGGCATGGCGCGTAGATGCGCCCGCTGTGGGCTCCACGCTGCGCGCGGTCGCAATCGGCCGCGGTCGCACGGTGTACGCCGTCGGCGACAACGGTACGGTGATCGCCCTCAAGAACGGCACGTGGCGGACCGTTCCCACGCCGTATGCATCACGCATTCGCTCGATTCGCGCCGCGCCCGACTTTCAACTGTACATAACCGGGGGGAACGAGGTCGGGGACGGGCTGCTCGCGCGCTACGGCCCGGATGGGTGACGCCATCGGGACGGCACGTGCCGCCCCGACAATTGGCGAAATATCGGAGCACATCCGGGGCAGCATGGGAAAAAGTGCATGGAACCGGTAGAGCGGGAAGGAGTGCGGGGTCCGGGGCACCCCGCAAAGCCGATGGGCCTGGAACCGCCCGGCGCGTCCAACCGACGCCCATGAACCCGAAGGCTATCCCGCGGTCCGGGCCATCTCGGTTCGGACACACTCGGTGAGTTCTCGTACCGTAAACGGCTTACGAAGAACGCGCACACCGCGACCCGCTACGCCGTGGTCCGACGCGGTCTCTTCCGAATACCCCGTCATGTACACGACGGGAACATCCAGCCCATCGCGTGCCAGTCGATCGGCCAGTACGTGACCACTCATCCGCGGCATGACCACGTCGGTGAGCACGAGGTCCACACGAATGTCTGAAGATCCGAGTAGTTCCAGCGCCTCGGGAGCGGATCCCGCGGCCAGCACCGTATATCCCGACCGTTTCAGCGCCCGGCATACAAACGAACGCACCGTTTCTTCGTCCTCCACCACCAGGATTCTTCCGGCGCCGGGAACACTGCCCGACAGGGTACGTTCGGCTTCCTTTCGCGCGCGGTCCGTGCGACACACCGGCAGGTAGATTCGGAACGTCGTTCCCCTACCAGGCTCCGTATATACGCCGATGTGTCCACCACTCTGGTGCACAATCCCGTATGCCGTCGACAACCCCAGTCCGGTACCCCGTCCCATTTCCTTGGTTGTAAAGAACGGCTCAAAGATATGCGCCCGCACTTCGGGAACCATCCCACCCCCCGTGTCCGATACCGAGATCATTACATACGACCCCTCGCGACTTTCCGGGTGGGAGGCCACATACGCCGCGTCCACATCCACCACCGACGTGCGCACAGTCAATTGGCCGCCGGTGGCCATCGCATCCCGCGCATTGATGAACATATTCAACATCACCTGTTTGAGCTGAGAACGATCGGCAAGTACATTCCCAACTTCTCCCGTATCCAGTGCAAACTCGATGTCCTCCCCAATGAGGCGTCGCACCATACCGTCGAGTTCCTCGAGCATGCGGTTTACGTCGAACAACTCGGGCCGGAGCACCTGCTTGCGGCTAAACGCAAGCAACTGTCGGGTGAGCGTTTCCGCACGCCGCCCCGCATCAAGAATCTGCTCGATGTCGGCTGTGGCCGGGTCGTTCGGATCCGCCGACGACATAGCCAGTTCGCTGAACCCGTTAATCACGGTGAGCAAGTTGTTCAGGTCGTGCGCCACCCCCCCGGCAAGGCGACCGACCGCTTCCATTTTCTGCGACTGCAGCAGCTGCGCTTCCAGTTCACGGCGTTCGGTTACATCGACGACACTCGAAAGAATTCCTTCGGACGGATCGGAGCTGTTCAGGAACACCGAGTGAATTAACACATCGATGATTTTCCCGTCCTTCCGGACGCACCGGGCATCGTGCGTTGACGCCCCCCGTATCGCGAGTTGTTCTGCCTCGGAATGGCCTACCCGTTCGTAATCTTTATCATTCTCATAGAGAATGCAAACATCACGCCCGGTCAATTCATCCGCCTCGTACCTGAAAATGTTGCAAAGCTTCCGGTTGACAAACTTTATCTTGCGATCGACGGTGACGCCCAACCCCACCGGGGCCGTTCGCAAAATACGATCGACACGTCGCTGACTTTCGGCGAGAGCCGTGATCGCCTGTTCGATACGGGTGGTGTCGATAACCGACACGAACACCCGGGCCCAGGATTGTTCGAATCCCGTCGCAATGGATATGTTCACCGTCGCGTTGAATACGCGCCCATCAAGCCGTCTCTGCCTGGCACGCGCTTCAAACGAACTGCGCTTTTCGATGAGGGCAACAAGTTCGTTGCAAAACACGTCGATCGCATCATCCGTCATCACCTTCCCGAGTCCGGCGAGCAGATCATCCCGTGTTTTTGCCGCGTACAGCTTTACGCATGCTTCATTCACATCTACCACGCGCACAAGATCAGCGCACTCGCGAACGACTTCGGGGTGTTCGCAAAAGTATTCAGAGAAGTCCCCCACACCCTCTTCCCGTCGCGCATCCACAAATTCGCGCACGGCGCTGAAATCTTCTTCCCACAGAGCAACGGGTGATTCTTCAAATGCGCTACGGTAGTATGCCGCACTCTCGCGATATTGTTCTTCAATTCGTTTTTGTGCGCTTACATCGCGCACAAACGCCGCGATAAGATCATGGTCTTCGTCGGAAATCACTGTGATGCTCACGTCGAGATCCACCGTAGACCCGTTCTTTCGTCGATGCTTCGTGAAAAACCGTGCGTTTCCGTCTGTACGTACACGCTCGATCCGTTCGGCAACCTCGGCATCATTCATTCGTGCTTCGAGATCACGGATGTTCGTGCCGACGATCTCGTCGCGCCCATAACCACTGATCGCGCAGTACGCCGGATTCACATCCCGAATCACTCCCTCTGTGTCGGCAAGAATGTATCCATCGAGTGTGGATTGCACCAGGCGCCGACTGCGCATGGCGGCGGCGTCCCGTTCCTTTTCTACCAACTTGCGCTCGGTGATATCAAAGTACATGCCGAGCATCGCCGGATCTCCTCCAAAACGGATGCGCGTGGCCGTCACATAGAGCCAACGCAGCGCCCCATCCCGCCCGATGACACGAAACTCGATGATGCGCGCGGGTTCGTCGGTGGTCAGGCGCAGACGATACCGCTCGAGGAACATCTTGCGGTCGTCGGGGTGGATGAGGGTCAGAGTCTGCTCGGGCGACATGGCCAGCAGTTCCGCAACCGAGTAGCCGAGCCAATCCGCCATCACGCTGTTGCAGTAGCGCAAATGCGGCGGCATTCCGGCGGCAACCATGATGCCCTGGCAGTTTGTCTCGATGAGCGCACGCGAAATTTCTTCGGTATCGCCGTTTATGATGCCCGGTGCGGCACGCGGCGATACGCCATCCCCCCGGTCGACAACAGCGCCGGCACGTTCGGGTTTTGATATATTCTTCTTACGACTCGTCATGACGTCGGTGCCCGTTGTGCGCCGCTTATTCTACCCGGCAGGCACAGAACGGGCAAGTGGCGCAGACTGACGAAACAGCCTCCGGACGGCATTCGCCCTCCGGAGGCCATTCTCGTCCGCGTATCAGCAGCTCGTCCGCGTATCAGCAGCGGCGGGCGTATTGCTCCCTGCCCTGGCCGTCGCTGACATGGCAACCATGTCCCCGCGCCCGCGTCGTCCCTGCTTTGCCGGCGTGCCGCCACCCAACGACACGATCGCAAGCGGTGGCGCGGAACCGGCGGGGGGCGGTCTAGAAGCCTGTAATCCGTTTCGCGTCGAGCGCCCGATTGATCTGCGCCACCGTCTCCATCAGGTGCGCGTTCGTCACATCATCGAGTCCGGTCTTCTGCAACGCCGTACTGGCCACCTTTCGGATTCTCTTGAGGTGCAGTCGCGATAACGCCATGGCATCCTGTGGCGTAACTGCGTACGGCGTGGTGATCTGAGCGATCAGTCGATGGGTGTAGAGGCGCTGCAGGTTGCGATCCCAAACTGCCGTCCGGCCGTGAGGCGCGGGGTTGCTCGTCCAGATCGCCTGCGTAAGTGTATTGTACAGCTCACTCAACCGAAACGGCCTGTCCATCTTGTATTCGGTATCCACAACACGTGCCTGCAACCACGGATTCAAGAGGTTTGCGAGCACGGCATTCTGCAGCCTCGACACCCACTCCGACATCGGAAAGTCGAAACGGCGCCCGAACTGGAACATGTTGTTCTGCCAGCTCCATTGCTTGTTATCGCCGAGCCGGTTGAGCATCGCGGGCGGCAACGAGTACGCGCTCGATCTCAATCCATTCTTTACGGCAAATTTCAACGCATCACGCTGAACCGACGCCGGAACCGGGACGAAGGGGTAGTGGCCGCTCCCCTTGTGCGCCCGCGATGTAAACTGCCCCCCCACATACTTCACGGCCACGCGCGTAGCCAGGTAACGTTGAACGAAAAGGGTCTGCACCGCGCTGCGCAACGGCACATAGTTCTCGCCGGCGGCCACCACGCGATCTTCCAGCTTCTTGCTGTTGAGAAGGTCATCGCAAACGGCGATGCGTTCTTTCGCCCACGCCAGCGGATTATCGCTGAGGTCGTTGGTATTGCTGCGCGGATCGAGCGCACCCATCGGGTAGGTATCTTCGTCGGTCCCGTAGAGGTGACTTTTCTTCGAACACTCTTCGGCCAGCGGCTCGAGTGATTTCTTCTGGGCCCATTCGTCGTCTCCGGGCACGACCGAATATCCCCACGTAATCGCCCAGCGATCTGCCGTACCAACGGTCGGTGTGTAGTAATATCCCTGGTCTTTCGAATGGAGTGCCACGTTGGGGGTGGGGTAATCCATCACCGACCCGGTCATTCCGATATCCTCTATAATCTTCCGGTTATTGAGATCCTGGAACGGCGTGCAACCGGAGCTCATGAAATTGTGGCGTAAACCGAGGGTGTGACCCACCTCGTGCGCCGCAACAAAATGCAAGGCCTGCATGATGTACTTGCGCGGCACCTTGCCATCGGGAGCCATTTGTCCGCGTTCCATCAGGTTCAGTCCCAGGAAATATCCGCCAAACGACATCACGTCGTTGATCGCGCACAACGTGTAGCCCTTGTTGCGCCACTGTGGCGTGTCGTTGATATCCGGAGATTTTTCACGCTCAGCCGGCGTCATCCACAGCGTTCTCAGCCGCGGATCGATACGCATCAAAGCTTCCCGCGGCGCGGCCAGACGGCGGTACGACTTGCCAAAGCCGGCAACCATACTGTGTTCAAACAGGACGTCCGCATTGAGGATCTCGCCGGTGCGCGGGTCTACCTGTGAAGGGCCGATGGCGCCGTATGTCAACGCGTCCGATACATCCCAACGAAGCGTATGGTAGCGCGCATCCGCCGGGTCGTACTCGGGGTCTTCCTCGGGCGTGGGCGGATCCCTAACAACCACCGCGTTCTTGAATCCGGCCTCTTCAAATGCCCGGTTCCAGTAAAGCGTTCCTTCACGAATTGCTTCGCGGTACTCCCTGGGAATTGTTCTGTCGAGATAATACACAATCGGTTTTTTGGGCTCGCTCAGCTTCGCCGAAGGATCCTTCTTTTCGAGGCGCCAGCGATTGGCGTAGTGCACAAAAAACGATTCCTCGCCGGTGCGCGAAAAGTCCTTGTGTGTGGTCGTGAAATATCCCACGCGATCGTCGGCAATACGCGGTGTCATCGGAACTTCGGGAAGTTTGAAGATAGAATAGTGCACCCCCACCTGGATAAATCTCGGGTCGGGCACGTTGGGCAAATGCGCGTGCGCCGCGTTGGCCGGGGAATACGTGAGCCTCGTGTCGATTTCGGTGTTTTGCGGGTAGTTCTTCACACTATCAAACCATTTTCCGGTACGCGCCATGCGTACGGGCTGTCGGAGCGCGCTCGTTAGCGTTGCGCCCATGCCGGAAATGTCCGACAGGAAGAATTTGTTCACGCCGACGACGATATCCGATCCTTTTTCGCTTGCAATAGGAAGTGAGGCCAGGACCGACGGGGTATAGGACAGGGCAAGCGCCTTTTGCAGCGCGCTGTCACCGGGCGCCCGGTAGTTCACCGAAAGGCGGCGTATTTGCAAATGGTCGGTTTCGCGGTGAAAATCGAACATCACATTGTCGATTGGCAAACCGCCATTTATGAAGTTCGATCCGATGCCCCGTGAGAGCGTCATATTGGCGAGCATTGGCTTGTCGAGCATGTCTTTGTGGATTACGAACAGAACGCTCTCGCCTTTGGTATAGATGGGAATGAGCCCTTTGAGCTTCTTATGCTCTCCGGTAATCACCTTCGACCACGGCTTGTATTTCGGTTTTGGCCGCGCTTTGTGCGGATGCCGCAGCTTGCCGTGGAGCCGGCGAGCACGCGCCGGTCGCCTGCGCTTCTTTTTAACTTCTGGTTTCTTGTTTCCCTCGGAAGGTGTATCCGCGGCAGCTGTCATCGTGGCTGCCGTCGCGGGAGTGGCGGCGTGTGTCTCCGCATGGAATGCACCACCGATCGCGACAAAACCAAATGCGAAACCGGCGGCTAGCGTGCCGAACCTGCGCAACATGCTCTGAAACCTCCTGCAGAATGGTGAAGGTAGGGGGGCTTTTTACCGTATACGGGTGCCGCGTCACAATCGTTTCAGCGGGACGCCATGGAATTTCGCGTTGCCGTACGGCGGCGATGCTCCGGGCACCAATCGAGGGACCATGATACGGGCAATCTCCCCGTTTGAGAAGCGAAACAAGAGCGAATTGATGGGTTCGGACCGGCGTCGAACCGGTAACATGTACGTGCCCGGTCCGGCGCCCTGTGCTATGGTCCAACTGGTGTGTGTAGTGCCCGGACCCCGCGCGTGCACGCTTGCCCGGGCCCAATCGGCCATACCTGTCAGGAGGATATCGATGCGCACGAAATCCACAACTTCGCCCGGCGGAACCTCTCACCGGGTTACTCGTTACGCGGTGGCTGCGGCGGCGTCGGTTACCTTACTCGCCGCCGTATCGTTTGTATGGGGCGCGACGGTCCGACGGTCCGGGCGCAATACGCGGGCCATACAGACCGCGAATACCGCACCGGCCGCACAGAGCGCAACAGCCCCACGTACCGCGCAGGGCACACAGACCAGGAACGCTCCGCCCGCCGCACGGAGCACGCGGACCCAAATCGCCTCCCCCACCGGGCACAGCGTGCCGGGCCCAAACTCTGCCACGGCAAACGACAGCACGCTGACCGTAGAAAAGATCTACGGCACATCCTCTCTGGTGAAAAAAATCCCTTCATCTATTCGTTGGGCCGGCAAGCGCCACGCCATCTCGTACCTTACCGACATTACGGTCGACGGCAAGTCGCACCGCGCCCTCGTGCTGCGCGCCGTCCCATCGGGAAAGCAGACCGTCCTGTGCATCGCCGACACCGCGTACGTCCCCGACGACATGCGCAAGTCGGACAAGACTCGCCTGAGCATTGGCGCCTATTCGTGGGATAAACAGGGCAAACAACTTGTGTTCCGCTCCGGCGGCGACCTCTTCACTCTCAACGCAAAAACCCGGCGCATCGAACGGAGGACACAATCGAAAGGGGAGGAACACGACCCGGCCTTTTCGCCGGATGGACGCAAAATTGCGTTCAGCCGCGACAACGATCTGTACGTACTCAGTCTCAACAACAACGAAGAAATTCGCCTGACCACTACGGGCAGCGATTCGGTACGCAATGGCATCCTCGACTGGGTGTACATGGAAGAACTCTTCACACGCGGGCACGTGAAGTCATACTGGTGGTCGCCCGACAGCCGAAAACTTGCTTTTCTCGAAATCCAGGAGCATCCGGTTCCAACGTTTCCTCTGGTAAACTGGATGCCCATCCACGCTACATACAAACTACAGCACTATCCCAAAGCCGGAGATCCCAATCCGATTGTGCGCGTCGGAACGGTGGACGCCGATGGGGGGGACGTGGTGTGGGGAGACACCGACACCTCCGACGACAGCTACATTGCGCGCGTATACTGGCTGGGCGATAGTCGTGGCGTGGCCATCGAGAAGCTCAATCGTGCGCAGGACAAACTGGACCTGCTCTTTGCATCCGCGGCGTCGGGAAAAATAGAAGAGGTATTCGAAGAAACTTCGCCTACGTGGGTAAACATCAATTATCTCAAACACTATTATCAAAGAAAACGGCAGTTCATCTGGGGCTCGGAGCGAGATGGCCACTCGCACCTCTACCTTTACAATCTCGATGGCACCGTCGTACGCCAGCTCACGCACGGCCAATGGGAAGTAACGGCTCTCAACGGCGTGGACGAAAAAAAGGGCCGCGTGTATTTCACCGCAAACAAAGGAGACATTCGCGAGAGACAGTTATTCATGGTGGCGGATAAAGGTGGGGCCATTACACGCATCACGCGCGAACCGGGAACGCACTCGGTAACGATGTCTCCGGACAAGCGGTATTACGTAGACCGCTTTTCCACCGCGTTCCGCCCCATACGCGTATCGGTACACAACCGCCGGGGCCGCGAACTCTTCGAGATCGGCGATCAGAGGGGAAAACGGCTGCGCGCAATTCATCGGCCTGTCCCCGAGTTCTTCACCATTAACGGCGACGGCCGCACGTACTACTGCATGGTCACCAGACCTCCGCATTTCGATCCCACCCACCGCTATCCGGTAATTGTGTATGTCTACGGCGGACCGCACGCCCAGGTGGTACGTAACGCATGGTCGCGCCACCACCTCTGGCACAGCATGATGGCGCAGCGCGGCTACGTTGTGTTCAGCCTCGACAACCGTGGCTCGTTTGGCCGGGGCAAGGCGTGGGAAGACCCCGTGCTACGCGATTTTGGCCATCACGAACTGGAAGATCAGCTCGTGGGAGTCAACTATCTGAAGTCGCAATCGTGGGTGGACCCCAGTCGCATCGGCGTGTGGGGATGGAGCTACGGTGGGTATATGACGTTGCTCAGTCTGTTTAAGGCACCCGACGTGTTCCACGCGGGCGTGGCCGTGGCCCCGGTAACCGACTGGCACCTCTACGACTCCATCTACACCGAACGCTATATGAAACGCCCCGTCGACAACGAGGATGGCTACCGGGAGAGTGCACCGCTTAATTTTGTCGACGGTTATTCGGGTCACTTGCTGTTGATGCACGGCGACGCCGACGACAACGTGCATATGCAAAACTCTATCCAACTCGTCCGCAAGTTAATCGATGCTGGCAAGGACTTTGATCTGATGATCTATCCGCGAAAACTGCACGGCATCACCGGCAGCAAGAACCGCGTTTTCCTCTACCGGAAAATGACGGCGTTTTTCGACCGCTATCTGGCGAACGCCGCGCCGGTACCCGCCGGTTCGGCGGCGTCGAAACCGTAGAAGCCGGCACGCGCGCCACGAAAAGTAAGAGGCCGACACGTTGCGGCGTCGGCCTCTTTCCCCCCACATATCGTTTCGGTCGATCAGTTGCTGTAGAGCGCCTTAATTCGACCCCATGACGTATCCTGCGTCGGAACCGTCGAACAAATCAGCGACGTCATCCCAATCGCATTCACCAGCACATTGTCAGGCCAGCGCACCGCGTCCACAGCGCCCGATACCGGACTGTTCCCGACTACGAGCGGAGTATTCGACAACCCCGTGCAGTCGGTGCACGTCCAGAGGAACGTGAACGTCTGCACGACGGCCGGACCAAACGCCTGGAGCGGCGTTGGCCACGCGATGGCGATCCCGGCCGGCGAGGTGCCGATAACCAGCCCGCTGTTCGTTGGCGAGTCGGCCAGCCAGGTCATCTGGGTCGGGTAGGAAATGGAATACTCGATGGCGGCCATCCACATGCCGAAGTTCTGGGCAACGACGTACGCCGTGTCCACAACAACGGATCCCGGGCAATTGGCCGACGCCTGCGTAAGATTCGCGTCGAAGTAAATCTGTACGTTGGGCGTTTGTGCGGCGGCGGGCACCGCGGCACCCAGGGCCACGATCACAATCGCGATAACAGCCAGTTTCATATCCTGCCTCCTTGGAGCGACTCGGCGTGGGATACGGCTGCGCCGGAAAGATCATCCCGGACCGGCATTCTTTGCCGACGCGGAATGCAACCTCGAACGCCGCAGATCCTGCGCGAACTGCACATTTCCGTGCGAATTTGGGTTACCGGAAACGAAGAGAGCAAAGAACGTACCGCACCGTGCCCGATCGATAGCCGATCGGAGAAGCACAGGGTACAAAATAAGCGGTGGTTGCTCTGGCGTTGCTGCAGGGACTGGCTTGATACGTTGCACTGGGCGTCGTTATGCGGTTTTGGTGTCAGCGGAATCATGCGGCATCACGTTCCGTCTCTGCAACTTTTCGCAGAAAAATTCCTCGATCCGCGGGCGGTTGCGCCGCGCGTGCTCCCGGCGGCGACGATCACTACGTCGCCCCGGAACCATGCACCCATTATAATATATATCATTATTATCATGTCGGCCAGCCACCATGGAGCCATACCGTTTCGACCGGGTGTATGTTGTTGCCCCCGTATCGTCGAGCGAAGAGTGGCCCCTTCCACCACACCCGATCGTGTTGTAGACTCCTTATTCTGTGCAGCGATGGCAGTGCCCGGGGGGGCGAGGGCTTCGGGGCGTCCGTCGATCCGCACGGGAAGGGGCGTTGCCGCGAGCGTTTGGCTTTCGCGCGGAAGCGATGCCGCGCATCGTCGGCATCCGCACGGTGGCGTTGCCCGGGCAATGCCACTTGCGCCCAATCGCCGGCGCACCGGGCCACCGGGGCACCGGGGCACCGGGGCACCGGGCCACCGGGGCACCGGGCCACCGGGGCACCGGGGCACCAAGATAAGTACCCATTAACGAAGGGCAAACCGATTTATGTTGGCATCTGTATTCTCCACCCGCGGGGCACGCGTGGCGTTCGCCGGCCTGCTCGCCATTGCGACGGCGGCCATGCTGTCGTGCAACAAGAACCCGCGCGACACGTCCCGGCAGCAGCAAGGCCACCAGAGTGCGCAGGACACCCGGCGCCTTACGCCTCTGTCGCGCATGACACTCGACAACGGAATTACCGTCTACCTGCAGGAAGAACACACCGACAAGATGGTCGCCGTCGAGGTGTTTTACCGTGGCGGCCTGTTCCGCGATCCCCCGGGCGAACCACAGCTTGCCCATCTGACCGAACACGCCGTGGAGCACGCGCCCTGCGGGAAGTTCAAACGAAACGAAGTGGTAGAGCGCGTGCGCAAAACCGGGCTCATCGCCTCGGGCATCATTGGAGGTTGCGTGCACTACGACTATTTCGTTCCGTTCGACCATCTGGATGAGAGTCTTGCCATCGAGGCTGCCCGTCTGACATCGGCCCGATTCGATGCCGCTCTCCTTGCGGACAATGCGAAACAAGCCGCAGCCGAGCTCGACGGTGGCCGGTTCGGCAATCCCAGATCCATCAAGACGCCAGCGTTCGTGGTACTCAAGCAGGCACTCTATGCGGGCGCGGGCAACGTGCCCGTGCGCCAGGCTATCTTCGACCGCACCCCCGAAGAAGTACGCACGTTTCACAATACCTACTACCGCCCCGATAACATGGTGATCGTGATCATCGGCGGGTTTGACCACGCTGCCACCGTGCAGATGGTGCGCGAACACTTTGGCAACATTCCTCGTCGCCCCGATCCACCCCGCATAGCAGCCATGCCCGGCGGGAACATGAGGGTGTCATGGGACATCGACGCGAAACTCGTGTTCTACGTGTACGGCGGGCCCTACACGTCATTCAGCGACCGGCTTGCGCTGACGATGTTCGGGACGTATCTGCGCCGGAAAATATCCGACGACCAGACAATGCGCAACGTGGCCTCATCTTCGTATACATCCAATCCAGTGTATCCCGTCGGACGCATCCCCTTCTTCGTCTTCGGGCAGCCCGTTGCCGGAAAGTCACTGCACACGATCCGCACCGCGCTCGATCGCATCATGAAGAAGTCGCCGTCCGAAATTGATGCGCGCACATTCGGGGAGATCCGCGAAAACGCGAAACGTTTTGTGGAATCTTCCATGATCAAGCAGGCCAACCCCTACGTGCCACGCCAGCAGTTCCTCGGACAGGAAGCGCTCAACGTAGGGCTCAAGCACTATTTTATGGAGGGAATGACCCGCGACGATTTCTTTGCCGCGCTCGACGCGATGACGTTTGATGAGTTCCAGGCCGCACTCGCGCGAACGGTTACCCCGAAGAACCGGCGGGTGATTGAAGTGCGCCCGCGCTGAGCGTCGCGGGCGCGGCGCCGGCAGACCAACCGGGAATAACAGGCAACGACGGGGAACCCGAGCGGCTCCGTGATGAGGAGCAACGCGGCGTGTGCGGGACGCACGCGCCGCGTTTCGTTCGTCTACCGTACCGGCAGCGCCGAATTCTTCAACCCCGCGTTGCCTGGCTCAGCTAAACCAGCACATTCCTAGTTTATTATTTTACAGCACATTATGTCTGTTTCACGCCGCGGTCCGGCCCTTGCCCGGCGCGGCGCTGTGGGCGAAAACCCTCCGCGCCGGGTTGGGCCGGCCTCCTGTTCCCTCCGCGCTCCGGCCCCATTGGCTTGATCAGGCCGCACAACCGGCGTGTTGCCATTTCGCATAATGACGTATCGCACCGCACCGGGGCGCATTGCATCCGCCGTCGCACGCGCCGACCGCTGCCCACGGCCGGCCTCCTCATACCCGGCACCTCCATTGCGTTAGGGAATACTGCCTGACGATTGGAACCTACGTGGAGGAGGACAGGATGTCCCGCTCAAGAGTCAAATTCAATGCCTTTGCCTTAGTCACTGCCACTGTCCTCGTTATTGCCTCGGTTGGATGCAACCCGGGTTCGATCACGGCGCCTGACTCTGCGCCGAACGGCGTAGTCGTGACGAACCCAGACTTCGTGCGCATCCTGCCCTCCTCCACGAACTCCAAATCGGGCGGCAGCGTCGCGGTGGCTACCGCACCGATGGCTTCGCGGGTTATCTCGGCTGCCGACGGGGGCATGATCTCGAACGGCCGCGTGACGCTGTTCTTCCCGGCGGGCGCACTCGATGCCGATACGGAGATTTCGATGCAGATGATGAGCGACGGGACGCTGGGCGTGAACTTCGAACCGCACGGGATCCAGTTTCACAAGCCGGTGATTATGCAGATGGACCTGCGGGGAACGACGGCCGAGGGCCAGGCGGCTTCGACGTCAACGGTGTGGGACAACGTGGACGCGCACCGCTACGAGCGGATGCCGTCGCTGATCCCGGTGGACGAGAACACGAGCCGGTCGGAGTTGAGACACTTTTCGGAATACATGGGCGTTGGCGGTTAATCAAACTGTTCCCCCGGGACCAGCGTTTTTCGCAACGCGAGACGTTCCCTGACGCGCTGACGTGCAAGGAACGTTTCGCGTTCCGCGTTATCGCGCAAGCTCGATGTCATGCGTTTGATCGCTTCATAATATATCTTCCACAGGCGCAGCGCCGCGTCTGCCCGATCTTCCCTGACCGCACATTCAAACGCGCCGCCCGCGATACGAGATCGAGGCCATGCCGGGATCCGCTCCCCGCAAAGACTCGCCAGCGAGGCAAACACATCGGTGGTATCCCCCCTGCGCGCCACGAGGATCTGCAGGCGCACGTACGCAAGAAGCGCGTCGAATAACGGAGATTCCATCGCCGCAACCCGTTCCACCACCTCGGCCACCTGTGATTCCCCATCATCAATCCGTCCGAGCGCTACGGTGGCAAGCGCGCATTCAAGTGTCGCACGCACCCAGTCATCTGCGCCCGTGGGCGCCTCGCTACGGGATAGGCAAAACTCTTTCACCGCTTCTTCGGGTTCCCCACAGAACGTCCGTGCATGGCCACAGATCCAGTGAAAATAAGTCCGCATCCATGAGGAATCGAGCGTTTCCACGAACTCCTCCAGCCAATCGGGCGCAAACGGTTCGCGATACGCTCCGGACATAACATCTACGTTGAACACAAGGAGAGGGGCCAATGCAAATCGTCGTGTTGCATCCAGCATTTCTGCCAGCCGCATGACGGCCCGGGCCATCTCCCGGGCGCCGGATATGTCACCGAGGGCTTGCAAGTTCAACGCTTCCCGCAAACGCAGCACGAGAGCGTCATACAAAATCCCCCGGCGTTCACTTATTTTGCGGACACGGTGGGCGATACGCAAGGCGCGTGGGAAATGGCCCATTTCATAATACGCGGCGCTGCAATTAAACAAAGCTGCGCTGACGTCTTGCGTACTCCCGTGGCGGGATGCCCGCCTGTAGGCACGCGCGCCAAAGTGGAGCGCATCTCCCAACCGCGACGACACGAACGCGATGGTGCTTCGACTGAGATCAACGGATATCCGCTCCGATGCATCGCCTGTGGTCAACGCGAATTCGGTCAACTCGTCCCAGATTGCTTGCATTCCGTCCGTGTCGCTCAATATGTCCTTGACCACCATCTGGTAGTGCAGCCACCTCGCCCGGGCATATCCCTTGAGGGTGTACTCCTTCTCGATCTCTTCGAGCATTTCTTTCGCCCGGCGGTGTTCGCCCATCATGTGGTACACACCCGCCCGTTCGATCGCGATCAGCGCGGAGCACCCACGCCCCTGGCCAAACGCCGCCACCGCCCGGTCGGACAACTCCCGCGCGTCGTTCGCCGTCATGAACTCCCGTGCGCACCGAAGAACGACCGGGATGAACGCCGGCGGTGAGTTCTCGATCTGCCCGTACTCGCCCAGAACCACCTCGCACACCGCCTGCGCGTACCGGTCTTCCCACAACGCACCCGCCAGCGCCTTCACGAAGAACATCCGCAGGTGCCGATGCGAGAGGCCCGGCGCCTCGTCATCGAAGAGCCCCAGCATCCGACGGCTCACCCGCTTGACCCGCTCGCGGTCTCCCCGCTCCCGGTGCACGCGCACCAGCGCCACGTGCGCCCGAGTCACTTCGCGCCATCGGCCCACCGCCGCCTCCTGCCGCCACAGTCCCTCGAAGGCTTCGCTGTCTGCGGCGTCCTGTGACAGCCGCTCGGTGAACCCCGCTTGCCAGGCAGCGTGCCATCCGGCGCGTTCATCCGCGTCCGCCTGCGCCTCAATCGCCGCCTTCGTCGACTCGCCTGCCACTCGCACGCCCGACTCGCCGACTCTCACTACTCCCCACCGAACCAGGTCGTCGAGCGCGCGCCGAACCCGATCCACCTCGCTACCCAATACATTCGCTACCGCTTCCGACGTCACCGCGATGCCTGCCGTTGCCACTGCGCCGAGAACCCGCCGCGGCCACGTCCCAAGTTGTGACCACAGCGCCTCGATATATCCACCCGCATCCGCACTGCGATCGAGCTCTCGCGTCGGATCCACCCGGAACTGCCCGCCCGAGTACACCAGCACCCCCTGGTGCACCGCCGCCCGCAACCCCTCGACCAGTCCGCCCGTCGTCTCCCCCAGTTCGCCCACCAGGGCCGCGAGCCGATCGGCCTCGTCGCGTGCGCTCGACAGGTTCACCGCCACCACGGCACGGTCGTCCTCCCCCGGTGGCCCCAGCACCACCGGGTCACCCACACGCTCCCCGTACTTCTCGAACATCAATGCCGCGCCCCGAGGGTCGTTGCCGGCCACCACCACCGTCACCGTCGCCTCCTCACCCGAGAGAACCCGGCGCCGCAGCACGTAGTCGACCAGATCCCGCTCTTCCCCCGTGAGCTCCGACGGTTCGTCGACCACCAGTACGCCCCCGTTCTCGCCCCCCGACAACCCGTCCCACAGACCGGCCCACGCATCCTCGCGCCTAACGCCTCGCCGACCGAGAACCTCCATCCACCCCGCATACTCCCCCTGCTGCCCCACGCGGAAAGCCGCACGCCCGGTCTGCTTCGCCACGCCCATCGCCCGGCTCGCAACGTAACTCTTCCCACTTCCCCCCGGGCCGGTGATCACCATCGCCCCTCCACCGGCCGGCGGGTTCGTGATCAACGCCTCCACGCGCATCCACCCGTCGCGCTTGCCCACCATCCCTACGCTCACCACCCGCGCGATCCCCCACGCTCGTTCCAGCGCCGGCGCAACCTCGCCGCTGCGACGCCACATCATCTCCTTCAGATCGGCGTACGCCCCCGGCCGCGGGGACGGATCGGGGGAGAGCAACGCATACGCCACCTGCGCCAGATCGGTATGCTCCAGCGCCACCCCCGCGATCGGCGCCGGTCCCGCGCGCTGCGCCCGCACCACTTCGGCCAGGCTCTCCCCACCAAAGGCCGGCTCCCCCGAGAGCACTTCGTAGAGAACCGACCCGAGCGCGTAGTAATCGCTTGCCTCGCTCGCCGCCGCCTTGCCCGTCGCCACTTCGGGCGCGAGGTATCCCGCCGTACCCGAAAGCCCCGCTACGCCATCGCCCGCCAGACCGAAGTCGAGGACCGTCACCAATCCCAGAGGCTCACCATACGCCCCACTCTCGCTCACCACGATGTTCTCGGGCTTGAGGTCGCGGTGCAGCACGCCGCGCCCATGAAGAAAGCTGAGCACCTCGCACAGTTGCACCACGGAGATCCACAGGGCTTCGGGGTGCTGCGCGCACCACCGCGACAGACCGCAACCCTCCACCGCGTCCATCACCACGAACGGACGGCCGTCACCCGTGTACCCGGTGTCGTGCACGCGCGCCAGCCCGGGGTGGACCAGATCTACCAGCAGCGCGTACTCGCGCGAAAGCGCCGCCTTGAATGACGCGCGTGCTCCCCGATGGACGACTTTTGCGGCATGGATGCTGCGCGCGTACATGTCCTCCACGCGGTAGACCACCGCGCTCGCACCCTGGCCGTACTCGCCAAGGACGCGGTAACGCGCCCCGAGGTCGGGGGGTTCAGACCGGGAGGTTTGCGACGGGGCAGGTTGCATGGACGAGAGTATATCGCAGGTGGAGACTTTCGGCATCCCCGGGCCACAAGCGCGAGACCGCGGGCGGTCCACACCTCAGTCGTGAAGAAGTCGGCAGCGGCGATGAGATGGGAGTGGGATCGAACGAATGTCGTCCAGCTCATGGGACGATCTGGCGAGGGTTTGATCCCATGTTCTTTCCGCGTCCTGGCGATCGTGCTACGAACGACGCGGTGATCCAAGTGCTTCAGCGCTCCCTGGATGCGTGCGTAGCCCCAACTCAGGTTCTCCTCCGCCATTCGGACGATCAGGCGTCGTATCTCCTTCATGATGCCGGGGGACGACCAACGCCTTTCCGGGGATAGGTCCATTTCGCAGCAATGAGCCGACGATGCCAGGCCAGGATCGTGTCTGGGGTCACGATCGTGGCGATCGTTCCCAGGACTCTGCGCCCGGGCGG